>Ga0209988_10003818_pt1 | contig 9976 bp, 9 predicted proteins | sample N075metaG_FD_183115 | JGI IMG/M metagenome (GOLD analysis project Ga0209988, IMG submission 183115) | Deep subsurface microbial communities from Kermadec Trench to uncover new lineages of life (NeLLi) - N075 metaG (SPAdes) (version 2) | ecosystem: Environmental > Aquatic > Marine > Ocean trench >... | reverse complement strand
GGCGGATGTATGACAGTGGGGGCGGATCCCTGGAGCCCATTTTCGCGTTGCTGCTCGGTTCCAGCATTATGGCAACATTAGTGATGGCCGTGATGGTGGCGCGCAATCGCATGGGCAAGATCCAAGTCTAGTGTCATGTCACACATGATCTGTTAGTTTTAAAGGGTCTACGCGGAAGTGTGTGGGTTGATATGGGCATTTTTGGGTAGTGGCGGCAGGAATGCAGCACTGGTGAGGTAACCACTGCGCAAGCCGTGGCCGGCGTAGCCTTGCCATTCGAGGCCGGCGCAGCGCGCGTGTGCTTTGATGACCAGTGCCACCGACTGCGCCGATAAGCGTTGCTTGCCGATGGTGTCGTGGACAAACATGCGTCGGAACAGCGCCCCTTTCTCGGTCTCGGCCACGGTGTGAGCCAATCTTTCAGGGCCTGCACCGGGCAGTAGGGCGCGATTGCGCAGGCCCTTGGCCGTCACCGGATTCATCGCGTCGGCCATCTTCTTAATGTCGTCGTCAACGGCCGCGACCTTTTTTGCCGGCGGTTGACCCCAGTCACGACGAATACCGCGCATCACCTCGGTGACCTGGAGGGCATTGTGCGGTGACGCATGACCGGCGCCCAAGCGCACCAGTCGAATGGGCGACAGTCGACGGCCTAAGGTCGAGGGATTGATGCCGTTGGCCGCTTGACTGGCGACGAACAAGGACACGGTCTCGGGTGTAGCCGGCAGTGCCTCGAGGTCAAGCTTCCCGCGCCGACCGTAACTGGTCTGCAATCCGGCGTGCTGAGGTACGATGGCCAGGAGCTGCTCATACTTCGTTTATGGCATTCTCAAACTTACCCGATTTGGCAAGCAGGGAGGCCGCCAGCACCGGATGTGACAGATTGTCTGGTTCAGCTTTCTGCAGGAACTCAACTTCTTTTACAGCTTCGTCGAACTGGTGCACCTTACCAAGAACGTTGGCGTAATTGCTGCGGGCCAGATGGAAATCCGGGGCCAGTTCCAGACGTCGTTCTAGCAGTCCACGAGCCTCGCCAAAAACACCGAGCCTCAAACCAATTTTCCGCCTGTAACCGGATCGCTTCGACGTCAGTTGGAAAGCGCTTCAGGTACTCCCGGCAGATTCCCGCCGCCATGCCAATCTAACCGTCAGCGACGAGTTCGATGGCTTTCACAAGTTCGGGATGTTTTTTGGACGTGACCAGCTGATTGCGAAAGGCTTCCTCGGCTTTGTCTCTTTCCCCATCGACCAAGTAGATCTCGCCGAGCCTGTTCCACGTCGCCGTCAACGTATCATCCAGCTGTACTGACTGTAGCAGGTGATCCTTTGCCTCGATGAGTCTTCTGTTTGTGTACAGTGCCAGGCCTAATTCCATCTGCGCCGGCAAGCTCCAGTACTTGCAGTACCACACGACCGAGTAAGTCGCAGGCGTCGTCGGGATAACCGCGGCGGCATTGAATCACGCCCTTGAGCAAGAGCACCCGGACATCATCCGGGACCAGCTTAAGAATCTCGCTGGTTTGTTCCAGAGCCTGATACAGTTTCCCTTGCTTGAACAGGTTACGGGCTTGATTGAGAGCCTGGGAAAAGTCACCAGAGACGTTATTCGGCATATGAAGTACCTAAAGTTTGTGACGCAGGATCTTATTCCAAAGAAGATTCTTGCAGAATCCATTTTTTGAATTCTTCGACATGATTCCGAGTTTCCATGCTGGCCTTGATAATCAGCCAGTACCCTCCGCTGCTATTCAATCGACTATCAAAAGGTTCGACCAGACTTCCATTGGCGAGTTTCTGATTGACTATTGGTGTCCTCCCCATCGCAACTCCGAGTCCATGCACCGCAGCTGCGAGTGTGAGCCCGGATTGATCAAAACGATGTCCCCGCTCACTGTCGATATCTCCAACGCCTGCTTGCTCGAACCACATGCCCCAGTCTTCCGGATAAAAGTTGATGTGCAACAAAGTATGTTGTTCCAAGTCTGCCGGCTCATTGAGCGGAATCTCGCCATCCAGGAGCTTCGGACTACAAACTGGAAATATCTCCTCTCTGAAAAGTAACCTGCTGTTTGGGTCATCCATTTCTCCCAGCAGATAACGAATTTCTACATCAAAGGCTTCTGGAAAAAAATCGATGTCGTTATCCTGGGCACACAAGCGGATATCCACATGCGGGCATTGTTGCTGAAACACGGTCAGCCTGGGCACCAGCCATTGAATGGAAAAAGAGGACGGCGCTTTGATATTAAGCCTGATAAACGCGTCTTCATTACGCAGGTCCGCGTAGCCCTCGGCGATCAAGTCAAAGGCTTGGGTCAGCCTGGGTAAATAGGCCCTTCCTGCATCGGTCAGTGTCAGGCGCCGGTGGTGACGATTAAACATAGGGATGCCGAAGTACTCTTCGAGAATTCTTACCTGATGGCTGACTGCCGCTTGCGTCACGTTTAGTTCCTCTGACGCTTTCGTGAAGTTCAAGTGGCGTGCCGCAGCCTCACAGGCTTTCAGCGCATTTAATGGGGGCATTCTTCTGCTCATAACGATTTCCGCACATCGAGGATTGCAGACTTGACTCGGCACCACGCCAAGAACGTCGCACTGTTTGCATCACACTGTACGCCATTTAGCAGGCCGCTTTAAGGGCAAATTATGCTGTGGACTAAACTTTGACGCGCGCCATCCCAGGATCGTATAGAGGACCGAGCTGAATCTCACAGGGCACACGCTCGCAGGCGATTTCAAGTTCGTACGAACCCGATTTGAGAAAGTCTACATCCACCCCACTGGCATTACGAACGTAACCATATCCGATGTTAGCTTCCACTGTGTAGCCCCAGCCGCCGCTAGTGAGGTATCCAACTCGTTCACCGTCGCGGTAAATTGTTTCACGCCCTATCAGAATAACTTCAGGGTCCTTGACCGTGAAACCAACCAGGCATTTTGTCAGCGGTTGTTGCTGAATTTTCTTCAAGGCCTCTTTGCCTTTGAACGGTATATCGCTACTTAACTTCACAGCCCAGCCCAAACCGGCCTCCATCGGTGTGGAGTCCGGCGTCAAATCAGAACTCCAAACACGGTAGCCCTTCTCCAGGCGTAAGGATTCGATGGCACGATAACCAGCATTTCGAATACCCAATGGGCGACCAGCATCCATAATTGCGTTGTAGACATCTGCACCGGCAGAGCGTGGCATGTGCAACTCCCAACCCAGTTCGCCGACAAAAGTGATGCGCAATGCACGCACATCGTGGCCGGCGATCGTGACCGGCTGAAGCGTCCCGAAAGGGAATCCTTCGTTGCCAAGATCAGCGTCAGTAATTTGACTCAGGACCTCTCGGGAATCCGGACCCATTAGCGATAGCGTGGTCCAGTCTTCGGTAATGTCCGACAACTCAACCTCTAGGTTCTGTCGAATATTTCTGCTTATCCATGAGAAATCGTGGGTTCGAAAACCCGTTCCAGTCACCAGATAATATTCATCCGCCGCAACACGCCCGACGGTCAAATCGCACTCTACGCACCCATCGTCATTGAGTAATTGAGTGTAGATCAGGCTGCCTACGGGTTTTGCAACATCGTTTGCACAAATCCACGACAAAGCTTGTTCGGCGTCGGCGCCCTCGACCACAAATTTGGCAAAAGAGCTTTGGTCGAAGACCACCACAGAATCCCGGGTCGCTCGATGCTCTTCACCGACGGCATCGAACCAGTTTTGGCGCCCGTAAGAATACTCGTCTTCGGCAATCATCCCTTCTGGAGCAAACCAGTTCGGGCGCTCCCAGCCGTTCTTGGAACCAAAGCAGGCTCCTTGATCCTTTAGAGTTTGATACAGCAGCGAGGTCAGAATTGGCCGGCTGCTCTTATACTCTTCATGGGGCCAGGTCATAGTGTAATGTTTACTGTAGGCTTCCAGAGTTCGTTGGCAAACGAATTGGTCATCATGGTGCACTTGGCTAAAGCGACGGATATCCACCGGCCATAAGTCCATCGGCGGTTCTTCTGCCAGCACCCACTCTGCTAATGCCTTGCCGGCACCGCCTGCTGCGGCAATGCCAAATGCACTGAAACCCGCGCCGACAAAGAAATTTCTGACCTCCGCCGCTTCGCCAAGAATAAAATTGCCATCCGGCGTAAATGCCTCCGGTCCGTTTGTCAGCGTCCGTATCCCGGCAGTTTCCAATGCGGGCACGCGAATCATCGCCTGCTCCATAAGTTGTTCGAACTGCTCCCAATTATCATTGAGCAGTGAGAAATAGAAGGATTCCGGAATGCCGTTCCTTGCCCAAACGATCGGATTGGGCTCGTATCCACCCATAATCAGGCCGCCGACTTCTTCTTTGAAATAGATCAGCCGGTCCGGGTCTCTCAACGTGGGTAAATCGTGCGGGACCGCGGCGCCCTCAAGTACTTCAGTTACCATAAATTGATGCTCGACGGCTTGCAGTGGCACGTTCACACCCGCCATGCGCCCCACTTCCTTGGCCCATTGACCACAGCAGTTGACGACTTTTTCACATTTGATTTCGCCCTGTGCCATCGTGACGCCAACAACATTGCCGTTATCAACCTGGATTCCGGTTACGCGCGTCCGTTCATGAAACTTCACCCCACCCATCCTGGCACCTTTCGCCAGGGATTGTGTTATATCTGCAGGATTAGCCTGACCATCGGTGGGGAGAAAGGCTGCGCCAACGACATCTGAAATGTCCATCAGCGGCCATAGATCTTTCGCTTCCTGCGGTGTCAACAGCTCCATCGGCAGATCAAAACTACGTGCAGTAGTGGCTTGTCGTTTCACTTCGGTCCAGCGATCTTTATTGCAGGCCAGGCGTAAGCCACCATTCATTTTCCAACCTGTTGCCAAACCAGTTTCTGCTTCCAGGTTCTTGTAGAGATCAACAGAGTTCTTGAGTAATTGCGTGATGTTGGCCGAGTTTCTCAACTGCCCTACCAGACCGGCTGCATGCCAGGTTGATCCGTTGGTGAGCTGTCCGCCCTCCAGAACAATTACGTCTTTGGCACCTTCTTTTGCCAGATGATATGCCGTACTGCAGCCAATAATGCCGCCGCCGATAACGACAATTTCGGCTTGGGTTGGAAAAGTCATGCTGGTAAGTCCTCCGATGTCGTTACAAGTATGTGCCCTCCCGGTTGATGATTAACTATTACCGGGTGGCGGGGACAATATTTCTAGTGCTGCTTCATGAAGCTGCGGTGTTGCCGCCGCGATCACCAGACCATCCCCGTCCCTCTTCAGTGATTGTCCATCCCAGCCGCTAATCACTCCGCCAGCGCCTTCCACAACAGGTATCAAAGCCATGACATCGTAGTAGTGCAGTCTCCCTTCTACGACCAGATCAATCTGCCCGGAAGCGAGCAATCCGTAGCAATAACAGTCACCGCCGAATCGTCTGAGCTTTACTTTTTCGCTCAAGCGCTCAAAGCGCCCCAACTGCATTGGATCGAACATCGCGGGTTCGGTGCAGTAAAGTGTTGCCTGACCCAGTGTTTGAACTTCAGAAACCTTGCAGGCAGACCCATTATGTGTGGTGACTTCGCCCGCGACACCCACCCAACGCTCGTTGAGGACTGGCATATCGATCACACCTATCATTGCGGATGACTGATGAGTCAGGCCAATTAATGTGCCGAAAGTCGGCATTCCGGAAATGAAACTCTTTGTGCCGTCAATAGGATCGATCACCCACTCGTAATCAGATTCAGATCGGTCGATGCCATGTTCTTCACCGAATATGCCGTGGTCCGGGTGACGCTCATTGATGACTTTTCGAATCTGGGCTTCAACTTTCTGATCGACAACGGTGACAGGACTAGCATCCGCTTTGCTCTCGACCGGAACTCGCTGACGAAAATAGCGCTTGATCGTCGCACTGGATTCCACCAAGGCCTCGTTTGCAGTGGCCAAAAACTCATTCATGTCTGGTTGCTCCATTTCTATCGATCAATTGTTGATTCAACCAGAGTCCTTTTTTGGGGGGTAATCGTCAAACGTGAAAATCTCATGGCGACGATGAGAATAGTTAATCGAAAGGTTATTAGATAAATTTGGAGCCCCTTGCAAAACTCCGGAAAGCAGCGAATTAGCTGGCATACAGAGTCCAAAAGTAAGGAAGGGCCTGGTTCATTTTGGTAACATAATAATGGGCAACAGGGGCAGCAGCTGTCACTGCGGATGCCCGGTCAAGCAATCCTGATATCTCAATGAATGAGCTTCTTGAAATCTTCGATGATGCGCAACAGCGAGTCGGGCTGGTAGCGCGAAACGTGGTCCATAAACTTGGCATGTGGCATAGAACAGCAAACATTTTTCTGTTTCGAAGCGATGGACGTCTGGTGGTTCAGCGTCGACATAAAAACAAAGACGTATGGCCAGACGCATGGGATCTAAGTGTTGCGGAACACCTCAGACCGGGAGAAGAATACTTGGCAGGCGCGGAGCGCGGGCTGCTTGAAGAACTCGGCGTCGAAAATGTACACCTTGAACCCATCACCGGGGTGATCCGCTCCAGCCTGGTGATTGTGGAGCTGGGGATCAATGACTGCGAGTTGCAGCTCTGCTACAAGGGTGTTTCAGATGCCACGCTATTTCCAAATCCTGATGAAGTAGCAGACATACGACTGTTTTCGCCGGCAGAACTCAAAAGTGAGATGGAGGCATCGCCCGCAGATTTCACGCCCTGGTTCCGTGATCGCGCCACGGAAATACGCTTGTTCGACTAGGTGTCCCTCCCGTTTATTCATTCCGACGATGTTTTCAAGCGGCTCGGCGAACATATTCATGATGCAGGCCGCCAACACGCTTTAGTTGAAACACCTTGCCCTGATTTGGCGGCTGTAGCGGGCGTCCTTCCGGTGCGTCCTTATCTAATGAGAGGTGAGTTCGCGTCTGATTGTAATAATCCATATAGCTCCGGAGTATTCGCCTCAAGTGACGTTCGCCCAAGACGATCATGTGATTGAGACACTCTCGCCGGATGGAACCGATCACTCGTTCCGCATACGCATTTTGCCAAGGTGAGCACGGCGCGGTCAGAACTTCCTGAATCTCGAGCGCTGTGGCCATGCGTCGAAACGTCTCACCATAGATCGCGTCACGATCCCGAACGAGAAACCGCGGGGCATCGTCCGTCCCACACGCCTCCAAGAGTTGTCGGGCTGTCCACTCCGCTAACGGATGCTCTGTGACGTTGAAGTGCACGATTCTCCGACGATCATGACTCAAGATGACGAGCACGAACAAAACCCGGAAAGTGGCCGTAGGCACCGTGAAGAAATCGAGGGCAACTAGCTCCTTGGCGTGGTTCTGAAGGAATGTTCGCCAGTTCTGGGACGGTGATCCGCGATGCTTGATCATGTACTTGGATACGGTGGTTTCAGAGACGTCGATTCCGACTTTGAGCAATTCACCATGGATTCGAGGCGCACCCCACAGCGGATTGGCGCGGCACACTTGCCGGATCAATGCACGGCTTTCGAAATCAGCTTTCGGACGACCTCGGTGACGGCTTTTCCATCGCCAGTAGTAACGAAAACCCTGACGGTGCCAGCGAACGACGGTTTCCGGCTGAACGATGTGAAGCGAGAAATGCCAACCTAACCAGATCCTTGACAGAGCCACCCAGAAGTAGCGATCTGCATCGGTGAGCCTGGGCCTGTGATGCTGATGCTTCATAACCGCTAATTGTTGTCGAAGCGCCAGATTCTCGGCCACCAGATCATAGCGACAACGTATTGCGGCTCGCAGTGTTCCGAAGGCAATTCCTAACCACTTAATCATGTCCTGAGGCTAACCATCCTCCCGAAAAGATGGTAATAAAATCAACACGGACGAATAAACGGGAGGGACAGGCATAATCACCATACGGTTCTTCACGCCTCCGAGAGCTTGCACTCGCTCACTGTTTGCTACGCCATCGCCGTAAACATAGCCTGCATCTGCTGCTGGGTTACGAAAATTGCCGCCCCGACAATCCTATTTCGCCACCGCCGATACTGTGTCTGAAAAATCGAGAGAATTGCGTAACACACAAAAAAAGCGTTCTCAGTCCACTGAAATCTTGAACCACAACTCATTCCTTTTCGCCACCGGGCACGTTGAAATAGATCGGGTTGCTTAGCAACAAAAGCCGGCCATCCGGGCTGCGCACATTGGCTCGTACCCATTGATAGCCGCCATCCGACTCCAATACATACATCTTCGTTTCATCCGGCGAATTTATTCGTGCATCTTGGAGCTTCAGAATCTTCCCTTCCTCCGCAATCAACACCACCCGGTCTCCCGGAGATCCGCCCACTACACGAATCTCGAGAGCCACTTTTTCTCCTCGGCGAACCAATAGATTGCCACCCATATTCACAGTCGATCCACGGAAAAAGGCTTTGAGATCAAGCACTCTGCCTACATCGCCACTAAGATCGACATAGACTCTACCCGACCGAATACCCGCGAAGAGACTTGCCTGCGTCAGACCATCAGCATATACGACCGTAGCAGGGACACCCACCGGCGACTGCCGTGCGTCACTGGTGAGCTTCGGGTCATGATTATCGCTTCCACCAATCGCTGTAATGCGGATTCCTTGATCCAAGATCGATTGCCAAAATTCGATTCCCCCCTCAGATCGGCTACTGCCACGCCAAAATTCGCTCGCTCCCCCATTGACGACCTCTATGGCGTCCACCGAACGAAAATCCACTGAGGGCAGCTGCCACCCACATCCCATGCAGCTCTCACCGGAAGGGAGCGCGGGGTGATTGATCGAAAACAACGCGCCTTGTTCACCCACGTCGGCCAACAGATTGTTGATTCCCCGTTCTGTCGTAGGCCCGATTCTGTAATCGATAAAGCCAGATGCTCCGAACACGTTCGCATGACCAAAAAATGTCGTTATCTCCCGGCCAGGCACCAACAGCATGCGGTCGTAATAGGGTTGTAGTTCCCTTATTGATTGATGATGAGAGAGTGAGTTGTGGTCGGTGATCGCAAGGAAGTCCAGGTTGGCTGCGGCCGCCGCCTCAACGGTTAAGTGTACCGGGCACGGTACTGCCACGCCCTTCTCGCTCAAGCAGTACCCGTCGCTGTGTCCCGTATGCGTATGCAGATCGCCCCGATACCATCGGGCACCCGCAAGTATCGGATCGCCACCCGGATTCAGTGTGCTCGCAAGATCGTAGTGCTGATATAGCCTGATCGTTGCTTTGTAGTCTGTCTCAACATTTTCACGAATATTTGGTATCCCCAGCAACAAAGTCCATGTGCCGCTCAGAATCGGTCCGCCACGGTAGCCTAGTGTTGAGTCAAACGAAGAAATTACGATGTGGCTTTTGTTGCTGCCCGTCCAGCCACGGAATCCCTCCGGATCCACCAACCCTACATCGATAACTGTGCGATGGTCCTTACCATCGTGCTCTAAATCGACGGTTAGACTTTCGATACCTGGAGGGACCTCAAAGCTGTGTTCAAGATATGTCTGATGATGCTGATACGATATCGTGCCATCTATCACTATCTCTTGGAAAGGACTCTCCGCCGAAGCACACGAAAAGACGAGAAGTGCAACTATGAGTGCCCGCTTCATTTAGTGTACCTCGTCAAACAGTTTGTAGAGCATGTAAATAATTCTGTATAACTGCCCGTTCACAGAGTTTCCGGCGTACGCTCGGGGAACTCAATCATAGAATGATTCAGTTCGCTTTTCCAATTTCGGATCGGCATTCACCATTTCGTTGCCGCTGCATCGATCGCCAGGTACACGACTTTCAGCGCAGCTTGGTCATGCGGAAACACTTTTCGATTCTTCACGGCTTTGCGGATCACACTGAATCAAAGATTCGATCGCGTTGGTAGGTGTAGATTACCTTGCGGATATCTTCGGGGTAATCGAACAAGGTGATCAGGTTCGGCCAGTGGCGTTGCCAACTCTGGCTGATGGTTGGATACTTCTGGTCCCAGATTGCG
>Ga0209988_10003817_pt1 | contig 9977 bp, 10 predicted proteins | sample N075metaG_FD_183115 | JGI IMG/M metagenome (GOLD analysis project Ga0209988, IMG submission 183115) | Deep subsurface microbial communities from Kermadec Trench to uncover new lineages of life (NeLLi) - N075 metaG (SPAdes) (version 2) | ecosystem: Environmental > Aquatic > Marine > Ocean trench... | reverse complement strand
AGTAAACACAATCGCCGTTGTGTTCCCTTTAAACGGTAGACTCCCCGTTGCCATCTCATACAACACCACTCCCAGCGAGAACAGATCCGTCCTGGCATCCAGTTCCTCACCCCTGGCCTGCTCAGGTGACATATAGGCCACCGTCCCCAGAGCCGTCCCAGGACTGGTGAGATTCTCCTCCTGCACTTGAGCCGTGGGCATCTGTGTGTCCACTTCGGTCTGCTCTTGGGTCAGCTTGGCTAATCCAAAGTCCAGCACCTTGGCATCCCCGCGCTGGGTGATGAAGATGTTGGCAGGTTTGATGTCTCTGTGGACAATGCCCTTGGAATGTGCGGCGTCTAATGCATCCGCAATCTGTATCCCCAGATCCAATAACTCATCCGTTTGCATGGAGCGTCCTTGGATGCGGTGCTTCAGGGTCTGGCCTTCCAGGTACTGCATGACGATGAAGGGTTGTCCTTCATGTTCACCAATGTCGTGAATGACGCAGATGTTGGGATGATCCAGTGACGATGCTGCTCTGGCTTCCCTGTGGAACCGCTCCAGTGCCTGTTTGTTCTCGGCGTATTTCTCAGGCAGGAACTTCAGGGCCACATTGCGGCCCAGGCGGGTGTCCTCTGCCTTGTAGACCACACCCATCCCACCGCCACCTAGCTTCTCTGTGATTTTGTAATGGGAGATGGTTTGGCCGATCATGGGGTAGGCACCAGGCGTTTGAGTTCTTCAAACCAGTTGAGGACGACGTTGATTTGGCGCGCCTCCTGCTGCTCCTCGCTTTCCTTAATCATCACGAACCGCTGGCCATCGGGTGAGATGTCATAGTTATTAACTGCCCCCCAATAGAGTAACTTCCCGAGAACAAGACTACGGGGCCTCCCGCCGTGGCGGTGCTTCAGGGTCTGGCCTTCCAACCGCTTCAATGGGGCCGGATTATGACACCATCTTGATTCATGTAGGTACGCCAGTTCCCTGATCCCGTCAGAAAACCCCACGCCAAGCCACCCTCAAAATTCGCACAGTATTTGAAGCGTAGCTCAATGACTATCTGACCTGTCCTATCAATGTAGCCACACATCGCGTCCTCCCTTTCCACCCGTGCCAACCCTTCGCTGAATTCGGAGCACAACTCAAAGACGGGTTTGATCACCATCTCACGTGCCTCATTGATATAGCCACACCTTCGTGGCCCAACCCGCTCTGGATCTCTCGTCACGCGCTGCGAAGTGCCGTCGGGTAGGAGCACGAAGACGTTTTCGGCTCGGCTGGAGCTGCCAAAGTAGACACCTGCCAGTCCGTCTCGAAACTCCTGGCCCCAACGCATGCGCGCTGAAGTCACCTTCCGACCCTCATCGTCAGTGTACCCAGACTCACCATTAATATGCACAAGGCTGTGCTCGTAGCCAGGGCCTCTTGGATGAGCCACTGGCTGCCCAGTCCCATCAAGTAGAAGATACTCCCCGCTGCTTCGAACGCGCACGATCCCCTCTTGGGACAAATTACACGAGTCAAACTGCGGCTCGATGGCGAAGTCGCCGCGGGTGTCGATGTACCCGCACTTGTCCCCAATAGTAACTGCGGCCAACCCATCACTAAAATCAAAAGCGCGGTCAAAGCGTATCTTCACCACGACTTCACCCGTGCGATTGATATAACCCCACTTGCCGTCGAGTACTACTCTCGCCATGCCTTCGTTGAAGTAGTTGCAAGAAGCCACATACGCCGAGCCGAGAGACGAGCAGTCGGCAAACCGTGGTTCGACGACCATTTGGCCGGCCTTATCGATATATCCCCAGAGCCCACCGACCTTGACTCGAGCAAGGCCTTCGCGGAAGAGGACTGCGTCGTCGAACTGCGGCTCGATAGCAATCGCACCACTCTCGTCAATGTACCCATACGGGCCTCCCCGCTCAAATTGAACCGCTGCCAATCCCTCGCTGAAGTCCTGAGCGGTCTGGATGTTATTGAACTGTAGGTCAATGACTATCTCACCCGTTCTGTCCATCCAGCCATACTTGTCGTTCAGATCTACCATGAATAGGGAGCGGCGCACTGGGTCTCCGTCATCTCCGACACGAGAGGGCTCCTGCGCTTCCGCAGAACTACAAATCCCGCAAGCAAGCAAGACAGCCAAAGACATAGTGGCGTGAAGAGTCAATCGCATCTCTTCCTGTTGTGCGCAAACCTGTGCTTCAGATCCTTGCCCCGATACTCCTCTCCGATCCCTCCCTGGCCGATCTTTTCAATGACTTTGTAATGGCTGATCGTTGTGCCGACCATGAAAGTCCCCCTCACGCAATGCAGTTGAGCTGAATGATACGCGGGGAGGAGTTTAAAGGCAAAGGGAAAGGCCCTTTGGTTGGAGTCCAGCTTTTATAGAAGGAGATCCTCTTTCATGACAGGCCATCCTTCTAAGCGAACCTTCGTGTCTCGTTCCATAAATACGATGATGTTTGCTGATGGGGCTTGCCAGGAGAGATCAAGGAGGTAGCCGGGATTATGCATAGATTCTCTACTGCAGCAGCGAAACCATCCGGCGTGCTCTGCGCACCGCCCGTGTTGCGCGACCCGCACAGGCGGGTACCCCTCCCGCGCCTCGTCAGGTCGGCGTTTTCGCCGCTTCGTAACGAGAACCTATGCATAAACCCGGCTAGGAGAAGGTGATGCAGTGACATCGACGCCGTCGCGCTCGCCACAAACGTCACCGTATTTATGCAAGGGACACTTAGCTATCGAGACCTTCTGGGAGAGGCGGGTCTGTTGAGGTTGGCGATTTAGTTCCGGTGCAAATCCTTGTGCATGATTCTGCGGGTTTCCTGCAAGCGATCATCGGCCGGCAAATCCACCAGAAACTCGTTCATGTGCTCATCATTCTCGGCTCGAAGCGAATCGGCGACGTGCTCAATGATGCTTTCCGGAAAGATATGCTTTCTTTCGTAGAGTTTCCTTTTCTCCAACAGGATTCGGGAGGATTCGACGCAACTTCCCGGCAAAGCAGCCAACTTTCTCAACAGCTTTTCGTTCTTGAAGATGTTTCCCGCGACATAGCACTCCCTGGCAATCTTCAACGACTCGGGATGGGTCAGTCCCCATTCCGCCGCTAGAGTGATGCCTGCCATCAACAAGTGAATGATGGCACTGCCATCTGGAGTACGCAGCTCAATGGTTTGGCGATCTACCGGTTCTCTCAAACCTGTCTTTTCCTGGCGATTGAGCTTGCTGGCCAGATTACTGGTCTTGGACCATCCCAAAGGCACACGGACCATGGTGCTGCGGTTCAAGTCACTCCAGCAGATGCGGGTGGGTGCTTCTTGATTCGGTACCAGTCGGAGGTAAGCGGAAGATACAGTATTCCCGAATGCGGTCAGGGAGTCCGCATAGGTGCACAAGCCACCGATTAGTTTCTTAGCCTCGGTGGATAGAGTTCCTTTGCTATCGAGCATGCGATTTTTACCGTTCTGCATGAGCTTCATGTGAATATGAAGACCATTGCCGGCAATTCCCTCTTCCAGCTTCGGAGCGAAGGTGGCAATGCAACCGTATTTATAGGCAATGTTTCGGACCAACCAGCGGGCCAGAACCAAATTGTCCGCTGCCTCTTCTACGGGGGTGGGGAGAAATTCGATCTCCAGTTGTTCTGCCTGTTTGTCTCGAATTTCCTCCAGATTGCTGCGCACACTGGTGACATTGCCGACCTCGCTGTGGGCGTACTTCACTGCCCCGGTAATTTGTGCGATGTGACGGAGCATTTCGTTCAGGATCTCTCCACTTTTCACATAGGGTGCGGAAGCCTGGTAGCCCTTTTGTTTGGGAGAGGGATAGATCTGAGAATAGGGCTCACTTAACAGAAAGAATTCCAATTCCCCGAGGGCATACAGCTCCAGCTTGGTGTTTTTCTTAAAGAGCTCGCAGGCCTTGTGAAGAATGCTATCCAGGGCAAAGGGGGCTAATTCCCCCTCGTGGGTATAATAGCGGCAGATGAAATCCAGGCTCCCTTTGTCAAACGGATTCAGAAAAGCGGTACGATAAACTGGGACTACATAAAGATCCGAAAGAGCCACATCCACCAGTCCCTTGAAGAGGGAGGATCCATCCACTCGCTCCCCTTCACCCAGAATCAGTTCCGTCTGATAGCGATTGGTCACCGGCAGCCTTAACTCTTTGAACTTTCCATCCAGGCCGGTGTAGTGAAAGGTGATCTTCTCGATCTGTTTCTCTTCGATGACGCGCACCAGATCGGCTCGGGTGAGCTCGGTGCGAGGTTTCTCCACGATAGCGCAGATAGGGTTGACGAGGGCATAGGTTCGATCGTGTGTCGGCGTCTTCATAAGCCATCTTTCCCCAACTTGGAAAACTCAATCCCGACAAGGCGTTATGCCACCTTTGCATGAACTCTACATCTTCATGTTAGGCAAATTTCGTCGCTCAGAGCAAGTGAGAGTACGGCTGCAGAGTCCTTCCTACTGGGCTGCTCTGTGGTGTAGACTCACCTCGCCTCGGTTTGTCAGCACAAGAGAAAGGAGTCGAAATGGCAAGAATTCGTCTAGCTTCTGATGAGGAATGCGCGGTCAGAAATTCCAGGTTGGCTGAGCGTGGGGTGAGCAGGGCCGAGGCCTACACTCAGTTTGTCCCCAACATGGGCCGTTTACTCTCTATCCGCCCCGAAATCGGTGTCCCTTTCGGAGAACTGTTCGGCGTTCTGATGGTGGAACCGGGAGGTCTGACCCGAACTCAGCGGGAGATGATTGCCATCGTGGCCTCCCGAGCCAACCGCTGCCATTACTGAACTCAACTTCACGGAGAGTTTCTCCGCTTTGAAGGCGCCGACCCCGAATTGGTTCAGCAAGTGCAGACCGACTTCCGTAGGGCCGACTTGGATTCCCAAACCCGTGCCCTTCTGGAGTTTGCCGAGAAGGTGTCGCTAACACCTTATAAGGTCGTGGATGAAGATCTAGACCAACTGCGCCAGGCCGGATTAAACGACAAGGATATTTTTCTAGCCACCCACATCATTGGAATCTTCAACTACCTGGTGCGTTTAGCCGATGTGTTCGACTTGGAACTGGAACCGGAAGTGACGTCCTCATCGAAGGAATGAAGGAGATGAGGGACAGCCTTAAGCCTGTCCCTCATCTCCCTTCCTAAGGGGAATTCTGATTTCCACCTGCAAGCCCTTCTCTGAAGCGTTGGTAGCCGTCACCGCGCCTCCATGGAGACGAATGATTCTCTCGGCAATAGCCAGGCCCAGGCCGCTTCCTCCCGAGAGGCGGTCACGCGCTTCCTCCACCCTGTAGAAAGGGCGAAAGAGCTCTTTCAGAGCACCCTCTGGAACGCCTGGACCGTGGTCTCGGACCACAACCACCGCATACTCCCGATCATCGATCCGTGAAATTGAGAGGCGAACTTCCACCCGGGTATCTTTGGCCGTGTAATGCAAGCCATTGCGGACGATGTTCTCGATCGCGCTGCGCAGAAGTTCCGGTGAACCTGTGACGATACAATCTTCACTTTCTAGGACCGACACTCGGCGATTCTGACTGGTGGCCTCATAGTCAGCATCGGCTGCCACCTCCTGCACCAGGTCTGCCAGGGAAATGCTTTCCTCTTGTCTCGATTCAGCGTCGCTGTCCCATCGAGCAAGTCCCAGCAATTGGGAGATCAAGTCGTTCATTCGCCCCGCCTCACGTTCGATCCGATCCAGAGAGGCGCCGGCCTCCGATCCCGCTCGCTTACGGGCCAGCCCCAGGGCTACATTCAGCCGAGCCAGGGGTGAACGCAATTCGTGAGAAATGTCACTCAACAAACGACGCTGGGAGTTGATCAGCCGCTCGATTCGCTCGGCCATGAGGTCAAAATCGTGTCCCAGATCGGAAAATTCATCTCCCCGCTTTGCCAAAACGGAACCCACCCGCGCGGTGAGGTCACCCCCCGCCAACTGTTGGGTTGCCTTCTGCAACCTGGCCACGGGAGAGGTCAGGTAACGGGCAAGCCCAAAACAAACCACTCCACCTGTCATGACAACCACCAGCAGCCTGAGTGCCAGAGCCGCAGGTTGAACACCCCGACCGAAACGGGGACCAGGAATCTGGCCCACCACGGTATAACCCTCTCCTCCCGGGGCTCTGGCGCTTTGGGCCACCAACAGCATTCTTCCTTCGGGTTGGACCTCCACTCGACTGCTGCGCAGTGCGCGGGCTGCCAGCGCTTCGGCACCGGGTAGAGCGGTGCGCCCGGAAACCTCCCGGCCTCGAGGGTCGAACACAACAACACGAATTCGGGAACTTCGCTCCAGCTGCTCCAGGTACTCCTCCAGCGCAGGTAGGCCGCCGCGCTCAAGGACTTGAGTACTCCTTCGGGCAAAAGACATGGCATTCCTGGTGAATTCTCGAAAGGGAGAAAACTGAGGGGAGGCACGGTTCATTTCACCGGAGATCACCAGCGCCCCTGCTACCACAGTCATGGCCAACCAAAACCAGAGGAAGATTTTGAGAAAAAGGCTGCTTCGCATTCCAGGATTTAACCCTTCTCCGACGGGTCAAAAGAATAGAGGTAGCCCACACTTCGGATCGACTTGATGCGTTCACTTCCGTCTTTGTGAGGACCCAACTTCTTGCGCAGGTTGCTCACGTGCATGTCGATGCTGCGGTCAAAGGGAGAAAAGCTGCGGCCCAACACCCGCTCCACCAGTTCCTCTCGCTTCATGACCGATCCAGCCGCCCGCAAGAACACCTCCAGAAGTTCGAACTCCACCGTGGTTAATTCCAAAGCCTGCCCCGCTCGGTGGACCATCCGGGTGCCGGTGTCCAGGTCGAGGTCCCCTAGAGAAAGGCTTTTCGGCTGAGGAGGCGTCGCTTGGGAGCCATCCGAATGGGTGCGTCGTAATATGGCACGAATCCGCGCCACCAGCTCGCGTGGATTAAAGGGTTTGGGCAGGTAATCATCGGCCCCCACCTCCAGGCCTACGATTCGATCCACTTCCTCGCCACGAGCCGTCAACATGAGCACAGGAATCTGGGATCGGGAGCGAATCCGGCGCAAAACCTCAAAACCGTTTGCTCCCGGCAACATGACATCCAGGATGATCAGCCCGTAGGTTCCGGAGACCGCCTTCTCTACAGCATCTGTACCCTCGTGGATCACTTCCACACCGAAGCCCTCGGTTTCCAGGTATTCAGTGACCAACTCGCACAACTCGATATCGTCGTCGATAATCAGGACGCATTCCTCGGGTTCTCTTGAGTTCATCTGCTTTGCCGTCATCCGCCTTATTTTACGCCAACCTTTTCCCCCTTGCGTATAGAAGTGTCAACTCAGATGACTTCAACTTTACAAACCTTTACGGAAGGATTACCAACTCTTGACACACATTTCCGTCCTTTGTTCGTCTTAGTAAATGTTTAATGTGATGTCATCTGCGACAAAACAAGATGTGAGCGAAAATACAAACTGAAAATGGAGGACTCAAGATGAAAAGAAGAACAGCAAGGCCCATGACCGTTATCCTGTTGCTGACAGCAGCGTTTCTGAGTTCCGGTCTAGCAGCAGCCCAAGGCTTTGGCGGTCGTGGGGGCGGCTTCCTGGTCCCGCCACAAAGGGTCTTGGAACATCTGGGAATCACCGATCCCGGGCAGCTGGAGCAAATCAACCAGCTGAGAGAAGATGCGAAGACATCCCTTGGTGCTCTTCAAGAGGAACAAAAGGGATACCGCCAACAACTCAGGAGCCTGTTGGAATTGGAGGCTCCCGACCCCACAGATGTTGGAAACGCCGTCCTCTCAGCCCGCAATACGGGCGAGGACATCCGCACTTCCCGGCAAAGTTTTCGCGAACAATTTCAACTGATCCTGACACCCGAGCAATTGACAGCACTGGAGGAGTTCAACTCCAACCGGCGTTCACGCCGAGGCTTTCGGCGAGGTTTCCGTGGGGGCTGGGGCGGTTCTCACGAGAACTTCTAGTTCCCTCAAGTGCTTCTTCTGTGCGCTTCTCAAGGAGGAAGTTGGACGATGCGACAGACAAACTCCACTAATGGAAGGAAAATCTTCGCGGTAGGACTCTGTGGACTTCTCGTTTGGACCAACCTGTGGGCCTCCTGGCCCGCCGATACGGCGACTGTTTCCCCCTTGACTGATCTGGTCCAGGAGCCCTATCTGGCCCTTCTTGAACAGGCAAAGGAGCTGAAATTCTCCGAAAAAGAACTGGATGCGTTCCGAAAAGACCTCAAGAAGGAAGAAAAAGCGGAAAAGAAGAGGCTGGAGCAGGAAGAAAAGGAGTTAAAACAGCAGGTTAAAGAATTGCGAAGGCAGCTGGATCAGCTCAATAAGAGCAGGTCCAGAGATACGTCAGAGATGGCGTTGCAAAGGAGTGAGCTCCATTGCCAGATTCTCCCCCTTGAACAGGCCCAGAACGCCAAGAAAGCGGAGCGTGAAGACGGGCTTCCCGTGGCCTATGACAACAAAGAAGCCAAGGTAGATCTTATTGAGAAGTGGCCTGCCCAAAAGACAGCGATCATATTGGCCTTGGAGTCAGGAGAGGCTCGCCACCGGCGGTTTGGAGATGTCGAGGACATTGGCATTCGAGTGCTGAAGGAGGGACAGGAAAAGGACATCAAAACAGGCGAAGAAGCGATTCGCGAAATGAAAGCGTCCGCCATGATGCCACCCGAAGCAGAGGATGAAGAGTTGATTGCCTATGTTCGCGAGTTGGCTAAAGACATTGCCGACCACTCCGATTTGCAGATTCCTCTGCGCTTGACGGTACTGGACAGTGACGAGATCAATGCCTTTGCCATGCCCGGTGGGTTCCTTTTTGTGAACACCGGCCTGATTGCCAAGGCGGAGACGGAATCCGAGTTGGCAGGCGTCATTGCCCATGAAATCGCTCATGTGACAGCGCGCCATGGAGCCCGGATGATGAACAAGGCCAACATCACCAACATCTTTTTCCAGGCTGCACAGGTAGCGGCCAATGTTTTTACCGGAGGTATGGTTGGAGTTGGAACCTATTACGCCTTGCAGTACGGCTTTTTCGGTCTGGGCATGGTCTTGAATCTGACCCTGCTCGGGGTGAGCCGCGACTATGAGGAAGAAGCGGATCAGCTGGGGGCCCAATACGCCTGGAACGCCGGCTACGATCCGAAAGGATTTGTCAGCTTTTTCGACAAGATGGCCAGCGAAAACGGATATGTCCAATCAACCAGCTTTTTTAGAACACATCCTCCCTTCTTCGAGCGCATCGTGAGCACCTTTAGCGAAATCGAATACCTCCCCCCCAAGAGAAATCTCATTGTGGACTCCATAGCTTTTCAGGAAATCAAAGAGCGGCTCAGCAAAGCCCAGCAGAAAGACAGTTGGAAGAGCAAGGGAAGACCCTCCCTGCGACGTGGTCTGGAGTGTGACGAGGTGGTTGCCACGCTTTAAGGACGAACCTCCAGAAACACCAGGCCCTTTAGCCTGCGGGCCGCCGTTCCATATTATTGCCGGTCAAAGACCAAATTCATGTCAAAATCGCCTCGGGGCGTTTTCAGTTTGACCCGTTGGATGAGAGTATTCCCATCTTCAGAGAGTGACCAGGTTTGCTGTTGTTCGATCGTCATGCTGCCACGGGGGGTCTGGCGTTCCTGGCTTTGCTCAACCACCAGTTCCCTTCCTTCCCACCATGCTTCAACGGTGGCGGCTCCCCCCGGTGTCGATACTTCCTGAGGTCCTTTGCCTGGGGTGAGGACCATCTCCATCGGCCCACCCTGAGGTCCCCCTTCTCGAAGAATGCTCAGCACATTGTCCTCCTGAGAAATGACCATCGTCATCTCTCGGCTCTGGTTGCTTTCACCTCCGCCGCCACCTCCACCTCTACGGCCCCTCCCGGGCATGGAGTCGCTCTTTTCCGGGTTCAATTTCCAGGTGCCGGAAAAATCCGTGACCGTGTCTTCCTGTACCGGAACGGCTAAAGATAAATTTACAAAGGCTGCCGTCATCAGAAAT
>Ga0209988_10003816_pt1 | contig 9980 bp, 10 predicted proteins | sample N075metaG_FD_183115 | JGI IMG/M metagenome (GOLD analysis project Ga0209988, IMG submission 183115) | Deep subsurface microbial communities from Kermadec Trench to uncover new lineages of life (NeLLi) - N075 metaG (SPAdes) (version 2) | ecosystem: Environmental > Aquatic > Marine > Ocean trench... | reverse complement strand
AGGGTGGCGACAATCTCGCCTGCCAGCCGGTCGATTCGCGGGCGCGAGATCGAGCCGGCGATGCGACCCGGGCCGATCCCGGCCCGGTGCAGCGCCTCGCAGACATAGATATTGCCCAGCCCGGCAACGATTCGCTGGTCCAGCAGCGCCGCCTTGATGGGGGTGCGCCTGCTCGCCAGGCTTGCGGCCAGCACCGCGCCGTTGAAGGCGTTGCCCAGCGGCTCCGGCCCCAGCCCGGCCAGCAGCTTGTGCCGGTCGAGGTCAGCCGTCGGCCACAGGTCCATCAACCCGAAGCGCCGGGCATCATTGTAGGTGATCACGTCGCCCCGGTCGGTGGTGACGATCACATGGTCATGCTTGCCTGGCTCCGACACCGCATGATGGAACTCTCCCACCACCTGCCCCTGCCGTTGGGGCGTTGCGCCCCCCTCTCCCCTCTGGGGGGAGGGATGGGGAGGGGGGGCGCCGCAGGCGCCCACCAGAATCCGCCCCGACATCCCCAGATGCACGATCCATGTCTCACCGCCATCGAGTCCGATCAGCAGATATTTCGCCCGCCGCCCCAGCCCCGCGACCCGCCGCCCGGTCAGCCGCTCGGCGAACCGCTCGGGGAATGGCCGGCGCAGGTCCGGGCGGCGCTGCTCGACCCGCACCAGCACGCGGCCGGTCAGCACCGGCTCCAGGCCGCGGCGCACGGTTTCGACTTCGGGGAGTTCAGGCATGGGCAAATCCTCGTCAGGACAAAAAGCGCCATAGCATGATCCGGAACCCCGCGCTATTAGACGGGGCCATGATCGACGAACCCACCTCTGCAAATTCCTCCGCCGAAACCCATTTCGGCTTTCGCACCGTGCCCGAGGCCGAGAAGGCCGGGATGGTGCATGGCGTGTTCTCGTCGGTCGCCTCGCGCTACGACCTGATGAACGACCTGATGTCGGGCGGCGTCCATCGCCTGTGGAAGGAGGCGATGATCGACTGGCTGGCGCCGCGGCCGGGGATGCGGCTGCTGGATGTCGCGGGCGGCACCGGCGATATTTCGTTCCGGTTCCTCAAGCGGCTGAAGGGGGACGGCCACGCCACGGTCTGCGACCTGACCCAGGCGATGCTCGACGAGGGTGCGGCCCGGGCGGCGCGTGACAGCGTCGCCAACGTCGACTGGGTCTGCGGCGACGCCATGGCGCTGCCCTTCGCCGATCGCAGCTATGACGCCTGCACCATCGCCTTCGGCATCCGCAACGTGACCCGGATCGAGGATGCGCTGGCGCAAGCCTACCGGGTCTTGAGACCCGGCGGGCGGTTCCTCTGCCTCGAATTCAGCCAGATCCCCAATCCGGGGCTGCAATGGCTCTATGACCGTTATTCCTTCAACGTCATCCCGCCGATCGGCCAGGCGGTGACCGGCGACCGCGACAGCTACCAGTATCTTGTCGAATCGATCCGCAAGTTCCCGGATCAGGAGCGATTCGTCGCGATGATCCGCGCGGCCGGCTTCGGACAGGTGAAGTACCGCAACCTCACGATGGGCGTCGCGGCGCTGCATTCGGGCTGGCGGCTCTAGGCGATGATCGGAGCTCCTTTCCATCTCTGGCGCCTGTTTCGCACCGGCGCCACCTTCGAGCGGACCGGCGCGATGGCCGCGATCCTCGACGCGATGGAGATTCGCGGCTGGCGGCGCTTCGCGATCCGCGCCTTCCTCTGGCCCTTCGGCCGGTTCGGCCGCCCCGGCAACCCGGACCTGCCGCCGCTGCCGCGCGCGTTGCAGGCGATGGGGCCGGCCTATGTGAAGTTCGGCCAGGTGCTCTCCACCCGGCCCGACGTGACTGGCGCCGAACTGGGCGCCCAGCTCCGCTTTCTTCAGGACCGGCTGACCCCGTTCCCGACCGACGAGGCCCGCAAGACCATCGCCGCCGAGCTCGGCCCGCGAGCCTGGGAGCTGATCGGCGATTTCGGCGAGCCGGTCGCCGCCGCCTCGATTGCCCAGGTCCATCCGGCGGTCTGGAAACCGACCGGGCGCAAGGTCGCGATCAAGGTGCTGCGCCCCCACGTGCGCCGCCAGTTCCGCGCCGACATCGGTGCCTTTTACTTCATCGCCCGCTTGTTCGAGCGCATCGTCCCCGCCGCGCGCCGCCTGCGCCCGACCGCGGTGGTGGCGCATTTCGAGGGCGTGGTGAACATCGAGCTCGACTTGCGTCTGGAAGCGGCGGCGGCCAGCGAGTATCGCGACAATGCCGGCGGGGACGACAAGCTGCTGGTGCCCGAGGTCTACTGGGCCGGCACGTCGCGCCGGGTGCTGACGCTGGAATGGGTCGACGGCCTGCCGCTGGAGCCGGAGCCGCTGGCCGCGGCCGGGCAGAACCTGCCCGATATCGCTACCCGGCTGATCCGCACCTTCCTGCGCCATGCGCTCCGCGACGGCTATTTCCATGCCGACATGCACCAGGGCAATATCCGGGTGGGTGCCGACGGCACCCTGATCATGATGGATTTCGGCATCATGGGCCGGCTCGACCCGATTACCCGGCGCCATTACGCCGAGATCCTCTACAGCTTGATCAACCGCGATTTCCGCCGCAGCGCCGAGGTCCATTTCGAGGCTGGCTACGTCCCCGCCGACCAGGATGTCGACGCCTTCGCCCAGAGCCTGCGCGCCATCGGTGAACCGATCCACGGCCAGGATGTCTCGTCGATCTCGATGGCGCGGCTGCTGGGCTATTTGATGGAGACCTCGGAACGCTTCGGCATGGAGACCCGCACCGAGCTGATCCTGTTGCAGCGGACCATGGTGGTGGTCGAGGGGGTGGCGCGTTCGCTCGACCCCCATTCCAACATCTGGGAGGCCTCCAGACCGGTGGTCGAGGACTGGATCCGCGAAAATCTCGGCCCGGCCCAGATCGTCCGCGACATCGCCAAAACGGCGCGGGTCCTGACCCGCCTCGGGCCGCGCCTGCCGGGACTGGCCGAGGAACTGGTGCTGCTGGCCGAGGAGGCCCGCATCCGCCGCAAGCAGGCTGGGAAGCCGCCTCGCACCGGCGGCGGGAGCCGCTGGCCGTGGCTGATCGGCGGGGTCGCCATCGGGCTCGCCGCGGCCGCCGGGCTGCTTCGAATTCTCTGAGAGCCTGTCCCAAAAGCCAACCACCCGCCCCGCCTCCCCGCCCAACCACCGATCTTGCCCCAATGATTCATGGGGTACCATCGGTGGTTGGGCGGGGCGGCGGGGCGGGTGGTGGAGCCCAAAAGGCGCATTCGCGACTTTTGGAACAGACTCCGAGGTTTTGACACAACCGTGATGGTTTCACGCGATTTACTTGTTGAAACGCAGGCTGTCGGGATATTACAGTGCCGCGACGGGATTTCGCGAGAACCCCATTGGCCATGATCCACGCGGAGAAGCCCCGGTGCAGGGAAAACGGATACTGCTGATCATCGGCGGCGGCATCGCCGCCTACAAGTGCCTGGAGCTGATCCGGCTGATCCGCAAGGCGGGCGGAGCTGTGAGCCCGGTGCTGACCCGCGCGGCGGAGGAGTTCGTGACACCGCTCTCGGTCGCCTCGCTGGCGGGCGAGAAGACCCACGACCGCCTGTTCGACCTGACCGACGAGGCCGAGATGGGCCATATCCAGCTCAGCCGGGTCGCCGATCTGGTGGTGGTTGCCCCCGCGACCGCCGATCTGATGGCGAAGATGGCGGGCGGGCATGCCAACGACCTCGCCTCCACCCTGTTGATGGCGACCGACACGCCGGTCCTGATCGCCCCGGCGATGAATGTTCGGATGTGGCAACATGCGGCGACCAGGCGCAACCTCGCGACGCTCACTGCCGACGGCATCGCCGTGGTCGGCCCGAACGAGGGCGACATGGCGTGCGGCGAGTACGGACCCGGGCGGATGGCCGAGCCGGAGGAGATTTTCGCGGCGATTGCGGCACGATTCGGTGGCTCGGGGCGGCTCGCCGGGCGCCGCGTCATCGTCACCTCCGGCCCGACCCATGAGCCGATCGACCCGGTGCGCTACCTCGCCAACCGCTCGTCCGGCGCGCAGGGCTCGGCGATCGCGGCGGCGTTGCACGAGCTTGGCGCCGAGGTGGTGCTGGTCACCGGCCCGGCGACGGCGCCGCTGCCCGCCGGACCGCAGATCGTGCAGGTGGAGACGGCCCGCGAGATGCTGGCGGCGGTCGAGAGCGCCTTGCCCGCCGATGGTGCGGTGTTCGTGGCGGCGGTGGCCGACTGGCGGGTGGTCAGCGCCTCCGCCTCGAAGATCAAGAAGGACGGCGCCGCTAACTGCCCGGCGCTGGAGATGACCGAAAACCCGGACATCCTGAAGACGGTCGCGCAACTGCCGCCCGGCAAGCGACCAGCCCTGGTGGTCGGCTTCGCCGCCGAGACCGACGACGTGATCGCCAACGCCACCGCCAAGCGCGCCCGCAAGGGCTGTGACTGGATCGTCGCCAACGATGTCAGGCCCGAGACCGGCATCATGGGCGGCGCCGAGAACGCCGTCACCCTGATTACCGCCGACGGCGCCGAGGAGTGGCCCCGCGCCTCGAAAGCGGAAGTCGCCCGAAGGCTGGCGAATCGGATCGCCGATGCGCTCGACACGGAGGGGGTGGCATGACGACCCCCGAGGTTGGGCCGGAAATCGCCCTCGCCCTGCTCGGTCATTTCGACCCGGCGCTGCCGCTACCGGCCTACGCGACTGCCGGCGCCGCGGGGATGGACCTGCGCGCCTCGCTCCACGCGAACGACCGCGCCGAGGGCATCAAGCTGCCGAGCGGAGCCCGTGCGCTGGTGCCGACCGGGCTGGCGATGGCGATCCCGCCGGGTTTCGAGGCGCAGATCCGCCCCCGCTCGGGCCTTGCCGCGCACCACGGTGTCACCTTGTCCAACAGCCCCGGCACCATCGATTCCGACTACCGGGGCGAGATCATGGTGCTGATGATCAATCTCGGGGCCGAAACCTTTGTCATCCGCCATGGCGAGCGCATCGCCCAGATGGTGATCGCGCCGGTGGTGCAGGCAGCGATGGTCCGGGTGGACGCGCTGCCGGGCTCCGAACGGGGTGCCGGGGGGTTCGGCTCGACCGGAGTGGGCTAACCGGGGCCGACCAGCAAGAACAAGAAGCACCGAAAGGGAAAACGATGCTGAGACTGTCGCGCAAAACCATGCTGGCGCTGGAGGCGGTGCTCGACGTGGCCTATAACGCCCGGCCCGACCCGGTGCAGTCGAAGGACATCACCGCGCGTCAGGGCATCCCCCAGCGCTACCTGGAACAGGTCATGCAGCAGCTTGTCCACCACGGCATCCTCAAGGGGGTGCGCGGCCCCAGGGGCGGCTATACGCTGGCCCGCGAACGCCGCCGCATCACCGTCGGCGACGTGGTCCGCATCGTCGACCAACTCGACGCCGAGGCCGACAACGAGCCGGTCAGCCAGGCCGCGCTCGGCGACAAGGTGGTCGCACCGCTGTGGACCGAAACGCGGGACGCGATCCTGACCCGCCTCGACGAGGTCACGATGGAGGATTTGTGCCGCCGGGCGCGCAAGCTGGGCATCGCCCACGGCGCCAAGATGGCGCCGGATTTCAATATTTGAAAGAGTTGACCGGGGGCCGACGACATGTACACCGCTTATCCGCGCGGGCGCATCTACAACAACATCACCGAGACCATCGGCTCGACGCCGCTGGTGCGCCTCTCGCGGTTGCAGACGGAGATGGGGTTGGAGGCGGAGATCTGCGCCAAGCTGGAGTTCTTCAACCCGATCGGCAGCGTCAAGGACCGCATCGGGGTCGCCATGATCGACGCGCTGGAGGCGGCGGGACGTCTGGCACCCGGCGCGACCATCATCGAGCCGACCTCGGGCAACACCGGCATCGCGCTGGCCTTTACCGGCGCGGCGCGGGGCTACAAGGTGATTCTCTGTATGCCCGACTCGATGTCGATCGAGCGGCGCAAGATGCTGGCGCTGCTGGGCGCGCGCCTCGAGCTGACCCCGGCCGAGGACGGCATCAACGGCGCGATCAAGCTGGCCGAGAAACTCGCTTCCGAGATCGAGGGCGCGGTGATCCCGCAGCAGTTCGAGAACCCGGCCAACCCGCAGATTCACACCGAGACCACAGCCGAGGAAATCTGGACCGACACCGGCGGCGAGATCGATGTCCTGGTCTCCGGCGTGGGCACCGGCGGAACCCTCACCGGGGTCGGCCAGGTGCTGAAGGCGCGCCAGCCCGATGTGCGCATCGTCGCGGTCGAGCCCGAGGACAGCGCGGTGCTGTCGGGCGGCGAGCCGGGCCCGCACAAGATCCAGGGCATCGGCGCCGACTTCATCCCGGCGGTCCTGGATTGCAGCCTGATCGACGAGGTGCTGACCATCGGCAACGAGACCTCGTTCGAGATGGCCCGGCGACTGGCGCGGATCGAGGGCATCCCGGGCGGCATCTCGTCGGGTGCGGCGGTCGCCGCCGCGGTCGAGATCGCGGAGCGTGAGGGCATGGCGGGCAAGCGCATCGTCGTCATCCTGCCGGACTTCGCCGAGCGCTACCTCTCGACCGCGCTGTTCGATGGCGTTTGACGGGAGGTGTGATCGTGGTGGTGTTTTCGGCTGATGAACTGGAGCGCTACGCCCGCCACATCGTCTTGCACGAGATCGGCGGGCCGGGGCAGCAGCGGCTCAAGGCGGCGCGGGTTCTGGTGATCGGCGCCGGCGGGCTGGGCTCACCGGCGATCCTTTACCTGGCGGCGGCCGGGGTCGGCACCCTGGGCGTGGTCGATGACGACGCGGTATCGCTGTCGAACCTCCAGCGCCAGGTGCTGCACGGCACCGGCGAGGTCGGCCACCCCAAGGTCGAGAGTGCGGGCCGCGCGGTGGCGCGGATCAACCCCCATGTGAGCTTCGTGCCTCATGCGGTGCGCCTCACCGAGGCCAACGCCGACGAGATTATCGGCGCCTACGACATGGTGCTCGACGGCTCCGACAACTTCACCACCCGCTATCTGGTCAACCGGGCGGCGGCGCGGCTGCAAAAACCTCTGGCCTTCGCCGCCATCGGCCGCTGGGAGGGGCAGATCAGTGTCTTCCAGCCCTGGCTGGGCGGCCCCTGCTACGCCTGTGTTTTCCCCGAATCCCCGGCGCCGGGACTGGTTCCCGCCTGTGCCGAGGCCGGCGTGCTGGGCGCCATGGCCGGGGTCGTCGGCGCCATGCAGGCGGTCGAGGCGGTGAAGCTGATCACCGGCAGCGGCGCCAGCCTCGACGGGCGGCTGATGCTGTATGACGCGCTACAGGCCGAGACCCGGACCATCAAGCTGGCGAAACGGCCCGATTGCCCGGTTTGCGGGGGGCTGTGAGCGCGGCGGTGAAACTATAGTCGCACTTCCCCGGCCTTGAGCCGGGGCCTCGACCCGCTATGCACAACTCCGCGAGGCCCCGGCTCAAGACCGGGGAAGTGCAAGTAATTCCCGCCTACCGATCTACCGAAATATCCACCCAGACCAGCCGGTGATCGGAACTGGCAGGCCTGCGGCCACCCGTCGGATCCTTGGCGATCAGCCGGGCGAGGGGGTCGTCGGCCAGCGGCCAGAAGACGCCCGAACCGGCGATCTCCAGCCCGGCCGACGGCAGCACGTAATCGACCCGCATGTTGCCCGGGCCGGGGTCGTCGCGCCAGTCGGCGGTGTCCTGCGCCGCGGGGCCGCGATGGGTGGCGTTGGCGCCGCCGGACAGCGCCGCCTGCGCCCCGCCCGCGCTTTCGGGCATCGGGTCCTGCACCCGGGGATGGGTCAGAAGCGCACTGATCGCCTCGCGCCGGGCCTCGCCGTCGAAGGGATCGGCATTGAGATCGCCGGTGACGACGAATAGATCGCGCGGCCCGAGCCCGCCGCCCTGTCCCCGGTCGTCCACCAGCCAATCCGCGCCATCGATAAGGCCCAGGAGCAACCGGATTTCATCCGCATTCCGCCGCCCGTTGAAATCCTCCGGCCCGTCGAAAACCGGCGGCGTCGGATGGCTGGCGAGGACATGCAGAACCACATCGCCCGGCAGGGTGACCGGTACATCCCACTGGCTGACCGAGCTGAGCCGCAAATCGCCCCAGACCGAATCGGGATGATAGGGTGTCCCATCCGCGTTCACCGGCCGGTCCGCGCCCGGCAGATCGGCCCAGCGGAACCGCTGAAAGCTGCGCAAACGGTCGTAGTCGATGGGGTAGAGGCTCATCAGCGCCATCCCGTACTGCCCCGGGAACCGCCCATAGCCGAAAGCGTCGCGCGGGCCGCGCCGATAGCCGTCGCCGTCGAGGTCATGGCCCGAGGGCAGCCCGGTATTGACCGGCCCCTGATAGAGAAAGGGGTAGTCCAGCCCCTCCAACCCGTTCCCACCCGCCCGCAGCCGCTCGGCGAAGCCGGTCAGCGCCCGGTGCGCCGGATCGCGGTCGAACTTGGTCAGGAGCAGGATATCCGGCCGGACCCGCAGGATGATCTCGGCCACCGCGTCGATCTGCGCGCTGCCCTTCACCATCTCGTGGACCAGCATCCCGGCGCCCTTGCGCACCAGCCCGGCGTTGAGGGTGGCGATGCGGATGGTATCGGGCGCCCGTTCCAGCCAGGGTTCAGCCTTGGCCTGCCCGGCGAGGGCCACGGTCAGGGCCAGGCCGAGGCCGAGGACAAGCGCCCGGAGCGCCCTCACCCCGCGCCCTCACCCCGGGGCGATGTCGAGCCAGGGGGTCGCGATGCGGCGCTTCGCCTCGAAGTCGCTGATCGCCTGTTCCTTCTCCATGGTCAGGCCGATCTCGTCGAGACCCTCGAGCAGGCAGTGCTTCTGGAAGGGGTCGATATCGAAGCTGATCTCGCCGCCATCGGGGCCGGTGATGGTCTGATTCTCCAGATCGACGGTGACGATGGCGTTGGCGCCGCGCACGGCGTCGTCCATCAGCTTGTCCACATCCTCCGGCGGCAGCACGATCGGCAGGATGCCGTTCTTGAAGCAGTTGTTGTAGAAGATGTCGGCGAACGAGGGCGCGACGATGCAGCGGATACCGAAATCCCGGATCGCCCAGGGGGCATGCTCGCGGCTGGAGCCGCAGCCGAAATTTTCGCCCGCGACGAGGATTTTTGCGCTGCGGTAGGCAGGTTTGTTCAGCACGAAGTCCGGGTTATCGCTGCCGTCGTCGAGATAGCGCATCTCTTCGAACAGGTTTTTGCCCAGGCCCGAGCGCTTGATCGTCTTCAGAAACTGCTTCGGGATGATCATGTCGGTATCGACATTGATCATCGGCAGCGGCGCCGCGACGGCGGTCAGGGTAGTGAAATTTTCCATGATCCTTGACTCCTTGGCGGCTTCTGCACGACCTTGGGCAGGGGTAAAGCACGCGCGCCGACGGCGCGCAAGCATTGACCGGATCGTGACCGGCCGTGCGTTGCGCCGGAAACCGCCCACCCCCACGTTTCTTCCATATCCCCCTCGCAACAGGAAGGACTGGTAAGATGAAAATGACCATCACCGTCGCGGCCGCACTGATCGGACTCGCCGCGGCATTTGGGCCGGCAGGCACGGCATCGGCCGCGAGCCTGCCCGACGGAACCCCGGTGATCGAGGTCGGCGGGCGCGATTTCGGCGGGCAGCGCTCCGGTCACCGCAGCGGTGGACGCGATTTCTGGCGTCGCGGCGGTGGACGTGATTTCGGGCGTCGCGGCGGTGGGCGCGATTTCGGGCATCGCGGCGATGGCCGCCGCTTCGGGCGCCGGCGCGGGCATCGCGGATTCGCACGCGGGTACGGGTACGGACATGGTCGTCAAGGACACGGCCACGGGCACGGGCACAATTATTACGGGCCCTTCATCTATGGCGGCATCGCGCTCGGCACCTATCTGTTCCTGGACGCGCTCGACCACGACTGACCCCCGGCCTGGGGTCACTCGGGCGGCCCCAGCCCCAACCCGAACCTCAAGATGTCTCTGGCAAGGGCCGCGACGATCTCATGGAGCGATTTCAAG
>Ga0209988_10003814_pt1 | contig 9983 bp, 5 predicted proteins | sample N075metaG_FD_183115 | JGI IMG/M metagenome (GOLD analysis project Ga0209988, IMG submission 183115) | Deep subsurface microbial communities from Kermadec Trench to uncover new lineages of life (NeLLi) - N075 metaG (SPAdes) (version 2) | ecosystem: Environmental > Aquatic > Marine > Ocean trench >... | reverse complement strand
AGAGAGCCCTTGCCGCGTCTGAGATCCATGGTGATCCATTGGCCGTTGGGAATGTTTTGGACCTTGATGGCATTGACGAGGGCCTCCCGGACCTTCTTGGCGGTGGCCTCGGCCGTCTCCTCGGCGACTACGGTCAACTTGACGCTGGGGTCCACCAGTCCCTGGCCAGGTCCATAAGTCCTGGCCGCCGGTGTATACAGGTGAAAGTGAGTTTGAATGAGCCCAGGAATGACGGTTCGATTCCCCAGATCGACAAAAACCGTCTGGGGTCCCGCCAGCCTTCTCATCTCCTCGTTGCTCCCCAGGGCCATGATCTTCTTTCCCTTGATGGCCATGGCTTCATAGATGTGCCCGGGAGTGTCGGGAACGTTGCTTCGGTTATCCATGCTGACAATCTTTCCGTTGGTCAAAATGATGTCGCTGTAGCCCTGCTGACCCACCAACGCAGGAACCTGCTGAGCAAGGATCGGACCCGCGAGGAGCCCACCCACTAGAATCACCATAAAGAATTTTTGAATCATTCGTTCCTCCAAGCTTATTTGTCCGTCGGCACCAGGCGTTTCAGTTCTTCAAACCAGTTGAGGACGACGTTGATTTGGGCTTGGCCGCCTCCTGCCTTGATCATCAAGAACCGTTGCCCGTCAGGGGAGATGTCGTAGTACTGCAACCCGGGACTTATTGAGCTGCTATAATACGACCCCTCAAACAGTGTCCTCGGCCTACCTGCACTAAACGTCGGCTCCGTCTGAACCGACACCACCATCATCTGATCGCCACTGCGATAAAACAGCTCACTGCCATCCGGCGACCACACGGGTTCCGCACCGCCTCCATCCACCGATACCAACCATTTCACCTCAGGCTCCAAATACGGACTCACATAAACTTGAAGCTGCCCCCGGTCTCGTCGACGATAGGCAACCCACTGCCCATCAGGTGAGAACCTGGAGAAGGCTGCATCATTTGTCGACGAGATAAAAACCTGTGGCTCTCCCTCTCCCTCCATGGGAAGCATCCAGATGGCAAAGCCCCTCCCTCCACCTTGAGTGAAAGCCAAGACCTGACCATCAGGGGACCAGGAACTTGGCATCTTCGCTCCAGCTTTTTCTGTAATCTGTTGGGGGGAACCACTCCCATCGGCCACCTGTCTGTACAGAGCACGTCCGTCCGCGCGGGTGGACTGGTAGACAATCCACTTTCCATCGGGTGACCAGGTGGGTGTGCCGTTGCGCCCCTCAAAGGTCAGACGTCGGAAGGACTCACCTTCCAGATCGTAGATCCAGACGTGTTGCTCATTCTCTCCGAAAATGCTGACGGCCACTTGCTTTCCGTCTGGGGAGATGCGGGGCACTGTATAATTGCGCTTCTCTTCGACGACCAGACTCTCTGTTCCCTGTCGATCCACCCAGACCAATTCATGCTCCGTGGTTGCCTGCCGGGGAACATAGATGAGCGTTCCGTTCTCGGAAAAGCTGTAGTCTACAGCAGCATTCGAGGTGCTGTGGTGGCGGACGCCCGCAACCATTGAGACGGGGTCGCCTGTGACCTCAAGCTTATCAAGATCGAAGGACACCGCCATCAGGGTCCCGGTGCCGGGCGTCTCGTAGACTAAATGTCCCGTGGGAGCATATCGAGGAGCTCTAGCACCTTCGAGTACCCTCTTCTTCTCTCCTGTCTCGAGGGACACCACATAGGCGCTGGCGCCAGTTTCGAGGACGGTTTGAAATAGCACCACCTCACCTCCCGGTAGAAACTGTGGACTCGTAAATCTGAGTTCTCCCTTGTCTGGTTCTGAGATTGCGAGAGGCTTCGGTTCACCTCCTGAGGCGGAAATGAGGTAAAGACCCAGACCAGCACCAGAGGCAGCCGAGAAAACGATGGTGTCCTCAGGGCCCCAGCTCCCACCCCCAAAAAACCCGGGAGCGTTGCCGAGGGTCATCGGTCCACCTCCTGTCACACCAACTCTTCTAAGTTCGCCAGCGGCGGCAAAGGCGATGGACTCTCCATCGGGCGAGAAGAAGGGATATTGAGCAGCCCCTTCAGTGCCCGGGATGGCCTGAGCTTCCTGATTTTCCAGGGTGCGCAGGTAGAGCCGAGTCGTGCCCTCGCCTACGGCACGATAGACGATGTGCCTTCCGTCACCGGAGATCGCCAGGTCACGGCCAGGGCTATTTGTCAGAAGCACGCCCGGGGGGGGGATGATGGCGAACTCCGCGATAGACCCTGGCCTCAGAAGTGGCGAAACTGGTCGCATGACACTCCAGATCGAGATGCCCGTTGTGATGGAGGCCAGAGCAATCAGACTCACTGTCATCACTCGCTTCCATCTTGGAGGGCCTGCAGCAGTGAGCCCAATCGTAGATACAGTTGTCGCTCCGCTCAATGCCTCCTCAATTAATATCCTGGCACCATCAATGTGCTGAAGACGTTTGTGAGGGTCTTTTTTCAGGCATCGGCTCAAAAGAAACCGGATGGTGCCGGGGATATCTTGGGGCAACAGATCCCATTCTGGTTCGCCTTTGAGCACTGACGCTAGGGTGTCAGTTACCGTCTCTCCTTCAAACGCTCTCTTGCCGGTCAGCAATTCATAAAGCACACTTCCGAAGGCAAAGACATCCGCCCTCTTATCAACAGGCTTCCCACGAGCCTGTTCCGGACTCATATAAGCAGCCGTCCCCAGGATCACCCCCGCACGAGTCATCTCCTCGGTAAGCGTCGGTGATTGGGAGATATCCGTCACCGGAGTCTCCGCCTCAAACGCCTTGGCCAAACCAAAGTCCAGGATCTTAACTTTACCCTCGGGCGTGACCTTGACATTGGCGGGTTTCAGGTCGCGGTGAATAACGCCTTTCTCATGGGCAGCTTCCACCCCCTCGGCAATCTGGCGGCAGATTTCCAGAGTTTCGTCTACAGGCACGGGTCCCTTGGCAACACGCTCAGCTAACGTTTCCCCTGGGACCAACTCCAGGGCCAGGAACCGCACCCCATCTGCCTCTTCCAGACCATAGATCGCTGCGATGTTGGGGTGATTCAGCTGGGCCAGGAGTTTGGCTTCCCGTTCAAAACGAGCCAGCCTCTGGGGATCCTTCGTGAACTGCTCAGGCAGTACCTTGATGGCAACTTCACGGCCCAGGTTGGTGTCCTCAGCCCGATACACCTCCCCCATGCCTCCCTGGCCGATCTTTTCTAGGACTTTGTAATGGGAGAGTGTTTTGCCAATCATGATGTTTCGCCCTCTCTAAGTTCCACTCACGATGGGTTGCTGTATTTCTTTAGAAACTCAAGGATGGTGGTGTAGGCTTTCAAGGTCTCTGTACGGGTGAAGCCACCGTGTTTACCACCGGGAATGGTCAGAAGTTGATTGGGGACACCCGCCTCAGTGAGCGCCTTGTGAAGTTGGACAGCATGGCTGTAAGGCACGAGAGGATCCGCGTCACCGTGGATAGTCAGAATGGGCGGCAGTCCTGGCCGGACATAGTTGAGTGGAGAAACACGCCCTGCAATCTCTTGACGATCGTCCATGCTTCCCATCCAGGCAACCGCCCAAGGTCTGAGGTTGGGACCTTCGAGCAGATCACCGACATCGGTAATACCGTACCAGTTGACGATTGCTGCAACTTTCAGTTCCTCGTCGCCAGGACATTGGCGATCAAGACCGGCGGAGGCGGGTAGCATGCCGGTAGTCAGGGAAAGGTGTCCGCCAGCCGAGTTACCACTGACCACTATTTTATTGGGGTCAAGGTTGTACTCCTCAGCATTCCTGATAATCCAGCGCAGCGCACAGAGGCAGTCTTCGACGGCTGCAGGAGCCAGAGAAGTATGAGCCAAGCGATACTCAACGTTGACTACCGACCATCCCATTTCCAGATACGGCAACAATCGCAGTGTGGAAACCTCCTTGCTGCCTTGCACCCAACCACCGCCGTGAATGTACACGAGTGTGGGACTCGGTTCCGTCAAGTTGCGCGGAAGGTAGAGGTCGAGCTTGGCTTCGTAATTGTTGGCTGTCAGATAAGTAATGTTCGGTACGATGCGATAGCGGTTGGCGATGTCGGCAGCCCAGTCGGCCGATTCCGTCCGTTGTCCCCAAACTAGAGGCGGTAAGAGGATGATCACCAGACTCGTGGTGAGCCATAAGGCCAGATGGGAACGTATTTTCAGCATAGAACCCTCCTTTGTCAGTTTTGGCTTATGGTCGTGCCAACCATTGAACCCCCACTCAGTGCAATGCGCTTGCGCCCAATGCTACGCGCGGAAGGGGTGAAAGGCAATGGAGATCAATTTCCCCGTAGGGGTCAGCCGCATGAAAGCACGACTAGTTCGCCGGCACCAGGCGTTTGAGTTCTTCAAACCAGTTGAGGACGATGTTGATTTGGCCCCTTGGCTCCTCGGTTAACTTGATCATTAGAAACCGCCCGTCAGGACCGATATCGTAGGATGGGTTGGCATGATAAAAGTCCCCTTCAAATAACAACTCCGGTGGTTGAAAACGAAATCTGGGCTGTGTCTCGATCTTGACGGCCATCATCTTGTCGCCCTCGAGGTAGAAAAGTTCCCGGCCCTCCGGTCCCCACACTACTTCAAGACCTCCGCCGGGAGAAATGCGGAGCGGGGCTCCGGGACCAGGATAGGGCCCTACCCAAATCTCCGGGCCACCGGTCACGCCGGACACGTAAGCAAGCCATCGGCCGTCTGGAGAAAGTGCCGCACTTGCACCATGTTGCCCGGGTCTAAAGGCATATTGAGTTTGAACCAGCAGCCTCGGTTCTTGCTGGCCTTCGATAGGAACAGACATGAGGCTAGCGCCGTCGGGAATCGCTTCGAGGAAAATCAGCTCCTGACCATCAGCGGACCAGGATGTCGGATACCCATTGCGAGGGCTGGAGGAAAGAAGCTCCGGATTAAGGGTCGTCCCGTCCGCTGCAACCTGGAGCAACCTCCGAGATCCGCCCCCTACAGAACGAAACACCACCCGCTGGCCATCCGGCGACCACAGGGGATAACTGTTGCGCCCCTCCGCTGTCAGAGGGTAAGGTGGCCGGCCGGCTAGGTCATAAACCCAAAGGTCTGACCCATCACCCGGATTGACGGCCACAACCAACCGCCGACCATCAGGAGAAAGCCGAGGACCTTGAGGATTCTGTAACGGCTCTTCGACCAGGGACTCCATTTCTCTCCCCTCGCGATCGACCCAAACAGGTACACCCTTGACCGCCGCTCCTGCCGGGGCGTAGATCAGAGTTCCCTCGCTTGAAAAGGAGTAGTCAACGGAAGCGTCTGGATCCTCTCGGATCCCCTCAAGAACAGGAACCGGCTCACCGATCACCTCCAGTCTCTCAGGATCAAACAGTACAGCGCTCAGTGTTCCTGTTTCCGGCACGACGTAAACCAAGTGCCCGGTGGGCGAATAATGAGCCTCTCTAGCCCCTTCGAGCACAATCTTCTTCTCCCTTGTCGCCAACGACAAAGCGGCAAGCTGGAAACCGTTCTCCCCATGGATGCTGAACAGTACGGCCTTTCCGCCCGGCAGGAACTCTGGCCGCCGATACTGTATTTCTCCCTTCTCGAAGTCTGTGTTAATCAGGATCTCCGGTTCGCCTCCAGCAGCCGAGACAAGGTGCAGGCCTTGGCCACTCTCAGTTCTGCCGGCAAACACGATTGTGTCCTCAGGCCCCCAATGTCCACCATACACTGCTAGAGCTTCGCCAAGGGTTATGGGTGGTTCTCCCACCAGCGATATCTTCTTCAGTTTGCCATCGACCACAATGACAATAGACTCGCTATCTGGTGAAAAGAACGGAGTCCACCGCATGCCTTCAGTGCCGGGAATGGGCGTCGCCATAAGTCCGTTAAGAGGACGCATGTAAAGTTGCCTGGTGTCATCGCTTTCAGTCATATAGGCGATGCGCCTTCCGTCTGGGGAGATCAGCAAGTCAAGTCCAGGGAGGTCCACTAGGGGTGCAGTCGAGGGAGGGATCATCACAAATTTGTTGAGTGGCCGAGACACAGGCTGCGGGGAACTCCAGAAGGCTATACCCAAAGCGATGAGGCCCATCAGCAATGCAACGCTCCAGGGAATAGCCCTCCTCCAGAGTGGAGGCTGTGCTGTGCTGGTTACCCCAATCGGAGCTGCTGCAGGCTCGGCAAGTGCCAGCTTAATATCGATTCGGACGTTGGCTATACCATCGATACGATCATGAACCTCTTTGGTAAGACACTTGCGTAGCAGATCTCGAATTCTCCACGGTGTGGTCGCCGGCAGCATCTTCCAGTCAGGTTCCTTGTGAATGGTTGCAGCAAGGGTCTCGGTAATGGTCTCGCCTTGAAAGGCCTTCTTGCCCGTCAGGAGCTCGTAGAGAAGGGCTCCAAAAGCAAAGATATCCGCCCTCTTATCGACAGGCTTGCCCTTGGCCTGCTCCGGGCTCATATAGGCAGCCGTCCCCAGAATCACCCCGGCCATCGTCATCTCTTCAGTAAGAGTCGGAGATTGAGAGATGTCCGTAACGGGAGCCTCAGCCTCAAACGCTTTGGCCAACCCGAAGTCCAGGATCTTGACCTTGCCTTCTGGCGTGACCTTCACGTTGGCAGGTTTCAGGTCACGGTGAATGACTCCCTTTTCGTGGGCCGCTTCCATTCCTTCTGCTATCTGACGGCAGACCTCCAGAGCTTCTTCGACGGGTACGGGTCCTTTGGCAACACGCTCGGCCAAGGTTTCTCCTGGGACCAGTTCCAGAGCGAGAAAGCGCACCCCATCCGCTTCTTCCAGACCATAGATCGCGGCAATGTTGGGATGGTTCAGTTGGGCCAGTAACTTCGCTTCTCGTTCAAACCTCGCCAGCCGCTGAGGGTCTTGGGTGAACTGCTCAGGCAGTACCTTGATGGCCACTTCACGACTCAGGTTGGTATCCTCAGCCCGATACACCTCTCCCATGCCACCCTGGCCGATCTTCTCCAAGACTTTGTAATGAGAGAGTGTCTTGCCAATCATGGCTAATGGCTGCTCGAATCCTTGGAGTTCCTTATGAAACTGACGATGAGATCGGCGGTCTCCCGGGGATATTCCTGGAAAACATAGTGCCCGCTCTGGTTGAAAAAGTGCAGCTCGGACCGATCTAACACCGAGGCAATTTTGTTGTAGAGGTTGATGCCAAGGATGGCAGGGGCTGACGAATCATTGTATCCCCAGATAATTAAGGTCGGGCTCTTCAAGCGACCGGCCTGGATGCGCTCAAAGGTTTCACGTTTCAGTTGATCGTACCACCATCCATTCCTAAGCCTGGGGTTCTCCTTTATTTTTTCCGGATTCTGCTGGACCCACTGAGAACTGACCCAGGTCATCCTCTGCTCAGCTTCCTTGAGCTTGGGAAGCAACGCGACCCGGAGTTCCGCCTCAACATAGTCATTGGTGATGTAATCCTTATGGTACGAGTTGGGGTTGGCTAACAGCGACTGCCGAATGGATTCCTTGGTTGGCGGAGGGGGCTCTGCTGTAGCAGGTCGAGCGGTGCCCGGAGGAGCCGGAGGTCGCGGGGTGGAAGCGTCACGGGCTAAGGTTCCACTATTGAACAAAATGAGGTTCTCGATCATCTCAGGGTGATCTGTGGCGAGACGGGCAGCGGGCAAAGCGCCTCGGGAGTGACCTAGCAGATGAACTTTCTGCATCCCCAGCGTCTCCATGAACCTGTGAATATGCCGGGTCACCGCAGCCATCGTGTAATCAGTATCGTTGAGAGGGTTATCCGTATAGCCCTGGCCCAGCTTGTCAATCACATACACATGAAAGTGGGCGGCCAGATCATCAAAAATCGGACTCCAGCAATTGGCGGAGACCGTGGAACCGAAGCTACCCCCGTGGACCAACACCATGGCTTCTCCACTTCCTCCTTCGAAGTAGCTGGTCTTTACCCCATCCACATCGACGAACTTGACCTTTCCCATCGGCTCTCCATAGGACATCGTTGAGAACAGAAAGGCCAACGCGGCCAGATTGACCCCAAAGTGCTTGATGACGACTCTTGGCAGAAGATTCATGGTTGTGTTCCCTCCCTGTTGTCCAGACCCCTCAGTTCTTCGGCTGTGCAATGCAGTTGGCCTCAATCCTAAAGCTGTAGCGGGCGAAAGGCAATCAAAATTGACCTCTTTGTCCTGTGTCAACTTGAGTTCACAGATTTACCTCGCCGCGGGCAAGTCCATCCAGCCCCAATTAAGATCTTAACTTATTTATTATTAATGACTTATCATGAAAACAACGAGAAATCTTCCTAGTCCGCTGAAATGTGGCATCTTCCGTGCATTGACTTCACGCGATGCGATACAAAGACCTACACGAAAAGGGGAAACTCTGCCCCGCTTCGGGAAAGGCTTGGGTAATACGATGGTGGTGAGAACATTGATATCGGGTCTCATTCTGGCCGTTTTTCTGGCCGGGCCGCTCCTGGCCACAGACTTAGAGACGGATGCTCGAGAGGCTGTGGAGAACGAGCGATATGAAGAGGGGCGTGACCTCTACCTCCAACTCACCGAGCAAAGCTCGTGGAACATCGACTATCTCCTCTGGGTGGCCACACTCTCGGATTGGTTGGAGGATTCCGTGACCGCCAACCAGTTTTACGATCGCGCCCTGGCCCTTGAACCACTCAACGTTGAGGCTCTGGTGGGAAAAGCTTATGCCCTGATGCGGCAGCAGGAATTTCGAACCGCCCTTGAGCCCCTCTCGATGGCCCGGCTGGTTGCCCCCAACAACACAGATGTGCTGCTGGCGCTGGCCAGAGCCCATTATTACCAAGGTAATGCCGCAACAGCCAGGGATTACGTTTCCCAGGTGCTCAGCTTCGATCCCGAAAACCCGGAAGCTGAGCAACTCACGGCCCTTTTCGCCCGGTCTCGCCCTCTTGAGGTCCGATTGGGCTACGGGAACGATCGATTCTCCAGGGTATCTCCCAGCCAGATGGGATCCCTGAGCGTGGGATATGTGGGTGAGCGGCGCCGCATCTCCGGACACTACGAGCGATGGCACGAATTGGACGAAAAGGTTGATCTTGGCGGATTCAGTTTCAATCAGCGATTTGAAAACGGTCTATGGCTGCGCGGAGACGCCATGCTGGCGGCGGGAGCCACCGTGTCGGCACAGGAAGACTACACGGCGGGTATGGCCTGGTCGCTGCCGGGTGGCCTGGTGATGGGAGCCGACTATCGTTACCTGCGTTTTCAATTCGATAAGACTCACGTGGTTGCCCCGCTGCTCGAGTACTACTTCGAAACCCCGATTTGGATTCGGGCCATGTACTTCAAGAGCTGGACGGAGTTTGAACCCACGGCAGTGGTGGATAACAATGAATCCTTTCGGATTCATTACTATCAGCAAATCACTCAACCGGTAGTCTTCAATTTCGGATTCGCACACGGCAACGAGACCTTCTCCGCCCTGTCGCCCGATCGTCTGGGGACAGTCGATAGTCTCAGGCTCATCGAGCGCCTCAGAAGAGCCAGTCTCCTGGACGATCCTCTGAGAACAATCGAACCCTTGGATAGATTTCAGGCCAGCACATACTCGGGTGGCGTGGATCTTAAGCTGACTCCTGGCCTCTCTGTCGACCTGAATTTCAGCTACCAGGATCGCACCGACGGTTCCAGCCAAAGCACCTTCGGAGTCGGCCTCACCCTACGCAAGTAACTCTTCTGTTTCGCCGCCGCCGTCTCTACTTGACCGTCAGTCGATTCCCGTGCTACATAAGGTTATAAATTCATGGCCAGATGGACAGCTAAATGGAAGTTCAGGACGAGCTTTGGCTCGATTGGAATCGTGCTGGTGGGGGTCTGTTCCCTGCAGGCAGCCGGGCTGCAAAACCTGGTGCCCTCACACACTCCATCCTATCGCGCGGTTTTAGACCAATACTGCGTGACCTGCCACAACCAGAGTGCCCGTACGGCCGAGCTTCTGCTCGACCAAGCGGATGTCGAGAACATCGGCGAAGGGCCAGAGC
>Ga0209988_10003813_pt1 | contig 9985 bp, 9 predicted proteins | sample N075metaG_FD_183115 | JGI IMG/M metagenome (GOLD analysis project Ga0209988, IMG submission 183115) | Deep subsurface microbial communities from Kermadec Trench to uncover new lineages of life (NeLLi) - N075 metaG (SPAdes) (version 2) | ecosystem: Environmental > Aquatic > Marine > Ocean trench >... | reverse complement strand
TGGGCCGCAAAAGGCACTCTGCTGCTGGGCGTCAAGGCCGTCATTGTCAAAAGCTTCGAACGTATTCACCGCTCCAACCTGATTGGCATGGGCGTGCTGCCGTTGCAATTCCAGGACGGCGACGATGCCGATTCCCTGGGCCTGACCGGCGGCGAAACTTTTGACATCACGGGACAAACCGACCCCAACGCCAGCACAGTTACCGTTACGGCGACGCCACAAGACGGCGATCCGATCATCTTCGAGGCAGTCGTTCGCATCGACACACCGAAGGAGCGGGATTACTACGAGCACGGGGGCATCCTGCTCTACGTATTGCGCCAGCTAGCCGCCTAGCGCAGCCGGTCACCGCCCAGCGGATCTCACCTTGAAAGAAAAAAATGCCGAAACCATCTTGAAACGTCCGCGTTGGTTGCGGATAGCCGGCTTTATTGTGGCCACGCTGGCAGTCCTTTACACATTACTTGGTATCTACTGGTCACGCGCACCGGACGTGTTCTGGGTCAGCCACACGATCGACGACAATCGGGTCGTCGTCGGCTACTCGACAACGGACACGCTGGTTCGAGTCGCTGAGATCATGCTCGAGAAACCCGGCGGTTACCTGAGTAACGATATCATGCCGCCTGGTGTCTTCCTCGACAACACACCGAATTGGGAGGCCGGCGTCCTGCAACAGGTTCGCGACCTCGCGCGCGTCATCCGCAATGACTATAGCCGCAGCCAGTCGCAATCAAAAGAAGACCCGGATGTCAAAGACGCGGAACAGGCTTTTTTCATACCAAGCGACTCGTGGATTTTTCCCGCCAGCGAGTCCGCCTATCGCGACGGTATCGACGGCTTCAGATTGTACCGGGATCGACTCACTGACGACTCGGATATCAATGCGCAGTTCTACGCCCGTTCGGACAATCTTAGAGAATGGCTGGCACAGGTCGAGAAACGCCTCGGCAGCATAACGCGACGCTTGGGTGACAGCGTTGCAACAACCCGAATCAACGAAAATCTGGCAGGCGATGCGGCCGCTGCGGCATCCAGTCCACAACCGGACGTTGTCGATGTGCAAACCGCCTGGTACGAGGTCGATGACATTTTCTTCGAAGCCCGAGGCACCGCCTGGGCCCTGGTGCATTTCTTCCGCGCCGTCGAAATCGACTTTGTTCTCGTACTCAATGACAAGAATGCCAGTGTCAGCGTGCGCCAGATCATTCGCGAACTCGAGGCGAGTCTGCGACCACTCCGCTCGCCGGTGATCCTGAATGGCAGCGGCTATGGATTCTTCGCGAATCACTCGCTGGTGATGGCCAACTACCTGGCACGCGCCAATGCCGCCATCATCAATCTCAGGGAACTCCTGGACCAAGGGTAATAAATAGGATTAATAAAATACTGTAACTATATGTTATTTAATTAATTCCTAGCCAAACGGGTACCTGATTCCAGGAATCGGTCAACGCGCGGTCCATGCGCCGGTAATCCGGCTCGAATTTGCTGACAAATAGCCAGTAACGGCGTGAATGATTCATATGCCGGGCATGGCAGAGTTCATGAATTATCAAGTATCGAACGGCTTCCGGCTCGAGAAACAGCAGGCAGTAATTGATGCTGATCGTGCCACTCGAAGAATGACTGCCCCAGCAGGTCCTTTGCCCTCGAATGTGCATCGTTTTGTACGGATTCCCTGTCACGGCGGATAGCGCTTTGAGCCTGATCGCGAACTCCGTTCTTGCGACCGACGCCAGCCACCGCTTGAGCGCCGCGACGCACAGCTTGTCATCACCGGTACGCCCGCTGAGAACAACTTCGTTCTTGTGGCGCCGGTAGCGGACTGTCTTCGCGTGCGTCTGCCGTTCATAGCGAATCCTGAAGCGCTGATCGATCGCGGACAATTCGACGACATCGGGTAACAGGAACGGCTCTGGCGGATGTAGCTTGGCGAACGATGCGCGCGCCTCGTTGATCCAGTCGTGATGTTCGCGGACGAATGCCTGAACCACGGCGGGTTTCGTGCGTGGCGGCACGACGACCTCAACGCGGCCGCGCGGAAATACCTTGATCGACAGTCGGCGTGCCCGGCTGTTCTCGCGCACAGAAAAACCCGACGAATTGCCGGGCTCTTCGGAATCTGAAAATAACGCGAGTTGTCTGGCCGCATCCTGCACGGCCCTATTCTACGAGTGTTTACGGATGTTTGCCGCTAAAGCGGATTGCGTCGCTTATCGACATTTCACCGATAACACCGCCGACTTCGGCCGTTTCGCTGATATACAGCTTGACCACGCGCTCCAGGCGGATATTGCCATGCACGCGCGACCCGGGCCCGATAATGACTTCGGGCGTCCGCGTTTTCTTGTCGCTCCACCACCAACTGCCCGGCTTTTCGACAATGATGTCGCCTCTCACTTCGGCCCCACCGCTGAGTTCGATATCGCCCGACACCGTCGATAGATTGCCGCCGACCAAGCTTGCGACCAGTTCGATTTCGCCGTTGACGTTGCTGACGTCCCGAGCGACCGTACTGCCCTTGTCGATCCAGATTTCGCCATTCACGGCTCCAATTGCACCATCAATGGTGACGTTCTCGGCGACCTCTATCGAGCCGTTGACGGTACTCAGACTGTTAGCGCTCACCCCGGATCTGATGGTCAGTGAGCCGTTTACGGTCGATACGTCCTTAACACTGACGTCGGAGTCGACCCGGATCCGGCCATTCACGGTATCCAGGTCGCCCGTGACCACGGCACCAGCGCCAACCGAGATGCTGCCATTAACAGACGACGCTCCACTGGACTGACTGCCAGCGGCGATTTTGACGCTCTTGTTGAGGTTGCCGCCGTGCGCCGGCACTGCAACCGCCAATGCCAGCAGCGCCACCATGACGACTGTCATCGTGCTTTTTGAAAGAATCTTGCCCATTGTCGAATCATCCCCTGGGATCGTTGTGCTATTTAGATGCCGCGACTGTGTAAACGGTTGCAATCGGCAATTTTCGATGCCCTAATCCGCCATCATCCGCAACCCCTGACATAGCCCATGCAGCCCTCGTTGATCGATATCGGTGCGAATTTGACTCACGATAAATTCGCCGACGACCTGGGCAAGGTACTGGGTCGCGCAGCAGCCGCAGGCGTCGAAAAAATGATCGTCACGGGCAGCAGCGACCAGGGAAATATCGATGCTGCAGATCTCGCTGAGCTGCACCCAGGGCATTTGTACTCAACCGCGGGCGTCCATCCCCACCACGCTTCTGACTACACCGACGCCAGTAGCGAATTGATTCGATCGTTATCAGACAGGCCGTCGGTGGTTGCAGTCGGCGAGTGCGGTCTCGATTACTTCCGCAATTTTTCGCCGCGCGAGGCGCAGCTCGAGGCTTTTCAATCGCAACTCGATATTGCTGCCGATACCGGAATGCCGGTCTTCCTGCATCAACGCGATGCGCACGACGATTTTGTTGAACTGCTGGAACCGATGTTACCGAGAATCTCACGTGCCGTTGCGCATTGTTTTACGGGCGAAGGTGAGTCATTGCGAGAATACCTTGCAATGGGCCTGTGGATCGGCATTACGGGCTGGATCTGCGACGAACGCCGCGGCGCTCACTTGCAGGAAATCGTCTCGGAAATTCCGGATAATCGTTTGCTGATCGAGACCGACGCGCCTTACCTGCTGCCGCGTACGCTGAATCCAAAACCCAAGTCACGCAGGAATGAGCCCGCCTACTTGATTGAAGTATTGCGCGTCGTCGCGAAAGCTCGGGGGCAAAGCGAACAGCATGTTGCCAGAATCACAACTGATAATGCGGTCAAGTTTTTCGCACTCGACTAGTCGCTCCTAAAGTCGATTTTCTTGTGCTGGCCGTCGCAGAACGGCTTGTTGTTTGACGCACCGCAGCGGCACAATACGACCTGAGCGCCGTGGAACGATTCGCGGCCGCTGCTATTGAAAATAGTGACGTTGCCTTTGCAGACCAGGGGCCCGTCTTTTATCGGTTGCACGTTCAGGGTACCGCCGCGGGACGCATTGTCGTCACCCGTCTCGCCAACCGCGCCGTAATCTTGAAATTCGTCTTTCTCGTGCGAATTATCACAAAACGGTTTGTTGCTGGATTTTCCGCAACGGCACAGTGCCGCGCGAAATTTCAGTCCCGGCGCGTTACTCGGTGCATCATCAATGTTCAGGTCACCGCGGAGAAAAAGCGGGCCGTTGTAGGCCACATGAACGGAATTTTCCGGATCGGCAGACTCGACATGCGATCCGTCCTCGTAATCGACAGTGAGCGCGCCAGTCGGACAACGCAGGACAACGTCCTCAACTTCGTCGTCCGACGACATATCAGGTTGGCACCAGGGTTTTCGCCCGGCAACGAACAGCTCGCCCTTGGCTCGGCCACATTCACCGATGTGAATGCACAGACCACCATGCCACGACACGGTTGCCCGTTCGCCCGGGTATTTGAAGACCTTTCCGCTCGCCATTACGCCTCTCCTCTTACTCGCCCCTCCGCGCCCAGCGCCTCCTTGCGAATCAGGTCCCAATGCGGTTTGAATGCTTCAATCTTGAACTTGCCCGCCGCCTTGTCGGGCTCATTGAATTCATCGTGCAGACCATCGATATCGGCGACCAGTTCAGGAATGCCCTTCGTAAACTCGCCGCCATCCAGAAACAACAGTCGCCCCGCGACCGGCACTTGCCGGACGATATTTCGAACCGCCGCGATGCGATCGAACAAAGCCGGCTGTGGATTCGAAAACGTGAATCGATGTTTGTTGCTGATAACTGTCCACTTTTCCATCTTGTCACTACCGAACACGGCCCCGTCAACATCCTTGACATCAACAATCAACAAGCCACTGGACGTGAGTAATAAGTGATCTATGTGGATCTCGCCGTCATCCCCATTCGGTATCAGAAAATCGTCGATCCGATCGTAACAGATGTCATCAAACATGCGTTGCAGTCGGTTGCCGCGAGTGTTCCGACGATAAATCAACCAGATGACAAGCAATAATGCCACCGCAGCAAGCGCAGCAATGCGTTGATATTGATCAGGTGGAATCAAATCTGTCATGCATGACTTCCGCTAACGCATCGAGTGAGGGTTCAATCTTAACCGAACAACTGGGCCGTGACAGGATGGCTTCGAGCTCCAGGGGCAATGGCACCGTACACCCAATTAAGGGTTCAACCACCGTTTCGAACTTCGCCGGGTGCGCCGTAGCAACCAGTATCCAGTCGTGGCTCGCCCTGGTATCCGCGTCCATGTGACGCCAAGCATGAGTCGCAGTTGCAGTATGTGGGCAGGTGGCAAAACCGAATTCGGCAAAGTCCTCACGAATCGAAGCTTTGATCTGCTCATCATCAACCGAGGCAACACCGATTTGATCGCGAAGCAGATCGGCATCTCCGAGCAGACCGCGTAGTCGTTCCATGTTGCTGGGATCACCTACGTCCATCGCCGACGCAAGAGTCTGAATACTGGAGCGTGGCAACCATTCGAGCGTATCGAAATACTCCGGTATCGTTTTGTTCGCGTTGGTCGCAAGAATAATCGAACCGATCGGCAATCCCATTTCGCGTGCCATGATACAGGCGAGCGCATTGCCGAGATTGCCCGTCGGAATGATAAAGCCGGGTTTGTTTCCCGTGCCCCGATAATGCCGCAAGCTCGCGTCAGCATAATAGGTGGTCTGCGGCAGCAAGCGGCCAATGTTGATGCTGTTGGCCGAACTGAATCGATAGCTTGCGGACAAAGACTCGTTCGCCATTGCCGCTTTGACCAGCGCCTGGCAATCATCGAACGAACCGTTGATCACCAATGACAAAACATTGTCACTCCAGCACGTTAGTTGTTGAGCCTGCCGGTCCGACACCCGACCATCCGGAAACAAGACGACAACCCGCATCCCCGGTCGTTCATCGAATGCGGCCGCGACTGCGCCGCCTGTGTCACCCGATGTTGCAACGAGTATCGTCAGTGGCGACTCTGCGTCACCTTCCAGGCGGCCAAGGCAAGCCGCGAGGAAACCGGCGCCGACATCCTTGAATGCCGCTGTCGGACCATGAAACAGCTCAAGCAGTTTTGCCTGCCCTGCCGCACCGCTCACCGGCGTTATCGGTATTGGAAAATGAAATGTTTCGACCAGCACGGCACCCAAATCAGAGCTGAGCGACGAACCGACAAAGAAAGGTGCAAGCAATATCGCCGCAACATCAGTGAGATTTTCGGCACCGTCAAAGTCGTCGACTGTAAAGAAAGGCAATTTGACAGGCACGAACAAGCCGCCGTCATCTGCAATACCCTTGACCAGGGCCTCGTCGAGGCTAAAAGGCGTGGTCCCACGCGTACTGACGTATTTCATCATCAGGCCTCGATATGAGCGCCCGGTGCGGACATCGAACTGACAAATGACTGGCATTCGATGCCCAGGCCGCGGCACGCTTGTTCCATTGCAACGGCAATGTTGTGGGCAGAACTGTCCTCACAAAGTACAAACATGCTCGGACCACTGCCGGACAGGCTGAAGCCAAGTGCACCGCCGCGTTCTGCAGCTTCTTTTACGGCGTCAAAACAGGGCACAGCGGCCGAACGCTGTGGCTCAATAATGACGTCCTTGAGCGTTTTGCTGATCATATCGATGTCACTGGCCGCGCAGGCCGCAATAAATCCGCCCAGGTACCCTTGCTGAGTCAGCCATTGTTCCAGCGAGTAACCCTTCGCCAGTTTGCGGCGCGCATGTGCGGTATTCACCTGCAATTCGGGATGCACGAGAACGGCACTAACGCCATCCGGCACCGGCAAGCGAACAGCCTCGGGCAACAGTACTTGTGGGCAGAACACCATGCCGCCCATCAGGCTGGGCGCCACGTTGTCCGCATGCAGGCCGCCGCTCGCATATTGTTCGCCAACCAGCGCATACGACAGTAGTCGTTCAATGGTCACGGGCGTGCCAATCAATTCGTTGACCGCAACTACCGCCGCGACCGCGGACGCCGCTGAGCTTCCCATGCCTGACTGCAACGGCACACCTTTGTATATGCTCAGTTCCACGCCACCGTCATCACCGTAATCGTTCCACAGCACTTTCGCCGCAATCGACGCTGTATTGTGATCCGGGTCAGTCGCCAGGTAAGGATGTAGATCGCCATCCAGACCGTAGACATTGGCGACGGTAATCCCCGGCCCGTCGGTGCGCTGCGCCGTAACCCGATCGCCGATACCCTCCAATGCCAGCCCGAGCATGTCGAAACCAACGCACAGGTTGCCAATTGATGCCGGAGCAAACGCTGTCACTTGTTCAGTCATATCAGGCGGCCACGCTCAGGAACTTGGCGAGTCGCAGCAATTCAGCGAAAACGCCGCCCGCCGTCACCTCGGGTCCGGCCCCCGGACCTTGAACGTACAACGGATTCGCCGAATAACGGGCGGTCTCGAATTGCACGATATTGTCGGTCAGGTTGATGTTGCTAAACGGATGATCTGCCTCGATCGATTCAAGTCCGACGGAGACATTGCCACCAGCATCGAGTCGTCCGATATAACGCAATTTCTTGTTTTCGGCTTTTGCTTTGTCATACATACTTTTTACGTCGCTGTCGTAGTCACTTAACCGGTCGAGAAAACTGTCAATGTCTCCATTGCGAAGAGCCTCTGGCACGAGGTTCTGCACTGAAAAATCCCCGATACAAGTTGTCAGGCCAAGCTCGCGAGCGAGAATGGTCAGTTTTCGCGCGACGTCCATGCCGGATAGATCGTCCCGGGGGTCGGGTTCAGTGTAGCCATTGTCCCTCGCCTGTCGAACGATCTCGGAAAACGGCGTACTGCCATCGTACACATTGAACAGGTAGGCCAGGGTGCCCGAGAATATTCCCTGTACTGAACGAATTTCGTCGCCAGTGTCAATGAGGTCGCGCAGTGTCGAAATGATCGGCAATGCCGCACCGACTGTCGTTTCGTAGAAAAAGTGCGCGTTACCGCGCTCTGCTTGCGCCTGCAGATTTCGATAATCATCAATCGGACCACTGCAGGCACGCTTGTTGGGCGTAATCACGTGTATGCCACGCTCCAGCCATCCTGCGTATCGTGAAGCCACGTCCTCGTTAGCGGTGCAATCAATGATGACGGCATGTGGCAAATGATCAGGATTAACGCATTGCTCAAACGCATCGAAATCCGTTGCAACGGCCGCGGAATCGAATTGCTCCGGCCAATTGGCCAGGTCAATACACCGATCGTCAAGCAACATGGATTGAGAACGTGCAATGGCACGCACACGCAGGTCGACGTTAAATGTTGATTTGAGTTGTTCTGCCCGACGCTCAATTTGCTGCAACAACGTCGAGCCGACCGTACCCGGACCGATCAAGCCGATCGAAATGGTCTTCGACGATAGATAAAATCCCGAATGTGCAGCACGCAATGCCCGTGTTACATCGTTGGAATCGACCACTACTGATATATTCCTTTCCGACGACCCCTGAGCGATTGCCCTGACGTTAATGTTTGCCCGGCCCAGCGAGCCAAGGAATCGTGCGGCGATTCCCGGCGTACCCTCCATGCCGTCGCCGACGACTGCCACAATGCTCTGCGCATCCGTACGATCCACGCTCTGGATTTGCCCACTTTCAAGTTCTTCGGCGAACGCGTCACCGATCACCTGTGTTGCGCGCTCGGCGAGTTCCTGCGGTACCGCGATGCAAATCGAATGTTCGGAACTTGCCTGAGATATCAAGGTCACGGAAACACCCGCGTGCTTAAGTGCCGAAAACATTCGATCCGCCGTGCCCGGCACGCCAATCATGCCCGTGCCCTCGAGATTCACGAGTGCCACATCGCCGATGGACGTGATTCCCTTGATGCTGTCCTGCGATTCCACCCGGGATTCGATTCGACTACCGGGATGGGACGGCTTGAACGAGTTTCGAATGACCAGGGGAATATCATTGTCGATCACAGGACCCAAAGTCTGCGGATGAATCACACTGGCGCCGAAATACGCCAGTTCCATCGCTTCACTGTACGTTAACCGCTCGATAACCCGCGCTTCCGGAACCCGTTTCGGATCGGCGCTCATGACGCCGTCTACATCGGTCCAGATGGTCAACTCGGCTGCATTGCTCAATGCCGCAAAAATAGCCGCTGAATAGTCGCTGCCGTTGCGACCAAGTGTCGTTTGCAAACCCTGTTCGTCGGTCGCGATAAAACCAGTAATCACTGCGATGCCGTTGTAGTTGGCCGCAATCTCCCGATCAAACTTTGCCTGGGATGTGTCCCATTGCACGGTCGGACCTAATTCAGTCTGACTGACGATCAGGACATTGCGCGCATCGATCCACGTCCCGCCACGCTCTTTTGACAGGTGCTCCAATAGTGCCGCGAGCAACCGTGCAGACCAGATTTCGCCATATCCCGCAATGACGTCGCGACTGCGTTGCGGTGCTGACTTGACCCGTGCGATGGATTCGAGAATGTCCTGGATGCCCTGTGCGTCCTTGCCCCAGTCGTCCAGCACAGTGACCAGCCTGTCACCATCGATCAACGCATGCGCAGTATCAGCATACCGCTCGCCAATGGCGTGCAATTCAGCGATAAACGCATCGTCATCCTGTTCCGCAAGCATCGCCAGGTGCAACAACGCATCCGTCATGCCGCCTAACGCGGAAACGACCACGCCGATACGATCATCGGAGTAGTCAAGCAGCAATGCTGCAACGCGACGAAAACAGTCGGCGTCAGCAAGACTGCTGCCACCAAATTTGTGGATGTGCCAACGGCCCTTCAATGCAAGCTGCCCCTGCGCAAAACGGTGAATAATAACGACAGTTTAATGGGCCGTCGCCTGTTTTGTTTGCAACAGGGATGGTGGGGCGTGTAGGGATCGAACCTACGACCAGTCGGTTAAAAGCCGAATGCTCTACCTCTGAGCTAACGCCCCGCGGGATCAGCGGGCGGCATCATACCGAACCGCCTGCAAATTTCACACCC
>Ga0209988_10003812_pt1 | contig 9986 bp, 7 predicted proteins | sample N075metaG_FD_183115 | JGI IMG/M metagenome (GOLD analysis project Ga0209988, IMG submission 183115) | Deep subsurface microbial communities from Kermadec Trench to uncover new lineages of life (NeLLi) - N075 metaG (SPAdes) (version 2) | ecosystem: Environmental > Aquatic > Marine > Ocean trench >... | reverse complement strand
GGACGACCCGGTGAGCCGGGGATGCCCGGACGAGAACACAGAGTGGAGTCGTGCGCGGCCAACGCCCATGAGCGCGCTGGCAGAATGCGCTGGGCAGCCTTGCTACAGCGGGTCTTCGAGATCGACGCGCTTCGATGCCCCCGTTGCGGCCGGGCGATGCGCCTCATCGCCGCCATCGAAGACCCGGACATCGCCCGGCGCATCCTCGAGTGCCTGAAGCTCCCGGCTCGAGCGCAGCCGCCGGTCGTGCGTTCGAATCGCACCCGGGTCACCATTTTCCAACTACTGACACGAGCAAGCCAGCGATTCGGTCAGGCGTCGGGGCGTTTGCGCGCGAGGATCGCGCGTAGCTCTTCGGCGTCACGCAGTCCCTTTGGGCCAGCCTGGCGGAAGTAGTAGGCGTCGAGCTTTTCGTAGATCTCGATCGCCTCGGTTCGTGACACCGAGAGCATGCGACGCCTCGAGCGGGCGATCACTTCCTCGATCGGAAGGAACTGGACGCCCGGACGCCCTCGCAGCTGCTCCATCAATTCCCGATCGTAGTACTGGATCCGCAGGTGGACCTTCTGGTCGATGACGAGGTCGTCCAGCCGGAGACTCCAGGGCGCCGGTATCTGATCGGGAAAGGTCTGCCGCACCACCAGTTGGATGTCGTTTTCTTGAAGCCAGGCTTCGGTGGGCTGCTTCTCGTGCCCCGGGATGCCGCGTTGGCCGAGCGGGAGCTTGGCGAGCGAGTACTGCGTCAGGCCCGACATCTCCACGAGGTAGGGAAGACGGCTGAAGTAGCCGAACACGCACATGCCACCTTCGAACGCGACACGCACGTCGATCCCCGCCAGCGCTTTCGCTGTCAGCTCGGCCTGCTCGCGGCGGGTCTCGATAATGCTCGCCGGATAGTAGAGCGGCTCGTCCGAGATCCCCCGGATTCGGGGCCGCTGCGGCCCATACAGCGGGACGGTGAGGAGCGTAGCGACCAAGAAGACGACGCTGGCCTGCCGGCGGCGTTGTTCGGGCTCGACCCTCGAGAGCGATTCCTCGAGCACGATCAGAAGCATCGGGATCACCGGCAGCAGACGCCGCGCGAACATGAAGTCGCCCCCGATCCAGACCAGGTAGGCGAGAAATCCTCCGGCGCTGGCGAGCCAGAAGAGGTTCTCCCAGTCGTCGCTGCGTTGGGGCGCGCCCCAGCCGAGCAGTCGTGCCAGCAAGGCGAGTCCGACGGCCAGCAGCAGGATCCAGTTCTTGAGGAAGTAGAGTCCGACGTAGACGATGCCCTGCGAGAAGTAGGACTCGACGACGGATTTCGAATAGAACGCAGTCGGGAAGACGTCGCCGTAGTAGTCGAGCTTGAACGGAATCCAGACGGCCAACACCAGGGCGACCGGAGCGGCGACGGCGAGGCTCGCCCGGAGGCGAGCCTTCAGCGGCACCCGACTGAGGGGAATCCAATAGGACGCGGCGCCGGCGCCCGCGAAGAGGACGGCGTCGGGGCGGGTCAGGGTTGCGAGGGCGAGCAGGCAGCCTGCAGCGAGTGGATGGCGGAGCGAGTCGGGAGGGCGCCGGGTCAGGGCGAGTCCGCCCACCGACAGGCAGATGAAGAGCATCGTCTCGAGGCCCCCGCTGGCCCAGACACGAAAGTCCTGCGCGAGCAGCACATAAGCCGCGGCCAATGGGACGAAGTGGTGGCGCCCGTCCCGGGACCGCGACCACGAGAGCCGGATCAGGCCGAGCGCCAGCGCGGCGTAGGGCAAGAGTCCCAGGTAGCGCGCCACCTCGAGGGGGTCTGCGCCGAGCGCAGCAAAGCCGGCCAACAGCAGCGTCCAGAGCAGGTTCGTGTAGCCCTCGACGAACTCGCCGGCGTTGTACACGAGGCCGTTCCCCGCCACCAGGTTCTCTGCGTAGCGAAGCGAGATGAAGCTGTCGTCGCACAGCCACGCGCCCCACGCCGCGGCGACGATTCCGCAGACGAAGAGGCCGGCCACCGTGAGCAGCTCGACTCTCACCCCGGCAAACGATTGACGGGACCCCCACGAAGCCAACGGGCCCAGCGCCTTCACAGGATTCATGCGTTCACTGCGGATCCGAGCTCGGGCTCCAGGTCACCTGTTTTGGCGGCTTGCTCGGGCGTTCTCCTTCCAGTCGGCAACCAACAATTCCATGGTGACAGTCGTTATGACTTTCAGATCTTCATCGAGAAGCTCGTAGAGGAGCCCATCGCTGGAATGGTTGCCGAAGAAGGCCAAGCCGCCCTCGGGACCTCCGCGCTCGAGATGCGGTAGCGCCTCGCCCACTGTCAGCGCGTAGTCGCCGGCGCGTCGCACCCTGGGCTCATCGCGAGTGCCATCCGGATGGAGATCCCAAAGATGCTGTTCGCCCTCGAGCACGAGCACGGTCGTGGTCGAGGTGTGCCGATGGATCGGGCAATGACCCCCATCGCCCCGCCAGCGCACCACCATGTCGAGGGTTCCGGCCGCCAGGTCGTAACCGAGAATGGTGTAGTCGTGGCGAACCTTGTAGGAAAGTCCGGGTTCGCCCAGCACTTCCCGCCATTTGTGGCGGTCGGGATTGAAAGAACTCTGGGCCATTTCGGGACCCTCCTGGGTTGGATCTGGGTTCGGTCATAAACATCTAGCAAGATTCGACGCCGGACGTCGAGCGCGGCTGAAGGCCCGATCTGGCGCGCTAAGCTCTGGAGCCACATCTCATTATCCTCTCCGGAGCCGCCCCATGACCATCGTTTTCTTCGGCGTCGTTCTGATTGCTGGCGTCGCGGCGTTGCTCTTCGGCCTGGCCCAATACTGGGCGAACACGCCTCACGGCCGCATCAAGCCGATCTTCGCCCTGGCGTTTCGGTTGGGACCGATCTTCAATCCCGGTAGCGCAGAGCGTGCGATCGGCGCGGCGGAGATGGATACCCCGGAGCAGATCGCGAAGGTGCGTGCAGCGTTCAAGAGGAACACGGCTCCGCTCTCGAAGTCCGTGAAGTTCAAGGGCAGCATAAGGGATCGAAAGCTTCCGGGAAGTCCCGCTGGCGAATTGCCCGTTCGTGTCTATACACCGGATGTTCCCCCGGGCAATGGCCCACTGCCGATCGTCGTCTACTTCCACGGAGGCGGCTTCGTCGTGGGCGATCCGGACTACACGGATGTCGCCACGCGCATCCTGGCCATGAGCACGCCGGCGGTGGTGGTGAGCGTCGACTACCGGCTGGCGCCCGAGCATCCTCTGCCGGCCGCGGTGGACGATTGCGAGTTCGCCGTCAATTGGTGCTCCGAGAACGCCGAATCGCTGGGTGCGCGGCAGGGTCCGTTGGCCGTGGCCGGGGACAGCGCTGGGGGCAATCTCAGCGCGGTGGTGTCGCAGCGCGATCTGGCGGCGGGCGGCGGAAGGATCGGGCTGCAGGTCCTGATCTATCCTTGTACGGATGCGACTCGCAGCGACCGACCTTCGCAAGTCGCTTTCGGCAGAGGCTACGGTCTCAGCGTCCAGGATATCGATGATTGCATGCGCTACTACGCGCCGGCGGGTCTGGATCGGGCCCATCCTGAGCTCTCGCCCCTGTATTCGAAGTCCCTCGCGGGCCTGCCGTCCGCCTACGTGATTACGGCGGGCTTCGACATCTTGCACGACGAGGGAATCGCCTATGCCGAGGCGATGCAGGCAGCCGGCGTCACGGTGAAGCACGTGAACGAAGCGGCCATGCCCCACGGCTTCATCACCATGACCCGTTTGTGCTCGGAGGCCCGGACGACGCTCGAGGCGATCGCATCCGAGATTCGGGCGATGGCCTAGCGCGCGATTGGCTCTAGCCGAGCTCGAGCCCCTTCATCCGACCCTCGGCCCGCCAGTCCTCGAGGATCTTCACGAATTCGCCCGGCGCGCCGAAGAAGAAGCCGTTCTGGCGACTTGCCTTTCCGGGCATCCCTTCATTGTTGTAATAACCGGGCGTGCACTGCTCGGAGAAGCCGGTTCCGTTGTTCGCGAGCTTCATCACCCCTTCGACCCACTCGCTCTCGGCCTCGGCCGAGACTTCGAGCGCTTGGATGTTTCCGGCGAGGGCGCGCTCGATGATGTAGGCGATGTGCTTGGCCTGCTCATTGATCATGTGCGGAAAGTTCACGGTCAAGCCAGACTGGGCAATGCTCATCATGAAGGCATTGGGAAAGCCGCGGATATGGATGCCGTGGAGCGTCGTGACACCATCACGCCATTTTTCCGTCAGGGTCACGCCGTCGCGTCCGACGAGTTCGTAGCCGGCTCGCCGCGCATAGTCCGTCCCGACCTCGAAGCCGGTCGCGTAGATCAGACAATCCAGCTGGTATTCTTCGCCAGCGACCACGACCCCCTTTTCGGTCACCCGCTCCACGCCGGCGCCCTGCGTATCGACGAGCGTGACGTTGGGCCGATTGAAGGTCTGGAGGTATTGGTCGTGGAAGCAGGGGCGCTTGCAGAACTGGCGGTAGTAGGGCTTCAGTGCTTCCGCGGTTGCCGGGTCCTCAACGAGGGAATCCACGCGCGCCCGGATTTGCTCCATCTTGACGAAATCCGCGGTCTCGATGGTCCTGGCCAGGCTTTCGGGAGACAGGTCCGGGTTTTTGTCGGCCTGCAGCATCGACAGCAGCTTGGCGACGATGTCGGTCCAGCCGTCGTTCACCAGGTCTTCTTCCTGGTAGCCGCCTGTGGTGAGAAGCTGGAAGTTGTTCATTCGGCTCTGGTGCCAGCCGGGCTCGAGGTTGCGGGCCCATTCCGAATCGGTCGGGCGATTGGCTCTGACGTCGATGGATGACGGCGTGCGCTGGAAGACGTAGAGGTGGCCGGAGTCCGCTCCGAGGTGCGGCACGCACTGCACCGCCGACGCACCGGTCCCGATGATCCCCACGCGCTGGTCTCGGAGACCCGTCAGGTTGCCGTTGGAGTCGCCGCCCGTGTAGGCGTAGTCCCAGCGGCTGGTGTGGAACGTATGGCCCTTGAAGGTCTCGACTCCCGGGATGCCGGGCAGCTTGGGCCGCTGCAGGAACCCGTTCGCCAGGCAGACGAATCTGGCCTGGATCGCGTCGCCGCGGTCGGTCGAGAGGGTCCAGCGCGAGCGGTCCGGATCCCACCGCACCTCTTTCACCTCGGTTTGAAAGCAGACGTCGCGGTAGAGATCGAATTTCATGGCGATCGCCTTGCAGTGATCGAAGATCTCGCGGCCGCGGCTGTATTTCTCTACGGGGACGTACTCGAGCTCTTCGAGCAGCGGCAGGTAGACGTAGGACTCGACGTCGCACGCGATGCCTGGATAGCGGTTCCAATACCAGGTTCCGCCGAAGTCGCCTCCCTTTTCGATGATGCGGATGCCTTCAACGCCGAGCTGACGCAGTCGCGCCCCGGTCACCAGCCCGCCGAAGCCGCCTCCGATCAACACCACATCGACTTCGTCCGTCAGCGGCTCTCGCTTGTACCCGGGCACGACGTAGGGATCGTCGATGAAATGGGAAAACTCGCCCGTGACCTCCAGGTACTGGTCGGTGCCATCGGCGCGAAGCCGTTTCTCTCGCTCCTGGCGGTACCTCTCGCGCAGCGCCTCGGGATCAAAGCCCAGGTCAGCGAGCGCCGGTGGGTGCTGGCTCGGATCATCCTTCGGGGTCGTCATCTTCCCTTCAGCTGCATGTTTCGGCGTCGTTGCTGCGCCGCGAAGGCACGACGGATCGTCGCGGGAGGAGATGCTGCGACATGCTTGAATATTGAAGCAATTTCCAATTTTCGGCAATATCCACTCATTCATCGCCTCGATCCATCGGGTCCAGCAGGAAGTGGTGATTTCAATCGCCAGCTGGCGCCGAGGTAGACGAAGGTGTCGTGATGCAGCAGGGCCTGACCGGAATCCGTGTGCTCGAGTTTTCGGATCAAATCGCCGGTCCTTATTGTTCGAAGCTGCTCGTCGACGGGGGCGCCGAAGTCATCAAGGTCGAGTCGCCCGACGGTGACTCCTTGCGGCACTGGTCAGCGAGCTGCGGCGACCTGCATGGCGAAGCTTCCGCGCTGTTCACGTTCTTGAACGCTGGCAAGCAGTCGGTGGTCGGAACGGCTACAGATCCACACGTCGAAGCGCTGCTGGCGGATGCCGACCTCGTGATCGAAGCTCATGGTCTGGAGTCCGATTCGGGCGCACGCCTCGACGTCGCCAGGTTGCGTGCGGCCCATCCATCTCTCGTTGTTCTCTCGATCACGCCCTACGGCCTGACGGGGCCATGGGCCGATCGGCAGGCGACCGAGTTTACGATCCAGGCCGAGTCGGGTTCGATCGGTGTGCGGGGCCTGATGGGAGAGCAGCCCTTTCAGGCTGGGGGGCGCATCAGCGAGTGGGCGGCCGGGACCTATGGCGCCGTGGCCGCCTTGCCGGCTCTGCTGCATGCGCGCGCGACCGGGCGGGGCGAGCACATCGACTGTTCGATCCTCGAAACCGCGAACATGATCTTCACGAACTACTCCGAGTCGATGAATCGACTGATGCACGGGAGTCCTGAGGATCCGCCGGATTCCTTCATGTCCCAATCGGTGGAGACGCCGTCGATCGAGCCGACCGCCGATGGCTATGTCGGGTTCTGTACAAACACCCGTCAACAGTTCTCGGATTTTCTGCTGATGATCGAACGCCCGGATCTTCGGGAAGACGAACAACTCGCTCAATTCGCGGGTCGCATGCTGCGTTTCGCAGAGTGGAACGAGATCATGGGCGCTTGGCTGCCCAAGAAAACGACGTCAGAGATCATCGAACGCGCATCGTTGTTGCGGATTCCGGTGGCTCCGATCTGCAATGGCGAGACGGTGCAGAAGCACGAACAACTGGTCGCGCGCGGGGTCTACGGCCCCGATGCGGCTGGCCGATTCGTTCGACCCAGACGCCCCTATCGCATCGATGACGTCGATCCGCCGTCTCCCGGCCCGGCTCCGGAGCTGGGGGCGCACACCCAATCGGCCGCCTTTTCATCGGAGCGTCCGGCCCGTGTAACGGGTTCGGCCGACCCGCGAGACGAGCTGCCGCTTTCCGGTCTGCGCGTCCTTGACCTCACCGCCTGGTGGGCCGGGCCGGCCGCGACTCACATCCTGGCGACGTTCGGTGCGGAAGTCATCCGCGTCGAATCGGCCGCTCGTCCCGATGGTTTGCGCATGGTTGGGGGGATGATGGCCGCCCACTACGACGAATGGTGGGAGGCGAGTACACATTTCTTGCATGCGAACAGCAACAAGCTCGATATTACGCTCGACCTGACCAAGCCGAAGGGTCGCGAGCTGATCGAGAAGCTCGTCGTGGAATGCGACGCAATCATCGAGAACTTCACTCCGCGCGTACTCGACAATTTCGGACTGGGCTGGGATCGGGTGAGGCAGCTGAACCCGAACGCGCTGATGATGCGCATGCCGGCGTTCGGGCTCTCGGGGCCGTGGCGTGGCAATACGGGCTTTGCCCAGACGATGGAGCAGCTGTCGGGAATGGCCTGGATGACGGGCCACGTCGACGATCAACCGCGAATCCCACGCGGACCTTGCGATCCACTGGCCGGTATGCATGCTGCCGTTGCGTTTTTCGTTGCGCTGGCGAGCCGAGCTGCCTCGGGACACGGGCATCATGTGGAAAGCACGATGGTGGAAAGCGCACTGAACGTGGCCGCAGAGCAGGTGATCGAGTGGAGCGCCTATGGCAATCTGATGCAGCGCGACGGCAATCGCTCGCCGCTCGCCGCACCGCAGGGTCTCTATCCCTGCGCGGATGGGGAGCCCGGTGCGGAGAAGTGGCTGGCGTTGTCGGTCGCGACCGACGCGCAGTGGCGCGCGCTGCGCTCGGCGCTCGGAGAGCCCAGCTGGGCGAAGGATCCCGCTTTCGAGACTCGGACGGGCCGTCGGAAGGCCCATGACGGCATCGATGAGCGTCTGGGTGAATGGACGCGCAAGCGTGAGCGAGCCGGAATCGTGGCGGAGCTGCGCGGCTTGGGCATTCCGGCGTCCGAGGTGGCGGATCAGTGCAGACTGCTGGAAACCAATCCTCAGTTCCAGGCGCGCGGCTACTTCGAGACGCCCGAGCATCCGGTCGTTGGACCAATGCCGCTACCGTCGCTGCCGTTTCGCTATGCGAGCGTCGATCGCTGGCTCCGAACAGCGGCGCCGACACTCGGCCAACACAATGAAGCCGTTCTGTGCGGAATTCTCGGCCTGTCGCTCGATGAACTTCACGGTCTCGAGGACGATGGCGTGATCGGGACCCGTCCCGGGGGTCTATGACTGCGAACCGGTATCCTTCGGGGGCTGATGCCATAGGAGAAAACCCATGCCCACCATGCGTTTCAACCACATGGAGCTGACGCTCGCACGGGGAAGCCTGGATGCGAAGCTGCGAGAAGATATTCGCAGCTTCTACGGTCGAGAGCTGGGATGGACGACGCTCGACATCCCGCTGCTGGGCCAGAACACCCTCTACCTGAGCCCCGATGAGGGTCAGTTCATTCTGCTGGCCGAGAGCGATAAGCCGATGAGCTCCCCGGGGTACGACCACCTGGGGCTGCTGGTCGAGACACGCGAAGAGGTCGATGCGTTGTTGGAACAATGCGAGAAGTTCCGCGCGCAAGACGAGAGAATGAAAATCAAGAAGTACGACGATCTGAAGCAGGGGCCGGTGACGGTGCACGCCTTCTACGTCAAGTACCTCCTCCCGATCTACTTTGACATCCAATGTCTGGAGTGGGAGCGCGGGAGCCAACCCGAGAAGCGCTGGCGCTACGACTGAGGGGTCAGATCCGAGTTTCTGAGGCTGCCTCGGGCAACCCTCCCGCCCGCACCCACGCGCCCGGCGCCCAGGCGGCGTCTGGGTCTCGCAGCATGCCGAGATGGCTGGGCTATCTTGGCGTGCGGTGTTGAGTGCGGATCAGAATGGGACGGCTCACGAGGTGCGACGCCGCGCCGCACTGATTTCGCTCAGCGTCGGGACGGTCCTGTGTGCCGTGAAATTCGGAGGCTGGTGGGTCACGGATTCGGCCGCCGTTCTGTCGGACGCACTCGAGTCGACCGTGAACGTGGCTGCGGCCCTGCTGCTGCTGTACAGCGTGATCTTTTCGCTGCGCCCGGCCGACCGGAATCACCCCTACGGCCACGGCAAGGTCGAGTACTTCTCGGCCGGCGTAGAGGGCGCGCTGATCCTGGCAGCGGCGGTCCTGATCATCGTTGCGGCAACGCGCGAACTTCTGCGCGGACCCTCGATCCACCACGTCGATCTGGGACTGCTCGTCGTTGCCTTCGCCGGGGTCGTCAACTTCGGACTGGGTCGGCATCTGGTCAGCGTCGGTCGTCGCGAGGGGTCGGCCGCGCTGGTTGCGGACGGCCGCCACGTGCTCACCGACACCGTGACGAGTGCGGGGGTCGTGATCGGTCTCGGCGCCGTGTGGATCACGGGATGGAAGCCGTTCGATCCGATCATGGCGTTGCTGGTCGCCGTCAACATTCTGCGCACGGGCTGGCAGTTGCTGCGCGCAGCCATCGGCGGCTTGATGGACGAGGCCGACCCGGAACTGCTCGAGAGCATCACGGCCACGCTCGAGAAACACCGCCAGCCGGCGTGGATCGACGTGCACGGACTGCGTGCAGTGCGCCGCGGGTCCAAAGAGCACGTCGAGGTACACCTGGTGATCCCGCGCTATTGGGACGCTGACCGCCTGCACCAGGAAAGCGACGCGATCGAGCAGGTCATGCTCGATTCTGCTGCGATTTCGGGTGGAGTGATTGTGCACTTCGATCCCTGTCGCCCGCAGAAGTGTCCCGGCTGTCTGATCGGCGACTGTCCGGTCCGAGAAGCTCCCTTCGCCGAGCGAACGCCCTTGACAGTCGATCGCGTGACGCGAGAGGACGAGCCGCTCGACCGTCCCTGAGGCTCCGCTCCACTCGGCCGAATGTGCCGACGACACCGTGGTCAGGCTGGAAGATGTTCGCCAGCGCGCGACCGCCTTTGAAGGGAG
>Ga0209988_10003809_pt1 | contig 9987 bp, 6 predicted proteins | sample N075metaG_FD_183115 | JGI IMG/M metagenome (GOLD analysis project Ga0209988, IMG submission 183115) | Deep subsurface microbial communities from Kermadec Trench to uncover new lineages of life (NeLLi) - N075 metaG (SPAdes) (version 2) | ecosystem: Environmental > Aquatic > Marine > Ocean trench >... | reverse complement strand
GCCACTCTGAATAATTCATTAAATGGTGTTTGTCGAAAGCCACACCTCGACGTCTTTGCGAGGCATTCCTTCGACGTTGCTCAGGATAAGCTTTTGCCGAAGCAATCTCAGGCCTGTTAATTGGGGGATTGCTTCGCTCGGAAACGCTTGCAAAGACGATAAACTTGAAACTTTTTTCTGTTCAATTACTCAATAAGCATAAAGAAATATTTTCCCTCCTCATACTTTAGTATGATTTTCACAAAATAGTCCTTTCGTATGATGCATAAAAGACAGATTTTACGTTTATTGGGCCATGCACATTAGGTGTGATCCTATATAAACCCAATCAAAAGGAGGGTAACATGCGCAGATATGCCTTAATATTCGGAACCATCGCGGGCGTCGTCTTAGTTCTCATGATGTTTTTGACCATGCCGTTTTTGGGTGAAGATATCGATTACGATACAGCCGAATGGCTGGGTTACATTAGTATGATAGTTGCCTTATCCGCAATTTTTATTGGCATCAAATCATACCGGGATAAAGAGTCGGCCGGTCTTATCAGTTTTGGCAAGGCTTTCAAGGTCGGGTTATTTATTACGTTGGTCGCTTCCGTCTTTTATGTCGCCGGCTGGATTCTTTATATCAATACTGCTGGTACAAATTTTATGGATTCCTATTACCAACACAGTGTCGAGAAAATCAAAACCAGCAACGACCCTGAAACTGAAATTCAGGCAAAAATAGCAGATATGGAAAAGTGGCGGGAATTGTACAAAAACCCGTTGATCCAGATTGGCGTTACTTTCATCGAAATATTTCCCGTGGGTTTGCTAATTACAATCATTAGCGCTACCATCTTGAAAAAGAAAAATCCATAACCCCAAAGATGCACAGAGCATCAAGGTTCGCAAAGATAAATTTATTACTAAATTTTCAATTGGAATCTACTGTGACTTTGTGTTTAAAAAAGTCCAGCATTGAACAAGGTTCATGTCGTATAAATTATCAAACCAAAGGAGTGTTTTATGGAATCAGGTGCATTTTCATACTATACCCAACCGTATGTTTTGCGGTTTATTCTTACGGAAAAACCATGTATCTGTGGAATTTGATCTGGGCTATCTTTTAAAAGATATAGAAAAATATCTTGAAGGCTCGGGAGATATCGAAGGCATCTAAAAATCTTTAATAAGAAAGATGTCGAAATTAAAAAAACAGAGGGGTTTATCTCACAGTCGTTTAAAATAAAACCCTTATAACAATTCGCTCTGGCCGACAAAACCCAGCGGTTTGCGGTTGAGCTCAAACGTTATTTTTGAAAGGAATGAATGTGGCTTCGTTCTTAGATTCCTTGGATCCGGAAGACCGGGTCAATGTTGAAAAATACAGAACTGAGATTCTAAAGATTGACCCCAAAGTCAAAGAAAAAGTGTCTAAAATTATGAGTATTGAAAATGCTCTTGTCTATGAACAGGACGGCGTCTTTAAATACGGATTGGCAAAGACAAAGCACCACTATACGTTTCATTCGATGGTTATGTATGGCCACGAAGACATCCTGAAATTTGTTAAACAAAACATGAAGGGCGTAAAAATCCAGAAAGGGTGCGTTAATTTTGAATCGTTTAGCGACTTCCCCATTGACGTGTTCAGGGAGCTCATGGTTCTGTCCGCTAAAAAAGACTTTGCCCCAATCATTGAGCATTATAAAAAGAAGAAATGAAAATATTACGTTTGATTTATGAATAATTCTGGCCTTGATAGCAATAACGCCGATCACAGCATTAAATTGAATTCTCAACAAATAAACTTAGTGAGTGGCAAGTTCATTTGAATACATTGAAAGTAATCAAACAGATGTCTTGAATCCGGAACCAGAGTGAATTCTAATATTTAAGCTGTGTTACATTTTTTCAAGTGGCGCCAACGGACGGTTAGTTGACGGCCTGCACGTATAAAGTTAGGCTCCATTTTCTTTCGGAATCCAAGAGACCGCGGCGCAGCGATCGAAGATCCACATTTAAAACGCCTCCAATTGAAGCAATGTAGCCAAGAATCTTTGGCGCAGTTGTCTCACCAAAAAAGCAAGCATCAAAACTTTTTGAAACTATTTTGTAACTTACTTCGTTACAAATAGTAATTTAAAATATGGCACTCGCGTTTGTCACAACCTGTCCAACCTATTTCGCATCAAATAAAAACTCAGGGTTTTCAAAAAATCATCTTGTAACATAGACAACATCTTTTTAAATTCAATTTCTTGAATGAGGACTTTTCCAAAATGAGTAATAAACTTGACCAGATGGTGGTGGCATACACGACGTGGGTCATTCGCTGGCGGTGGCCGATCTTAATCTTCACACTTATTTTTGCTGGATTAGTCGGCAGCGGCGCTAAGAACCTGTTTTTTGACACCAGCTACCGCGTGTTTTTCAGCAAGGACAATCCACAGCTCAACGCTTTTGAAGCCCTGCAGGATATTTATACTAAAAACGACAACATCCTGTTTGTCTTTCAGCCGGCAGACGGAGAGGTCTTTACAAATGACAACCTCGACGTCATTGAGCAGTTCACCGCCGATTCGTGGAAACTCCCATACGCCATCAGGGTTGATGCCGTCACAAATTTCCAACATACGGAAGCCTTTGATGACAACTTAATTGTCGCAGATCTTGTTGCCGATGCTCCTGCACTTTCCTCCGAGCAAATAGCGAAAGCCCAAACGGTGGCGCTGAAGGAACCGCAACTGTTGCGGCGACTGATTTCCCCGGACAGCGATGTGACCGGCATCAATGTCACTTTCCAATTACCCGAAAAAAATACTCAAACAGAGGTCCCGGAAGCAGTCGCGGCCGCCAGAGCTCTCGTAGCCAGCTATTTAGAAAAAGAGTCGGATTTGAAAATCTACTCAACCGGAATCATCTTGCTGAACAACGCCTTCTCAGAGTCCGGGCTTAACGATTTGCAAACCCTTGTACCGCTTATGTATCTGGTGATGTTTGTCATCCTGTTCCTGGTTTTACGTTCAATCAGCGGTACCATGAGTACCATTATAATTGTCTTTTTGTCTACGATTACCGCGATGGGAATTGCCGGCTGGTTCAAAATCGGCCTGACCCCGCCGTCCGCACAAGCGCCCACCATGATCATGACGCTGGCGATAGCCGACAGCATCCATATTTTGGTTATTATGCTGCGGGAAATGCGCCGCGGTTTAAGCAAACACGAGGCTATCGTCGAGAGCCTGCGCGTCAACATGACCCCCGTATTTCTTACCAGCGTCACAACCGCAATCGGTTTTCTCAGTATGAATTTAAGCGATTCACCCCCCTTCTGGCACCTGGGCAACATCACGGCGGTTGGCGTCACGGCGGCCTTTGTCTATTCGGTTTTGCTTCTGCCCGCATTGATGGCCATCTTACCGGTAAGAGTCAAACAGGTGGAAGACGAGAAACTAACCTTTTCCGAACGATTTGCAGAATTTGTTATCGCACAGCGCACGGCCTTGCTTTGGGGCACAGGCCTGGTTATTATACTCATGGGCTTTTTTGTTCCCCGCAACATCATGAACGACCAATTTGTCGACTACTTTGACGAAAGCATTCAGTTCCGCCGTGATACGGATTTTATTATTGAAAATTTAACCGGACTTTATAATGTTCAGTTTTCCCTGGAATCCGGCGAAAGCGGTGGTATCAGCAATCCGGAATACCTCGAAAGTCTCGACAAATTTTCAACCTGGTTAAACCAGCAGCCCGAAGTTGTTCACATCAGCTCTTTCAGCCAGGTCATGAAGCGCATCAACAAAAGCATGCACGCAGATGATGAAAACTGGTACCGTGTGCCCGAAAGCCGTGAACTGGCGGCGCAATATCTGCTGCTGTACGAGCTCTCTTTGCCCTACGGGCTCGATCTGAACAACCAAATCAACATCGATAAATCAGCCACCCGATTTTCAGCCACCCTCGGTGATCTTTCGTCGAATCAGTTGCGTGCCTTCGCCGCGACAAGCGAACAGTGGCTCCGGGACAATGCACCCGAGTACATGTTTTCCTACGCCGTCGGACCTGCGGTCATGTTCTCAAACATTTCAGCCCGCAACATCGTCGGCATGCTCAAAAGCACCACAGTCGCCTTGGTTTTGATTTCCCTCTGCCTCATGCTGGCGCTAAGAAGTTTCAAATTCGGAGCCCTCAGTCTGATTCCCAATCTTGTTCCCGCGGTCATGGCCTTCGGTGTGTGGGGCGTGACCGTCGGCCAAATCAACATGGCCCTGTCAATGGTGATGGGCATGACCCTGGGAATCATCGTCGATGACACCGTGCATTTTCTGACCAAATACCTGCGCGCCCGCCGTGAGAAAAACCTCAGTCCTGAGGATGCCATCCGTTACACCTTCGCTTCCGTTGGTAAAGCGCTGCTCGTCACCTCCATCATTCTGGTCGCCGGATTTTCAATTTTGAGTCTTTCCGCCTTTCAAATGAACGCAGGCATGGGCAAGTTAACTGCGCTCACAATCATTTTTGCATTGGTTGCCGACTTCCTGTTCTTACCGGCCTTGCTCATGAAAGTTGAAGGAGGAGGTTCTACAAAAACACCGAAAAGTGAAATTGCATCCGAGGATAAAGCTCTTGCAACCGGTTAGAAATAAATACCGCTCCGGCTCCTCGCCCTGAACACCGGGGCGAGGGATCCTGCACGGGCTACGGGCGCCTCTTTCCCGACTTCATTATTATATTTTTACTGAAGGAAAGCCGGGAAGGGGTCGCCCTCCGCAAACAGTAGTAAGGAACGGTCGCGACCGTTCCCTACCCAACGTGTCGGCTCAAGGTATGGATGGGAACGCACAGGTGCGTCCCATCCAGGATTAACGAAACAATGAATTAAGGAGGTCCCAAAAAATGAAAACCAAAATTTCACTTTTAGCAATTTTACCCATTCTATCAGGTCTGCTCCCCCTCACCGCCGCGACCGACACTCCGGAAGAAAAAGGCCTCGCCATCGCCACCGAAGCCGACAAACGCGACACCGGTTTCAAAGACTCATCATCCGAGCTGATTATGATTCTGCGCAATCGCCACGGCCAGGAAAGCATTCGTGACATGCGCAACAAAACCCTCGAAGTCGATAACGACGGCGATAAAACCATTATCATTTTCAACAAACCGAGAGATGTGAAAGGTACAGCTTTTCTCTCCTTCACCCACAAAAGCGGCCAAGACGACCAGTGGCTCTATCTGCCGGCGCTCAAACGGGTCAAACGCATCAGCTCGAACAACAAATCCGGTCCGTTCATGGGCAGCGAGTTTGCTTATGAAGACATCGCCTCCCAGGAAGTCGAGAAGTACACCTACAAATATCTGCGCGACGAAGAATACGAAGGTCACGCCTGCTTTGTAATAGAGCGCTACCCCGTCGACAAAAAATCCGGCTACACCCGCCAGGTGGTCTGGTTTGACAAAGCCGAATACCGGGTCCAAAAAGTGGACTACTACGACCGCAAAAATGACTTGCGCAAAACTCTGACATCAAAAAATTACCAACAATACCTCAACCAATACTGGCGCCCGGATGAAATGCACATGGTCAATCACCAAACCGGCAAAAGCACAACTCTTATTTGGAACAACTACAAATTCCGCAACGGCTTCACCAAACGCGATTTTGACAAGAACAGTTTAAAACGGGCGAGGTAGCTCGAAGAACGGCAGCCAGGGCGAAAAATGACAAGACCGAAAAGCGTAAAACGCATACGCGAAGAGCGGAAAGAGACAAATTCGCACAATCGCTCGCTTCTCTCTTATTCGCTCTTCGGGTTTCTACGCTTCTCGCTCTTCGCCATTTCGCTCGTGGTTATGACTCTCCAACTCCAGGCTCAAGGCTTTGAGCTCTCCGGCTACCTCGCCGTTGAGGGCCGCATCTTCCCGCAGTCCCCCCTGTTAAATGAACAATACCAGATCGGCAACCTCTCGCTTTCATTGCAGCCCGAGTTTTACTACGAAGGGTCAGGTGGCGACCAAAGCATCCTGTTTGTTCCATTTGTGCGAGCCGACCAACACAACGGGGAGCGTAGCCATTTTGATATTCGCGAGCTCTACTGGCAGCGCGTTTGGAACTCGTTTGAGTTGAGTATCGGTCTGCGAAAAATTTTCTGGGGTGTCACCGAGTCCCAGCACCTGGTAGATATCATCAATCAATCCGATTTGGTGGAAAACCTCGATACGGAAGATAAACTCGGCCAGCCCATGGTTAATCTCACTCTGATTCAAAACTGGGGCATCCTCGATTTCTTTCTCATGCCCTATTTTCGGGAACGGCCATTTCTGACAAATGAAGCGCGTCTGCGAATTCCCGTACCCATAGCCACCGACTTAACCGGATACGAATCTAGTAGCAAGGAAAAACACATCGACTGGGCCGTGCGCTGGTTTCATACGCTCGGCATTTTTGATATTGGCCTGTCGCATTTTTCGGGGACAAGCAGAGAGCCGGTCATCATCCCGACGATCACTGGTGCCGGCGCGCCTTTTTATCACACCATCGATCAGACCGGACTCGACCTGCAAGCCACAACCGGCGGTTGGCTTTTAAAATTCGAAGCCATTAATCGCTTTGGACAAGGCGACCGTTTTTTTGCTGCAACGGCAGGATTTGAATATACCCTCTCCAACATCAAAAACTCCGGAATCGACGTTGGCCTGATTATGGAATATCATTACGACGAACGCGGCAAAGAAGGACCCGCCCCATTTGATGACGATATTTTTGTAGGTTCCCGACTCGCATTTAATGATGTGCAAAGCACTGATCTGCTTGCCGGCGCAATTATCGATAGAGATACCGGCAGTAGCTTCTTAAATCTCGAAGCCCGCCGCCGCCTCGGTGACCGCTACAAACTCGAGGTGGAATTCCGCGGCTTTGTAAATGCCTCTCGGGAAGAACTTTTTTACGGACTGAGAAAAGACCATTATTTCCAGTTGGAGTTGGCACGCTATTTTTGAAGCTTCAAGTCAAGCGCTTGCTAATTATTTAATTCACAAACATTGCAAAATCCTCTACCCGAGCAGGCGAGATCCAGAAGGAAGACCTGCCAGGCTGTTGCAGATTCATTTCTTGCCACTCATGAACCCGGATTCTCACAGATTGTTTGACGAAAAAGAACCTTTCCTTAATAAGATTCAGATAATCCAGTGGAAATCCGTGGCTTAAGTCTTATTTGCAACAGCCGCCTGCACAGGCATGACACAAGGATTCAGCAAGCTATAGGGACCCTTGCATCTTTGGGCGAAAGAACCTACTTTTATATTATGAAAAATATAAAAGTACGTTCCGACTTTCATTATTATATTTTTTAAAAATCAAAATTAAGAACGGAACTGATTTTTGCAGTCCAAAGGACTCGCGATTTAAATTCTTAGAAAATGGCAATAAAACCCGAAACTCCCTGGCAAATCTCGATCGACACCGGCGGCACATTTACCGATTGTCTGGCAAAGGATCCCCAGGGCAACTTGCATCGCGCTAAAGTTTTAAGCACCAGCGCACTGCGCGGTATGATTGCCGAGAACATTGAGCCTCAGCAATTGAGAATTGCAGAAAAGTGGGGCGTGCCATCAGATTTTGTACAAGGGTTTCGATTTAGTTTGCTCGATAAGACTCACCCCGAAGTTTTAGTTGTGGAATATGATGCGGGGGAAAAAATCCTTATGCTAAATAAGCCGCTTAATTTTGACCTTCAACCCAACACTCCTTTTGAGGTATGCTCGACTGAAGAAGCCCCGATTCTCGCCGCCAGAATCGTGACTAAAACATTGCCAAACGCCAAATTGCCGGACATAAGAATGCGACTGGCGACCACACGCGGCACCAACGCCCTGTTGGAACGCAAGGGCGTTTCAACCGCGCTCTTTATAACCCGCGGTTTTGGAGACTTGCTGCGAATCGGCACTCAGCAACGCCCTGATATTTTTGCCCTGGAAATTATTAAGCCGGAGCCGCTCTATGAAGTTGTCGTGGAAGTTGACGAGCGGCTCAATTCTGACGGTTCTGTTCTGCGACCTCTTACATTAAACAGCTTGAACGCAGAAGTTGAGGCCCTGGTAAAAAAGGGAATTCGGGTAGCGGCGGTCGCTTTGATGCACAGCTATCAAAATCCTCAGCACGAACTGGAATTAGCTGATTTTCTCGAGGAGCGAGGCTTCGAACATGTTTCACGCTCGGCGAAATTGGCGCCGTTTATCAAGATAGTGCTACGGGCAGAAACCGCCGTGATCGATGCCTATCTTTCGCCGGTGATAAAGGATTATTTGAACAAAGTAAATACGAGTTTGAACAACGGGCGGCTGCATGTCATGACCAGCGCCGGCGGACTGGTGAGCAGCGCGAATTTTCATGCCAAGGACAGCTTGTTGAGCGGTCCGGCAGGCGGGGTCGTGGGCGCAGCTTTGTCCGGAAAGCGCTCCGGTTATGAAAAAGTGATCGTCTTCGATATGGGCGGCACCAGCACCGACGTAGCCCGTTTCGACGGTGATTTTGAATATGCGTTTGAACACGAAGTTGGCGATGCTCACCTGGTTGGCACTGCCCTGGCTATCGAAAGTGTCGCTGCAGGCGGCGGGTCCATTTGTAAATTCGATGGCTACCGACTGCAGGTCGGCCCGGAAAGCGCCGGCGCCCATCCCGGCCCGGCTTGTTATGGCGCCGGGGGCCCGCTCACGCTCACCGACGTCAATTTAATGCTTGGCCGTCTCGACTCAACCCGATTTGAAATTCCGATTATAAGGGAACGGGCCGAATCAAAATTCACTGCTTTGCAAAAAGAAATTAAAATCAAAACGGGTGAAAGCCCGGAAAAGGAAGCCCTTCTGCAAGGGTTTTTGGATATCGCCAACGAACGTATGGCCGATGCCATTCGCAGAGTCTCCGTTCGCAAAGGGCTGGACCCGGGAGATTACGCTCTGGTAGCATTTGGCGGCGCCGGCGGTCAGCATGCTTGTGGAATCGCCAAACGACTCGAGATTAAGACGATCATTATTCCCCAGGATGCATCGCTTCTGAGCGCATACGGTCTCGGCAACGCAGTTCTGGAACGGTTTTCAGAAAAACAGATCCTTGAAAAACTAAAGGATATTGAACAGGAAATCCCTGAATTAATAACCAAGCTTTCTTCTGAAGCATTTGAGGCAGTTGCCGCCGAAGGCATCTCCGATGAAGAAATCGAGGTGCGGCGCCTCCTGGTGAATATGCGCTTTATCGGGCAGGATTCGATTCTAACGGTTGAATATGATCAGGCGATTGTTTTAGAAAAAGCTTTCGAAGAAAAGTACCAGGAAGTTTACGGGCATTTGCCGGGAGATCGGGATATCGAAGTTGAATCCGTGCGGGTGATATGTTCGACGATTGCCAGGTCCGATAAAGCTCCGAAATTTTCATCAACTAAAAAGGAAGCAAAACCCGAAGGCTCGTTTCACTCCTACTTTGATGGCGAGTGGCGAGAGCTGCCTTTCTTTGCAAGAAGCAAGCTCACCTCCGGGGCTTACTTTGCCGGCCCGGCTTTGGTGTTTGAACAGCACAGCGCGACGGTCATCGAGGGTGGATGGCAAGCCAGGGTTGATGGAGCCGGGGCGCTGGTCCTAAAATATATGAACGAGTGCAACGTTTCCTAAACAACCCGGGCAATATACAATGTTGGGCGTGTTCAGCAGTTAAAGTGTTTATGTATTTTATCAAGTTGATTAACTTCAAGATATTAGCACCTGAACACGAAAACACGAAAACACTAATATCCACTATTGCGATGATATTTAGAGATCACGCTACTAGATAGGCTCCCAACTATTTCAATACAACTCATACTTCGCCAGCCGTCCATCGAGACCGCTATTGGAGAGGATCTTCTTCCAGGATGGTTTCAGCCCGATATTTTTGATGTACTGCCGCTCACCAAAATAAATATAGGCGGTGCAGCCGCGGCAACGCTGCTTCAGGAAATCGCCAAATTTT
>Ga0209988_10003808_pt1 | contig 9988 bp, 11 predicted proteins | sample N075metaG_FD_183115 | JGI IMG/M metagenome (GOLD analysis project Ga0209988, IMG submission 183115) | Deep subsurface microbial communities from Kermadec Trench to uncover new lineages of life (NeLLi) - N075 metaG (SPAdes) (version 2) | ecosystem: Environmental > Aquatic > Marine > Ocean trench... | reverse complement strand
CCAGACCCTGGGCATTGGGCCGCTGGCCCATCCCCCCTGCGGGGCCGTTCTGTCCGGGCCGGTTGTTCAGCCCCACCGCGTCGTTTCCGTCCGCATTGTAGACCGGGGCGACGAGCAGGATCATGTGGTCGAACCAGCTGTCGTGTTGTCCCGAAGCGATTTCCCGCAAGAGGATCTGAAGGGATTCCTTCCCCTCTACCTCACCTCCATGGATGTTCCCCTGGAGGTAAAGAACCAGTTTCCCGCTTTCTCGGATCGCCGCAGGGCTTCTGTCGGGTATTCCCTCGGCGACGATCACGAGCGGAATCGCCCTCGCCTCGTTCGTGAACCCGAACGTCGTAAGCGACATCCGGTCGTCCATTCGGACCACGGCTTCGAGGAACTGGGTCACATCTGCGTGACGACTGGTCTCGCGGTAGTCGGAGCGTTCCGCACGCGTAAGAAGGTCCGCCGGCTCTTGCGGGACCCCGAAGTCGTCCGCCGCGTCGCACCCGGCCAAGGCGAGGGCGGCGGTCAAAACGAACGAGCACCGAGAAGGCAGCATCATCTCCGCTCTGGTCAGGGCTGCATGACCGAACCCGGGCGAGCACCCACAACGATCCGAATCAACAGGCCGACGAGCACAGCCAACCCGAACATACACACGAGTAGGGGACCGGTGGGGATGTCCCACTGGAAAGACGCCACGACGCCGGTCACGAGTGTGACCGTACCGACGGCCCACGCGATCCAAAGCGCCACACGGAACCGGCTAGTGAAGAAGAACGCGACCACGGCGGGAATGACGAGTGAGCTGAAAACCATGAGGACCCCGGCCACCGGCACCGAGAACGAAATGACGATTCCGAAGAGCACATAGAAGAGAAAATCCCACCAGCGGGCCCGTGGCGCGTCGGCTTCTGCCAAGGATATCGACAGGAAGGGCTTCCGAAAAATGAAATAGATCACACCCAGGATCGCGTAGACCACGGCCATCCGGATGATCTCCGGCCACCCGACCCAGATCAACGTCCCCGTCAGCGTTTCGGCGATGTGCTCGGCACCCTCCGCCGTGAACCCGGCGATCAGAATCACCGCGGCCGAAGCCACCACAAAGGTGATGCCGATCACAGCCTCCTGGGGAACGACGGTTTCCTCGAGACGGCTGAAGGAAAAAATGAGCGCCCCCACGAGGGTGAAGCCCATCGAAAAAGCCAAGGCCAACGGCGTATCATGGGCGACCCCCACCAGGAAGCCGACCGTGGCACCGAGCGCCGCGATCTGCGCGAAAGCGAGGTCAACGAAAATCACGCCCCGGGCGATGACGTGGAGGCCCAGGTACGCGTGGATCGAGATGATCACGAGGCCGGCCACGATCGGCGGGATCATGAGATCAAGCATATCGAGCATATCGTGCTCCTCGAAGAGGTCAGGAATCAGGCTCTGGAGAGGCCATCCCTCAGCGCCCGGGCCCGGCGAACGCCTGGGCCAAACCATCGACCCACGTATCTACGAGGGCAAAGTAGTCATCGACACCCGCTCTCCCCCCGGGGTTCATCGGAACCACGACCGAGCGGGCCATCCCACGCTGGGCGACGGTCTCGACCTTTCGTTCGTCGTAGTGGGAAGCGGCGAGGATCACCCCGATCCCCTCGCTCGTCATCTTCTCGATAAGCGAGGCCACGTGCCTCGGGGTTGGAGGAATCCCGGGTTTCGTCTCGACGAAGTCGGCGCAACGCAGGCCGAAACGATCCTCCAGGTATGCCCAGTTCTTATGGTAGCATATGATGTCACGGCCCCGGAACACTTCCGCCACGCCCAACCAGCCACCCAACTGGGAGATGAGCGGACGGCCCTCGAACTCTTCACCTTCCAAGAAGGCATGAAGGGTCCCTTGGAGCGCGAGCCGCTCGAGTAGATCGCCGCCCAGGAGCTCCACGAGCCGATCCCCGAAGAGTCGTCGATGGATCTCTGCCGTCAGGCGGTCCAGTCCCGCATTCCAGGTGCCGGTCCGGTTCGGTGCCACGCGCCCGAGGCCCACGGTGATGTTGCGAGCCACCTGGAGGGCTCGGAGAGGGTCGGTGGTGAGGTGCGGGTTACCGAAAATATGGACGTCCCCCCCGCTCCGGTCGGCGGCTACCGGGATGTCCAGCAGCTCGATCCCCGTATAGGCGGTCACGTACCCCCTCCCCCCCTCGGACACGTCAGCATTTCCGGCCCTGTCCAGCACGGTCGGAGCCCACAGCTCGAGGTCGAGTCCTGTCGTGATGAACAGATCGGCGCGTCGAATCGAAAGTGCGAAGCTCGGCTTCGGACGCACGAAGTGGGCGTCTTCATTGGGCGCCGCGATGGAACTCACCTCGACCTCCGCACCGCCGATCTTCTCGACGAGGTCCGCGTAGACCGGAAGCGTCGTAACGACCCGGACGGGATCGCCTTGCGCCGCCCCCTCCCCCGCCATCAATCCCAAAGCTGTAACTACGGCAACGATTTTCAGCATCGTGTCACCTCCTAGTCGGTCCTTGTCTGAACGCGCACAAGCGCCATGTGCGCGACCCGTTGTACTCCTTCAACAGCCTTCTAATACGTTTCGTGTTTGTGCGGACCCATGGCGAACGTGACCCGAAGTGTGAACTGCCCGGTGGTGTTGCCCGGATTTCCCAGGACGTCGTACTCCACCCTCAACCGAACATATTCGCTCTGCCAGTAGGTCAGCGTCGGTGAAACCAACCACGCCGATTCGGCGGGGTCCTCGGGATTTTCTACCCATTCATATCGCCCCCCCGCGATCCAGCTGCGAGAAAGTTTGACCTCGGCAAGGGACCAGATGCCCCACGCGGCGTCCAGTTCGGGAAGCCCGGAAACGACTCCGGGATCCGACAACATCATTCCGCCTCGTACGACCACGCCGCGGTAAAGCGATCGCTCCGGTGGAGCCCAATTGAACGACATTTCAGCGCCGAACAAGCGTTGGCTCCGTCGTCCGGCAACGTCCTCGTAGTCGCCGAACAGAGCGCTCACACCGAGATCCAAGTCCGTCGAAGCAGAAAGCTGCAAGAACGCGTTCAAATGGCCCAGATAGCTCAGCCTGTGGGACTCCCCGAACAGGATTTCGTTACGACTCCGGGTGACCTCCACAGTGGCCTCATACGCTACGGATCCGCCGGTCGGAAGCAGCCAGTGAACCGATGCACCGTCCTGGGCCAGGGCCCCCTCACCGATGAATGCGAGGTGCGGGAGCGACCGGCTCTGGAACTGAAGTGCGTGCGAGTGCCAGCGGTTGAGTTGCCCGAACTGCTGGAAGAAACGCCCGATTTTAAGGCCGATCCCACCCGGTAGCGCGACCCATTCGACGTGGCCCTCCTCCACCCCGATCTCCACCTCGTCGCTCTCCTCCTGCTGGTCTTCCGGGAACACCTCGATTCGCGCCCCGCCCTCCTCCACGCTGAAAAACACCTTGGCACGGGTGTAGGGGTCCAGCGCCGAGACGAACGCAAACTCGAACTCTCGAGGAACGAAGTTCTCCGAGCCGGGATCGTCGCTATGAATGGACCCAAATAGGTCCACATTCAGGCTGATCTCCGGGTTCAACGCCTGAAGCGACCGTGCTCGGCCAACGAACTCCTGGGTGCCCTGTGCGACCGTGTCCGTTGCGGCATCCCCTGCCGCCGCCTCGGCCGCCGCCCGGAGCCGGGCGATGGCGTCTGTCGTCGTCTCCTCCAGATCCTCGGCCTCCGGCGCCACCTGGCCACGAGCCACGACGCCCGCGAGGCTGTCGAGCCGAGCTCTCAGCATTTCGAGCTCCGCCCGGAGAGAATCGATTTGCGCGGCCGGCAAGTCCTGGGCATGTGCCAGGACCGGGCCCGCACCAAGAGCGCCTACCAAGGCCAGAAAGGCTACGCATCCATATGGTTTGATTCGTACAGGACTGTTTCGCATGGTCACTCCCTGAGCACCCGAGTGGACCGGTAGCAAAACCGGACGACTCGAGCGGGAAATCCCATCGGCGCTCTCGAGCTGTTGCCCGAAATCCGCGTCGACGGTGCTCAACGATCCCTCTACAGCACGTAGAGGGCCGTCTCAGGTAGTGTGCGGTGGTGCGCGGGAGCGGGTGGGAATGAGACGCGCGACCTTGAGGGGCATATCGGAAACCACCGGAGGAGCTTCCCTGGCAGTCGGTTGAAATACTCGCAACCGGAGGGAAGAATCCGTAGTCCAGTCCTGCTTCCCGAACTGGATGCAGATCGTGTGGTCGTGGCGGAGACGCGCGCACGCCTCGTCGTGCTCCGCTTCGATCCAGACACCCGAGCCAACGAGTTCCCGATCCAGCGATGGGATGATGGCGCCGAAAGCCAAGATCCAGACTGCCAAGGCGGTGGTAAAACGATCCCGCCCTTTTTTCCTCATCCTACCGAGCACGTTCATCATACATAGCACCCTAGGAGGAGACCAAGAGGGTGTCAACGGCGCCATTCAGCCTTCTAGTCAGGACCGCTTCCCTTGGGTATGCTTGTGTCCCGGCAGATGTGCCGATTCGGGTGCGATCCCGAGAGGGAACGCCCGGTCCATACGAGACCTGAACGCTCTTCCGTAATGTCTGCAAGCCAACACGCTGAAGATGTCTGATACGTCGTTTCCCCCTGATGAATGGGCGCTGATTCTCGGAGGCTCGAGTGGGTTCGGGCTCGCGAGCGCTCACAAGCTTTCCCGTCACGGACTCAACGTTTGTGTGGTCCATCGGGACCGACGAGGGGCGATGAGCCGCATCGAGCCCGAATTCGAGAAGATCCGGGATCGCGGTGTGTCTCTCGTGACGTTCAACAAGGACGCCTTGAACGCGGACGTGCGTTCGGAGATTCTGGATCGGCTCGCGGAGGCGCTGGGTACGGATGGGAAAGTCCGGGTGGTCCTTCACTCCATCGCTTTCGGCAACCTCAAGTTGATCGGGCCGGAAGCGCCCGTGAACGACACCGCCCGGCAGCGTCTCGCCGAGGAATTGGGCATCGATGAGGCTGTGTTACGCGAGGCCGTGGACCAACTCTTCGCCGAGGGGTGTGACGGGGTTCAGGGACTTACCACCCCCCCCGAGTACTCCCCCGACGCGTTTCTGGAAGATGAGGACATGGCCAGGACCATCCACTCGATGGGGACCAGCCTTCTCGGTTGGACCCAAGCCCTCCGGGAGCGAGGCATGTTCGCGCCGGACGCGAGGGTATTGGGCCTGACCAGCGAGGGTAATGCCGTTGCGTGGAAGGGGTACGCGGCCGTTGCGGCGGCGAAGGTGGCGCTGGAGTCGGTGTCGCGCTCGATCGCCGTGGAGATGGCCCCGTTCGGGATTCGTTCGAACATCGTGCAGGCGGGGGTCACGGACACGCCGGCCCTGCGCATGATCCCGGGGAGCGGGCACCTCAAGGCTCAGGCGCGCACGCGTAATCCCTTCGGCCGGCTGACCACGCCTGAGGATGTGGCCGACGCCATCTATCTGCTCTCGCTACCGGAAGCCGCTTGGATCAACGGCAACGTCCTCAGGGTCGACGGGGGCGAGCGCATCTCGGGTGCTTCGCGATGACCCTGTACCTGCACGGCCTAGGCCACTTCCATCCCGAAAACGAGATCACGAATCGCTTTCTCCAGGATCTCGACATCGGCACGGACGAAAAATGGATCATGGACCGCGTCGGTATCCGGAGTCGCCGAACCGTGCTTTCTCTCGACTACATCCGCGACACCCGAAATCGGGATCCGAGCCAGGCCATGGAGGCGGCGCTGTACACGCACGCGGATACGGGCGTGCTCGCCACCGAGATGGCTCTGGAGCGCGCGGGCATCACCAGGGACGCGATCGGGATGATGATCGCCGGATCCAGCCGTCCGGGGCTCTCGTCACCCGCGGACGCATGTTACATGGCCGCTGCACTCGGGATGGAAGTGCCCGCCTTCGACGTCAATTCGGCTTGTACGAGCATGTGGGTCGCCCTGTACATGCTCTCGAACATGCGCCCGGAGAGCCTACCGGACTACGTGCTCGTCGTGGCACCGGAGAGCCTTACGACCACCGTGGATTACAACGACCGCTCCGCTTCGGTGCTGTGGGGCGACTGCACGGCGGCGGCGATCGTCTCCACTCGCATACCGTCCCGCATTCAGATGCTCGATAACACCCTCCAGTCCAGCCCTGCGGGATACGAAAAGGTGGTGGTGCCCCTCTTCGGCCACTTCGGACAGGAGGGCCGCACCGTTCAGATGTTCGCGATCAAGAAGACCATACGGTGCCTCCGGAAAATCCAGGAGAGCTACCCCCCACCTGGGCGCACCCTCAACTTCGTGGGACATCAGGCCAACCTCCGCATGCTGGAGGCGGTCTGTAGGCAGTGTGGAATCGAAGAGGATCAGCACCACAGCAACGTCATCGATTACGGGAACGCGGGCGCGGCCGGGGCTCCCTCCGTCATCTCGATGGACTGGGATCGGTGGACGGACCAAGACGATGTAGCAGTGATCGGCGTCGGCTCGGGACTGACGTGGGCGAGTTATGTTCTACGCTTTGGAGATCAGCCGTGACGTACGAGGAGTTTCAGGCGCGTTCGCACTTCTCCCAAGAGGAGGTTCTGGCGATCGCCTACGGGCGTCTCATCGATGATGCTCCACCCGAGTGCAAGGCGCGGCTGCCTTTGCCTCCTATGTTGATGGTCGATCGTATCGAGCACGTCTCACGCAAGGGGAACCGGGGACGGATGGTCGCGGAGCGCGACGTGCGGCTCGACGACTGGTTCTTCCAGTGCCACTTCTTGGGGGATCCGGTTCAGCCGGGGTGCCTCGGCGTGGATGGCGTGTGGCAGTTGCTCGGACTGTACTGCTCCTGGAGGGGTGCTTTGGGCAGTGGACGTGCATTGGGTTGCGCAGAAATCGAGTTCTCCGGCCAGATCAGGCCGCACGATGGGGTCGTACGATACGAGATCGACATCGTTCGATATCAGGATCTGCCACAATCCGGCTCGGCGATTACCATCGGAGACGCCACGGTCCTCGTGGACGGTGAGGCGATCTACCAGATCAAGCGAGCCAAGGTCGGCGTGTTTCGGAACATCGACTATGTGGACTACCCGTGGCCCAGCGACCGTTCGCGGGGTGGAAGGATGGGCGAGTGATGGCGGTCGACGTCGACGCCGCTCGGCTGAGCCCGGATGAGGTGCTGGAACTCCTTCCCCAACAGGAGCCGTTCCGATTTGTGGACGAGATTCTCGAGGTGGACCAGGACCATATCGTGGCGCGATACCGCTTCCGTGAGGACGCCGACTTCTACAGAGGGCACTTCCCCGGTGACCCCATCACCCCTGGAGTGATTCTGCTCGAGTCTCTGGCTCAAGTTGGAGTGGTGGCCCTGGGTATCTACATTTACGCCCTCGAATATGGGCGGGAAGGGGTGAAAAAGAGGATCGCCCTCTTCACCGATGCGAGCATCGACTTTTCCGGCATCGTGAGGCCAGGTGAGAGGGTGACCGTATCGGCTCAGAAGACATTTTTTCGGCGCGGTAAGCTCCGGTCCGAGGCATCCATGGCTCTCGACGACGGGACGGTGGTATGCGCCGGGTCGATTTCGGGCTTCGGGGTGGAACGATGAGTGATGATGTGATGAGAGATGGGTCAGCCGGCGGGGAGAAGGCAGCGCGCAGGGTTGTCGTCACGGGTCTGGGTGTGGTGGCGCCCAACGGATGCGGCCTAGAGAGGTACACAGAGGCGCTACGGGGGGGCGTATCCGGGATTCGACACATCCCGTTGCTCGAAGAGCTGAAGTTCGGTTGCACCGTGGGGGGGATCCCCGAGGGGGTCGACGAGATCTCCGAAGCGTACTTCCCGCCCGATGAGTTGCTCGCGATGAATACGAGCCATCGCTTCGGTTGTATCGCCGCGATCGACGCCTGGACGGACGCGGGATTGGAGAGGCCCGACCCGGACGACGACCGGGTGCACTGGGAGGCTGGCGCCATAATCGGGACGGGAATCGGCGGGCTGGATACGGCCGGCGAAAGGCTCATTCCCATGGTGGACGCCGGGCGCACAAGGCGTCTGGGAAGCACGATGGTCGAGCAGGTGATGGGCAGCGGGGTCTCCGCTCGGGTGGCCGGCCTGCTTTCTCTCGGCAATCAAGTGACGGCCAACTCCAGCGCCTGCAGCACGGGAACCGAAGCCATCATCGAGGGCTGCCAGCGCATCCGTGCGGGGTTGGCCGAGCGGATGGTTTGTGGTGGCACCGAAGGCTCCAGCCACTACACGTGGGCCGGTTTCGATGCGATGCGCGTGCTGTGCCGTGCCCATAACGACGAGCCGGAGAAGGCGTCACGGCCCATGAGTGCTTCTGCGGGTGGGTTTGTCCCGGGCAGCGGAGCGGGAATGATGCTCGTCGAGAGCCTGGAGAGCGCGCAGGAACGTGGCGCTCGCATCTACGCGGAGATACTCGGTGGCGCCATCAATTGCGGTGGGCACCGTTCCGGGGGCAGTATGACGGCACCCAATGCGGACGGGGTACGGCGATGTATCCGCGCCGCGGTGGCCGACGCAGCGATCGATCCGGACGAGATCGACGCGATCAGCGGCCACCTGACCGCAACCGGAGCGGATCCCAAGGAAATAGGTTCCTGGGCCAAGGGCCTCGAGCGTTCCCCGGAGACCTTTCCGGTGATTACCTCCACGAAGTCGATGATCGGGCACGCCTTGGGCGCTGCCGGCGCGCTCGAGTCCGTGGCTTGCGTTTTGATGCTCCGTGATCGATTTGTACATCCTTCGATCAACTGTGAGGATGTACATCCCGAGATCGAGTTATATGGCGGCTCGATCCCTCATGTGGTGCGGGAGATGCCTGAGTTGAATACCATGATCAAAGCCGGGTTCGGCTTTGGCGATGTGAACGCCTGTGCGATCTTCCGCAGGTGGGCCGACTAAAAAGGGAGTACCCATGACGAGAGACGAGATCTTCGCGAAGGTGGTCGAGATCGTGAAGCCCTTCGTGAAGAATGAAGACGCCCTCGCGGCCGTCAACGACGAGACCAACATCCTCGAGGATCTGAAGGTGAACTCGGCGCGGTTAGTGGACATCATCCTGAATTTCGAGGATGAGTTCGACATCGAGGTCGAGGACGAAGACGCGGATGCCGTCAATACCGTGGGCGACGCTGTGGCGCTCATCGAGGAGAAGCTTTCCTGAGGCTTCCTTCTTGAGCCAGCTCCCGTTCAGGTTCCGGGCTGCCCATGCGATCCAGCGCGAAGTGACTCGTCTGGCCGCCATCTTCTGGGTTGTTCCGATTGCGTTCATCATGCGCGTTTTGATGCGGTATCATATCAAGGACGTGGCACAGGTTCGGACGCGATACCGGGCTCTGGTAAAGGAGAGGAAGCACCCCCTCCTGATCTGCCCCAACCACCTCACGATGATGGATTCTGCGGTCATCGCGTGGGCGCTGGGCGGCAGTTGGTGGTACGTCTTCCACTACTCTCGGATGCCTTGGAACCTGCCCGAGTACAATAATTTCGCTTCCCAGTGGCCCACACGGATTGGCGCGTGGATCACCAAGTGTATTCCCGTTATTCGTGGGGGACGCCGAGAGGACGTCTCGAGGGTGATCAAGCGCGTACAACACCTTCTCGCGAGAGGTGAGACGGCGTTGATATTTCCCGAGGCCGGGCGGAGTCGGAGTGGCAGAGTGGAGGCCGACTCGGTAGCACACGCGGTGGGTCGCATCCTCACTTCGGTACCGGGTTGCCAGCCTCTCTGCGTGTACCTACGTGGCGACCGCCAGCGGACCTGGTCGACCATACCGGCCCGCGGGGACTCCTTCTATATCGAATTCGAGGTCGTCGAACCGCAGTCGGACCATTCGGGGATGCGGCGTTCCAGGGACTTCTCCCGGCAGATCGTCGATCGGCTCGTCGGCATGGAGGAGGAATACTTTGCTAGTCGGTAACGACGTTGTCGATCTCCACGATCCCGAAAGCCGACCCGAGGTGCTTCACG
>Ga0209988_10003806_pt1 | contig 9990 bp, 8 predicted proteins | sample N075metaG_FD_183115 | JGI IMG/M metagenome (GOLD analysis project Ga0209988, IMG submission 183115) | Deep subsurface microbial communities from Kermadec Trench to uncover new lineages of life (NeLLi) - N075 metaG (SPAdes) (version 2) | ecosystem: Environmental > Aquatic > Marine > Ocean trench >... | reverse complement strand
GAGGCCGCTGGGTCGACTCGCCCGGGGTCTATGGCCCGCGCAAAACCCTCTACAATCGCTTCGTGCGCTGGGCGGCCAAGGGCGTGTGGAGCGATATTTTCCATGCTCTGGCCTCGGCCGGCGGCCCGCCGGCGCAGGTTCTGATCGATTCATCAGCCGTCAAGGCTCATCGCTGCGCCATGGGCCGGAAAAAGGGGGGGCGGAAAAGGGGGGAGCGTGCTCAGGCGATCGGGCGCTCACGCGGCGGGCGAACCACCAAGATCCATGCCCTGACCGATGGCCAATGTCGCCCCATCGCCTTCCTGCTGACGGGCGGCCAAGTGGCGGATTGTACAGCCGGAAACCTTCTGCTGGAGCAAATGCCCGATGCCCCGCTCCTCCTTGGCGACAAGGGCTATGATTCAGACGCAATCCGCCGTCAGGTTGAGGAGCGCGGCGCGATGGCGAACATCCCGCCCAAGTCCAACCGGCGCTGGAAGAACTGCTTCTCGCCCTTCCTCTACCGGGACCGCAATGCCATCGAGCGCATGTTCTGCCGTCTCAAGCGCCTGCCCCCGCGAAGGCGGGGGACTTTCGCCGTATCGCAACAAGGTATGACCGCCTGGCCATTAACTACCTCGCCGCTGTCTTCCTCGCCGCTACCGTATGCTACTAGTTATGAGTCCGGACCCCAGCAGCCGACCTCAGGAGCGGGTGATAAAATTCATTTCTGCATTTCCGATAGCATCGCTTGGCATAATGTTCGTGGCCTGCACGACGCTGGCAATGGCACAAGAAGGCGCACAGCTACCGGGCGTGTTCCAAATGCCCGATTTTGTTGGGCAGCAGCAATTCGCAGCATCGGCAATTGAATCTGGCCGCTTCACTGATGCGGAGCGCGTATTGCAACGACTGATTTTGCGTTTCCCAAAAACACCATCAAACTACTATCTTCTCGCTGCGGCATTGGCCGGACGGGATAAAAACGAAGAAGCGCTGGACAAACTCGCCACAGCCGCCGGTTTCGGATTCAATGATGCCGACGCACTCAAACAGGATCCGCGTTTTGAGGCGTTGAAAACCGATCCACGTTTTCAGACCATTGTTGACGAAATCGAGAAAGCGAAAACGGGTGCTCCAAAGCCTCGGGACATCGAGCCCCATTTGATTTCAAATCGCATAGCGATAATCGATCAGCAAAACACCATCTGGGATCCGCGCATCGCAAGTCTCAGGACGTATTTCCGGATCGACGACGCCTCTACGTTGCCAAGGGTCGTGCGGCTGGACGATGGCCCGGTCTCCGACCTTCTCAACAGCTGGTTCGCCGCCGGAACGGCAGCGGGCAATATCGGAGATTTCTACGACAACCGGGACAATGGCCATTCGCGTCTTGATTTTTGGCGTTTTCCGCAGCTCGTCCACACCGTATACAGCCGCGAAGCGCGCAAAGCCGGGATTCTCAGGGACTGCGTCAATTCCGGATTGTTTTTCAATGCCGTGACAATCGGCAATTGCTCGATGGCTATCACCGTGGGCGTCCTGTGGCGGAGCCTGCCGCGGCGGGCAATGTCACAGCCCGGCGTGCCCCAAAAGCTCTATCTGCAATATGTCAACGACCATGTGTACGTCTATCCCGAACACAGGGATCACGATCCAGCATATGGCGATCTTCTTCCCGCCAACACACCCTACCTGGTGATTTCGCAGGGATCGTCGCTTTCTGACAAGCCGTTTCTTGAGGCAATTACCGGAATCCTTGCAGCCTTTAAGCCGGAGGTAAAACGGTTCCTTCGCGAAAAGCATCTCCTGATGCCGACGGTCCAGATGATCCTGCGCAAGGGTCAGTCACATATTCGCGGTGACGACCGGTACTATCTCAGCGGCATAGCCCATCCGTCCGTCTTCGACCCGGCGAAAATCGATCCTGAGCGGCAAATCAGGATGGCGAACGGCCTTCAGATCGGCGAGGTGCCGCCCGCGGTGCACCTGCGGGTGCTCCAGGAATCGCCGGCGATCTCCGGGACGGACTATTTCGCGGACAAATTGACGGAACGCCTGTTCGATACGCCCGGCGCCATCAGCCGGATTGTCCGTTCAACAGCGTTCGAGCGGCGAATTGTAGTGAGTGCCGCGGCGACGACCGATCCAAACGGCCGAGACCTGGAGTTTCGATGGACGGTACTCAGAGGCGATGCCCGTCGGATCAGGATCGTGCTGCGTAACGAGGCGGCCTCAGAAGTGGAAATCATCGTTCCCTGGCACGACCGTATGCCAGTGCCGGGCAACAAGAATTTGTCGAGTCACAGGGTCGATATTGGCGTCTTTGCTGACAATGGCGCACAGATTTCCGCGCCGGCATTCATTTCCTTCCTCTATCCGGACAACCAGATTCGGCGTTTCGGTGCCCGAAACGAGATCGTCAGCGTCGATTACCGGACCGGTCCCGATCCCGGTCGGTACAGCGATCCGGTTCTGTTTCCTCAACGTGATTGGATGGATGAGTATGAGTATGACCGCGAGGGTCGCCTCCTGGGCTGGAAACGGACGCGCGGCGGGGGCACTTCCCGCTTTACCCGCCACGGGGCCAGGGTGCTTGAAACGGACGCACTTGCCCGCCCGGTCACCGCTGAAGTCATGCACTATCCGGTGGTATCCAGGGGCAACGGCATTCTTGAGGTCCGTGTATCTCCATCCGGCAAAATTTTGCGATACACCTACAAGAACGAGGAGGACCAATTGGGGGTCATGTCGGCGGTCCGTTGACCGGTGCGCCTGCGTTAGTTGGGCGTATGTGATGCCTGTGGGCGCGCTCTGCCCGACGTTTATTTTCCGGCAGATTTAATGCGGTCAACAAGCCCGGCTATGCTGGCGAGAAACGTCAGGATGACAACCAGAGGCAGTACGATTTCCCAGCGAAACCAAAACGGCTCGCGCGCTTTGGTTGCGACATTTGCGACCGCTTGCTGCATCGCCGATGAAGGAATGTTGCTCAAGTCAGAAAAGACCCGCATGCCGATTTTCCCTTCCAGCTCTGCGACCGCCCGAGGAGCCAAAATGCTCGGGCAGTACGAATTGAGCAGGTAAACTCGACGCGCACGCTATGACAGATTGGTTAACGGGTTCTGATTCGCGATGCCAATGCAACCTATGGTTTGCGAAAATGGTTAATTTTTTGTTTAAAACGGTGATCTCCGAAATCGGGTTCAAGTCTGTCGGGCCGCCTTGATCGCCTATTCCAAGGACGCACCTACCGGCGCCGTAGGGGCTTTATGCTGAATCGAAATGCTGGGCAAACTTGTTTAGTCCGTTGTTAAGAAGCCGGTTTGAGCGTTGAGAACGGGATCATCGCGAGTAATATGGCGGCAATGATTTTGCGCAAGAGTTTCCTCAACCACTTGAGGATGAGGCGCAGGTTGTAGCCGACGGCGCTCATGACGGCGTTGATCTGGTCGCCGTCTCTGCCCTTGAGGAAGTTGCGGCTCAGGTGACCATCGGTCTTGCAATGGCCGATGACGGCCTCGATGGCGGACCGGCGCCGGAGTTCGCGTCTGATCTGACCATGGACGCCGCGCTTCTGGCCCGACTTGAAGACCCTGAGCGGCTTGGGCGCATCGTGGCCCCGGTAGCCCTTGTCGACATTGACCCGCTCGATCTTGCGCCCCGTCAGCGCCTGGGTTTCCTCGATCACCTGCTTCAGGGTGTGGCCGTCCCCCGGGTCCGGCCTCTGGCCGGCCCGAGGACAGGCTCCAGGATTGCCCGGCAAGGCCTTGGTGTGGAGGATGAACTGGCCGCCCTTGCAGCGCTTGTTGGTGGTGGTGAGCGAGACCTTGACGCCGAACTCATACGGTGTGCGAGCCTTGCCCTTGCCGATGCACTCGGTCTCCGGGGCGTGCCAGGAATAGAGCTTCCAGCCGCGCTGGCGCTGTTTCTGGCGACGGATTTGCGAGGCCTTGGACAACAGCACGGCGAAGGCCTCCTGAAGTTCTTCGTCGCCGTCGATCTTGCGCCGGATATCGCGAATGACCCGGCCGAGCCGGGTGCGCAGGAGCTTGATCTGCTTGTTCATGCGCTTGAACTGCTTGGCGTGGGCATAGCGCCCGGCCATCATCGCCACCCGCTTGGCGACCCGCACGTATGATTGGCGCAGCGGCACGCCATGCTGCTTGGCCAGCTTGCCGAGCTGCTGGATCGCGGTCTCCAGGAGTTTGGCATCGGTCGGGAAGGCGACGTTCCTGGGCTGCACCGTGGTGTCCACCGTGACCCGGGCCAGATCGCGTTTCTTCAAGGCGCCGGTGTCGTGGGCGATGCGCAGGCTCTCCTGCAACAGAACCTCCAGCTTGTCGCCGATGCGCTTCCTCCAATGGCTCATGCCGGAACGCTCATGGGGCAATGCGTGTTGGAAGAACTCCTCGCCAGTGAAGTACTGGAAATAGGGGTCCTGCACCCAGCGGTCCCAGACCTGCTCGTCGGATAGGGCATAGGTGTGCTGCAACAAGAACATGCCGATCATGAAGCGCACCGGTTCCGCCGGCCGGCCCTGGTCGGAAAAGCTCTCCGCCAGCTCTGCGTCGAGCCAGGCCCAGTCGATCTTGTCCGCCAGAGCGACAAGCTCGTGCCTCATGTTGATGATCGGATCGAGACGGGCGCGGAAAAGGTCGTCGCGCCGCGCCTTCTGCTGCTGTTTCGGTCGCATCCGATCCCCCCGAATGGAAGGCTCTCAGGGAATCACGAAACCACCGAAAAGGGAATCCCAAACCGCTCGGAAATCGCAAGAAAACCGCCCATGGTCAGGCCGTTTCTTGCAATTCCAAATCCTACCTCACATCGAAAAGCTAAGCGCTGCCAACAGGTTTGGCTTTCTTAACGGTGAACTGTTTACCCACAAAGCCTACCAAGTGATTTCTCAGGAGTAGGTTGAACCTGGAGGGATCTTATTTTTCGATCAGACCGAGGAGATACGATCCGTAGCCGGATTTTTCCAATGACGCAGCAAGGGCTTCCAGCTGGGAATCATCAATCCAACCGTTTCGCCATGCAATCTCTTCTGGACAGGCAATTCGAAAACCCTGTCGTTTTTCAAGCGTTTGGACGTATTGAGCGGCCTCAATAAGAGATTCCGGCGTGCCGGTGTCGAACCAGGCATGCCCTCGTCCCAATATCTCCACGATCAATGTACCCTCGTCCAGATAGGCCCGATTGACGTCGGTAATTTCCAGTTCGCCTCGCCGGGAAGGCTTTATTGACGCTGCAATCTCCGCAACATTGGAATCGTAAAAATAAAGTCCCGTTACCGCATAGCTCGATTTCGGGTTTTCCGGTTTTTCTTCAATCGATGTTGCCTGGCCATTCGCATCAAATGCGACAACGCCATATCGTCCCGGATCCGGCACATGATAGCCGAAGATGGTGGCACCCTTTTCGCGCGCAGCCGCTGTCTTCAGCAATCCGGACAATCCGTATCCATGGAAAATGTTATCCCCCAACACCAGCGCACAACGATCTTCCGCGATAAAATCGCGGCCGATCAGAAAGGCCTGTGCGAGGCCCTCGGGTTTTGGCTGTTTGGCAAATGAGAGATTGATTCCCCAGGCGTCAGTCCTGTTGAAGAGGGTCTTGAAGAGCGGCAAATCCTGGGGGGTTGTGATGAGCAGAATGTCGCGGATCCCCGCCAGCATCAGCGTAGCCAGCGGATAATAGATCATCGGCTTGTCATAAACCGGGAGCAACTGTTTGCTGATCGAGATCGTCAGCGGATGAAGGCGTGTGCCCGAACCCCCGGCCAGAATGATCCCCTTCATGATTTACTCCCGTGCTGGGGCGAGTGCTGCAAGCGTACGCTTCAACCCATCATGCCAATCTGGCTGTTTTATTCCAAGCATCCGCGCGAGCTTGGAGCAATCAAGAACAGAGTTAAGGGGGCGTTCGGCCCGCGGATTGTACTGTTCGGTGGAAATGCGTTTCACCTTTGGTTTGTTTTTAATCCAGACGGCATTGTCAAATATCGCTTCGGCGAAGTCAGCCCAGGTTGTCGTCGGTTGGCTTGAAAAGTGAAAAATGCCGGAATGGCTCCGATCCCCTCCCTCATCTAGAGACATTGCTATCCCAATTAACGCTTGGGCGATGCTATCGGCGCTCGTTGGTCCGCCATGCTGGTCGGCCACGATTGAGAGATCTTGGCGAATTTCGGATTGCCGCAGCATGGCTTTCACAAAGTTTGATCCAAACGGGCTGAACACCCAGGATGTACGCAGGATGACGGCACGCGCCGCGCATTCGCATACTGCCCTCTCGCCGGCGAGCTTTGACCGTCCATAAGCGTTAAGAGGATTGGGCGTGCTATCCTCGGACCATGGTCGGCGGGACGTTCCGTCGAACACATAGTCGGTCGAGATATGGAGGAAGGGAATGCCGAATTCGGCGGCTGCCTTTGCAAGATGCCCCGGTGCCGTCCCGTTCACCAAGGTGGCAAGCTCTTCTTCAATTTCGGCCTGATCGACCGCTGTGTAGGCCGCTGCATTGATCAGGATATCAGGCTCGTGCTCTGCGAGAATCGCCTTGAAATCCTCTGGCCGCACGAGATCCAGTTGGTCCCTTCCCAGGGCAATCAGGGACCAGCCCTTTGGGAGCAGTTGGCTGCGAAGTTCCGAGGCGACCTGCCCGGACCGGCCAATCACGACGATTAGTGCCATCAGGCACGAATCCCCAGACGCTGTCCGTCATAGGATTTCTGATGGATGGCACGCCACCAGGTCTCATTGTCGAGGAACCACTGGACGGTTATTCGAAGCCCCCCCTCGAACGTCACTGTTGGCGTCCAACCCAGCTCGCGTTCAACCTTTGAACCGTCGATGGCATAGCGGTGATCGTGGCCGGGACGGTCGGCAACGAAGCTGATCTGGTTTGAGTAGGAGGTCCCGTCCGGTTTGGGCCTGAGTTCGTCGAGAATTGCACAGATGGCGTGCACGACATCGATATTGCGCCGCTCGGCCCTGCCGCCGATGTTATAGGTTTCGCCTGTCCGGCCACGGGAAAAAACGGTCCAGATCGCCTCCCCATGATCTTCCACGAACAGCCAGTCCCGGATGTTCCTGCCTTTTCCGTAAACGGGAAGCGGTTTGCCGTTGATCGCATTCAGGATGATGACGGGAATGAGTTTTTCCGGGAACTGCCAGGGTCCGTAATTATTCGAGCAATTCGTGACTACCACAGGAAGGCCATAGCTTTCGTGCCAAGCCCTAACGAGATGATCGGACGAGGCCTTCGACGCCGAATAAGGTGACCGCGGAGCGTAGGGCGTTTTCTCGTCGAATGCCGGGTCGGTCTCCGAAAGCGAACCGAAAACTTCATCGGTTGAAACGTGATGGAACCGGAAAAGCTTGTTTTTTTTCTCAGGCAGGTCCCGCCAGTATGCGCGCGCGGCATCCAGGAGAACCGATGTTCCCACGATATTGGTCTGGATAAATACGGCCGGGCCATCGATGGATCGATCAACATGACTTTCCGCCGCCAAATGGATGACTCCATCGGGACGATGGGACTCAAATAGGCGTTTCAAGAAGCCATGATCCGCAATGTCGCCCTGTTCAAAGGAGTATCGACCGCTCTGGGAACATTCCTCCAACGCTTCCGGGGTCGCGGCATAGGTCAGCTTGTCGAGATTGACGACGGCAATGCCCGCATCCCGGATAAGATGCCGGATCAACGCCGAGCCGATAAAACCTGAACCGCCAGTGACGAGAATTTTCATGGGGTTAGACACCATATGCGAAGGGAGAGTCGATCTTGGCCAGTCGCGGCAGGCCGCGATCCTTCGCCGATAGGACCGGCCCAATGTCATCTAGCGGCCAGTCGATGGCAAGGTCAGGGTCGTTCCAGATCACACCGCTATCGGCCTCCGGTGCATAATAGTCATCGACTTTGTAGACCACCTCTGTTTCCGGCTCCAGAGTGAGGTAACCGTGGGCAAACCCAGTGGGTATCAACACCTGGTTCCAGGCCTTGGCACTGAGGGTAACAGAAACCCATTCGCCAAAAGTTGGCGAACCGACACGTAGGTCGACGGCAACATCAAATAATGCCCCCCGGGTCACGCGGATTAACTTGGCCTGGGCATTTGGAGGCGTCTGGAAATGAAGGCCTCTCAACGTGCTCTTCTCCCGGGACATGGAGTGATTGATTTGGACCCAGTTATAAGAAAGATCGGCCTCTGCAAAAACTCGCGCATTGTAGACCTCCGAAAAAAAGCCACGCTCATCGCCATACTGTTTCGGTTCTAGGAGCAGGACATCAGGTATGGAGAGTGGCGTAAGCTTCATGAGGTGAGATCACACTGGATGCGTAGAATGGCGTGAGGCGAACGCAATGCGCCGTTGCACGAAAAGACAGTAATCCACCAATCAATCCCGCCGGACAATTTGCGCGTCGATCAGGTCGAGGTAGGTATCGACGACACGTTTTTCGTCGAACTGTCTTTCAGCTTTTTCCCGGCTTGCGTTGCCCATTTTCTGTCTTTCAGCGGATGTGAGGTCAATAAAAGTCCGCATTTTAAGGGCCAGATCGTCAGCCTTTTTTACGGCACACAGATATCCGTTAATACCATTGTCCACCACATCCCGGCAACCGGTCACGTCTGTGGCGATAACCGGGCGGCCCATAGCCGCTGCTTCAAGCAGCGTTCGTGGCATTCCCTCACGATAAGAGGGCAGCACCACGCAGTTGGCGTTGGCGATATGAGGTCTGACATCGTCCGTCTCGCCAAGATAGTCAATGACGCCTTCCCTGACCCAAGCCTCGATTTGCGATTTCTCAATGGCGGTGCGGTTGGCCACGCCAGTGGGGCCGAGGATCCGAAAACGGGCGTGTGAATTGCATTGCCTAATCTGTCGCGCAGCTTCGACAAATTCGTTGATACCCTTATCGCGAATCAAACGTGCAATAACGAGGAAAATGACTGAATTGCCGTTGGGCAGCGGTGAAGCGGAAAATTCCCGAAGATCGATACCGGAACCGGGAACAACATGGCACGGATTATTGGTGACCAGCCGTCTTTGCCTAAAAAGCGCCAGATCATCAAAGTTTTGAAAAACCACAGGGCGAGGCCCAGGTAAAGAAAGCCGATAGAGCGATTCAACGATCTTGGTAAGAAGCCCCTCTCGGATAAATGCAGTGCCCAGTCCGGTGATCGTGTTGATTGTTGGTACACCGGTGAGGCGTGCGGCCAGCGTACCATAGATCACCGGCTTGATTGTGAAATGCATGACAACGGCCGGTTTGTGGACGGTGTAAATCTGTCTGAGATGGACAAGCGATCCAAGGTCGCTGGCGACGCTGAAGCCCTGAGGATCGATTTTGGTGTCGACGAACAGACATCCAAGTTCGGTTAAGCTCTTACCGTGGCCGTCCTCGGGGGCAATGGTAATGACGTCATTGCCCCGCTCCAGGAGCGCTTCAATTACGGGCCGGCGAAAGTTGAATAGGTTCCAGGCCGAATTGGAAACCAGTGCGACTTTAGCCATCAAGACGTCTTCCAACCACACTACTCTATCGCTACTGGATATCACGCTGGCGGCACGTTGGCGTTCCGTTTGGCGTGAACTGCACAATCACGAAGGGTATTGTCGGGGGTTCTTCGTCGGATCGAAAAATGCCCGCTTAATTAAGCCGATAAACCCAATTTGCCAATATCATCCATGTTCGCGGCCTGCATATCGTATACCTATGAAAGTTTTCTGAAATGCTGGAGAATACGCTCCTGATCCGCTAGATTCCGCTTGGTGTTGCGCCTGAAATTGTAGGGGTGCCACCAAAGGTGGTAGAGCCTCATGTTCCTCGCTGCGTCTTCAATTTCATTCAGAATTCGTCGGGGTTACAGACGGTCGTGGCCAATAGGAGACACAGCAACATCGTCGGTCGACCAAATGGCTGAAATCTAGCACAGATGGGGGTTGGCGAATAATATCATGCTTTTCGTGGCAAACGATATCGGCGATGTAGTCCGCATCTTCGAAC
>Ga0209988_10003805_pt1 | contig 9990 bp, 7 predicted proteins | sample N075metaG_FD_183115 | JGI IMG/M metagenome (GOLD analysis project Ga0209988, IMG submission 183115) | Deep subsurface microbial communities from Kermadec Trench to uncover new lineages of life (NeLLi) - N075 metaG (SPAdes) (version 2) | ecosystem: Environmental > Aquatic > Marine > Ocean trench >... | reverse complement strand
ACCACGATGCGTGGGGATTCGGCGCGGGCGATCCGCTCGCGGGCACCATCGTCCTGCTCGAGTGCGCACGGAGCTTCGCGACGCTCGCGGGCCGCGGCCGCGTGCCGGACCGCACGATCGTCTTCGCCGCGTGGGGCGCCGAGGAGTACGGCATGGTCGGCTCCGTCGAGTGGTGCGAGACGCACCGCGAGGACCTGCTGGCCAACGCCGTCGCCTACATCAATCTGGACGCGGCGGCGATGGGACCCAACCTCGGCGTCGCCGCGTCGCCGACGCTGAAGCGGCTCATCGAGGCCGCGGCCCGCTCGGTGCCGCAGGCCGGCGGCGACCCCGGCGAGACGGCGTACGAAACGTGGCTCGGCGATCGCGAGCACGTGCCGTTCGGCGACCTCGGCGGCGGGTCGGACCACGTCGGGTTCTACTGCCACCTGGGGATACCCTCCTGCGGACTGTCCGCCCACGGCAGCAAGGGCACGTCGTACCACTCCAACTACGACACGCTCGCGTGGTATCGCCAGGTCGTCGGCGACGACTACGAACCGGCGCTCATGCTCACGCGGCTCACGAATATCGTGGCGGCGCGTCTGGCCGACGCGCCGCTGCTGCCGCTGGATCTCACGCGGTTCGCGCCGGACGTTCGAGTACACATCGAGACGCTGCGAACCCGGGCCCAGGTACTGGATTTCGACGCCGACCTGACCGACCTGGAACGGGCCGCCGACGAGTTCGAGGCCGCCGCCGGGCCCATCCAGAAGCGTCTCGATGAAGCCGTCGCCGCCGGACGCCTGGACGCCGCGACGCTCGGGAAGATCAACCGGGCCCTCATGTCCAGTCGTCGATCCTGGCTCCTCGAACAGGGATTGCCGCAGCGGCCGTGGTATCGCAATATCTTCGCCGCGACCGACCCGGACTCCGGCTACGCCGCGTGGATGCTGCCCGGCATGCGATATTGCATCGAGAGCCGGGACGCAGACGGTCTTGAAGAGGCCCAGCAGCGGTGCGTGGGGGCCCTGGAGGCAACGGGGCAGCTCATGGAGTCGATCGACGCCGAATTGGGTGGCTGAGGGGCCTTTTGGTACGGAATCGTCTTGCCCGGCGGGACTGCCGGGATTATGTTCAAGGGTCTGCCTTGGGCCCGGACACGTCACAGACGCCCCACGTCCAGCGCCCGCGTCGCCCCCGGACCCGGAAGAAAGGAACACAGCCCCTATGCTCCGAAGATCATTCTCCCCCGCAGCGGTCGCCTGTCTCATGCTGTTGCCGGTCGCCGGCGTCTCGACGCCGTCGCACGCCGGCGCGGTCGCCCAACTTGCAACGGTCCGCGTCGCCAGTGGGCTCAACCGCCCGATCTTCGTCACCCATGTTCCCGGCGACGAGACGAGGCTGTTCATCGTGGAGCAGCGCGGCGTGATCAGGATCCTCGATCTCACGACCGAGACCATCCACGCGCAATTCCTTGACATCAACAGCCTGGTCGGCGGCCCGTCCAACAACTTCGACGAGCGCGGACTGCTTGGCATGGCGTTCCACCCCGACTATGCGACCAACGGCTTCTTCTACCTCAACTACACGAACAACTCGTCGAACATAACGATCGCGCGGTACTCGGTCTCGGTCGATCCGGACAAGGCCGACCCGGACAGCGGCCAGATCATCCTCACGATCAACGAGCCGCAATCCAACCACAACGGCGGCTGGATCGGGTTCAGCCCCATCGACGGCTACCTTTACATCGCCGTCGGCGATGGCGGCAACTTCTGCGATACCGGCCCCGGTCACACGACGACCCTCGGCAACGGCCAGGACATCACCAACAACCTGCTCGGCAAGATGCTGCGGATCGAGCCCTCGACGGCGCCGGCCGCCGGCGGGTACTCGATCCCCGCCGACAACCCCTTCGTCGGCGTGACCGGCGACGACGAAATCTGGGCGTACGGCCTGCGCAACCCATGGCGCGACAGCTTCGACAGCGAGACGGGCGACCTCTACATCGGCGACGTCGGCCAGGACGCGCGCGAGGAGATCGACTTCCAGGCCGGCGGCAGTGCGGGCGGCGAGAACTACGGGTGGCGCTGCTTCGAGGGCAACAACTGCAGCAACATCAGCGGCTGCTCGACCTCGCCGTGCGCGTGCAACGGATCGGGCCTGGTATTCCCCATCCACACCTACAACCACCCCACCGGCTTCTCGATTACCGGCGGCTACACCTATCGCGGCTGTGACATCCCCAGCCTCGACGGGACGTACTTCTTCGCCGATTACGCCACGAGCCGGATCTGGTCGTTCCGCTATGACGGCGCGGTGAACGAGTTCACCGAGCGCACCAGCGCGTTGTCGCCCTCCATGGACGGGTTCTCGATCTCCTCGATCGCCTCCTTCGGCGAGGACGCACGTGGCGAGATCTACATCGTCGACCGTGCCAGCACGACCAACAGCGAGATCTTCCGGATCATCCGCGAGGAGAGCCAGATCGCCGACTTCAACTGCGACGGCCAGGTCGGGATCAACGACTTCCTCGACTTGCTCGCCAACTGGGGCCCCTGCCCGGCCCTGGGTCCGTGCCCGTGGGACCTCGATCGCGACGGCACCGTCGGCATCAACGACTTCCTCGGCCTGCTCGCCGCCTGGGGCCCGGTCTGATTTTAGCGCTCCGTACGGCCCTCTGGGCCGACACTCGCTTTCGTACGACCCGCCGAATTCATTCGGCGGGTCTGAGCGGACGGGCATTGGACAAACGCGCGGCGGACGGGTCCTCCGGGCCGACACTCGCTTTCGTACGACCCACCGAATTCATTCGGGTGGCACGGCCGACGGAGCGGTAGCGACGTCGCCCGTGGAGCGACGTCCAACCACGGGCGAGTTCGCTACCGCTCACTCGGCCGTGCCACCCAGGCGCCGTGAGTCCGGCCGGACGAGCAAGGACGACGATATACTGTCCACCACTCAGGCGACGACCTGACCGGGCTCGTAGCTCAGTTGGCTAGAGCGCGCCCCTGATAAGGGCGAGGTCGGAGGTTCGAGTCCTCCCGGGCCCATTTTTGTCGTCTAACAGGAGCATGCGATGAGAATCAATGTCATCAAGCGGCTGAGTTTCGTGGCGGCGGTCTTTGTTGTTGCCGGATCGACCCAGGGCCACACGGTTCTTCTCAATCCGAACGGAGGCGAGCAGTTGCAGGTCGGTTCGGTGTTCACGGTCCGATGGCAGGTGACCGGGGGCAACTACAATCCGCTCAACTGGGATCTCTGGTACTCGACGACCGGCGCCGTCGGACCGTGGACGACGCTCGCGGAGGACCTTCCGCCCGGAAGCGGCGCCTTGGGCAGCATTCATTCGTACAGCTGGACGATCCCGTCGGTGGTCGATGATTCGCTGTGGGTACGCGTGAGAATGGACAACGCGGGCGTTGACTACTACGACGTCAGCGACGGGCCGTTCTCGATCGTCGTCGTTCCCGGTGACCTCGACCAAGACGGTGTCGTGGGCATAAACGACTTCCTGGCGTTGCTGGCGCTCTGGGGGCCGTGTTCCGATCCCTGCCCCCCGACTTGTCTGGGCGACCTGGACGGCGACTGCAATGTCGGCATCACCGACTTTCTCACGCTCCTGGCCAATTGGGGATAGACTACTCTATACGGTATAGAGTAGCATATCTTCCAAGAGAGCCCGTTCACAGGCCGGCGGCGATCACGAGCCCCGCCAGGTCGGGCACGTCGAGGTCCGGTTCCGCGTGCGCGGGTGGGGCCACGCCCGTGCCGGGGCAACGGCTGGCGCGGTTGACTCGGACCGTCGTGAAGCCGAGCGTCTTGGCCGGGACATGGTCGTGAAAGATGCTCTGGGCGACGTGGAGCACTTGTTCACGCGGAACCCGGAGCCGTGCGAGCATGTGCTGGAAGTTCGCGTGTGACGGCTTGTAGCTGCCGACCTGCTGCGCGGTGACGATGTCGTCGAACTCGACATCGAGAAGCCGATTCGTCTCGGCGAACATCGCGTCATCGATGTTGGACAGGATCACCAGCTTGAATCGCGTCTTGAGCCGGTTCAACGCGGCCACGGTGTCGGCGAAGGGCGGCCACCGGCCGACCGAATCGCCCAGCGCATCGAGGTCGTCCTCGGTCGGCACGAACGCCAGCGATTCGGCGACGCTCGCCATGACACCGCGCAGGACGTCGCGATAGGGGCGGTAGTCGCCGGCTTCCTGCTCGGCCTCGTACCTGGCGTAGAGCCTGAGCAACGTCTCGTCGTCGGCGGCCCGGCCATGACACTCGAGCACGGGCCGCAGGGCGGTCAGTATACCGGCCTCCCAATCGATCAGCGTGCCGTAGCAATCGAAGGTGAGATGGGTAAAGCCATCGAAACGCATTGGTTCATTAAACAACACAGGCTGGTCCGATGGGGACCAGCCTGTGAGTCTGTCATGCGTGTTCGGCGCAACTTACCAACGATCGCGACGGCCGTCGCCGCCACCACCACCGCCGCCGCCGCCGCCGCCAGTGCGACTCGGACGGGGCTTGGCTTCGTTGACGGTCAGAGAGCGACCGCCCAGGTCAACGCCGTTGACCTGCTCGATCGCGGTCTTGCCCTGGCCGGCATCGGCCATCTCCACGAACCCGAAACCGCGGGGCCGACCGGTGTCGCGGTCGGTGATGAGGTTCACCCGAAGAACTTCGCCGTGCGAGGCGAACAGATCCCGGACGTCGTCCTCCGTCGAATCGAACGAGAGGTTACCCACATAAATGTTGAACATTTTCAACCTGCTTTCACCCGAAGAACATTAGTTGCCTGATCGTCGGATTCGGGTAAAACCAGCGCCGGCCCGTCCGATCGATCGCCAAATCGCCGATCGGATCGCGCTACCGTAGCGCCTGTGGTCAAAGGGGTCAAGCTAGGCTGACGGGGTCCCCCGGGAGGGCCCCGGCCGCGCCCGGCAGGCCCTCGCTACAGCCTGTCCACCTGGGGCCGAACGTGCTTTTCGTAGCAGTCGGGGCAGACACCGTGGCTGAGCTGGGTGTCGGTGTGCTCGGCCAGGTACGCCTCGACCGAGAGGGTGTAGTCGTCGCCCTCGCGGACCCGCTTGCAGTACGAGCAGATCGGCAGCAGGCCGCGAAGCTGCTTCACCTCGCCGAGGGCCTGCTCGGCAGCTTCCTTCGCCCGCTGCAACTCGGCGGTCCGTTCGGCGACCCGCTGCTCCAGTTCGACATGGTGCCGCTCGATGTCCTCTTCGGCCTTCTTGCGTTGGGTGATGTCGCGGACGAATGCGCAGAACTCGAACGTGCCGCCCGTCCGGATCGGTGCGATGGCAAGCTCGACCGGGATCTCGTGGCCGTCCTTGTGCAGACCGGTGATCTCGATCCGCTTGTTGAGCACCGGGCCCTCCGTGGTCGCCAGGAAGTGCGCGAGCCCTTTCTGGTGGGCTTCCCTGAACTGTTCGGGGATGATCAGCTCAGCGAGCACCCGCCCCTTCGCCTCGTCGGAGGTCCACCCGAACGTCGTCTCGGCCTGGTCGGTCCATCCGGTCACGATCCCGCCGGCGTCCATCGTGATCACCGCGTCGAGTGCCGTCCCGATGATGCTGCGGATTCGCTCCTCGCTCTCCCGGATCCGCTCGGTTCGCCGCCGGACGCGCCGCTGCAGCGACGCGTTCCACACGATCACGCTCACCGCGACCACCACGACGGAGGCGACGACGCCGAGAAGAACGGATACGAGCGTCCGGCTCGCGAACTCCGTCTCGTGCGAGAGGCTGATCCAGTTGCGGAAGATGGCCGTACGCTCCTGGGGCGGGATGGCCGCGAGCGCTTTCTCGAGGATCCCGGTGAGCACGGGCCAGTCGCTGCGCGTTGCAAAGCCCATGCGATAGACGAAGCCGGATTCGCCCACGACACGCAGGTTGGTGATGCCCTCCTGCTGGATGTAGTGCGACGCGACGGCCATGTCGGAGATGAACACATCGGACATGCCGAACGAAACCTTGCGCAGGCCCGTCCGCGTGTCGACAACGGGGTCGAGCAGCAGATCCGGATAGCTCTGCTTCAGGTAATCGTGAACGGCGTACCCCTGCGCGACCGCCACACGCAGGCCCGCCAGGTCCGCGAGGGTCAGCCGGTTCTCGACGGTGTCCCTGGCGATGATCACCGCGGGCAGGTCGATGTAGGGGCTCGTGAAGGCGAGGTAGGCCTTGCGGTCGGCCGTCTCGGCGGCGAGCGCGATGACGTCGATCTCCCGGGCCCTGGCCTGGTCAAGGATCTCCTGCCAGGTGCCCGTCTGAACGATCGTGAACTCGATCGACAGCAGTTGTTCGACGCGGGCAACGTAGTCGGCGGCGAGCCCGCGGTGCACCCCGTGTTCGTCGATGAACTGGACGGGCTCGTAGTCGCCGTACGGCCCCAAATTGATCTGCGGATGGGCGGCCAGCCACGCGCGTTCGGCGGCCGTCAGCTCGACCTGCTGCGCCCGCGCGGTCGCGCCCCACAGCGTCGTCATCGCGATGCATCCGGCTGCAAGGATTCGCGTGCTGGTCACCGGCGTCAGGCTCCGGCCAGCGTGTTCACCAGTCGTCCCACACCTTCGATCTCGACACACACCTCGTCACCGTCGCGGAGTCCGCGCCTCGGCTGGCCCGGGACCGGCGGCGGCGCCCCCGTGAGCAGCAGTGTGCCGGGCCCAAGCGTGATGACGCGGCTGATCTCGCTGATGAGCTGTGCGACGGTCCTGATCATCTGCGACGTGTTGCCGCGCCGGACGACCTGCCCGTTGACACTCGTCGTGATCGCAAGCGATGTCGGGTCGGGCAGTTCGTCGGGTGTCACGATGGCCGGCCCGATCGGGCAGAAGGTGTCGAACCCCTTGCCGCGCATCCAGGTCATGGGCACGTCGCCGCGGCGCCAGCGGCGCGCGGTGACGTCGTTGGCCGCGACGTAGCCCAGCACGTGCCCCAGGGCGTCGGCCTCGGCGACGTTGCGGGCCTCGGAGCCGATGACGACCGCAAGCTCGCCCTCGACGTCGATGTCGGGGTCCGGGTCGCCCGGCGGTATCCGGATCGGCGCGCCCGGGCCCTGGATGGCGCTGCGCGGCTTCATGAACAGTTCCAGGTCGCCGGCCGAAACGGGTTCGCCCTCGGCGCCGCGATAGTTGCGGCCGACACAGAGAATGTCGCGGGGCACCATCGGGGCCAGGATCTTCTTGCCCGTCCGCACGCGTTCGACGGTGCGTACGAGCGGTCCGACGTGCCCGTTGTCCGACGCTCGAATCGCGTCGGCGACCTTCGCGATCAGCTGCTGCGGTGTGAACGGCTTGTACAGGACCGCCTCGCAGCCCTGCTTGCATGCCCGGACGATCGTGTGGTTGGGGTCGTACCCGAACCCGGTGATCAGGACGACGGCAAGCTGCTCGCTGTGCTGCTTGGCGGCGGCGAAGACCTCGTATCCGTCATTGTTGGGCATGACGATGTCGGACACGACGACGTCCAGGTCATGCTCGCCGATGGCCCGGATCGCCTCCTCGCCGTCGCAGCACAACGTGCACTGGCAGTCGAACCTCGCGAGCGTCGTGCTGACGGCCAGGCGAATGCCCTCGTCGTCGTCGGCGACCAGGGCGTGTTTGCCGCGGAGGGTCTCGCGGTTCGCGAGGTCCGCCTGGCGGGGACCGAGAATTCCGTCCGCGTCGAGAACAACCGTCGGGTCGCCATCGCCCTGGTCATCGCTCAGGATGACCCGCCCGTCGCTGGTCCGAAACCGAATGATGCGCATCCGCTACTTCCCTTTTCCGGACGCGAAGGTTTGCGTCGGAAGCCGTAGCCGAAGTCCGTTCATATCATAACCGCCGGACGACGCGGCCCACTTCTGAGAAGCAACGTTCCGGCGAGGAATACCAGCGAAACGATCAGCCCCACGGCGGCAACGGGCCAGAACGCCCCGCCCGCGTCACCGGCCGCCACCCGATCCACGGCCAGTCCGATCAGCGGCGCCAGGATCATCGTGGCGATCCGCTGGGCCTGGCTCTCGATCGACAGCAGCGACGCGCCCTGCAACTCGTCCCCGTGCAGATCGAACCGGCTGATCAGGATCGGCCGCCAGACGTTGTGCAGGACATGCAGGACCACGAAGGCCCCGATCAGCGCCGGCATCGCCTCGTACCAGCCCGCGACCAGCATCCCGGCAAAGACGACCACGCTCACGCCCCACAGGGCCCGCGCGGCCCGGTCCTCGCCGCCCGCCGCCTCGGCAACCCGGTGCGAGCGGCGGCTGGCGACACCCGCGAGCAGGTACAGCACCACGTAGACCGGTCCGACCAGCAACGCCGTCCGCTGCGTCCCGGAAAGCTTCGACGACAGGACGGTGGTCGCGACCATGGAGATCGCGACCGCCTCCAGAACAGGTTGAAGGTAATCCTTCACCGCCGCGAACACGCCGTCGAACCCCATCGCTTCCAGGACGAGCCGTCGCAGGCTCGCCCGCCGGAACGTATCCCGCAGTGTGTCCACCATGTGCCGAACAAGTCCGGCCACCGTGCGGTTGCTCGTGCCGACCGGGTCGATGTCCTTCGGGTAGCCGAGGATATTGATGATGCCCAGCACGTAGGGAACGGCCGTGGCGTAGAACACCCAGTCGTAGTTGTCGGTGACCAGAACGATCACGGCCCCGGCGATGACCGCCGCGGCCGAGCCGAACTTGCTCCACGACCGCGTGTATCCGTACACCTTGACGCGTTCGTCGATCCGCCCCTGGCGGCTCAGCCACGCGAAGATCATCGCCTTGTGCGTCCCGGAGCGGAACGAGTCGCCCAACGCGAGCAACACCATGCCCGCGCCGAGCCAGACCAGCTGGTCCGCGGCGCCGAGCACGATGAATCCGACCAGGTAGGCCGACAGCGACAGCAACAGCGATCCGCGACGCCCGAACACGTCGGCGATCGCGCCGGACGGCACCTCCACGAGGTTCACCGCCAACGAACGGAACCCGACCAGCAGCCCGATCTGGAAGAAGTCGAGCCCCTTGTCCAGGAACGCGAGGTAGAGAAACGCCTCGAAGTACCGCTGGTTCTTCAGGAACCCGTACAGGCTGAATCTGAAGATCATCGACGCCAGCGTAACGGCCGATCAGGCCCGCCGCGCGCATGTACAATCACGGCTCGCATGCGGAACATGCCCGTCATGATCCTCATTGCCGGCGCGATCGCGATCGCGATCGCGGTCGCCTCGCTCGCCGAGCCCCCCGGCCCCGCCGGACGGCACCACGATTTCGAGGCCGATCCGGTCGGCGCTGCCCCCGAAGGGTGGTTCGTCCCCGCCGCCATCGCCGGCACGACTGCAACGGTCACCGACGACAACCCTGCCGACGGTGCGCGGTGCGTCGAGATCGTGAAGAAGGGGACCCACCGCTTCGGCAACCTGATGCAGTCGTTCGACGCCGCGCCCTATCGCGGCCTGCGGGTCCGGCTGACCGCGTCGGTGCGCGTCCGCGGGACCGGCCCGTCGAGCCGCGCCCAGATGTGGATGCGTGTCGATCGGGCCGGCGGGCAGATCGGGTTCTTCGACAACATGTTCGACCGGCCCATCAGCTCGGCCCGGTGGAGCGAGCACCGGATCACGGGGGACATCGAGCCGGACGCCCAGCGCATCAACGTCGGGTTCATGGTGTTCGGGCCGGCGACAGTCTGGATCGACTCGATTTCCTTCGAGGTCGTCGGCGCGGCAGGTGGAGCCGACGAGGCGGCGCGGCCGCTCTCGCCGCGTGGCCTAGAGAACCTGGTCGCGTTCGCCCGGCTGCTGGGGTACGTCCGCCACTTTCATCCCAGCGACGAGGCCGCCGACACCGATTGGAACACGTTCGCGATTCGCGGCATACAGGTCGCCGAACCGGCTGCCGATGCGGCCGATCTCGCCGACGTACTCCAACGGCTCTTCGGGCCGATCGCGCCCCAGGTGCGGGTGACGGCGGGCCCGGTGACCGGCGGCATCGTGGCCGATCCCGCCAACGCAACCGGGTACACGT
>Ga0209988_10003801_pt1 | contig 9995 bp, 6 predicted proteins | sample N075metaG_FD_183115 | JGI IMG/M metagenome (GOLD analysis project Ga0209988, IMG submission 183115) | Deep subsurface microbial communities from Kermadec Trench to uncover new lineages of life (NeLLi) - N075 metaG (SPAdes) (version 2) | ecosystem: Environmental > Aquatic > Marine > Ocean trench >... | reverse complement strand
GGCCATGGGTAAAAAGAACATTACTGACATCACCAAACCGCAACCACTCGGTATCAAATCCGAGTGCTTCAAGCCTGTCAGCCAGCAAGCGTTGGCAACCGGCGTCATCGGGCGTTACCGAAGCCAGCTCAATCAAAGCACAGGTCAAATCCAAAGTGGCATTCATACCTTACAGCCCCGCGAGTTCCTTTGGATCAAAACCGATAGCTACAATGTCATTCGACACAAATACCGGGCGTTTGATCAGAGTTGGATGTTGCAATAATAGTTCCAGCAATGCATCACCTTCAAACTGCCTTTGTTCGTCGCTCAGCTGTCGCCAGGTGGTGCTGCGCCGGTTAACCAGCTTGTCGGAAAATGACGAGTCCAGCCAACTCTGCAACAGGTCGGCCTGCAAGCCATCGGCCCGAAAATCATGAAATTGATGTTCAATACCCTGCCCGCTTAGCCACTTCAGAGCTTTGCGGCAGGTATCGCACTGTTTGATTCCATAGACTGTCAACATATCAGCTTTCATTTCTGGCTCAGTCCTGCCCCAGTGTTTCAGTTAAAGTTCGCAGCAATTTTGAGCGCAGCTTTCGATCCAGCGGAGCATTTTGCCTGTCGCTGAGGATAAAGGCGTCTTCCACGCGGTCACCCATGGTGGCAATTCTTGCGTCATGAATCCGCACGCCGCAGGTTACCATCGCTGCGGAAATATTTGATAACAGGCCTGGCCGGTCAGAACATTCCAGGTCCATCAAGGTCTTTTCGCCACCATGTGCAGCCGAGAAACGGATGCGCATGGTGCTTTTAAACGGCCGTAGTCGGCGTGGCAATCTGCGCACCACCTGTTGTGGCACACTGGACTCTTTCAGCACCTCACGCAGGCGTGCTTGCAGACGCGCGCTATCAATATAGTTAAGTGGTTGCGCATGCCGGTCCATTAACTGAAACAAGTCAAAGCTTTTCTTCGAGGTGGTTGCACCGATACGTGCTGACAATACATCCAGCCCGATTTCATCGATGACTGTGGTCACAGCGGCAAACAGGCCGTCGTAATCCGGTGTGTGTACCAGTAATTCACTGACACCTTGCTCTTTAACTTCACGAATCGCGAACAGTACAGAATCACCCGGGTCCGAGTTCAAAACTGTTGAAGCTGTCCATTCCAATTGCTCAGTGGAAAAACTCAAAAATACATTTTGCGCCAGGCTGTCCCATAAGACTTCAATGGCCGCAGGGTCGAATCCCTTTTGTTGTAATAGCTTACGCACAATCTCGCGCGATTCACTGATCAGATGCTGACGACTGAATATATCTACATTGCTTTCCTGCAACGCAATGGAGGCGATCGAATAAAGCTCCCACAAAAGGCTGTCTTTCCAATTGTTCCACAACTTGGAACTGGTGGCTTCGATATCGGCAATGGTTATCAGGTAGAGGTAGTCCAGGCGGGTCTGGCTTTCGACTATTTCACAGAAGCCTTTTATCGTTTCAGGATCGGAAATATCCCGTCGCTGGGCCGTTTGCGACATCACCAGGTGCTGCTTTACCAGCCACGCCACCAGCTCAGTATGCTCTTCATCCATCGGCATTTGGCCGCAAAACTGCAACGCATCCTGCGCTCCCAGGGTCGAATGGTCACCGTCCCTGCCCTTGGCGATATCGTGAAACAGCGCCGCCATGTACAAGACTTCAGGATGATCAATCTGCTGGTAAATATCTGCGGCATGTACAAACTCGGACCGGTATTTGCCGTAGGCAAACCTGCGCAAATTCCTGATCGTGAATAATATGTGTTGATCAACGGTGTAAACATGGAACAGGTCAAACTGCATACGGCCGACGATATTGCCGAATACCGGGATAAACGCGGCCAGAACACCATAGCGGTTCATACGTTGAAGCTGGGTGTAAACCCCGCTGGGCTGGCAAAATAGTTCGAAAAAATATTGCCGAGCTTGTTTATCCGCACGGAATGCTTCATCAATTCGATGTAGATTGTCTCGAATCAGACGGATGGTGGATGCCCTCACACCCAGAATTTCTTCGTTTTTTGCCAATAAAACAAACAGTTCCATCATGGCAATCGGTTTTTTCTCAAACAGATCCTGGTCGGAAACCTCGAGAAAGCCCCGCGTTACCTGAAAATCTATACCCAGGTTTTTTGATGTCACGTTTTTATTTAGCAGTAATTCTTCACGGAATAACTGCAGTAACATTTCGTTCAGACGTTCAAGCCTCATGACCGTGCGGTAATAGCGCTGCATAAATTGCTCAACCACAATATTGGACTGCCCGGCCTCGGCTTGCCCAACGGCATCACCGACAAAAAAATGATCGGCGATTTTTCTCTGGAATTCGAATAGCAAACGATCTTCCCCACGCCCGGCCAGCAAGTGCAAGGCAAAGCGGATTTCCCACAGGAATGTTCGACCGTCTTTCAAATCCTGCAACTCGGATTCTGTCAGAAATCCACGTGCCACCAGGGTGTGCAACGACTGGGTGCTGAAATGTCTTTTTGCCACCCAGCCGATCATCTGGATATCGCGTAAGCCACCGGGGCCTTCCTTGATATTCGGCTCCAGGTTATAGGCTGTGCCATGATATTGCTCGTGACGATTCAGCTGCTCTGCAAATTTCGCATCAAAGAACTCCGCTGCCGACCAGACCTGATCTGCAGCCGTTGCATCAAGCATTTCTTCCAGCATCTTTGGCTCACCACTGAGCAGCCGGCTCTCCATCAGGCTGGTGGCCGTCGCGATGTCTTTTTTTGACTCGGAAACGCAGGCTTCAACTGTGCGGACACTGTGACCCAGGTAGAAACCGGCATCCCAGAGTAAAGTAACAAAAGCTTCAATGGCGTTACGCAATTGCTCGCCCGGTGAGGACTCCCCCAACAGGATTAGCAAATCTACGTCGGAATGCGGGTGTAGCTCACCCCGGCCGAAGCCGCCGACGGCAACCAGGGAAACGTTTTCACCGGCAGGCATCAAGCTGACCCAGGCATGCAGGATCAATCGATCGACTACCCACGCGCGAGCCTTGACCAATTGATTCACATCCTCATGGTCGTGAAATTTTTGCGTCAGGCAGGCATCAAGCTGACCCAGGCATGCAGGATCAATCGATCGACTACCCACGCGCGAGCCTTGACCAATTGATTCACATCCTCATGGTCGTGAAATTTTTGCGTCAGGCAGTCATCCGCTCGTGCCAAAGCACCCTTGATCGACTGGATGAGTTCGTTGTTGGTCTGCTCACCGTTGTGGTTTGTGAGCGAATCCGGGTCGAGGCAGCCCTTGGCGGCTGCCGGCTCGGTCAAAGGACCTCTTAACCTTATTTTCATTTATGCTGTAAATGAACTACGGCTTAGAGCTCATCACCCGGTAATTGGGTGAGTACGTCAAAGCCGTCTTCGGTCACCGCCAGTGTATGTTCCCATTGCGCTGACAGACTGCGGTCCCTGGTGTGAACGGTCCAGCCATCACCTAAAAGTCGTGTCTCTTTTCGGCCCACATTGATCATCGGCTCAATGGTAAACACCATACCGGGAACCAGGACTTCACCGACACCGGGGTGGCCATAGTGCAATACTTGCGGATCCTCATGGAAGACCTTACCGATGCCATGACCGCAGTAGTCACGTACCACCGAGTAGCCCCGCCCTTCAGCATGACCTTGGATAGCGTGGCCCAGGTCGCCGAGACGTATACCGGGCCTGACCATTTCAATACCGGTTTTCATTGCCTGGTGGGCAACCTCGCAAAGCTGACGTGCACGCACGGTTGGCTCTCCGACAAGGAACATCTTGCTGGTATCACCGTGCCAGCCGTCTTTGATGACGGTCACATCGATATTCAGAATGTCGCCATTCTTGAGTTTTCTGTCACCCGGAATGCCGTGACAGACTACCTGGTTGATGGACGTGCAAATTGATTTCGGAAAGCCCCGGTAGTTCAGCGGGGCCGGGATGGCCTGTTGCTCTTCTGTGATGTAGGCATGACAGATATCATCCAGCTCGCCGGTGGTAATCCCAACCCTCACATGCCCACGGATCATCTTTAAAACCTCACCCGCCAAATGGCCTGCGATGCGCATGGCTTCGATTTCTGCAGGTGTTTTCAACACGATTCCCATTAAACTTTTTCCGTAGTACATGCGCCTTGCCTGATGAAGCAGTTCATCACTATTTCACTCTTGTCCAAAACTTTGGTTTCTAATAGATAATACGGCTGATATTGTACATCACCGGTTCGGCATTGCGTGGATACAGTGCGCGCAAATCAAAGCTGTGATCAAACCCCAACTAATGCCCCATGACTAATTCATCTCCGAAGGGGATAATTCAAAGCCAATATCTGGTAGATTGCCTTTTCAATGGGCTAAATGGAGTTTGGGGGAATGGGAAAATTTTTCAAATTTATGCTACCGCTGATTCTGATTGTGACATCAATCGTGTTGGTGACCGCGCTGGTCGCCTATAAAAAATCACAAAGAGCTGAACGTAAGCCGGAAACTACGCAAGCAATCCTGGTCGACACCATAGTTGCCAAAGTCGTCTCGCTAAACTTGATAGTCAACTCCCAGGGCACCGTCAAGCCACGCACGGAAACAGTGCTGGTAGCCGAGGTGGCCGGAAAAATTGTTTCGGTCTCCGCTGATTTTGTCGCCGGCGGATTCTTCCGCAAAGGTGAAGTACTACTGCAAATTGATCCCAGTGATTACCGGGCCGGATTGAAGCGCGCAGAAGCAGCGCTGGCTTCAAGAGAAGCAAAGTTGGCGGAAGAGACTGCACGCGCCGAACAGGCACTGAAAGACTGGCGGAATATGGGTAAGCAGGGTCAGCCATCTGATCTTGGTTTACGCAAACCCCAAATGGCGGATGCAAAGGCCAACGTCAGCGCGGCAGAGGCGGATGTGGAAAAAGCCCGCCGTGATCTCGAGCGCACCCAGGTCAGTGTACCCTATGACGGCCTGGTCAGGCAGAAAGCCGTGGATATCGGTCAATACGTAGCACCGGGAACACGCCTCGGCGTTACCTTTGCTATTGCTACCGCAGAGGTTCGGCTGCCATTAACCTACACCGATCTGAAATACCTGGACCTTCCAAGCGGAACAGAGTCACAAAACCAGGATAAATCCTACACGCCGGTCACGCTGAGTACCCTAAGGTCCGGAGACAGCGATCATTGGCAAGCGCAAATCATCCGAACCGAGGGTGTCGTTGATGAAACCAGCCGCGTCGTCTATGCCGTTGCTCAGGTCATTGACCCCTATGGCGTGCTCGGTCAAAGCCATCAGAAAGAACTCAAAATCGGCACCTTTGTAAATGCAGAAATCCAGGGCTTAGCCGCGGATAATGTCGTGGTGCTACCTCGCTATGTTTTACGGCCTGATAAAACGGTGTTGATCGTTAACGACGACAATGAACTTGAAATTCTACGGGTAACGGTGCTGCGCGCTGAGCCAAAAAAGGTTTATATCAGCAACGGCATAAAGGCTGGCGCCAGGGTGATAACCACTACGCTGGATGCCCCGGTTCCGGGCACCAAATTGGCGATTAACGGTGCAGGGAATGCTGCCGGGAATGACCTTGCATCCACCATAGCTGACGGTAACCATCCGTGAACAGAAATAGCGGCCCCTATTACGCCATCATTGAATGGTTTGCCAGGAATGCGGTTGCCGCCAACCTGCTGATGATCATTCTGCTGGCAGGTGGTCTGTATTCGGTTTTTACTATTAAAAAGGAATCCCAACCACCGATTGATACCAATTTCATCACGGTCTCGATGCCATTTCTTGGTGCCAGCCCGGAGGACGTTGAAGAAGGGATCCTGATCAAGATTGAAGAATCCATCCAGGATATTGAGGGTATCCAGGAAATCATCTCCACCGGTCGCCGGGGTAGTGGAACCGTGCAGATCGAGGTCAGCTCCGGCTATGACGTACCGGAGGTCATGAATGAAATCAAAAGCCGTGTCGATGCCATTTCCACATTTCCGGATAACACTGAAAAACCGATTATTTCCCGTACCCGTTTCCAACAGCAGGTCAACCTGGTGTCAGTTTATGGTGATGTCGACGAACGTACACTGAAGGAATACGCAAAACAGGTCAGAAATGAAATCGTCAGCCTTCCCGGCATCACACGTGCGGAAATTCTCGGCTCCAGACCCTACGAAATCAGTATTGAAGTCAGCGAATTTACGCTGGAACAATACGGAATGACGCTGGGTGAGGTTGCCTTGGCGATTCGTCGTGGCTCCCTGGATTTACCGGCCGGCTCCATCCGCGCGGATTCGGGTGATATCCAGCTGCGTACCAAGGGTCAGGCCTACACCGGTCTGGATTTTGAAGAAATCCTGATTCGTACCAACCCTGACGGGTCAAGGATATTGCTCAAGGATATTGCCGATATCAAGGACGACTTTGCAGATACCGGTCGTTTTTCGGAGTTTAACGGCAAACAGACGTTTACCATCCGGGTGTTGTCGGTCGGTGACCAAAATGAACTTGAAATTTCACAAACCGTCCGTGACTACGTTGCGGCTAAGCAGGCTTCTATTCCCTCGGGTGTAGGACTGACCGCCTGGGCAGATGTCACCTATTATCTCAAAGGCCGGCTTGACATGATGATCAAGAACCTGGTTATCGGCGCTTTGCTGGTGTTCCTGTCGCTGGCGTTATTCCTCAGGCTCAAACTGGCTTTCTGGGTCATGGTCGGTTTGCCAGTGGCGTTCCTCGGTACTTTATTCCTGATGCCGACTTTTGGCATTACAGTTAATCTGATCAGCCTGTTCGGATTCATCCTGGTTTTGGGTATCGTGGTGGATGATGCCATCGTCATTGGCGAGAGCGCCTACACCAGCATACGTGCCAAGGGCCACTCAATAGACAATGTACTCGAAGGTGTATTCAAAGTTGCAATGCCCGCCATCTTCGGTGTATTGACAACCATTGCTGCGTTCATACCGATATTGATGATCTCCGGCATTATGGGTAAATTTTTCTCTGCCATCGGCTGGGTCGTGACACTTTGCCTGGTGTTTTCCATCGTGGAATCGAAATTGATCCTGCCGGCCCACCTGGCACACATGAAGGTCAGACATTATTCTGCAGACACCCACAATGCGCTGATACGATTCCAGCGATTCTTCAGCGAAGGTCTGCACACTTTCGTCGATAATTATTATTCACCGTTCCTGGCCAGGTGCCTGCAACGCCGTTACCTGACACTGTCAGTGTTTATTTCCATGCTGATCCTGACAATAGGCCTGTTGGCGGGCGGCATTTTACGTTCCGTATTTTTCCCGGACATCGCGGCCGACTTCGTGAAGGTCGATCTGCTGATGAACGAGGGAACACCGGCAACACGGACCCACGATGCCTTACGTCAGTTGCAGGATGGCTTGTGGAAGCTGGATGCCGAGATCAGTAAAGAACAGGGGGTGGAATCAGGCGCACTGGTATCCAGCGTACTGTCTTTCGCACAGGGTGATACCAGAGGCCAGATCATCACCGAACTGGTCAAGGAGGAAAACGCGGTTATTGCCGGACCCGAAGTGTTACGGCGCTGGCGTGAAATTGTGGGTGAAATACCCGGAGCCAAACAGTTGGGATTCTCGGTTGCGGCAGGGCCAGGTGGCGGTGCAGCGATTTCGATACAACTGATTGGCGGCAATATTGATCAGGTCGGACGGGCATCGCAGGAATTGACACGCAGGATGAAGACCTACCAAGGGCTTTATGATATCCGCAACAGTTATGAACGAGGCAGACCTGAAATCAAGTTGAATGTGAAGCCGGAAGCCGCGGCACTGGGTATCACATTGCAGGATCTTGCCAGTCAGGTCAGGGCAGGATTTTACGGTACCGAAGTACAACGTATTCAACGCGGCCAGGATGAAGTCAAGGTGATGGTGCGTTTTCCACGTGAAGAACGTGATTCCGTCGGTTATCTCGATAACATGAAAATACGCACACCCAACGGTGGCCGGGTACCTTTCCATACCGTCGCTGAAGTTGAACTAACAGAAAGCCCGACATTTATCCGGCGCTTTGACAGGGAAAGGGCTGTTCTGGTGTCGGCAGAAGTTGACAAGGATAGATACGAGCCCAAGAAAATCCAGGATGACATCATGAACAGGGAACTGCCGCAGGTACTGAAGCATTTCCCCGGTGTCCGGTACAGGCTTAGTGGTGCCAGCAAGCAACAGGTCGAGATACAACGTGACCTGCTCCGTGGTGGACTATTTGCCATATTCCTGATTTACGCACTGATGGCAATCCCGCTTAAATCCTACGCACAGCCACTGATCATTATGTCGGTGATTCCTTTTGGCATTATCGGCGCAATGATCGGCCACCTGATCCTCGGCATCCCGGTGAGCATGACAAGCTACTTCGGCATCATCGCATTGTCAGGTGTCGTTGTGAACGACAGCCTGATCCTGGTTGATTTCGTCAACCGGGAGCGCGAAGCGGGTGTGGCGCTTGTCCAGGCGGTCAGAAATGCCGCAAAAACCCGTTTCCGTGCCATATTGCTGACCTCGTTAACGACTTTTCTGGGCCTGGCACCCATCGCCATATTTGAAACCAGCTTGCAAGCGCAACTGGTTGTTCCGATGGCAGCCTCGCTGGCATTCGGTATTCTTTTTGCCACAGTCATCACCTTGTTCCTGATCCCGACGCTTTACCTGATTCTGGATGATTTCGGAAACTGGTGGCGTGAAGCGCTGTCACATGCAACGCCACGGCGTTTTAAACGTGGTGTTGTGATGGATTCGAGTGCAACGGTTGTTGTACCAACCCAGCAAAAGAGAACTGAGGGATAAGACACTGGCGCTGAGTATCAAAAACCTGTTGGCGGATGCACACCTGAAGCTCAATAACAGTTCTTCTGCACGTTTTGATGCGGAAATTTTGATGGCCCATGTACTGGATTCCACCCGCTCTTTTCTGTATGCCAATCCGGAACTTGAATTACCCAATAAACGCTCTGATAATTTCAGAAAACTGGTCAAACAACGCGCCCATGGCGAACCCATCGCCTACCTGACCGGCAACAGCGAGTTCTGGTCATTGCCGCTCAAGGTCAGTCCTGCCGTGTTGATCCCTCGACCTGAGACCGAAAGACTGGTTGAGGCAGCGCTGGAGAAAATACCGCCAAAAGCCGATTGGCGTATTGCAGATCTTGGCACCGGCAGCGGCGCAATCGCATTGGCGCTGGCATCAGAACGGAAGAAATGTGACATTCTTGCAACCGATATCAGCCGGGCGGCGATCGAAGTCGCCAGGGAGAATGCCCGCCGACTGGAATTCAAGCAGGTCCGATTTTACCAGGGCCACTGGAACCAACCCCTGAATGGCAAATTCCACCTGGTGGTCAGCAACCCGCCTTACATCAATGCCGGCGACTCACACTTGAAACAGGGTGATCTGCGTTTCGAACCACGCCAGGCCCTCACCCCCGGAACGGACGGATTAAGCGCCATTCGCGAGATCAGCCGATTGGTTCAGACCATGTTATTCGATGGTGGCTGGTTGATGTTCGAACATGGCTGGGAACAGGGCTCTGCTAGCCGGGCAATTTTGAAAGATGTCGGTTATACCAATATCGAAACCCTACATGACCTGCAAGGTCATGAGCGTGTTACCTTGGGTGAGAAAGCTTAAGACTAAAAGCAGACTCGTTATTCCTCATTATCTTCTTTCACCAGTCGTAAATGCGCATCATCACCCTCGGCTTTTTCCACCAGGCCGGTATCCAGCTGCTTGGCATGACGGGCGCCGAGTTTGCTGAGTTTTTGTGTTTGCCCGACCAGGTTACCCGAACCACTGCTTAGCTGGCTATAGGCGTCATCAAAGGACTTTTTTGCCTGGTCCAGACGCATTCCCACTGCTTTAAGATTGTCGATAAAACCGACGAATTTGTCGTACAGCCTGCCGGCCCGCTCGGCAATCTCCTGGGCGTTGGTGTTTTGTTTATGCACCCGCCAAACGGAAGC
>Ga0209988_10003798_pt1 | contig 9997 bp, 6 predicted proteins | sample N075metaG_FD_183115 | JGI IMG/M metagenome (GOLD analysis project Ga0209988, IMG submission 183115) | Deep subsurface microbial communities from Kermadec Trench to uncover new lineages of life (NeLLi) - N075 metaG (SPAdes) (version 2) | ecosystem: Environmental > Aquatic > Marine > Ocean trench >... | reverse complement strand
AGCTAAAGCCAAAACCAAAGCCAAAACCACAGTTAAGGCTAAACCCAAGGCCAGGTCTGGCGCTAAGGCCAGCGTTAAAGTCAAGACCAGGGCTGGTGCGAAAGCAAAAACGACTCCCAAAACAAAAAGTAAGACAAAAGTAAAGCCGAAGACCAGGGCGAAAGCCAAAGTCGGCCCGACTGTAAAAGCCAAAAAATCAACCGTGACAAAGAAGGTAAAGCCCAAGGTGACAGCTGTAGCAACAAAAACGCCCAAGAAATCCAAATCCACTGGCAAGAAAGTCACTGCGGCTGCTAAAACCAGGATTGTTGCAAAGCCAAAGACCAAAACTGAAGCCAAGCAAAACATCGCTGCCAAAAAACCGGCAGTCAAGCGCGCCAGGGCAAATGTAGCGAGGAAATCCCCAACTGCGCCTGTTGAATTCAAACCTTATGCGCGTAAGTCCAACGAAGATTATATGAACGAGGGGCAGCGGAAACACTTCAAAACGATATTGCTGGATTGGAAAATGCAGTTGATGGAAGAAGTCGATCGAACCGTTAGTCATATGAAGGACGAAGCCGCAAACTATCCGGATCCTTCTGACAGGGCAAGTCAAGAAGAAGAATTTAGCCTGGAACTTCGCACCCGTGATCGTGAAAGGAAACTCATTCGAAAAATCGACAATACTATCGAGCTTATCGACCAGGAAGACTATGGTTATTGTGAGTCGTGTGGGATCGAGATCGGGGTTCAGCGACTAGAGGCTCGACCCACCGCATCCCAGTGCATCGATTGCAAGACGCTGGACGAAATGAAAGAAAAACAGTTACACGGGTAGACGCGGGTTAATTTTTACCGGAAGCCACCGGCGTACTGATGAACGCACTGCTAGTGCTTCAGGGTCAATTGACCCGCCAATATTGCTCGCGATGTTTCAGAGGCGACTTCAGCGTATGCGTGATCACGCCACTATCGTTCTTGTTTCATAGGACTCTATGACAACAACCAGTAATTACATCGGTAGATTCGCCCCCTCGCCTACTGGCCCTTTGCATTTCGGCTCACTGGTTTGCGCCCTCGCCAGCTTTCTTGACGCTCGAAAACATAATGGTGCCTGGTTGCTGCGAATCGAAGACCTGGATCCGCCAAGGGAATCTGCCAGTGCGCCTGCAATCATCATCGATCAGTTACGCGCCCATGGACTCCATTGGGATGGCAGCATTCTGTACCAGAGTACTCGCCTGGAAGCTTATGCAACCTCGTTAAGCGAACTCCGCCATCAAAACCTGATCTACCCTTGTGACTGCGTGAGGAAAAATCTGCCGCCCGTCTATCCGGGTACCTGCCGTGGCAGAAATCTGCAAGATATTACAAAGCCCCACGCAATACGCCTTCTAATCGATGCGTCAGATGATACTGAGACGATCTGCATTGAAGATGCCGTACTCGGAACCCGGCGTTGGCAACTGAAAACGGAAATGGGCGACTTCATTATCAAGCGCAAAGACGGTTTGTTCGCATACCAACTTGCCGTTGTGCTCGACGACGGTTTCCAGCATATTACGCATATTGTGAGAGGCGCTGATCTCCTGGATTCAACACCCAGGCAAATATATCTGGCTGGCAAGCTGGGCCTCTCTACCCCCAACTATATGCATATACCCATCGCATTAGGCACATCTGGCGACAAACTGAGCAAACAAACCAATGCCGAGTCGATCAAGAATGAAAACGCCATCGCCAATCTTTGTCAGGCACTTGCCTTTCTGGGCCAACAATTACCGGATGAAACGATTGATTGCAAAGTGTTGCTGGAACTCGCTATCCGTCATTGGGATGTCAGCACAATCCCTAATAAAATTGCCTTACCGCAGTCCCTTTAGAAAATAATTCCCATTGGGTTTAGAATCCAGCCATGCTCGAGAGAATTATCATCTTCATTGTATTGGGAGTGTTCGTATTCACACCCACTGTTGGTAGTTGGTGGAAAGCGGAATTTTTTTCCTGGTACAACGTCTACCTGCCCTGGCTCTTGTTAATTTGTACTGCTTTATGGCTCCATTGGCGGGCGCAACGCAACAGCGACCCTGATTAACTGAAATGTTCTCCCTGACACAGTTATTTGGAATTGGTCTGACCTATTTAGCCATTCTATTCGGCTCCGCTTATGCCACGGAGCGAGGAATCATTCCACGGAGTCTATCCCGGCATCCCGCCACCAGGGTTCTCTCGCTAGGCGTCTTTGCCGGTGCGATCGCGTTTCATGGTGCAATAGGCTTTGCTGCCCAATATGGCGCCAGTTACCTGCTGTATTTCATTGGTGCCAGTGCGGCCTTTTTTATTACGCCCGTGTTACTCGCCCCATTAAGCCGCATTGCGCTGTCACACAAGCTGGGCTCCCTTGCTGATGTGTTCGCATATCGGTATCCGGCTCCCTGGGTTGGAGGTGCCATCAGTTTACTCATGCTGCTGGGTGTTCTGCCGCTGTTAGCCCTTCAGATACATGCCGTGTCCGTTACATTTCACTTACTAAATCAGGAGCTAAGCGAAGACGTCCTGGCAATATTGTTCTGCCTGACAATCGTAGTATTTGCCATATTATTCGGCGCAAGGCACCTTTCAACACGCAACAAACACGAAGGGCTTGTCGTTGCCATTGCGCTGGAATCTATCATCAAACTCGCTGCCTTGATGTTTATCGCATGGTTTTGCATCCACAACGTATTTGGCAGTGCAGAAGCGATGGAAATCTGGCTGGCTGAAAATAAAGAGCAACTTGCAGATGCACAAATGCGTCTCGGCAATGGTGCCTCAAGATCATTACTGCTGACCTTTTTCGCTGCGACCGTGGCGATGCCACATGTGTATCACATGTTGATCACTGAGAATGACGATGAACGTGCGCTATCTGGCGCCCGTTGGGGATTCCCTCTCTACATGCTTTTGTTCAGTCTTTGTATTCCACCGATTCTCTGGGCGGCACAGCATCTTAACGCCAGTACACCGGCAGAATTCTACCCGATCGCTATTGGTCTAACGACCGGCAATGAAGGCGTGACTATCGTTGCGTTCATCGCCTGTCTGTCAGCGGCGAGCGGGGTTCTTATCGTGACGACACTCGCACTTGCGTCAATGACGTTAAACCACATCCTGTTACCACTTTATCGTCCATCACCTCCCGTGGATATCTATTCACTTCTGCTCAATACCCGTCGAATACTGATCGCGGCGATTATTCTGGCCTCGTTCGGAATCTACAAACTACTGGGAAAAGACCAGAGCTTGATGAGTCTTGGCATTGTCGCCTTTGTGGCGGTGCTTCAATTTCTGCCTGGTCTGATAGGCGGTTTTCACTGGCGAAGGGCTAATCGTATCGGCCTGGCTGTTGGACTGGTAACGGGTTACCTGGTCTGGTTTTCCTTGTTATTTTTGCCACTGGTAGACAACCTCCTGTTTGGATCACCCTTTGCTCTCGAGATCAGTGACAGATCCTGGCATGCAGCTGCAACCTTATCGCTGGCGGCTAATTCCTTGATGTTCTGCATTTTTAGCGTCCTCACCCGGCCCACAACCGAGGAAAGCCTGGCTGCGGAACAGTGTATATCGGATTCACTTGCCAGTTCGTTCCGCGGTGAACTACACGCAAAATCCGTGGCAGAGATGGAAAGTAATCTCGCCATGGCACTAGGCCGGACCGCCTCCAGCAGGGAGGTCAATCTGGCATTGTCAGAATTGAGCTACCCCCAGGACGAAAATCGTCCACATGCACTCAGTAAACTCCGCAACCAAATGGAAACAAACCTGTCCAGTATGTTAGGTCAAACTATCGCCCACAGAATTGTTGGACGAGTTCTCCCCTTTAAATCAAATTCTGGATCGGTACATGCCCTGGAAAATTATCTTGAAGACTATCAATCCCAGTTAACCGGGTTAGCAGCAGAACTGGATGATCTACGGCGTTATCACAGGCAGGTTCTGCAAGACCTACCCACAGCTGTGTGCGCGATTGATGCCGAATACATCATCAGGACCTGGAACCTTGCAATGCACAATGTGACCGGAATCGATAGTGCAACTGTCGTCGGGTTTCCTGTTACCGACCTGGAGGAACCATGGAAAGATCTGCTGAATACGTTTATCTACGACGATCTGACTCACAGGTCAAAGGTTGAGATAAAAAACAAGGGAACGAAAATTCTGGTGAATCTACACAAGGCCTCCATGGCGAGCTATTGGAAGGAACGAGGCGACCTGGTAATTGTGATTGAAGACATTACGGAATCACAACTTCTCGAAGAACAGCTTATCCACAATGAAAGACTCGCCTCCATCGGGCAGCTTGTTGCGGGTATTGCACATGAGATCGGTAATCCAGTGACAGGAATCGCCTGTCTTGCCCAGAACCTGCAGCTGGATTCGGAACACCCGGAGTTACTTGAATTATCGAGTCAGATTCTGCAACAAACTGAACGTATTTCGACCATTCTGCAGTCCCTTGTGAATTTCGCATACGGCAGCAAAGGGGATATGAAGCGCCCAAGAATTCCCGTTGATTTACACCAGTGCATTAGTGAGGCAATTAATTTACTATCATTGAGCCAAAGAGAAACCGAAGTGGCTCTTGTAAACCACTGCGATAAAGGCGTATACACCCTTGGCGATCCCCAGCGTCTTTCGCAGGTATTTGTAAACCTGCTTTCAAATGCCCAGGATGCATCGAAACAAGACGATGAAATTATCATAGCAAACCATTTCAGTGAAAATTCCGTGGTGATCGAAATCATCGATCAGGGTCATGGCATACCTTCAGACCAACTGAAGAGGATTTTCGAACCATTCTTTACAACCAAGGATCCTGGCAAAGGAACCGGTCTCGGTCTCGCTATTGTCACCACCATCATCAATGAACATCATGGTTCAATCCATGCTGTATCAACCGATGAATCGAGAGGTACACGTGTGATCATTAAGCTCCCCGTGTATCACCAGGGAGACCAGCCAAAGAAAATCCACCAGGCTGATTGATCAACAGAGTTGACTTCATCCTGGTGTTAGGTGTTTAGTTCCTATGACTAAAATAGCGGAAAAGTATGAGCCATAAGCATATTCTGATCATAGAAGACGAAGTCGTTATTCGTTCCTCACTCAAAAAATTTCTGGAAAAACAAAACTATAAAATATGTGAGGCAGGATCCATAGACGAGGCTGTAAAACAGAACCTCAGTAAATTTTCTCTGATCATTACAGACCTGCGTCTTCCGGGACCAGCGGGAACCGACATCATCAAGTTGGCACCTAATGTACCTGTACTCGTCATGACCAGCTATGCCAGTCTGAAATCGGCAGTCGATACCATGAAGCTTGGCGCAGTGGACTACATCGCCAAACCATTCGATTTTGCTGATCTTCTACAGACCATTCAAGCATTAATCGAGGAACCTGACGCAGCACCATTTGCTAACATGCTGGGTACTTGTGATGCCATGATAGATCTTTTCGGGCGGCTGAAAAAGGTGGCGCCTACAAATTCCAATGTCCTGATTGTCGGAGAATCAGGTACAGGAAAGGAACTGGTCGCAAAAGCAATTCATCACGCCAGTGCACAATCATCCAGACAGATGGTCCTGCTTAACTGCGCGGCGATCCCCGATAGTTTAATCGAGTCTGAACTCTTCGGTTACGAGAGAGGCGCCTTTACGGGCGCGACCAATCCACGCCTGGGACTGGTTGAAGCAGCCGATGGGAGTACCCTCTTTCTGGATGAAATCGGGGAACTACCGATCGAGGCTCAGGCAAGATTGCTTCGAGTATTGCAAGAAGGCGAGGTCAGGCGTATCGGTTCAGTGGAAACAAAGAAAGTTTCTATCAGATTAATTGCTGCCACTCACCGTGACCTGAAAAAGTTGGTTGCAACAAAGCACTTTAGAGAAGATCTTTATTATCGCCTCAACGTGGTGAAGCTCACTCTACCGCCACTGAGGGAGAGACAGGAAGACCTCATGCTCATTGCAGACAGTGTACTGAACCGAACTTGCAAAAGATTCAACAAAAGTCACATCACCTTTACCGATCAGACCCGTGAGATCATGACGCGGTACCGCTGGCCAGGAAATATACGCGAACTTGAAAATGCAATCGAGCGAGCTGTGATCCTCAATGATGGACATGCAATTACACCCGAATTACTCGCCATCGAGACTGAAGATATTCACTATACAGATGATGCAAAAAGTCAGGATGAATCTGAAAGCAAAGTCTCACTCCAGGATTATTTCCAAAAGTTCGTGTTGAATAATGAGGGCCACATGACTGAAACGGAGTTAGCAGAAAAGCTGGGCATCAGCCGCAAAAGCCTCTGGCAGAAAAGGCAAAAACTCAAAATCCCGCGCAAAAAATCCAGGCGATAATGATCTGATATCTAAATAGTGTTACCAAAGGACACATCTCTTTGTAACTTTGGGTAACACTTGAGCGCAAGGTAACACACCTGGTTTGCGTAAGTATCTGATTTTATTGTCTTACTATACTTGGCATGATAAATGCGTTGTAGGAGATAACTGGAAAGCAGGCAAAACAAATAATAATCCTATAACCGGTTAAGGTATTGGGGAGAAGATTCTCGAAACCGTTTTCGACTAATAAGAAGTAAAATAAGAAAAATTAAAAATAACAAGAATAATAAAGCTGGTTCGCTGAATGGGAAAAGTATCACTTTTCCCATTTTTCTTTGTGCTTTTTACGTTCAATCAAAAACTGTCAGCAAACAGGCTCCCTGACCAAAAGGGAGCCAACAAAACACCCACGGGTCGCCCAGGACAAACTAGTCTGGTAGTATTTAGCTTCACTCATTCTACAATTCGAACCTGCCAATCAAACCGCAAACAAACTTTCCCTGCCTGATGCATGCGCAAAATCCGATATGAGCCGGTCGCACACCTCTCCCCGGTCGATTCAATGACCGCTACTGCAACAACACTCCCCTTGGAGCATATCAGTGTGAATGCCCTGAAAGTTGTTCAGCGACTCACTGAGCACGGCTATGAGGCATTCCTGGTCGGCGGTTGTGTCCGGGATCTGTTACTGGGCAAATCCCCAAAAGATTTTGACGTTGCAACCAGTGCACACCTGGAAGAAGTCCAGGAGCTGTTCAGAAATTCACGGGCAATTGGAAGAAGATTCCGCATCGTTCATGTTCGCTTCGGCAGGGACATCATTGAAGTAGCAACATTCAGGGGACCTCACAAGGAAATGAATGAAGAAAGCCATTCAGAAACCGGCATGATTCTGGACGACAACGTCTACGGCACTTTTGAAGAAGATGTGTTTCGTCGGGACTTCGCAATGAATGCACTCTACTACGATGTAAACAGCCGTGAAGTTATCGACCTTGTTGAAGGTCGCACAGATATTGAACACAAATGTATCCGCCTTATTGGCGACCCGGAGAATCGATACAGGGAAGATCCGGTTCGGATGTTGAGAGCTGTTCGTTTCAAGGCAAAACTGGATTTTAGTATCGATGATGCAACCGGCACTTCTATCAAACATATTGGCTACTTGTTACAGGACATCCCCCCGGCACGCTTATTTGAAGAAGTACTGAAATTATTTATGTCAGGTCATGGCGCAGCATCCCTCGACGCCATGTTGGAATACGACCTGTTTGGGTGGTTATTTCCCGCTACCCGCCGCGCCATGGATGATACCCGCGCCAATAAACTGATCCACCTGGCTCTGGCTAGTACAGATAAACGAATTGCCGCTGGCAAGCCCGTAACACCCGCGTTCATATTTAGCGCTCTGTTATGGTATCCATTCATCCATGAGAAAAAGAAGCTGGAAGATGAGGGGCTGACAAATGTTGAAGCTTCTCACGAAGCGGCAGCGAACGTTATCGCAAACCAACAACTCTTCACCTCAATTCCAAAACGATTTTCCGGTCCGATGCGGGACATTTGGAATCTGCAATATCGCTTACCCATGCGACATGGCAAAAAGTCTGAAATTCTCCTCAATCACAAACGCTTTCGAGCTGCCTACGATTTTTTACTCCTGAGAGAAGATTCAGGAGAAAAGCTTAACGACCTGGGCGAATGGTGGACCAGATACCAGGAGGCGGATGGCGAAGGACGAAGTAAACTCAAAGCGCAAACCTCTGGTAACGGCCAAAAGAAACGGAGAAGAAAGCACAAGCACCGAACCAATCAGGAGCGAGGTAATCAAGCCCCCGCTCATCAGGATAATACAGGCAATCGTTCCTATAACAGGTAGATATCACTTTGGTCCTTGACACCAGCATCGCAGGATTACCCCGATATATCGCAGTTGAGGGTCCTATTGGAGTCGGGAAAACAACGCTCGCCCGGAAGCTGGCCAAATCATTTAATTACGAAGTACTTTTGGAATCGCCCCGGCCTAATCCATTTCTCAAACGTTTCTACAAGAATCGACAACAGGCAGCACTGCCCACCCAGCTGTTCTTCCTGTTTGAGCGCGCCAGACAAATTCAGGAACTTAAACAAGGAGATATGTTTCAACCGGTCAGGGTGGCAGATTTCATTATCGAAAAAGACCGGCTATTTGCAGAAATAAACCTGGATGCCGACGAGCTAAAACTTTATGAAAATATTAACGCACATCTAACTATTGACGCGCCGATACCGGATCTCGTCATCTATCTACAGGCGCCAGCAGATGTTTTGCTCGAACGTATTCATCAGAGAGGTGCTGAGATCGAACAAAATATTGACAAAACCTACATCACCCAACTGGTTGACGCCTATACCAAACTCTTCCATGACTACACTGCTTCCCCCTTGCTGATTGTTAATGCGTCGGACATTGATCTCGCCCAGAATAGTCAGGATTACGAAAATCTGCTCCAGTTCCTGCTGTCCATTAAAAATGGCAGGCACTACTACAATAGTCCCAGGCAAGCGATGATCTGAGTCCCTGGGCAGCCTTGTTCTAGGAGTCGGTTCCTGCGCCAGCTTTCAGTTAAGCAGCATGCCCAATCATTGCCCGGTAAAAGGTAAGCCATATCCAGGCCAGTTTTCACCAGCGGGGCAATGTGGCACAGTACGCACTTCAGAAGTATTCAGGAATATACAATGTCCCAGGCAAAGGTTTATCCCGTCAGCAGTGAAGTTGAGGCCCGAACACTGATTACAAACGATCAATACCTCGAAATGTATGAGGCATCGATTGAGCGACCAGAGGAATTCTGGAATCTACAGGCCAATGAGTTTCTTACCTGGTACAAAACCTGGGACAAACTGACCGAATCAAACTTCAGCAAGGGTGAAGTAAAATGGTTTTTAGGGGCAGAGCTAAACGCCTCATACAATTGTATCGACAGGCATTTGGACGCAAGAGGCGACCAGATCGCTATTATCTGGGAAGGAGATGAGCCAGATGACGATGCCAGCATCACCTACGCCGAGCTGCATGAAAAAGTCTGCCGCCTTTCCAACGTACTTAAGGATCGTGGTGTCAGGAAAGGGGACAGGGTTTGTATCTACATGCCGATGATTCCCGAGGCCGCTTACGCCATGCTTGCCTGTTCACGCATTGGTGCGGTCCATTCCGTGGTGTTCGGCGGCTTCTCTCCCCAGGCACTACAGGATCGAATTCTTGACTCGGATTGCCGTCTCGTCATCACCGCTGATGAAGGTGTTCGGGGGGGGCGTGCAATCCCGCTTAAGACGAATACCGACACCGCTCTTGCTGCATGTCCTGATGTTCACACCGTCGTGGTTGTGCGCCGCACCGGCGGTGATATCAGCTGGGATAACAAACGGGACATTTGGTATCAGGAGGCAATCGACAATGCGTCTGCGGATTGTGAACCAGAGCATATGGGCAGTGAAGACCCTTTGTTTATACTTTATACCTCGGGTTCGACCGGTAAGCCCAAGGGCGTGCTGCACACTACCGGCGGATACATGGTCTACACCGCCATGACCCACAAGCTCATCTTCGATTACCACGACGGGGACATCTACTGGTGTACGGC
>Ga0209988_10003797_pt1 | contig 9998 bp, 9 predicted proteins | sample N075metaG_FD_183115 | JGI IMG/M metagenome (GOLD analysis project Ga0209988, IMG submission 183115) | Deep subsurface microbial communities from Kermadec Trench to uncover new lineages of life (NeLLi) - N075 metaG (SPAdes) (version 2) | ecosystem: Environmental > Aquatic > Marine > Ocean trench >... | reverse complement strand
ACGGGTCTAGAGGGATTCGGACCCTCGACAACCGGATTAAAAGTCCGGTGCGCTACCTGGCTGCGCCATAGACCCTCACGAAAAATGTTTTGTGTGTATAATTTAGTCTTTTACAAAATTTTTTGTTGTGGCAGAAACTTTTAATCTGGCAATCTGATTCCAAGTATTTGTGCCCTTGTAGTATAGCCCGGTCTAGAATTCGGCCCTGTCACGGCTGAGACGCGTGTTCAAATCCCGCCGAGGGCGCCATAATTTTACAAATTTAGTTATATCTAAAAATCATTCTACAATCGATCAGAATTACATTTGTATACATAATTAATCAAAAAAGAAATGATCAATGATTTTTCATACAAGAATATTAAAATTTAGGCAACTTTAGTAAATTTTGATGTCTGAGGGTAAAAAAGATCCCAAAGTAGAAGCAAAACCTACAAAAGATTCAACATCTGATAAACCATCTACAGAAAAAACTAAAGCGGCAAAAGAAGTTAAAACAACAGTAGATGTTGCAGATATAGCAGATGCAGCAGCAAAAGATGCTGAAAAAGCAGAAATTGCATTAAACAAAGCTATTGAAAAAGCAGCTGCTACAAAAGAAAAAGCAGAATCTGCAGCAGAAGCAGAATACAAGGCAATTGCTGATGAAGTAAAAGCAGATACAACAAAAGGCCCTAATTACACATTCAAGAGACTAGGTGAAGAAATCTTCAGACGAGAAATGGGTGAACCAGAATTTTGGTTAGATAAAAAAGATCGATTCCCACGACCAATTCTTACAGCAGAAGAGCAAGAATCTATAACAAGAGAAGTTGAGGTGTTCAAAAATGAAACTCCTAATTATATTCCTGAACATGTGCTTAGTCCAGAATATGGAGGTGTTTCAAATTATGAACATGCAGTTGATGAATTTTTAGATGAAACAAAACAAATACTTGAAAAATTAAAAAATGATCCAGAATCTACTAAAAAACAAATTCAAAATGCTGAAAATGATATTATTTATTTAGAATCATTACATGAAAATTTTTTCATAGGAATGAATGTTTTCCGAACTGCAAAAGGTGGACGGGACAAGCTAAAATCTTAATGGTGATGATATGAGTAAAGTAAGTTTTAATGTTATGAATGCAAGAGTTACATTCAAAAATATTCCTTTACATACATTAGTAAAGTATACTTTCAAAGATGTACTTGCAGCATCTGAAGAATTTAAAAAAATTCCCGGCGTTGATGAATGTATTATTCTTCAAACAGCAAGTAGAGTTGAAATCTTTTTAGTAAGTAATGTTGAAACTTCTGATTCTCCAGATGCAAGAAGAGCTGAAGGAAAAACTCTTGTGTTAAATCAAGTCAAAGATACTTGGATACCTTTATCTGGATTAGAACAGAATGACATTGATCATTTTGATCAAACTCTTGAAGTATACAAAGACGATGATGTATACCTTCATCTATTACGTTTAGCATCTGGATTAGATTCTCCTGTTGTGGGAAAACAAAGAGTGTTTGATGAAATAGTGTTATCATTTGCCAAGGCAAAGAGCGCAGGCGTATCTGGCAAAATTCTTAATAAATTATTTGAAAGCGTCATCAGATTAGCCACAAGAATGCGGGATACAACTGGAATTTCAAAGGATGTAGTTTCTCTTGGTGATGTTGCAGTAAAACTGGTAGATGAAAAAGCAGGACTTGATGCTAAGAAAAAAGTATTACTTATTGGTACTGGTGAGTCAGCTGCTATGGTTGCTAAAACTTTGAAGAAAAAAGATATCAACTTTGATGTTGCAAGTAGAGAAATTATCCGCGCAACTGGATTTACAACACTCTTGGGAGGAACTCCTGTTGAATTTAATGAAGTTTTAACTGGTTTTGATAAATATGATGTAATCTTTGTTGCAACGACATGTGATTATTTCTTAATTACCTATGATGGAATCAGATTGGCAATGGAAGAAAAGAAAAAAGGCACACTAATTTTAGATTTATCAGATCCTCGAACAGTTGATGAAGGAATTACAAAACTTCCTGGAATCAAATTAATGTTTAGAGATCAAATTTACGAAATTTATGAAGAAAGTGTTAAAGCTACAATTGGAATTATACCTGCAGTTGAAAAAATTATTGCAAAAGAAGTTCCTGTTTTATCTATAACAATGAAAAGATTAGATGCTTAATTTTCTTATACGCCTTGTTTTCTTAAGAGAAACTGCATTACAGCTTCCTTAGAATAATCTATTCCATGTTCATCATCAGTGTGTTTTCTAAAATTCTCTATAACGTCCTCTATTTCTCCTTCTGCTACAAAATCACATTCAAAACCATAATCTCCACACTTGAGTTTTGCCATATTTCAGAAATAATACAACAGTATAAAAATCCACGGGTGTCAATCATTTAAAAACTGCTTTTCTAATTTTTATAAATTGAACTTGATAATTATTTTTAAAAATTATTTCTAGCCGTAAGATTCAAACTTTATTCCAAAACTTCCATCAGGATTTTTTTCATGTTCAGTAACAAAACCTCTTGAACCAAGAGATTCTATTACCCCATCAATTGTACCTTGATAACCACAAATGTATACTATAGTATTGTCTGGTGTTATTTTTTCTCCTACCATCTCATCTACTGGTGATAATCCAGTTTTTCTATCAGCCTTGAAAAATGATTCTACTCTGCCTACATGACCAGACCAAGATCTATTATAGAATTCTTTTGGTCTACTAATGGCTGCCCTATATCTAAAGTTCCATTGATCCCTTCCTCTCTTCACGCTTTCATTATCAAAATCTGTCAAAAGTCGTTTGTAACTTAATTCATCAATATAACTTGCTCCGTGCAAAATAATCACTTCTCTTTTGTCATTAGTGTCATGGAAATGTTGTGCAAATGCAATAAATGGTGCTAATCCTGTTCCACCACCAACACAAATTATTCTTCTATTATCTTTTTCTCCATTAGGTAACTTTTCACTAATTTGTAATGCAGCTCCAGTAGGATATCCTAGAAATACTTCATCACCAACACTTAGATAAAATAATTCAGTTGTTACACGACCGGGAAGTGGTTTTCTTACCCATCTGATTACAAATTCAAAATATTTTCTATTCTCTGAATGTGATACAAGTGAATATGCTCTTCTAACTATCTTTTTTTCTGCTGGTATTGGAAGACCAATTGTTAAAAATTGACCAGTTCTGTATTTTGGCATTCCATTTTCTGGAACTACTCGCATAATTACAAGATCTTCTTTTATCATTTCCATATAAGTGACCGTTGCCTTCATCTCTGATACCATACAATACTTTTTTCTTTGCCTTTAGATAAAAATATTTCTTTTATAATTTCATTCAAAAAATTCGATTATTTTCCAAAAGTATTAAAAAACTGTAAAATTACTTGTGACAATTTAATTTTTTATTGTAATTTACTCACTAATTGATCTGAGAGATTATTTCATCTAGAATTTTCTGATTTGCAGCGGCAATAAAAGAAACTCTTGTATCATAACTTAGATCAGCATCAAGCGGATTCAAATCTGCATCTAAGAGTAATCCGCCTGCTTCTTTAACAATTAGATATCCTGCAGCAATGTCTTGAATTCTGATTTTATCTCTAAAATCAATAAAAACATCCATCAACCCTCTCGCAAATAATGCCATTTCTAGAGCATTTGCACCAAAATGTCTTGTGTGATTATGGTTTTCAAATATTGGATGTAATCTTTTCATCAAACTTGTTGATGCTCCAGATATGTTAATGCCAACTATTTTGTAGATTGGATCCTTGTTATGGACTTTAATTTTCTCTTCATTGAAAAATGAGCCTTTATTTTTTGAAGCCCAATACATTTCACCATTTACCAGATTTGTAATTACTGCATCTGTAATTGAACTAAGTTTGTTCTCAGTTGCAAATGCTAATGAACTACAGAAAAAAGGAACACCACGTACTGCATTAGCAGAACCATCTATCGCATCCATGATAAGATAACCTTTTGGATTATCACTAATTTCAACTCTTCCACATTCTTCACCTAAAACAATACATTCAAAATTAATTTCTTTGAGATAATCTAAAACTGTTTTTTCAGCAACAATGTCAATGTTTCGTGAAATGTCTCCACCAGCACCTCTACCAAAATCTCCTGCAGCTTTTTCAGTCCCAGCAAGATCTTTTACATTTTTATAAATTCTTTTTGAAGCTTCACGAAGAATTTCTATTACTTCCATAATGGATGTTTAGTATTTCGTAATTTAAGTGAAGTAAATATTTTTTTGAAAACATAAATAACAACAAACAAGTTTACGTTTGTGAGTGGTAAAGATCAATCTGTTGTAAGTAAAGAAGCTTTGATGAGCACAAAACCTGGAAAACAAATACTGAAACAAGCTTTGTTTAAATCAAAAGGTTATAAATTATTTAAAAAGTATAAAGAAGAAACAGAAAAAGAATTTCCAAACTTTGCAGAAAGGTTTGCACAAGGACTTTTAAATGAAATTAAATCTGACACTAACCCAAATTCTACTCAACAAGCATTTGGTAATGAAGTAGGTTCAACTGAAATAATACTAAATGCATCCGAAATTGAGCCTATAAAATCAAAATTAGAAAGCCTTGATGTACTAAAAGACAGAGTACTTCGAATTTTAAATTCAAATTTTGTAAAAATGACTTTTCCTGTTTTTAATGCGTTATTTGATGGTGCTGCAGAATACGCTGGACGAAATGATCCTCAATTAAAACAGAATGTAGTTGAGGGACATATTTTAGCAATTGATCTAAGTGAACCGATGGATAGAATAGTGGATAAAGATGAAGACTTGGAATTTCTTGACGATTACAAACTAATGAATCCATATATTTTGAAATTAGCTAGAGATAAAATTTCAAAGGGTGGTGAACAAGTTCTAAAAGAGTTTGAAGAAGGATTCAAAGATGCAAGAATAGGACAATATCTTGATGAAAAATTAAAATCAAAACCAACTGAAATTACTGAAGAAGAAATGACATTGTCTTACAAAAAATATAGAGCAGTTATGGGAACTGCTGGTAGAAACATGGCTTTAGCAGAACGCCCATTAGGTGAAATTTTCTATTTAGGTATGGCAAGAGCTGCTGAAGGTGTTGGTTGTGGAAATGAAATTGAAGACTCTATTAAAAATGGATTTGTAAAAATACCTTCTTGGCCACTTTACTATTCATTATTAACTAATGATGTGAAAAAAGGATTTGAAATTACTTTAGAAAAAAGTAATCTATATTTACAAGATGCTCGTCTTACTCTTGAAATGTTACCTGAAAAATTCACTCAAAAAGAATTTTTAGAGTTTTTATTTTTGACTGTAGAACATTATAATCAATATTGGTATAATCAATTACTAAAGGCCAATAAATGGTCTGAATTTGAATCCAAACTTCCAAAGTGAATAAATTGATGTGGTCTGAAAAACATCGACCTCAGATTATTTCTGATATGGTGGGAAACGAAGAATCTCGTGCTGCCATTTTGGAATGGTTTACAAAATGGAAGAAAGGAACAAAGCCTCTTCTTTTAGTTGGACCACCTGGAATTGGGAAAACCACAATAGCCTATCTCATAGCAAAACAATTTGGATATGATATGATTGGACTCAATGCTAGTGATGTCAGAAGTAAATCCAGAATTAATGAAATTCTTACACCTGTTTTAGGTAATGTGAGTGTCTTAGGAACTCCAATGATATTTGTTGATGAGGTAGATGGCATTCATGGTCGTAGTGATTATGGTGGAGCAGCAGCTCTAGTTGACATTCTAAAAGAACCTACAGTGCCTATCATTCTCGCTGCAAACGACGATACGTTAGATAAAATGAAAGGTATCAAAAAAGTAGTTAAAACAATCCAGTTCAAAAGAATCCCTCCTCGTCTTTTGAGAGTATATCTTGAAAGTATTCTGAAAAAAGAAGGTGCAAAACTAAGTCCCGGGTCTTTGATCAAAGTTATTGACAAATCACATGGAGATATCCGCTCTATGATTAATTTGACCCAATCTTTAGTAACTGGATTTAATCCTCAAACTGAAATATCTTTTGAAAGTATTAATGTTGAAGATGGAGTAAATGCATTCTTTAAAGCAAATTCAATTGAAGAAGCTAGAGGTGTTTTGTACTCTATGCAAATTGATCCTAGAAAAAAGATTGATGCATTTTATTCCAGTATAATTACAAGTGATTTAGATAATATAACACTTGCAAAATATCTTGAAGTAATTTCAAATGCTGATATGCTTTATGGAAAGATTATGAAAACTCAGAATTGGAGACTTTTACGTTACCTCAATGATGTTTTACTAGAATTATATCAAAATGATGACAGAATTAGATATTCACAATACAATCTTTCATGGCCTTTACTAAACAGAATTCGTTGGGACAGCAAAAAAATAAAGTCATTATCATCTATCATGGCAAAAAAATTACATACCTCATCTAGTACTTTTGTAGCACTTTGTTTACCTTATGTTTTATTTTGTATTAAAAATAATACTCTTGAATTAAAACTAGAAGAAACTTTTAATGATATTATAGACAAGGAGATTGAACTAATTCATTGAGTTGGAGAAAAATTCCTATGAAGTTTCCAGGGACTTGTATAGTGTGTAATGAAAAAATCAAAGTCAATGAAATTGGATTATGGGCAAAAGGATTAGGTGTAAAGCATGAAAAATGTGCTCAAATTAATGAATTACAATGTGCTGTATGTGGTGCATCTGCTGGTTGTTCACAATGTGAATTTCGGGAAAATTGTGATATTCCAAACGTATCTCAATTATGTATCTGTAAGAAATGTAGTGAGGAGAAAGATGCTTTTAGCTCTTACCAAAAATCAGCCAAAAAGAAATTCATAATTCTAAATTCCTAAATTTTTAAAATGAATAATACTTGAATTTTTGTAAAAATTTGATAATATCTTTAATACCAAATTAAATTAATATAGGAAACCATCATGCTTTAGATCACTGTTATGCATTCTGAAAAGATTGAAGAATATACTAAAAAGAATAACACAGCATTACAAGGAGGGGGCCAAGATCGAATCAAGGCTCAACACGACAAGGGAAAATTAACTGCTCGTGAAAGAATTAATCTATTACTCGATGAAGGTACTTTTACTGAAATAGATCCGTTAACCACTCATCACTATCATGAATATGATATGCAGAAAAAGAAATTTTTTACAGACGGTGTAATTTGTGGATATGGAACAGTAAATGGTAGACAAATCTTTGTTTTTGCTTATGACTTTACTATACTTGGTGGAACATTAAGTAAAATGGGAGCTCAAAAAATTACAAAACTTACTGAACACGCACTTAAAACGGGATGTCCAATTATTGGAATAATGGATTCTGGTGGTGCTAGAATCCAAGAAGGAATTATGAGTCTTGATGGCTTTGCAGATATTTTTTATTACAATCAGTTAGCTTCTGGAGTCATTCCACAAATCACTGCAAGTATTGGTCCTTCAGCTGGTGGTGCTGTATATTCACCAGCAATGACTGACTTTGTAATTATGGTCAACAAGATAGGAACTATGTTTGTTACAGGACCTGATGTAGTCAAGACTGTATTAGGTGAAGAAATTTCATTTGAAGATCTTGGTGGCGCAATGACACATGGTACAAAAAGTGGTGTTGCACATTTTGTTGCACAAAATGAATACGAATGTATGGATTATGTAAAAAAATTACTTTCATATCTTCCACAAAATAATACTGAAGAACCACCTAAAACTACAAATGATGATGATCCAAATAGATTAGATCATAATCTGATCAATATAATTCCAGAAAATCCTTTACAACCTTATGACATGAAAGATATCATTAACTCAATTGTTGATAATCATGAATTCTTTGAAGTGCATGAATTGTTTGCACCAAATATTGTTATTGGTTATGCAAGAATGAATGGCAGAGTTGTTGGATTCGTTGCAAACAATCCTATGCATCTTGCAGGTGCACTTGATATTGATTCATCAAACAAGGCAGCACGTTTCATTAGATTTTGTGATGCATTTAACATACCTCTTATCACTCTAGTTGATACTCCTGGTTACATGCCTGGTTCTAATCAAGAACATAATGGAATCATTAGACATGGAAGTAAACTACTCTTTGCATTTTGTGAAGCTACTGTTCCAAAAATTACTTTAGTAATTGGCAAAGCATATGGTGGTGCATATATTGCAATGGGAAGTAAAAATCTTAGAACTGATATTAATTATGCATGGCCAACTGCAAGATGTGCAGTTTTAGGTGGAGAAGCAGCTGTAAAAATCATGTATAGAAAAGAACTTGCAAAAGCTGAAGATCCTGAATCTCTTAAAAAAGAATTAATCGATGAATTTGCAGAAAAATTTGAAAATCCTTACGTTGCTGCTTCTCATGGAACTGTTGATAATGTAATTGATCCTGCTGAAACAAGACCTATGCTAATAAAAGCATTAGATATGCTTGAAAACAAAAGAGTGAAACAACTACCAAGAAAACACGGAAACATAAATCTGTAGTTTAAAATGATTGAAAAAGTACTTATCGCAAACAGAGGAGAAATTGCTTTACGTGTAATTAGAACATGTAAGACACTTGGAATTAAAACAGTTGCAGTTTATTCTGATGAAGATTACAATTCTTTACATGTAAAACAAGCTACTGAAGCATATCACATTGGAGAGGCAACTCCTACAAAATCATATCTTAATCAAGAAAAAATCCTAGAAGTTATATTATCATCTGGTGCAGATGCTGTTCATCCAGGTTATGGTTTTCTTTCTGAAAATGATGACTTTGCACGACTATGTGAAAAAAATAAAATTAATTTCATTGGTCCATCTGCAGATTCAATGGATCTTTGTGGTGATAAAATGAAATGCAAAGATGCAATGTTAAAAGCCAAAGTTCCAACTATTCCTGGAAGTCCTGGTCTAGTAAAAGATGTTGATGATGCAGAAAAAATTGCAAATAAAATTGGATATCCTATAATGTTAAAGTCAGTTTATGGTGGTGGTGGTCGTGGAATTAGAATAGTAACTACTGATAAAGAATTACGTGAAGGCTATGAATCTGTAACAGGAGAATCAATGGCATCAGTAGGAAAATCTGCCATTATTGTAGAAAAATTTCTTGAAAAGACACGACACATTGAATTTCAAATGGCAAGAGACACTCATGGTAATACTGTTCACATCTTTGAGAGAGAATGTTCAATTCAAAGACGAAATCAAAAACTAATTGAACAAACTCCTTCACCTGTTGTTGATGAAGAAATAAGAAACCGTATAGGTGAATTAGTTTGTAAAGCAGCTGACGCAGTTGGCTATACTAACTTGGGAACTGCTGAATTTCTAAGAGCTGATAATGGAGAATTCTATTTTATTGAAATCAATGCAAGATTACAAGTAGAACACCCAATTACTGAACTTGTATCTGGATTGGATTTGGTCAAATTGCAAATCGATATTGCAAATGGAGAACCAATTCCATTCAAACAAAGTGATCTCAAAATGAATGGCTATGCAATAGAATGTAGAATCAATGCAGAAGATACATTCTTAGAATTTGCTCCTTCTACTGGCCCTATTCCGGATGTAATAATTCCAGCAGGACCAAGTGTTAGATGTGATACTTATTTGTATCCTGGGTGCTCAGTTTCTCCATTTTATGACTCACTTATGGCAAAACTCTGTACATGGGGTCAAACATTTGAAGAATCTAGAACTCGAATGCTTTCAGCATTAAACGACTTTTACATTCAAGGAGTGGAAACTTCAATCCCTCTCTATAAAACAATTCTAAATTCAGATGAATACAAAAATGGAGAATTATCTACTGATTTTCTCAAGCGTCATGGCATGATTGATAGATTAACTAAAGATCTTAAGAAAGAAAAAGAAGAAAAAAGTGAAGCAGCTGTAGCTGCTGCAATAATTCATTCTGAATACTTTAAGAGTCG
>Ga0209988_10003796_pt1 | contig 9998 bp, 8 predicted proteins | sample N075metaG_FD_183115 | JGI IMG/M metagenome (GOLD analysis project Ga0209988, IMG submission 183115) | Deep subsurface microbial communities from Kermadec Trench to uncover new lineages of life (NeLLi) - N075 metaG (SPAdes) (version 2) | ecosystem: Environmental > Aquatic > Marine > Ocean trench >... | reverse complement strand
GCCGTGACGAGCTTTACGTGGGACTCCTCAAAGGCGTCCTCCTCCATGCGATCGGTCAGATTGATGACACCCACGGGCCGCGGCGTCCCGCTGGAATCAGGATAGACAATGGGCACCGACAGAAACGCATTGCCACGATAGGACCGATTGGCTGAGTTGTGGGTTCCGCCGTCTTTCTCCCCTGGGGCGCCTCCGCGGATCGCGCGTCCCTCCCGGAACACCCGTGCGGCGATGGACGACTGGTCTTCCACGGAGATGGGCTGAAAGTCGCTAACGTCAATACCCCAGCCCGCGACTGCGCGGAGTTCTGACCTCTCAGAATCATAGACGAGTATGGAAGAGCGTCGCGCACTCACTACCGCACTCACTTCCCGCACGATCACGTTGGCCGCCTCCTTCAACTCGATCGTACGCCCGAGGACTTCACTGATCGTGTATAGGAGGTCGATCTCTTCGTACCGGTGCGTCAGCTCTGCTGCCACCTGCATCGTCTCTCGTTCGCTGTCTAGCAGGCGCGCAAGCAGTGCTGCCAACTGGACGTCGTCTCCGGGACCGTCGAACTGGCAGTAGTAATCGGAAGCGCCGGGCAGCGCGGTCAGTTTGGCGCCGGCAGCTGCTCGCGATGGCAAAACGGGGCTGGGTGCATCACGAGGGAGAGGAACCCCCGCCACGAGTTGCAGGACATCATCGCTGGCCCGCCACAGGCGCACGTCAGCCCCTACCAGCGAACTGAGTGCGCGCAGAGCGGTGTCGAGTCGGCTCAGGCGCGGTGCAGCGTCATGCAGACGGAGGTTCCTTTTTCGTTGAAGGCAAGGCCGTCGACGAGTTCCTTGATGAGGAACAGACCGCGACCCTCGGGGCGTTCCAGGCAGTCTGGACGCCTAGGATCGGGGATGCCGTGGGGATCGAATCCGCTCCCCTGATCCTGCACGCTAACCTCGACGCCTTCACCGCGCTGACGTAGCGTCACATGTACACGTTTGCCCGGATCGAGTCTGTTCCCGTACACGATTGCATTGGCCAACGCCTCGGACAGCGCCACCCGCAGGTTGAACCGAACGGCTCTTACCGAGAGACCACACGCCAAGCAATAGCGAGCCACTATATCGACTGTCTGTTCCACGATCTCGAGTTCGCTGGGAACGGTGATGGTCATGAGCAGGCCTTCGTCCGTTCCCCGTGGATTCACCAGATCCGGACGCCGGACACACAGCCGCAGCGGCACTATCACCATCTCAGAAACTCTGGACGGCTTCGTCGGTTTTATCACAGATCTTGAACAGCGTGTCCAGCTTGGTCAGTTCAAATAGCATTCGAAGGTCTTCATTGAGACCCGCGAGGCGCAGCTCTCCGCCTCCCTCGCGTATCTTCTTCGAAACCGAAACGAGAACCCCGAGACCCGATGAATCGATGTACTCGGTTGACGAGAAATCAAGCACGAACTTTGACTCGCCATCTTCCAGGGCTTTGAGCACCTTGTCCTTGAGTTCGTTTCGGTTCGCTACTATCAACTGACCGTCCACTGACACGATGATGACACCATTCGGGACGTTACGCACAGTGAACGTCATCTGTCCTCCTGCCCAGTGAAGGATGGCTGGTGCGTTTGCAGTATTGCAACCGCCGCCACATCGACAATATCGTCCGCCGACGCTCCGCGAGAGAGATCGGCTACCGGCTTCGCAAGACCTTGAATAATGGGTCCGACGGCAACCGCTCCCGCCAGACGTTGTACCAGTTTGTACGCAATGTTCCCACTGTCAAGGTCGGGGAACACCAAAATGTTCGCCCGGCCAGCCACCGGGGAACCAGAGGCTTTCATTTCGGCCACCTCCGGTACGAGGGCCGCATCCCCTTGCAGCTCTCCGTCGCACACGATCTCGGGTGCCAACTCGCCAAACCGTTCCACCGCTTCTGCTACCTTGGCCACCTTCGGCCCGGCGGCGCTCCCCTTGGTAGAGTAGGACAGAAAGGCCACCACCGGCTCGTCGCCCACAATCCGGCGCCGGTCTCGGGCTGCGGACAGCGCTATTTCGGCGAGCTGAGTCGCGGTGGGATTCGGCACGACCCCGGCGTCGGTGAACGTAAGCACCCCAGAGGCACCCCAGCCCACTGCCACCTCCCCGTCTCCCTGTGTCTCTCCGCCGGACGGGGCGGAGGGGGGGCTTGGGAGGTACATATAAAAAGCGCTGCTTACCGTCTCGACCCCTGGCGCTGCCCCCAAGAGCCAAAGGGCCGACCTCACTACTTCAGCGGTGGGACAGGTCGCGCCGGCCACGGCTGCATCCGCGTCCCCCAGTGCGACGAGACCCACCGCGCATACGATCGGGTTGGAGGCCAGCTCCACTGCTCGGGCGTCATCCGGGACCTTGTCCGGTCGACGCTCCCGCAGTAGCGCCGCAACGTCTTCCACTCGCGGAAGCCGGCCGGGTTGCAATACCACCGTTCTGGCGATGCCGGCCTCGTCGAGCAGGCGCGCAGCCACTCCCACACGTTCGTCCCACCCTTCGGCGAGAACGACCGTGCGCTGCAGTTCGCTTGCACGGCGATGAAGTTCCCGCCGGAAGCCCATCTATGCGAGCTTTTTCCCCAACGCCCGCTGGACTACCGGGTGGACCAGGTCGGAGACGTCGCCCCCCAATCCGGCGACCTCACGAACCAGGCTGGAACTGAGAAAGGTGAGATGCAAGGCCGGAACCAGGAACACCGTTTCGAGACCCTTGTGCAACTTGCGGTTCATCAGCGCCATTTGGAACTCGTATTCGAAATCGCTGACGGCACGAAGACCGCGTACCACGAGGTTGGCGCCGACGTCTTTGGCAAAATCGACCAGCAGGCCGTCAAACGGCTTGATATCGACCCTATCCTCGCCAGATACGATCTCGGAGAGGAAGGCGACGCGTTCGCTGAGCGTGAAGAGAGGTTGCTTGCCTCTGACATCTGCTACTCCGACGATCAGTCGATCGACGAAATGGAGGCTCCGGCCGATCAGATCCTCATGGCCCTTCGTCGGAGGATCGAAGGTCCCGGGATATATCGCGATTCTCGTCACGGGCGGTAACAGAAGCTTATTGCTGCATCACCGTAGCGACGCTTTTCGCTGCCACCGATGTCATCGGCAGACCGATGTTCCACGCCCAGTATGCGCGCGAAAGGCCGCGTTTCAAAAATCTGAATGAGTTCTCTCCCTAGGTCTCCTGCGTAGGGTGGGTCGGCGAACGCAACATCGAAGGCACCCTCGTCGAGTCGCTTGGCAAATCGCAGCGCGTCGATCTTGTGTACCCTGACCCGATCTTCCGCATCGAGAGCCGCTATGTTGGTTCGGAGAGCGGCGATGGCGACCTTTCCCACTTCAACGAACTCCACACGGCTCGCGCCCCGTGACAGGGCCTCCAACCCCAGCGCTCCCGATCCGGCGAACAAATCCACTACGGTGGCGTCGATCAACTCGTCACCGAGGATGCTGAACCACGCCTCGCGCACCAGGTCTGCTGTCGGCCTCGTGCGGCGGCCGCCGGGCGGACGAAGTGTGCGGCCGCGAAACTCTCCTGCAATGATCCGCATCAGCCAGCCGGGCGCAAGGCGAGCACGCGTGCCTGGAGGCTCACGGTGCCGCGATACTCGTTTTCTTCGAGACGGAGTGCCACGTCCACCGGGCCACTCAGCCAGCCCGGTTCTACTCGATCGGCCAGTTCGAATCCAATCGCGTCGATGCTCCCGGTCTCGTCCTCGATGGTGAATTTGAGGTGGTTCTTGCCGACTTCCCGGGGTCGTGCCGCACGGACGTTCGCAACGGCAAAAACCGGTGCCGGGTTCCCCAGCCCGCATGGCTCCAGATGTCGTAACAGGCGCTCCAGATCGGCATCCAGCCGGCCAACCGGTGTCTCAACGTCTACGCGTTGCACACGGACGAGATCTTCTTTCGACAGCTTGGCTCGGGCCACATTGTTGAACGCCTCGCGAAACGGTTCGATGGCGTCGCGGGTTATCGTGAGACCCGCTGCCATTGGATGGCCACCGAATTTCACCAGGTACTCGGAGCAACTCGTGAGGGCAGCGTGGAGATCGAAACCGCTGACGCTGCGGCCGGAGCCTTTGCCCTCGTTGCCGTCCAGGGCCACCAAGAAGGTGGGGCGCGCGAAGCGCTCGACTACCCGCGACGCAACGATACCTATGACCCCTGGATGCCACGTATCTCTTGCCAACACCAAGGCAAAGTTGGTGTCGAGATCCACCGTCTCTTCAATCTCTTCGACTACCTCACGCAGGATCTCCTGATCCATCGCCTGGCGGCGGGTGTTCAGGGCCTCCAGCGCCCGTGCCTGATCGCGGGCTGATGATTCGTCGTCCGTCAGGAGCAACCGGAGTCCGTCCTTGGCATCGCCGATGCGCCCCACCGCGTTGAGCCGCGGCGCCAGGATATATCCGACGTGTCCCGCCCGAAGGGGTCTTCCTTCTAGGCCCGCGGTTGTCACGAGGGCGCGGATGCCTGCCCAGCGCGACCGGGCCAGCGTCTTGAGACCGAACCGGACCAGCGTGCGGTTCTCGCCGGTCAGGGGCACCATGTCCGCCACCGTCGCGAGGGCGACGAGATCGAGGAGATGAAGCGGCAGGTTTTCGGGAAGTCCCAATTCTCGCACCAGGGCTTGGGCGAGCTTGAACGCCACTCCCGCCCCGCAAAGTTGCTTCGAGCGTGACGGACAGTCCGGGCGGTTGGGATTCACCACGGCGTCTGCCGGGGGCAGCTCGCCCGGCACGTGATGGTCGGTGATTACGACCTTCATACCCCGAGCCTTGGCATCGGCTACTGCCTCGTGGGCGGTGATTCCGCAGTCGCACGTGACGATCAGCGCCGCCCCATGCCGCGCGGCGAACGTCACGCCCGCCGGCCCGAGATCGTACCCGTCGCGCACCCTGTGGGGCACAAACGGTTTCACGTCCGCTCCAGCCTCCCGGAGCACACGGGTAAGCAGTGCCGCACCCGCTTGGCCGTCCACGTCGTAGTCGCCGTGAACGACGATGGTTTCTCCGGCGCGAACCGCTTGGGCAATGAGCGCCGTTGCTTCGGGAAGGTCTTTGAATTCCGCCGGGTCGCTCAACGAGTCGAGCGTTGGGCGAAGAAACCCCTGCGCTTCTTCAACCGAGGAATACCCACGTTGAATCAACAGCGCCGCAAGGGTCTCCGGAACCTGCAACGCATGGGCCAAGGCACTTAGCGCTCCGGCGTCGGGTTGCTCGCTGAAATTCCAACGAGTGGCCAGCGATGTCATTCCGCAGCGAACATCAGCACTCCACACGCCTCGCACGCAGCCAGCGTTTCGCCACGCCGGATTTGTTCGCGCAGGTGCATGGGCACCGAAGTGAAACAGTGACCGCACGCATCGGCGTGAAGCTCATACATCGCCAAGGGCGCCCGGCCACTGCGGATTTTGTCGTACAGCACCAGTAGCTGCCGCTTGGTGCGGCTGATTTCTTGCGCAGCTTCTTCACGACGCGCAGACGCTTCTTCGAGACGACCATTGCACTCAGTCTGTGCCTGGGCAATCTCCTTGCGACGCGGGGATTGGGTCTCTTCTTCGGCCGCTACCCGTTGCTCCGCTTCAGCCACCGCCGCTTCAATCGCCTGCACCTCATCCGCCGACCGAATCCAGTCGGCTTCTTCTTTCGCCAAAACGCTCCGCGCCAGATCGATCTCCGCCATGAGCGCCGATGCCTCCTTGGCTCCGCGCACCCACTCCAATTTCTGGCGACGCTGTTCCTGAATCACCCGATATGTCTCGATGTTGCTCTCGAGTTCGGTGCGCTTCTTGTTGGCTCCTTCCAGATTCGCTTGCACCCGCGTCAACTCGTCTTCCAGCCGCTTGACGCCCGCGTCCAACTCCGCAACCTCGGGCTCCAACGTCCGAATCTCGGTCTCGATGGACGTGACGAGTCGGTCGGCTTCCTGTAAAATCAACAAACGTTTGAGGTCAGACTGCACTACCCCTCCCTGTTCGGATTACGTTCCAACGTCCAGGCCTCAAGACCGACAGCTGTCGAACCAATACCTCTATCTCGTGGACGATTCCCATTTTTTCATCTTCCGCAGCAACCGTCAGTCGGCGCTGCAGAGTTTCGAGGTCGACTTCCATGCTCCTGCTGCGGATGGCATTCAAGGAACCCGCTACGATAGCGTCCACATCGAGTTGCTCTCCCCACTCCTCTTGGAGCACGTCGGCCAGTACCGTGTGTGCCTCTCCGTGAACCTGACCGAGCATTTCTGCGGCACCTACATCGTCTGGTTGGATCGAGAGGTATAGGAACAACTCGCGATCGGGCTCCCCCAGAACCGACGGATCGGGTACTTCCTCCAGAATACGCGAGCGCCACTGTGGCTCGTGAACCATCACGCGCGTCAAGTTCCGCTCCGCCGACATAGTCCCGGTACTGCTGCTCGAGCGTCTAGTTCGCTCGTTTCTGCGATGCGCCCCTAGAGCACCCGACGGACCGGAATTCGCTTCCCGGCGAATCGACTCCGCCGTAACACCCAGCGTGTCGGCCGCACGGCTGACATAGAGATCCTGTGTCACGGGATCCGCTGCGGCACGGAGTGTCGGCAAAAGCCTGTCCAGAGCCCGACGACGTCCGGCCAGCGTTCCCATCCATCCCTTGCGATCCAGCAGTTGGAGCTCGCGCTCGAAGACGTCAATCGCATCGGAGACGATTTCGGTAAGTGCTGCCGCGCCACCCTTGACCACCATAGAGTCCGGATCTTCACCTTGGGGTAGTGTTGCAATCGTCACGCGGATCTTGGTCCGCAACAGTTGGTCGGCCGCACGAAAGCTCGCCCGCATTCCCGCCTGATCGTTGTCGTACAGTAACACCACTTCCGGTGTGTAGCGCTTGAGGAGCGCGGCTTGATCCGATGTGAACGCCGTCCCCAAAGGCGCCACCACGTTTTCTACGCCGGCTTCCACCGCACGCAGCACGTCGAAAAAGCCTTCGACTACGATGGCCTTTTCCTCGCGGCGGATCGACGGCCTGGCATGATGCAGGTTGTACAGCAACTGTCCCTTGTGAAAAATCCTCGAGTCCGGTGAGTTCAGATACTTGGGCTCGCCGTCACCCAGTACGCGCCCACCAAACCCCACGATACGACCGCGCAGATCGTGAATGGGAAACAGCAACCGCCCCCAAAAACGTGGACGCACCGACCCATCCTCGCGCCGCACCACCAGACCCGCTTCCAGCAATACGTCCTGCGCGATGCCCAGCTTTGCCATCGCCTCCAGAAACGCGCCTCCCTTGGGAGCAAATCCCAGCCCTAACGGATGGAGCGCTTCGCCGGAGAAGCCGCGCTGCGCCAAATACTTTCTGGCGACTGCACCGTCAGGCGCTTCCCGCAAACGCTTGGAGTACCACTCGCCGGCTATGGCCGCGGCGGAATAGAGCGGTTCTCGGGGATCGGGCCCGCCAGTTGGTCGATCGGGAATCACCACTCCAACCTTGGCAGCTACTTCTCTCACTGCCGTCGGGTAGTCCATCCCGAGGTGTTTCATGAAGAACGTGAATACGTCACCGCCCTCGTGACACACGAAGCAATAGTACATCTGCTTCTTCGGAATGACGGCGAAGTTGCGGTTCGTTCCACCGTGAAACGGGCACGGCCCGCGGTAATCCGTACCCGTGCGCCTGAGCGCCACGTGCTCCCCGAGCACCTGTACCATATCCGCGCAGTCCCGGACCTGCTCGATCAGCTCGTCAGGGATGATGCTCACGACTCAAACTCCGCGATCGTAACACCCCAACCACCTTGGTGCGACGGCGGGGTATGGAACGAGGCGACTCGCCCGTCACGCGCAAGAACCGCCGACACGCGCTCCCGCAACACTCCTGTCCCCTTGCCGTGAATGATGCGGACCGACCCGAGAGCCGCTACGATCGCCTCGTCGAGCGCAGACTTCACGGCCTCCTCGGCCTCATCTGCGGTCATGCCGCGAAGATCGATTTCCGTGTTGGCGGCTCGCTGGGAAACTTGCAGGGACGAAGGCGTGCGGCGTTTCACATGGGGTCTCACGGTCGGTCCCTCTTGCGGCGAAAACGCCTTGCTTCCCGGGCCTCGCACCCTCCACCCCTTCTTGAGCGCTTCCTCTTCCAGTCTTTTCAGCGCGGACCGCTCATTCCGAGCTCCATCTTCTAGCAACCGGCGAGCCTCCTTGGCCGTTGCCTCGGTCACCGCCGCACGCGCCAAGCCCAGTGCGTCTTCCACACGCTTCCTCGCCTCGAGGAGAAAACGCCGTGCTTCTTCTCGACCGTGGAGCTCCATCTCCCGCGCTTGGCGGTCGATCTCCGCGGCCTGGATCAACAGGTCAGAGTGCAGTTGATCCAGACCGTCCCGCTCGGCCTGCAAACGATCCTCCGCCTCCGCAATCTCTCGCTCCTTGGCCCCCAACAGCTTGTCACGCTTCTCGACGTCTGCGAGGAGCGATTCCAAGGAACGTTCTGTGTCAGGCTGCAGTTCTCGCGCCAGGGCCATGACGTGAGGCGGGAAGCCGAGCCGCTGCGCAATCGCCAGCCCGTACGACCGCCCTGGTATACCCTTCACAACCCGGTAAGTAGGCTCCAGGTGTTCGGCATCGAATTGCAGCGACGCGTTGACCGCCCCTTCGGTTTCAGATGCCAAACGCTTGAGTTGATGGAGATGGGTGGTCGCAAGCGTGACGCAGCCTCTGTCACACAGCGTCTGCAGCACGGCCCCGGCCAACGCGGCTCCTTCGGATGGATCCGTGCCGGTGCCGAACTCGTCGAGCAAAACGAGGGAGGCGTCGTTGGCTGATTCAAGCACCGCTTTCAACGCCGCGACATGGGCGCTGAAGGTACTGAGGTTTTCTGAGATTGATTGATGGTCGCCTATGTCCGCAAAGATCATCCCGAAAACGGGAAGCGTAGTGCCCTTCCCAACTGGTGGAATTACGCCCGACTGCGCCAAGGCGTTGATCAAACCAACCGCCTTTAGCAACACCGTCTTGCCGCCGGTGTTCGGGCCACTCACCACTATTACCCGCTCATTCTCGTTCGTCTCGAGATCGAACGGCACGACCACATCCAATTCGGCAAGCAGCAGGGGATGCCGGCCGTTACGTATCACCATTGGCGACGGCGCCTCGACCACGGTCGGCAGACACCCTTCTACGTCGAGAGCGTACCGTGCGCGGGCATACAGGTCGTCGACACGCACGCACATGTTCCATCCGTCGGCGATTCGATCGGCTTCGGGCCGGGCGAACTCGGTCAATTCCCTTAGGACCTGGAGAACGACCCGACGCTCAGTGGCCTCGCACGCGCTCAGTTCGTTTCCCAGCGCAACGGCATCTTGGGGCTCGACGAACAAAGTGGCGCCGGAACCCGACTCTCCGTGCACGATCCCCTTCACCCTGGAGCGCGCCTCCCGCCTTACGGGAATCACGTATCTCCCGCCGCGCATCGTCACTCCGGCATCGACACCCGAGACGGCAGAGGAGAACCGCTCGATCAGGCCTTGGAGCAACTCGACCAGACGGTCGCGCGTCACCCTGAAATTGCGGCGGGCCCGTTTGAGATCGTCGGAGGCGTTGTCTCTCACGCTACCGTCAACCTCGATCGCCGCTGTCAGACGGCGCCCCAACGCCGACGGCGGCGGATCAACGGCCAGAGCGTAGACGCGAGGGCTGTGCTTCTGCAGCCGGCGGAGATCGGCTGCCATGGTCCGAATAGCCTCAGCTGCCTGTCCCAACTCGGAGAGCTGAGCACCCTCCAGCACACTCCCGGGTACCCGAAGTCGTTCCAGGATAGGCCGCACATCGGGCACGGATTGGGGGGAGAAACCGTCGCCTCTGTCTATCAGGTCGGCCAACTCGGCCACAGCGGCAAGCTCTTCCCGGACTTCATCCACGGAGGTCGCCGGTAACCGCTGACGAACTCGTTCAGCGCCGGCTTCTGACAGCGCGAGTCGCGACACCACCTCAAGGACCTGGGCGAAC
>Ga0209988_10003795_pt1 | contig 10001 bp, 8 predicted proteins | sample N075metaG_FD_183115 | JGI IMG/M metagenome (GOLD analysis project Ga0209988, IMG submission 183115) | Deep subsurface microbial communities from Kermadec Trench to uncover new lineages of life (NeLLi) - N075 metaG (SPAdes) (version 2) | ecosystem: Environmental > Aquatic > Marine > Ocean trench... | reverse complement strand
ATCTGTTCTGGTCGGGCCGGGTCACCACCTCGACGCGGCGCGGCGGCTTCGAGCGCGTCTACGACCTGACCGAGCGCGTGCTGCCGGCCGCCGTGATCGAGGCACCGACGCCGACCGAGGCCGACGCCCAGCGTGAATTGACGCGCATCGCGGCGCGCGCGCTCGGCGTCGCGACCGAGGCCGATCTGCGCGACTATTTCCGCCTCTCGGCGGTCGACGGCAAGCGCGCCGTCGCCGCGTTGGCCGAGGCCGGCGATATCGTCCCTGTCACGGTCGAGGGCTGGCGCCAGCCGGCCTATCTCGACGCCGGCGCCCATCTGCCGCGCTGGGTGCGCGGCGCGGCGCTGCTCTCGCCGTTCGACCCGTTGGTCTGGGAGCGCGCGCGCACCGAGCGGCTGTTCGACTTCCGCTATCGGCTCGAGATCTACACGCCGGCGGCCAAACGCCGCCACGGCTACTACGTGCTGCCGTTCCTGCTCGACGGCCGGCTGGTCGCGCGGGTCGATCTCAAAGCCGACCGCGCCGCCGGGGTGTTGCGCGCCCTCGCCAGCCACGGCGAGGACGGCATCGACGCGCCCCATGTCGCGGCGGCGCTGGCCGCGGAGCTCGGCCGTCTCGCCGCCTGGCTCGGGCTCGAGCGCGTCACGGTCGGCCGGCGCGGCGACCTCTCGGGCGCGCTCGGCCGGGAGATGCGCGGTGCGTAGGCCGGGCTCGATGCGCGGGCTCGAGGACTTCGGCCGCACGCGGCTGTCGGCCAACTTCTACATGCGCGACTTCCTCTATTCCGAGATCGCCGACTTCTACGGCATCCCGAACATCCCGAGCGATCCCGATCTGGCGATCGCCGCCGGCCGCCGGCTCTGCGAGACGCTGCTCGAGCCCCTGCAGGAAACCTTCGGGCGCATCGCCATCCGTTCGGCCTTCCGCTCGGCGGACGTCAACGCATTCGGCAACGCCCACGGCGGCCAATGCGCGCGCAATGAGGCCAACGCCGCCTATCACATCTGGGACCTCCGCGATGCCGATGGTTGCATCGGCGCCGGCGCCTCGATCGTCATCCCCTGGTTCGCCGACCGCTACGCCACGGGGACCGACTGGCGCGCGCTCGCCTGGTGGATCCACGATCACCTCGACTACGCGCATCTGCAGTTCTTCCCCAAGCTCGCGGCGTTCAACATCCAGTGGCACGAGCGGCCGCGCCGCCGCATCGATTCCTTCATCGCGCCGCGCGGCTGCCTGACCAAGCCCGGCATGGCCAACCACGCCGGCCGCCATGCCGAATGCTACGCGGGATTTCCGAAGTTGAAGCGCGGCTAAACCAAAAATCAATCGTTCCGAAACGGTCGGAATCTACCAGCCCGCGACTGCGGGCCGCCGACCGTTCGGCGGAAGCATGCGCGGCGATTGAGCGCAGGTCAGCTTTGCGCAGCAAAGATGACCGCACCAAAAAACCACCGCACCAAAAACTCTAAAAATCGCTAACCCGGCCGTTTTTCTCCCAGTCGCCGTAGCGGGTCGGCTCGGGACCCTTCTGGCCGCCGACCTCCTCGGGCCGCTCGGCCGGCTTGCCGGGCGGTCGATCGTCGGCGCGCGACTCGTCGGTGGCGGCCGGTTTATTGTCCTCGGGCATGGACCCATCTTTAGCCGATAGCGCCTTGGACTGTCGACAGGCATCGCACACTGGGTTACACCGCGCCAACATGACCGCCACAACACCCGCCAGATCCGCCGCGCTCGATCTGCTCGACGCCGTGCTGTCGAAGCGCCGGCCGCTCGACGACGCGATCGCCGACCACGCCGCCCTCGCGCGGCTCGAGACGCGCGACCGCGCCTTCGCGCGGCTGCTGGTTGCCACCACGCTGCGCCGTCTTGGCCAGATCGACGCGGCGATCGACCACTTCCTGGCCAAGCCGCTGCCGGCCAGGGCGCGCATCGCGCGGCAGATCCTCCGGCTCGGCGCCTGCCAGCTCCTGTTCCTCGACACGCCGCCGCACGCCGCGGTCGACAGCGCGGTTGCGCTCGCCGGGGCGCGCACCAGCCGGCCGTTCAAGGGTCTGGTCAACGCGCTGCTGCGGCGCCTCGCCGGCGAGGGATCGACGCTCGTCGCCGCCCAGGACGCGGCGCGCCTGAATACGCCCGATTGGCTGTGGCAACGCTGGACCGTCACCTACGGCGAAACGGTGGCGCGCGCGATCGCGAACGCGCATCTCGCCGAGCCGACGCTCGATATCACGGTCAAGGACGACGCCGCCGGCTGGGCGGCGCGGCTCGACGCTTCGCGGCTGCCGACCGGCACGCTGCGCCGGCCGCTCGGCGGCCCCGTGACTGGGCTCCCGGGGTACGACGACGGCGCATGGTGGGTGCAGGACGCCGCCTCGGCGCTGCCCGCGCGGCTGCTGGGCGATGTCTCGGGCGCGACCGTTTTCGACCTCTGCGCGGCGCCAGGCGGCAAGACGGCCCAGCTCGCCGCCGCCGGCGCCCGTGTCGTCGCGGTCGACCGCAAGCACCGGCTCGGTCGGCTGCGCGAGAACCTCGCGCGCCTCGGCCTCGACGCCGAGACCGTGGCCGCCGACCTGACGCAGTGGCGGCCCGAGCGGCCGGCCGAGCGCGTGCTGCTCGACGCGCCGTGCAGCGCGACCGGCACGATCCGCCGCCATCCCGACGTCGCGCGCATCAAGCGGATCGCCGAGATCGGCCGCTTCGCGGCGCTCCAGGAACGCCTCTTGGCCACGGCGCTCGACGCGCTGGCGCCGGGCGGCCTGCTGGTCTACTGCGTCTGCTCGCTCGAGCCCGAGGAAGGCCCGGCGCACATCGAGGCGCTGCTCGCGCGCGACAGCAGCATGGTCCGCGAACCGATCACGGCCGGCGAAGTCAGCGGCCTCGCCGAGCTGATCGACGCCCGGGGCGATCTGCGCACGCTGCCCTCGCACCTCGCCGAACACGGCGGTCTCGACGGCTTCTACGCCGCGCGCTTGAAGCGCCTAGCCTAAGCTGATAGGACACCGCCATGCACCAGCCGCCGCGCATCGCGCCCTCGATCCTGGCCGCCGATTTCGCCCGTCTCGGCGAGGAAATCCGCGCGATCTGCGCGGCGGGCGCCGATTACATCCACATCGACGTCATGGACGGCCATTTCGTGCCCAACGTCACGATCGGGCCCGATGTGGTCAAGGCGCTCCGGCCGCACAGCGACAAGCCGTTCGACGTGCATCTGATGATCTCGCCGGTCGATCCTTACGTGCCGGCCTTCGCCGAGGCCGGTGCCGACATCATCACCGTCCATCCCGAGGCCGGGCCGCATCTCCATCGCACCGTGCAGCTGATCAAATCGCTCGGCTGCCGGGCCGGCGTCGCGCTCAACCCGGGCACGCCGGCCGACGCGGTCGACTGCGTGCTCGGCGAGGTCGATCTGGTGCTCGCCATGTCGGTCAACCCGGGCTTCGGCGGCCAGGCGTTCATCCCCGCGACGCTCGACAAGATCGCCGCGTTGCGCGCCAAGATCGACGCCACCGGGCGCGACATCGAGCTCGAGGTCGACGGCGGCGTCAACGCCGAAACCGCGCCCGGCTGCGTCGCCGCCGGCGCCGACGTGCTGGTCGCCGGCAGCGCCGTGTTCCACGGCGCGCCCGAGGACTACGCGGCCAACATCGCGCGTCTCAAGGGTTAGCCTTGCGATGGCCGAGCGCCGCGTGAAGTGGCCCGGGCGCGGCCTCGGCCGCCGCCTGCGCGCCCGCGCCGGCGCGGCCGTCGAGGGCGCGGTCTACGGCTCGTCGCTCTACCGCTTGAGCCTGCGCGGCCGCCGTCCCGACGCGCTTCGCTTCGCGCCGTCCGATCCGATGCCCGGCGACGCCGACCGCGGCCGCGCGCTAATCGGCGGTGACTACGACTTCGGCGGCGAGCGTGTGACGAGCGACCACGGCGTGCCGTGGCGCAACGAACGCGTCGGCCAGTCATGGCTCGTCGAGGCGCATGGTTTCGGCTGGCTGCGCGACCTCGCCGCGGTCGGCGGCGCCGAGGCGCGCAGCGCGGCGCGCGCCGCGCTCGGCGATTGGATTGCCAACTGCGGCGTCTGGCGGCCGATCGCCTGGCGGCCCGACGTGCTCGGCCGCCGTATCGTCGCCTGGCTGAGCCACGCGTCGCTGCTGCTCGGCGACGACAATGCGCTGGCGGCGCTGGCGCGCGCGAGCCTCGCCGAGCAGCTGCGTCATCTCGGCCGCACGGCGGCCAACGCCGCCGACGGCGAGGCGCGCATCGCGGCGCTGATGGGGCTGGTGACCGGCGGGCTCGCGCTCGACGGCGGCGAGCGGCGGCTGGCGCGCGGCCTGCAGCTGCTCGACCCCGAGATCGCCCGGCAGGTGCTGACCGATGGCGGCCACGTCGAACGCAGTCCGTCGGCGCATCTGGCGGCGTTCCTGGACCTGGCGTCGATCCGCGCCACGCTGGTCGCGTCGCAGACGCCGGTGCCGGATACGCTGCAGGGCGCGATCGACCGCATGGCGCCGATGCTGCGGTTCTTTCGCCATGGCGACGGCGGCCTCGCCCTGTTCAACGACTCGAACGAGGAGAGCCCGACGGCGATCGACATCGCGCTGGGTCTCGGCGAGGCGACCGGCGCCGCGCCGAAGAGCGCGCCGCACACCGGCTTCGAGCGCATCGCGGCGCGTCATTCGCTGCTGATCGTCGATGTCGGCGGACCGCCGCCCGCCGCCAGCCGTCACAGCCATGCCGGACCGCTCTCGTTCGAGTTCAGCGTCGGCGCCGAGCGGCTGATCGTCAATTGCGGCGCCCATGGCGGCGACCGTCCCGAATGGCGCGAGGCGCAGCGCGCGACGGCGGCCCACTCGACGGTCACCGTCGACGATACCAACGCGTTCGAAACCGTGCCCGACGGGGCGCCCGCCGCGCGGCGCGTCGCGACCGCCTGCACGCGCAACGAAGATGACGGCAACACCTGGCTCGAGGCGCGCCACGACGGCTATCAGGCGGCCTTCGGCCTGAGCCACGCCCGCCGGCTCTATCTCGACACCGAGGGCACCGACCTGCGCGGCGAGGACTGCCTCTCGGGGCCCGGCGGCACCGGCTTCACCGTGCGCTTTCACCTGCACCCCGACGTCAGTGTCTCGCTGGTCGGCGAAGGCGCCGGGGCGTTGCTTCGCCTGCCCGACGGCGCTGGCTGGCGGCTGCGCGCCGCGGGCGCCGCCATGCGCATCGCCGAGAGCGTCTATCTGGGCCGCCGCAACGTGGTCAGGCGCTCGGAGCAGATCGTCTTGAGCGGCCCGCTGACCGGCGGCACGACGATCGTCAAATGGGCGCTCTCGCGCATCGCGCGGGTGAGTTAACTCACAGCTCCCAGCGGCGCATGCCGGCGGGCAGCTCGATGCGCCGCCACATGCCCTTGACGTCGGCGATCAGCGCATCGGGCGCGGCGATGCGCGCGAAACTCTCGGTGGTGAAGCCGCGAAACGCGTCATGGGCGACGGCGCCGACGACCACGTCGTAGCCCGCCGCGTCATCGAGCGCCTCGATCGGGCGCATGCCGTGGATCGACGCGACCTCGTCCGCATCGGCCAGCGGATCGTGGACGTCGACCTCGAGCCCGTGTTCCTTGAGACCCTGGACGATATCGACGACCCGGCTGTTGCGCAGGTCGGGTACGTTCTCCTTGAAGGTGACGCCGAGCACCAGCGCCCGCCCGCCGTCGACGCAGCCGGCGATCTCGTCGGCGACGAAGCGGCCCATGCCATCGTTGATGCGTCGACCGGCGAGAATGATCTCGGGGTCGTGGCCCACTTGGCGCGCCAGGTGGGCCAGATAGAACGGGTCGACGCCGATACAGTGGCCGCCGACCAGGCCGGGCCGAAAGTCGAGGAAGTTCCACTTGGTGCGCGCGGCGTCGAGCACGTCGTGGCTCGAGATGCCCAGTTTGTGGAAGATGCGCGTCACCTCGTTGACGAAGGCGATGTTGATGTCGCGCTGGGCGTTCTCGATGACCTTGGCGGCTTCGGCGGTCCGGATGTCGCGCGCGACGAACACGCCGCCCGAGGTGATCGCGCCGTACATCGCCTCGAGCGTGGCTGTCGCCTCGGGCGTCTGGCCGGCAACCACCTTGGTGATGCGCTCGACGCTGTGCTCGCGATCGCCCGGGTTGATGCGCTCGGGCGCGTAGCCCAGCAGAAAATCCTCGCCGGCAGTGAGACCCGACGCCGCCTCGATTTCGGGACCGCAGATATCCTCGGTGACGCCCGGATAGACGGTGCTCTCGACGACGACCAGCGCGCCCTTGGCGATCTGGGCGCCGACCGTGCGAGACGCGCCGATCAGCGCGCCGAGGTCGGGTTCGCGCCGTTCGTCGACCGGCGTCGGCACGGCGATCGCGAAGACGTCCGAGCCCGCCATCGCGGCCGGGTCGTCGGCGAGGGCGGCGGTGGTCGAAGCCAAGACCGCCGGCGCGACCTCGCGGGTCCGGTCGTGGCCGGCACGCAGCTCGGCGATGCGCGCCGCGTCGTGGTCGTAGCCGACGACGTCGAAATGGCGCGCCAGCGCAATGGTCAGCGGCAAGCCGACGTAGCCGAGGCCGACCACGGAGATTCGCGAGGGCAAGGTCATCGATGTCTTCCTGTTGCGCGGTGATCGATCGTCGTCGAGAGCATAATCCGATCGATCGTTATCGGTCGAATTATGCCAGCCCGCGCCAATCTTATCCCAACAAGAGGAGGGCCGCCGACCGTTCGGCCACCCTCGATCCCATAAGACCGGCATGCGCGGCGATTGAGCGCAGGTCAGCTTTACGTAGTAAAGGTGACCGCACAATGCTCCTAACGCCCCAACCGGCGCGTTGTCAATTGGCCGAGAGTCCGAGGCGGTCGAGCTGGCGGGCGATGACGCGGCGTTCGTCGTAGAGCGTCGCGGCCCGTGCGCGGCCCGCCGTGCCCCAGGTTTCGCGCAGCTTCGGGTCGATGACCAGGCGGTCGACCGCCGCGCCGAGCGCGCGCGCGTCGTCGACCGGCACGAGCGCCCCGGTCTCGCCGTCGACGACTTCCTCGCGCGCGCCGCGGATGTCGGTCGCGACGACCGGCAGGCCGGTCATCATCGCCTCGATGATCGAGCGTGGCATGCCCTCGCGATGCGACGCGAGCACGAAGACGTCGGCGGCGCGCAACAGCTCGGGCACGTCGTCGCGCGCGCCCAACAGGCGCAGCCTCGGCCCGAGCGCCGGGTCCGCCCGCGCCCGCGCGAGGACGTCGTCGATCGATCGCGCATGGTCGCTCGCCAGACGCTCGCCGACGACCCAAAGATGGGCATCGACGTCGCGCATTGCCTCGAACAGCTCGGGGTAGCCCTTCTCGGCGACCAGCCGGCCGACGCAGATGATGACCACGGCGTCGTCGGGCGTATCCAGCTTTCCCCGCAGCGCCCGGCGGTCGGCGCCGCCATCGGTGGCCGCCGCGAAGCGCGCGACGTCGACGCCGTTGCCGATCGCCTCGATCACGCCGCCCGGACACAGATTGAGGCGGCGCGCCGTCTCGGCATCCTCCTCGGCCTGCGTGAACAGGACGTCGGTGACGCGCCCGGCGAGCCATTCGAGCGCGATCAACGGGGCGCGCTTGGGCCAGGCCATGCGCTCGTGGAAATAGAAGCCGTGCGCGGTGTAGACGATGCGCGGCACGCCGGTGCGCCAGGCGGCGAGGCGGCCGATCAGGCCGGCGACCGGCGTGTGCACATGGACCATGTCGAAGCGTTCGGCGCGGAACATAGCGACCAGTCGCCGATAGGCGCGCGCGTGGCGCGCCAGATTGAAATCGCGCGAGAACGGCGCCGTCTCGACACGCAGGCCGGCGTCGCGCACGCGCGCCAGCAGGGGCCCGTCGGCGCAGACCCCGATCACCTCGTGGCCGGCGTCGCGCTCGGCGAGCATCAGCGGCTTGAGGAAGCGTTGGAGCGTGAAGTCGACCGCGCAGAGCTGGCAGATCTTCATGCCGGCCGCGCCGCGGGCTCGGCCGGGTCGATCCACATGCCGAACCACTGTTCGAGCATCAGGAGCGCCCAGATGCGCGGGTGGTTCAGGTGGCGCCCGGCGACATGATCGTCGAGCAGACGGCGCACCGCCTCGGGGCGGAACAGGCCGCGCTCGATGGCGCGTGGCGAGAGCAGCGTGTCGTACGCCATCTCCTTCAGTTCGTCGCGCAGCCAACGGTCGATCGGCACGCCGAAACCCATCTTCGGCCGGTCGACCACCTCGCGCGGCAGGCGCTCGGCCATGATCGATTTCAGCAGCGATTTGGTTCGCATGCCGGTCATCTTCTGGCTTGCCGGGATGGTCGCCACGTAGGCCATCAGCTCGTGGTCGAGGAACGGCGAGCGGCCCTCGAGGCCGTGCGCCATGGTCGCGACGTCGACCTTGACCAGCAAATCGTCGGGCAGATAGGCGTGGATGTCGGTATAGGCGGCGCGCCCGGCCGTGCAGCGCTGGCCATCCAACCACGGCGCGAGAACCGAAGCCGACCGGCAATCGAGCTGGTCGCGCATGCCGTCACCGTACAGCGCATCCTTTTGGGCATCGCTGAAATAGGCCATCCAGCTGGCGTAGCGCTCGGCATCGGGCATCGCAGCTTCGACCAGAAACCGTCGGGCATAGCGGGCGCCGCGGTGCGCGCTGGTCTCGAAGGGCAGCGCGCGGCCGATCGCCGCCAGCGCCCGGCGCGCCGGCGCGGGCAGCGCGTCGAGCCAGCCGGCGGCGCGGCACCCGGCATAGCGCGGATAGCCGAGGAAGCCCTCGTCGCCGCCGTCGCCGTTGAGCGCGACGGTGACGTGACGCCGGGTGATCTCGGAGACGTACCACGTCGGCACGGCGGACGAATCGGCAAACGGCTCGCCATAGTGCCAGGCGAGCTTGGGGACGATCGCGACGGCGTCGGGCTCGACGACGAACTCGTGGTGATCGGTGCCGTAACGCTCGGCGACCATGCGGGCGTAGCGCCGCTCGTCATACGCCGCATCCTCGAAGCCGATGGTGAAGGTCTTGACCGGCCGGTCGGAGGCGCGCGCCATCGACGCGACGACCGACGCCGAATCGATGCCGCCCGACAGAAAGGCGCCGAGCGGCACGTCCGAGATCATGCGCATACGCACCGCCTCGTCGAAGCGGGCGATGATTTCCTGTTTGAGCTCTTCGACCGGCCGCGGCCGCGCCGCCTCGGGCTCGGGCAGCGACCAATAGCGCTCGCTGCGCGCCGCACCGCCGCCGTCGCCGCCGACGACCATGTAATGCGCCGCGTCGAGCCGCGCGACGCCTTCGAAGGCGGTCATCGGCGCGGGCACGTACTGCAGCGTCAGGTAATGGTGGATCGCGGTCAGGTCGGGCACGCGCGGCATGCCGGGCCAGGCCAGGATCGCCTTGATCTCGGAACCGAACAGCAGCTTGCCGTCGTGCCAGGCGTAATAGAGCGGCTTCTGGCCCAACCGGTCACGGGCGAGCAGCAGCCGGCGGTGGCGCGCATCCCACAAGACGAAGGCGAACATGCCGCGCAGCCGCGCGATGACGCCCTCGCCCCACTGCTTGTAGCCGTTGACGATGACCTCGGCGTCGCCGCGGCTCTTGAACCTGTGGCCCAGCGCCATCAGCTCTTCGCGCAGTTCCAGAAAGTTATAGATTTCGCCGTTATGGACGAGGTGAACGACGCCTTCCGAATCGCTCATCGGCTGGTCGGCCGCCGCGCTCAAGTCGATGATCGCGAGCCTTGCGTGGCCCATCCCGACATGTTCGTCATGCCAGACGAAAAGACCGTCGGGGCCGCGATGGCTCAAGGTCGAGATCATGCCGCGGACATCGTCGTCCAACGCCTCGCGCGCCGCGATCGGCGAGGCTGACCAGACGCCGGCAATACCGCACATGGCGCGTTATACCAAGGACCGGGCCATCACGCCGGCGCCGCGCCGCGCGCCGGTTCCAGCCCCAGTTCGTGCGCCACGACGCTGTGAATATGGACGGCGCCGACGATCGC
>Ga0209988_10003793_pt1 | contig 10007 bp, 12 predicted proteins | sample N075metaG_FD_183115 | JGI IMG/M metagenome (GOLD analysis project Ga0209988, IMG submission 183115) | Deep subsurface microbial communities from Kermadec Trench to uncover new lineages of life (NeLLi) - N075 metaG (SPAdes) (version 2) | ecosystem: Environmental > Aquatic > Marine > Ocean trench... | reverse complement strand
CTCCTTCTCGAACCAACGTGTTTCACCAACAACGGAAAGGATAGATTCGCCAAGCTGCCGGGATTCATCGTTTACTGATTTGGTTGCGAATAGCCCCGTCATTCCTTTTCGAATCAATGCCGGCGTGTTAGGCATGCATCGAATAATAGTAGGGCAACCCAGCCAGGATACGAGAGACCGGGTGGTAATACCGGCGGCAACACTGATAAATAATTTACCGGTTGCCATTGAGCTGATCTGCGTCGCGAGCGGTTCGACGACATCAGGTTTTACACTGATAATTATCACATCAGCCTGGGCAATGGCGATGAGATTGTCTGTCGTTGTGTTCACTTGCTTTTCCTTCACTTTAGCAAGTTGCATTTCAGTCAGGTCTGTCGCCCAGATGTCTCCGGGGTCGAAACCACCCTCAATCAGCCCCCCAATAATCGCCTGGGCAATATTGCCTGCACCCATAAAAGCAAGTTTAGTCATGGCGTTTCACGCTCTCCAAATATGTCTGTTCCAATTCTGACCCATGTCGCACCCTCTACAATAGCGGCCTCGAGATCTGCGCTCATGCCCATTGATAACTCGTTAAACAGGGGTAAGGCACATTGCTGTTGAACCTGCTTCTGAAGGCTGGCCAGGCGCGCGAAATGGGTTCTCTGCATGGTGTAATCATCCGTTTTCTGTGGGATTGCCATCAACCCTCGCAATTGTATGCGCTTGAAGGGCAAGAGAGATTTAACCAGTCCAAGCAGATCTTCTTCCCTGACACCCGCCTTACCTTGTTCCTTGTTTACATTTACCTGGAGCAGAACATTCAAGGGATCGACGTCATCGGACCGTTGGGCATCCAGTCGTCGCGCAACTTTCACACTGGAAACGGTATGCACCCAATCAAAATACGCCGCAATATCCCGGGTCTTGTTGGATTGGATTGCACCGATATAGTGCCAGGTCACGCCGGGGAAAGAGGGAATCTTTGTCAGCGCGTCCTGCAGGTAATTTTCACCAAAATCCAATTGCCCCGCTTCGATTGCCTGCTCGACCAACTGAGCCGGTTTAGTTTTGCTTACGGCCAGCAGTTTTACAGTCTCCGGGTCGCGGAAAGCCAGTTCACAAGCTCGCTTTATGCGTTCTTGAAGCCGATTAAGATTGATTCTGATACTGCTCATCGTAATGAAATTGTGGTTTATTCACGAATTCGATAATACTATTAACCTAATGACTCGCCTGGTCTGACATTAGCCACGCCTGGAGATGCGAGTTTTTACCAGAAAAATGGCTCATTGAACAGGTAACGAATAATGGATATTACTGAACTTCTGGCTTTTAGCGAAAAGCAAGGTGCATCGGATCTGCATTTATCCGCGGGTCTTCCGCCCATGATAAGGGTTGACGGAGACATACGCCGAATTAATCTCCCGGCTCTTGATCACAAAGAAGTGCATTCGCTGGTCTATGAGATCATGAATGACAAACGCGCAAAGACTATGAAGAATTCTTTGAGACTGACTTTTCTTTCGAAATACCGGGGGTTGCTCGATTCCGTGTTAATGCATTCAATCATAATAGAGGTGCAGGCGGTGTGTTTCGGACCATTCCTTCCAAGGTGCTGACCATGGAAGAATTGGGGATGGGGGAAATATTCAGGAAAATAGCTGAGACCCCCCGTGGAATGATTACAGTAACGGGGCCGACAGGGTCTGGTAAAAGTACGACGCTCGCGGCCATGATGGATTATATTAACGATACCCGTTATCAACACATCCTGACGGTCGAAGACCCGATCGAATTTGTACACGAGAGCAAAAAATGTCTCATAAACCAGCGTGAAGTGCACCGGGATACACTTGGCTTCAATGAAGCGTTACGCTCGGCTTTACGGGAAGACCCGGATATTATTCTCGTCGGGGAAATGAGGGATCTGGAAACGATTCGCCTGGCTCTGGAGGCCGCGGAAACAGGACATATGGTATTCGGAACGCTGCACACCTCCTCGGCAGCGAAAACGATCGACAGGGTTATCGATGTCTTTCCGGGCACGGAGAAGTCCATGGTTCGATCCATGTTATCTGAATCATTGGCCGCGGTTATCTCGCAGACTTTGTTGAAGAAAATAGGTGGCGGCAGGGTGGCGGCTCATGAAATCATGATATGTACACCGGCGATACGTAATCTTATAAGGGAAGACAAAGTTGCCCAGATGTATTCAGCGATTCAAACCGGAGGCCAACTGGGCATGCAAACGCTCGATCAATGTTTACGGGAAATGCTTGATAAAAATATCATTACCAAGGAAGCGGCACAGGATAAGGCGAAGATACCCGATGATTTTCTGTAGCCGCTACAAGGGATAAGCTTATGATTGATTTCGATATATTATTAAAGGTCGTTGTCGACAAGGAAGCTTCTGATCTGTTTATTACAGCGGGATTACCGCCTTCGATCAAAGTTAATGGCCGCATGCTACCGCTGTCGAAAACAGCCTTAACGGCAGAACAGGCAAGAGAGATAGTGCACTCCACCATGACTGAGCCACAGATTCAGGAGTTTGAGACCGAGCGAGAGTGTAATTTTGCCATTCAATCTCAATTAGCCGGTCGGTTCAGGGTCAGTGCGTTTTATCAAAGAAATGCTGCAGGCATGGTATTACGCAGGATCGAGTCCCGAATCCCGAGCCTGGAAGAGTTGGGGTTGCCAGAGGCGGTCAAGACGCTGGCCATGATCAAACGTGGATTGATTATCTTCGTTGGTGCGACCGGTACCGGGAAATCGACCTCTCTGGCAGCGATGATTGGTTACCGAAACCATAAGAGCAAAGGTCACATCATTACAATTGAAGACCCGATCGAATTTATTCATGACCATGCCGGATGTATGGTCACCCAGAGAGAAGTAGGAATAGATACACCCAGTTTTGAAGTGGCCCTGAAAAATACGCTCAGGCAGGCGCCTGATGTCATTGTGATCGGGGAGATTCGAACGGAGGAAACGATGAATCATGCTATCACCTTCGCTGAAACAGGCCACCTGTGCCTGGCTACTTTGCACGCAAACAATGCCAATCAGGCGATGGATCGCATTATCAACTTTTTCCCGATTGAACGACACAACCAGGTGTGGCTGGATTTATCCTTGAATTTAAGGGGCATGGTGGCGCAACAGCTGATACCACGGGCCGATGGCAAGGGACGATGTGCTGCAATTGAAATCCTGCTCAATACTCCGCTGATTTCGGACCTGATCAAAAAGGGAGATGTTCTATCGCTGAAAGAATTGATGTCGAAATCTAACGAGCAAGGAATGCAAACATTTGACCAGGCGTTGTATCAATTGTACCTGGATGAACAGATCACTTATGACGCTGCCCTGGCATCGGCTGATTCAGCCAATGACCTGCGGCTGATGATCAAGTTGTCAGGTGATGAACTTTCGGGGCCAGCTGCCCTCTCGACCCAGGGCCTGTCCCTTGAATCGAGCGAAGATAGCGTAGGAATTTAGCCATACACTGCATACGGATCTGGTGTGGATTGTGAGTATTGGATCGCGACAATCTGTTCCTGCAATCTATCACGACATTCTGAAGTAGGATTCGAGAATGATCTTTGCGGCAATATGGTCGAATGATCCGGAATTGAGCTTATCGTTGCCTGGCCTGGCTTCAAACGAAGTAAGCCGTTCATCCACCATCTCCACAGGAATATTGAATCTTCCGTTGAGTTTGCGGGCGAATTTCCTGGCAAGCCGGGACATGGTGCTTTCAGAATTATCCATATTCAGCGGTAAACCAATAACGAGTCGTACCGGTTGCCATTGCGCAATCAGGTGTTCGATTTTGTCCCAATCAGGTATGCCATCAGTCGCCTTGATAATGGTGATTGGCGTCGCTGTTGCGGTAATGGGTTGACCGACGGCGATGCCAATCTTGCGCATACCAAAATCAAATGCCATCACCAGACTATTGTTAGCCATGACCCGTGGTCGGTCCGATAAGATTGATGTCAATGCCCATTACTTTCGCGGCTTTGTACGGCTTTGTGTGATGATCGTTCGAAAATAGAATGTCGCGGTCAAAAGGGGTAACCAACCAGGCATCGGATACAATTTCTTCTTCTAATTGTTGTCCACCCCAGCCGGCATAACCGACAATGGCAATTACCTGTTGCGGTGGATCTTCCAGCAGCAGATCTGCAATCAGGTCTGGTGACGTGGACAGGGTAATCTCGGGATTGATCGGAAGTGAACTCTCATACTGTTTGTCCGGTGTGTGTAAAAAGAAGATACGATCCTGTTCGACCGGACCGCCTTCAAGAACCTCAACCTTACAGTGGGTATCTTTAAGTTCGGGGAAGATGGCCGCTAATTCAATCTTGATTGGTTTGTTGATCATCAGGCCAAATGCACCTTCTTGGTTGTGTTCGATCAGAAATGTAACACTATCTCGAAAGTAATCTCCCTTGAGTGCGGGCATAGACACCAGGAATTCTCCCTTGAGGGAATGGCTCACCATTTTAGAAACTTCTCATTGAACTGTTCTTACGAAATTGCCAGGTTCTAATAATTTCCAGCACATCGGTTGTTCGGCGTAGTTCGTCAGAAAATGGCGCAAAGGGAGCCGCCAGGCGAACGATACGGATGGCAGCATCATCCAACACTTTGTGACCTGAGGTTTCCAGCAACTGCACTTCTCGCAAGGCTCCATCCGGAAGAATTGCCACCATGAGGCGTAGGCTCCCATAAAGCTTTCTTCTGCGCGCCTCACTGGGATAGTTCAGGTTCCCGATACTCTCAATTTTTCGCCTCCAGGAGTTGAGATAGAAGGCATCTGAGCTTGAGGCCGTCGATAGGCTGGTAAGACGTTTGATTCGAGGACGGTTAGCGTAGATCTGGCGTTGCCGATCCAGCCTCGCCTCGAGACTGGCAATGTCAAGGCTCCGTTGACGCAGGGATTTTTTACCAGGATTCGTGCTCTCGCCCTGGTTTGGCGATTCCAGTTTGGCATCCGGCAAGGTTTTCTGTTCACTTTTACCCGACGTTGTCACCACGGGTTTTTGTTGTTGCTCCACTTGTGGAGCGGTTCTCTGGGTCTGCTGCGGAGAAGTTTTGCGAATAACGGTATCGTGAAAGTCAGCCTGGTTTGGCGATGTAATCAATGCTTTTTTGGAGAGGGTGCCACTTCCAGTCTGGCTGAATTGTGCAAGGAAATCAGCTGCTTTGGGACTATTTTTGTTACCGTGTTGTACCAGAGTCACTTCCATTGTGTGAGTAGAAGGCTTTTTGGCCACATAGGTAAATGTCACGCCAAGGATGATTGCCGCATGAACCGTAGCGGCAAGGAAAGTGGTGAAGGTTAACCTGTCTCCTGGCGTAATTGTCGGTGCGAGGGTCGTCATTAGTTGCCAGGGCTGAGGATTTCGGCTTCGATAAAGTTGATATAATCCCCGGCAATATCAAGGCCAAATGCTTTGTCCAGTTCACGAATGCAGGTGGGGCAAGTGACATTTATTTCAGTAAGAAAGTCTCCAATCACGTCGATTCCCACAAAATAGAGACCTTTTTCCCTGAGTGCCGGTGCCACCTGCTCGCATATCCAGAGATCCCGATCATTTAGTTCGCGACCGATTCCTTTTCCCCCGGCGGCAAGATTCCCCCTGGTTTCACCGGACGCGGGTACCCGCGCCAGACCAAAGGGAACCGGATCGCCATTAATCAGCAAGATTCTTGTATCCCCGTTCTTGATTTCAGGTATAAATTTTTGCGCCATAGTTTGTCGCTGACCATGGTCCGTCAGGGTTTCAATGATAACGCTGAGATTGCTGCCATCGGGCTTAACATGAAATATTGATGTACCGCCCATGCCATCCAGAGGCTTGTAGATCACATTCCGGTGGGTATCGTAAAAACTGCGAAGCAGAGCTGGGTCACGGCTGACGAGATGTGGCGGACAACATTGTGGAAATTGCAACGCAAAAAGTTTCTCATTGCAATCCCGAATGCTGCCTGGCTGGTTGAGTACTGGTGTTCCTGCTTTTTCTGCCATCTCAAGTAAATAGGTCGAGTAGATGAATTCCATATTAAATGGAGGTTCTTTTCGCATCAAAACGACATCAAGATCGGAAACAGGCAGGAATTCGGAGTCTAGGACCTCGAACCAATGCTCCAGGTCATCAAATAATTTAACGCGGAAACGGTGTGTATACACCTCTCCGTCTTGTATGTAGAGGCCATCTTGCCCGATCTTGTAAATGTCCCATCCTTTTGCCTGTGCCGCCAGCATCATTGCCAGTGTACTGTCCTTTTTGGGGTTAATGGTGGTAAGGGGATCCATTACGACCCCAAATTTAGTAACCAAATTCAAGATACCTCATGATTCAGCGAATATAATTGAACAGGAGTAAGCCTATAGAGTAAGACGTTGAGTGTGTAGGCATTGTAATCCAGAAACAGTACGCTGGTAGCAAAATATCCTTAATTGTCCGGTACTTATGGATTGATTCTAACAACTGTGTTAAAAAAAGCGCTGCAACTTACGTATAGTAATGGAATTTTGTTGAAATTAGTTGGTTTTGACGTAGATAAATCAGGGTAAAACCGATGGATGACAATTTTGAAGGCGTTAAGGTAATGGTTATTGATGATAGCAAAACCATTCGACGAACTGCCGAAACCCTTTTGTCAAAAGCGGGATGTGAAGTTACTACCGCAACAGACGGTTTTGATGCCCTTGCCAAGATAGCTGACACAAAACCCGCCATCATTTTTGTCGATATTATGATGCCTCGACTTGATGGCTATCAGACCTGCGCTCTTATCAAGAATAACAGTGCATACAAAAGTACACCTGTCATTATGTTATCCAGCAAAGACGGTCTGTTTGATCGTGCAAAAGGGCGGATAGTCGGTTCCGACCAGTATTTAACAAAACCGTTTAGCAAGGATGAATTGCTTAGCGCCATCCGTGATCACGTTAAAACACCATAGGTTTTGACAGGGAATCTGTTTATGTCGAAAGTATTAGTAGTTGATGATTCACCCACAGAACTATCTCAGTTCAAGGAAATGTTGGAAGGGCTGGGGCACGAAGTGATAACAGCGGAAAATGGAAGTGACGGGGTCGCACTTACCAGGAAAGAACAACCTGATATCGTTCTCATGGATATCGTCATGCCGGGTATGAACGGTTTTCAGGCGACCAGGCAGATATGCAGAGGCGCTGACACGAAACATATTCCGGTCATCATCATTAGTAGCAAAAACCAGGAAACCGACAAGTTGTGGGGCCAGAGACAGGGTGCGAAGGGATACCTTACCAAGCCTATTGACACACAAGACCTGGTCAGAGCAATAGACGCGTTGCTAGAGGTGTAGTTCAAAACAGATGAGCGAAAGGTCGTTGTTTTCAATACTTGAATCGCTGGCTGAACGTAGCCAGAAGATCACGGCTGAGCTGCCGTCGAATGAAAACACCCATGTTCACTGGGTAGGACTTGGCTTTAACCTGCTGGGTCAGAGATTTGTTGTACCCCTGGAGGAAGTCGCTGAAACAATGAGTGTCCCACAGGCGACTCGTTTACCAGGTGTAAAAAACTTTGTTTCGGGTATTGGAAATGTGCGGGGTAAGCTGATGGTGTTGATAGATCTTGCCAGGTTTATTGGCGAGGAATCTAAGGTTGCCAAGGCTCAACGTCGCATTCTCGCAGTGGAGGATGAAGGACAATATTTTGGATTCATTATTGACGAGTCGCTCGGCATGCAGCATTTTCCCAGTGATTCCTTTGAAGAAGCGGTTCATGAGATTGAAGACAAGTTTAAACCATTTGTACGGGGTAGTTTTCGTGTCGCGGGGATAGAATGGCCAGTTGTAAGCCTTACTGCACTTGCTGAGCATCCAGAACTGAAAAAACTAGCGATAGCGTCATAGAACGATAAGTAATTGTATAAAGGTACTATTTATGGTTGATAAATCGAACGTAGTTGGAAGCGTGATTCGCAGTCCGTTGATTGTAACCATGGTTATTCTGTTAATTCTAATGATTACCGGGTTTGCGGGTAACTACTATTTTATCAATCAAGGTGCACAACGCATGGGCAACTATCTCGGCTACACTGGCCAACTTAAGGTGTTGTCACAAGAAATAGCGAAACAAGCGACAAGTGTCGCACACGGCAATATTGAAGGTTTATCAGTACTGACGAATGCCATAGGTCAGTTTGAAACCAATTTGGGATATCTTAGAAATGGGAGCCCGCTCGTCAATATGCCGCCTTCCGGACGGGAATCCCAGGTCCAGTTGAAGAAAGTTGTTAGTCTTTGGGCTGAAATGAAAGCTGATGTCGAACTGATATTGGGTAATCGGGAAGCGTTGGTATACTTGCAGGACAACTCCACTGATCTGGCCATTACAATGTCTGCTATCCAGGCAGAGAATGAGAAGGTGGTGGCTGCTTTGTTGCGCTTGTCCAGGCCCGCTAACGAAATCGCACTGGCGCAGCGCCAATCTTTGCTTATCGAGAGAATGTCACACAGTATGGACAAGATTCTTCAGTTGGGTAGCTCAAAAAGTCTTTCTGATAACTTCAGTCGTGATAGCCAGACTTTTACACGTGTGTTGAGTGGTATGACAAATGGAGACAAGAAACTACTGTTGGCGGCAGCGACTAATGCAGGGGTTCGAAGTAGTCTCACAAAAATTGCTGAACTTTTTCGGTCTGTATCTTCAGGGGTCAAAGGAATATCGATACAAACCGGGGGTCTGGCACAGACAATAAATTCTGCAGATGCGATCCATGCTGTCTCCAACGAATTCTTGACGCTGATGGATGCATTGAGTGAAACTTATGACAGGCAATATGGAATACAATTTGTGCCGGTCGTCCTGGAACTGGGATTTGTCGGCGGCTCACTCTTTTTGTTTCTCTTCATCAGCCTTCTCATTAACCGGGAAGGTCAGAAAAATGTTGAACATTCTGAACGCATCAACGAGGAAAACCAGGCCGCAGTCCTGCTGCTGTTAAACGAACTTGCCGATTTGGCAGATGGTGACCTGAGCGTTCAGGCCACAGTGACGGAAAGTTATACCGGGGCAATCGCCGACTCTATTAATTTCTCTTTTGACCAGATGCGCGGCCTTGTTAAAGGGATCAATGAAACCTCGGGGAAAGTGTCTGCGATTGCAGAAAAAACACAAAACTCAGTTGGCGAGCTCGCTGAAGCATCTCTGCGCCAGTCCAATGAAATAAGCGATGTATCTGATGCCGTGGACGAGATGGCAGTTTCCATCGACATGGTTTCGTACAACGCTGCAGAATCCTCATCGGTTGCAGAACGATCTGTTGACATCGCCAACAAGGGGGCAATTGTTGTTCAAAATACCATCGATGGAATGGATAAAATTCGAGGTCAGATACAGGAAACGGCGAAAAGAATAAAACGCCTTGGCGAAAGCTCTCAGGAGATTGGGGACATTGTATCTTTGATTAATGATATCGCCGACCAGACGAATATCTTGTCGTTGAATGCGGCCATCCAGGCATCCATGGCAGGCGATGCCGGAAAAGGCTTTGCGGTCGTTGCAGATGAGGTGCAAAGACTGGCGGAACGATCAGGAGCGGCAGCCAAGCAGATTTCAGCGCTGGTGAAAACCATTCAGAGCGACACAAATGAGGCGGTGAGTTCTATGGAACAAACGACTGCAGAGGTCGTCCATGGTACACAACTGGCTCAGGACGCCGGTGTGGCGCTGGGAGAGATCGAGGGCGTATCAAAATCTCTTGCTGAAATTATTGAAAATATTTCCGATGCTGCAAGGAAACAGGCTGCATCCGCAGGCAATATCTCGGCGACGATGAAGAGCATCCAGGAAATTTCTTCCCAGACCACCGAAGGAGTGCGAGCTACGGCCGAGGCAGTCGGCGGGTTGGCGGGAATGACAAACGAGCTGCGGTCATCGGTTACAAGATTCAAGATACCTGATTAGGTAAAACCTATGCAGATGTTGAAAATGAATATCGAAATGGAA
>Ga0209988_10003792_pt1 | contig 10007 bp, 9 predicted proteins | sample N075metaG_FD_183115 | JGI IMG/M metagenome (GOLD analysis project Ga0209988, IMG submission 183115) | Deep subsurface microbial communities from Kermadec Trench to uncover new lineages of life (NeLLi) - N075 metaG (SPAdes) (version 2) | ecosystem: Environmental > Aquatic > Marine > Ocean trench... | reverse complement strand
GCATGTCAATTCCGAATCATACCGGCTTGGGGGAGCCGCCAATGTTTATCAGAATATTCTCGCCTTGGGAGGACACGTTGAACTTTGTGGAGTGCTAGGCAACGATGCTGAGGGGAAACGGGTCTTACAAGAAATCCGCCAAACCTCACCTCATTCTCCAGGAATTTTTATCGACAAAACCCGACCAACCATAAAAAAAACGCGAGTCATTGCCCATAACCAACAAATCGTTCGTTTTGATGTCGAGCAACGGACGCCAGTCTCCAAGGCCCTCGAAAAAAAAATTATTCGGTACCTCGCTTCTTGTATTCCTGATCTTTCCTGTATTGTCATTTCTGATTATGCTAAGGGTCTTATTACGGAAGATCTCATGCATCGCGTGAAAGAACTCGCAAAATCTCATGAGGTGCCGATTCTTGTTGATCCAAAAGTTGAACATATGTCGTACTATGAAGGAGTCACGGCGATTACCCCTAATCACCATGAAGCCAAACAGGCTGCAGGATTTCTGCCTACGCAAGATATTGCCATTGAACAGATTGGCGTCTCTCTCCAAAAACGTTTGAACTGCCAAGCGGTGGTCGTGACGAGAGGAGAAGAGGGAATGAGTATTTTCGAACACAATGGCCGTTCTTGGACGATTCCGGCTGTTGCCAGGCAAGTCTATGATGTGACCGGAGCAGGGGATACTGTGGTCAGCACGTTAGCCTTGGCCTTAAGCGTCAAGGCTCCCATTTCAGATGCTGCGGTACTCGCCAATCAAGCGGCAGGTATTGTGGTCGGAATGGTAGGAACGGCTACGGTCACACGATCTCAACTGCAACAGGTCTTGACTCATGCGCGATTATGATTCCATGGTGAGTGTGTGCATTCCAGCTCGTTACGGTTCATCGAGGTTTCCCGGCAAGCCTCTCATGAAATTAGCCGGAAAGCCCTTAATTCAACATGCTTATGAATCAGCCCGGAAGGCGCCTCAGGTCGGGCAAATTCTCGTCGTGACGGATCACGATGGAATTTTTCAGACTGTGAAAGATTTTGGAGGGGAATCCTGTCTTATCACAGAACCATGTCGAACGGGAACCGACCGGGTGGCGAAAGCTATTTCAGCGTTAACCTACGATGTCGTCGTCAATTTACAAGCTGATGAGATTCTCCTTCACCCTGATTTACTGAGTGATCTGATCCAACCATTTTTGAGCTCAGGCGCGGGTATTGGTACATTAAAAAGAACATTTCCACAGGGAGAAGACCGAGAGAATCCTTCGATTGTGAAAGTGGTCACGGATGTTCAGGGACGGGCCTTGTACTTTTCACGGAGTGCCGTGCCCTGTTGGCGAGATGGCATTCCAGCTGAAACCGATCATGCCGCCTGGATGCATTTAGGAATTTATATCTTTCACAAGGAGAGCTTACAACAATTTAGTGCTCTCCCTACGGGTATCCTTGAAGAAGCTGAAAAATTAGAGCAAATTGAGAGCTTTGGAACATGGTATGACCATACGGGTTTGGGAAACGACCCATAAGTCCCTTCGCATTGATACGCCTGAAGATCTAGCTGTGGCCGAATCCTTGCTGTCGTGTTAACGCAAAAAAACCATGTTGATATGATAAAAAGACTTGAAAACAAGGAGAAAAATATGATGAAGTCGAGAGGTTGTCGTGATCATGCTTACCTTCCAAATCATGTGTTGTCTGAACGATGAGTAAATTTATTTTTGTAACAGGTGGCGTCGTGTCATCTCTGGGAAAAGGGCTGTCATCTGCGGCAATCGGGCATTTATTGGAAAGCCGGGGAATGACTATTACATTCTTAAAGCTGGATCCCTATATCAACGTGGATCCCGGCACCATGAATCCCTACCAGCATGGGGAAGTCTATGTGACGGATGATGGGGCTGAAACAGACTTGGATCTTGGACATTATGAACGCTTTACGACGGTCAAATTGAGCCGCGAAAATAATTGTACGACGGGGCGGATTTATGAGTCTGTGATTCAAAAAGAACGAAAAGGGGAATATCTTGGAGCGACAGTCCAAGTGGTTCCTCATATTACCGATGCCATCAAACAGACGATCATGAAAGTCGCGCATGATGTTGATGTGGTGATCGTTGAAATCGGTGGAACGGTCGGGGATATTGAAAGTCTCCCGTTTTTAGAGGCCATTCGCCAAATGCCCTATGATATCGGTCGTGAAAATGTGTTGTATATTCATCTGACGTTAATACTCTATATCCGTACGGCAGGAGAACTCAAAACCAAGCCGACGCAGCATTCTGTGAATAAATTACGGGAAATCGGGATACAGCCTCATATTTTATTGTGTCGGACTGACCGGTATCTCCCTCCAGGCGTCAAAGATAAAATCGCCATGTTTTGTAACGTGGAAAAGGACTGCGTCATTACGGCCAAGGATGTGGAGTCTATTTATGAGGTTCCCGTTGTCTTACGAAAAGAAGGGTTGGATGAACTGATCGTTCGCTTGCTTAAACTCGAAACCGGACCGCCCAATCTACGTAATTGGGATACGTTGGTTCAGAAAATCAAACGGCCTCGGCATGAAGTGAGCATCGCGATTGTCGGAAAATATGTCGAATCTCGTGAATCCTACAAAAGTCTATCCGAAGCGCTGGTGCATGGCGGTTTGCGAGACGAGACGAGCGTGAAGATTCTGTGGGTCGAATCTGGTGAAATTGAAAGAAATGGCCCGGAAGGCCTCTTGGCTGATGTTGATGGCGTCCTCATTCCTGGAGGGTTTGGCCTTCGTGGAATTGAAGGAAAAATTGAAGCGGTCCGATACGTGCGAGAAAAAAAGCTTCCGTTTCTAGGGATCTGCCTTGGAATGCAATGTGCGGTCATTGAAATTGCACGACACCTTGCCGGATTAGAAACAGCGAATAGTGCAGAATTCAATCCTGACAGCCCTCATACAGTGATTGATTTGATGCCTGAGCAACGATCTATTCGGGAGAAAGGTGGGACCATGCGACTCGGTGCCTTCCCCTGCACCGTGGTTCCTGAAACTTTGGCTTTCAAGGCTTACGAACAAACGCACATCCACGAACGGCATCGGCATCGATATGAATTTAACAATGAGTACCGTGACATGTTAACCTCAAAAGGGTTAATTATTAGCGGAATGTCTCCTGATGGAAGGCTTGTGGAAATCATTGAATTACAAGGGCATCCCTGGTTTGTCGGCACACAATTTCATCCCGAATTTCATTCGCGGTTGTGTTCTCCCAATCCATTGTTTACCGCCTTCATCGGGGCTGCGCTTCAACGAAAATTCGGCACGTAATATTTGGATTGCCCATGACTCCTCCCACTGAAGTCCACATTGGCCCATTGACAATAGGCGGGGATGCCCCGCATGTGTTGATTGCGGGTCCCTGTGTGATTGAAAGCGAAGCGCTCGTCATGGAAGTTGCCACAGGGATCGCCACAATTGCTCAGGAATTACACATTCCCTACATCTTCAAGGCGTCGTATGATAAAGCCAATCGAACGTCTATCTCCTCATTTCGAGGGTTGGGACTCTCCACAGGATTGAATATTCTCAAAAAAGTCAAAAAGGAAGTAGGTGTTCCTGTTCTCACGGATATTCATGAGGTACAGGATGTTTCGCGGGTTGCAGAAGTCGTGGATATCTTACAGATCCCGGCCTTTCTCTGTCGGCAAACAGACTTACTCTGTGCGGCGGCCAAATCCGGGCGTGTGGTCAATGTGAAAAAGGGTCAATTCCTTTCGCCATGGGATATGAGTAATGTGGTCAAAAAACTTGAAGAAGCTGGAACCACGAATATCTGCTTAACCGAGCGTGGCTCAAGCTTCGGGTATCAAAATCTGGTGGTGGACATGCGCTCGTTGCCTGTTATGCGTGCGTTGGGCTATCCCGTGATTTTTGATGCTACGCATAGCGTGCAATTACCTGGCGGGGGAGGAACCTGTTCCTCTGGACAACGAGAATTTCTTGCACCATTAGCCAGGGCAGCGGCAGCGGTTGGATGTGATGGGTTTTTTATGGAAGTCCACCCTCATCCAGAAAAGGCCTTATCTGATGGACCTAATATGGTACGCTTAGGTGAACTACGTGGATTGCTCATTCAACTTCAAGCGATTTGGGAAGTTTCAGGAAAAGGAAACTCTCAGCCATTAACTTAATCATATGCTTTAATTTCTAGCAGGAATTATGAATACATCAGAGACTCTCAGGCATAAAGCCGCAAGCACCAACTTACGAGGAGAAGAAAACAGCCTGAATCTTCCCAACTCGATTACGGTCTTGAGAATTTTGTTAATCCCGGTTTTTGTCTGGCTGTATTTAGAACATACACCAGAAGATATTCTCTTGGCTGGACTCGTTTTTGCGACTGCCGCGTTTACAGATTTCCTGGATGGCTATTTAGCTCGTCGGAGCGGGCAAATCACTAACCTTGGGAAATTACTTGATCCAGTTGCCGACAAACTGCTTGTCGCATCCGGCCTCATTCTTCTCGTGCAAGCTCAACAGGTAGCGGTCTGGCTCGCTATTGTGATGATTGCCAGGGAATTGATTGTGACTGGAGCAAGAGCCGTCGCAGCCAATGAAGGTTTTATTGTTCAGGCCGATTCACTCGGGAAATTTAAAGTTGTTGGTCAAATTGGTGGTATTCTCTGCCTCATTTTCCAAGGCGTGTGGATTGAAACGCAAGTTCTCCTTTCCTCTATTGGCATTATTCTCCTGTATGTGGCTTTAGTGCTCTCGCTGGTCTCAGGCTGGCGCTATCTCACCCTTATCTTTAAAAAAATAAGCCCGCAATACTGGTAGCCCATTTATTTATCGGTGAAAATCTATGGAATGGTATGCTTTCGCAATAGTTGGGGCCTATATTTTGGGATCGATCCCGTTTGGTTTGCTCGTGGCAAAAGCACTGGGAGAGAAAGATCCCCGAACATCAGGGAGTAAGAACATCGGTTTTACGAATGTCTTGCGGGTCTGCGGAAAAAAGGCCGGCATCTTGACGCTGATAGGGGATATTGGAAAAGGCGTGATGGCTACGGGCCTCGCACAAAGTCTTGGTCCCATAAATTTCTTGATTCTTCTTGTGGGATTTTCCGTCATTCTCGGACATATTTTTTCGGCCTTTTTACTATTCAAAGGAGGTAAAGGCGTGGCCACAGGCTTAGGAGCTATCCTGGGAATTGATGCGTTCCTTGGTTTGTGTCTTTTCGCGATATGGATTGTCGCAGTTCTCACGTTTAAATATTCTTCAGGTGGAGCGCTGGCAGCATTTTCTTTCTTTCCGGTCATTGGTTTAATAATGGGAGATGCGCAATTATGCGTATTCGGTTTGTGTGTTCTTGGATTAATCCTTTACTGCCATAAAGACAACATTATTCGATTGGCAAAAGGGACTGAACCTAAAATGAGCATTTTCTCTACTTGACATAATATTTCTTATGCGACATTGACATATTTAAAGACAACAATGAAGTATTTACTGAAAATAGTACTATTTTCCACAATTTCTATATTTTCAACCATAAGCTTCTCCTTGGCTGCTCCACAGTCAGAGCGTGAAATTCGCGGCCTTCGCGTTTTAGAAGATATCCAATTTGCCATTACAAGCCTGGCTGAACGTGTCACTCCAACAGTCGTGAATATTACCCCTATTCGTGATATCACGACGTCGCAAGGTTTTAAGCAGAGAGGCTCATATGCTCAAGGAAGTGGCTCAGGAGTCATTGTTCGAGAAGACGGCATTATTGTGACGAATAATCATGTGATAGGTGAAGATACCAGAGAGGCCAATATTCGATTATCGGATAAAACCCGGTTCATTGCTCGAGTGATTGGTCGAGATAAAGAAACCGACATTGCCGTGCTCAAGATCGATACTGATCGAACCTTCCCTGCTGCTCATTTTGGAGATTCGACATCTTTGAAAGTCGGCCAGTGGGTATTGGCTGTTGGCAATCCCATGGGCTTAGATCGAACAGTGACCTTGGGAGTCATCAGCGGTATTGGACGCGAACGATTAAATTTGTCGCGATATGAAAACTTCATTCAAACCGATGCAGCCATTAATCCCGGGAATTCCGGTGGGCCATTATTTAACCTTCGAGGCGAAATCATTGGCATCAACACGGCCATTATTCATATGGCCCAAGGCATTGGATTTTCCATCCCGTCGGATATGGTTTCCCGTGTCGTGGAGCAATTGATCACACAGGGCCGTGTTATCCGTGGCTGGTTAGGTGTGGGCATTCAATCCTTAACCAAAGAACTCGCCAGGCAATTCGGAATCAAAGAAGGGCAAGGCGTCCTGATCAATGAAGTCTATGAAGGCGATCCGGCTCATGCGGCAGGCATTAAGCCTGGCGATATTATTTTAATGGTGGATGATCAGCCCGTTGATTCACCAAACCAACTCTCACGCTTAGTGGCCATGGTCGGCCCAGGTCAGGAGGCAAGCATTCGCTTGCTCCGGGATGGCAAAGAGTTTATGTATCATGTCCCGATGGCTGAACGGCCAGAGAAAACAACCCTTGCCTCCCTCCCCTTGCAAAAATCAGAAGTCAAATTAGGCATTGATGTGCAAGCTCTTACTGCCGCGCTTGCTGAAGAATTTGAACTCACAGAAACGGTTGGCGTATTAGTCTCAAAGGTCCAGCGGGGGGGACTGGCCCATTCAGAAGGGGTGCAAGCCGGTGACTTCATCACCGAAGTCAATCGTCAACCCATCCGCAGTGTCGCACAATTCGCAGAAGTTCTAGAAAAAGTCAAGCCCGGCCAAACCGTCCTCCTTCGAATTATCCGTAAAACACGCGCCTTCTTCATCGTCCTCAAAACCCAGAAGTGAAACGTCTCCTATCCCTTCCTCTCCACAGAGTCAATCACAAAATCAGTTGACATTCTCCATAGTTCCCAGGATCATGTTACACCATGTTCTTTGTCGTGACGGACAATGTGGTAAACCTAGTTGACATTTCAAGCGGTTCCCCTCACTGCGCTGAGATGCCGTTCGACAAAAAATCATGAGTTGAACGCTTTGATGCGTCAGATCACTTTATTCCAAGATATCAAAAAAACCCCCGAAAAGGCCGGAAGGCCCTTTGGGGGGGTTCGTCAAGAACTTTAAATGACAGCTCTAAAAGGTATACGCCGATGATCGTGGATGATGACCAGGTTGGTTTTGTTCTGAGCGATCCGGCTGTGGGCCTCTTGGACCGTTGTGATTGCCATGTCCTGGCCGTGGACCTCTTGGACCGTTTTGATTGCCATATCCTGGACGAGAGGATCGAGTAGCGACATGACTGATAGAAGGAGGTCGACTTCCTGGAGCACACGGCACAGCCTTCCCTAATAATCGTTCAATCATCCGCAAGGATCGATTATCTTCACCCGTCACAAAACTGGTGGCCCAGCCTGTGGCCTTCATCCGTGCGGTGCGGCCAACACGATGAACGTAATCTTCCGGCACATGAGGCAAATCGTAATTGATCACATGCCGGATATTATCGACATCCAACCCACGAGAGGCGACATCGGTTGCCACCAATATTTCAAACCGGCCACGTCGAAATCCTTCAAGCGCCGCCCTCCGTTGCGGGAGGCGCCGTCCTGCATGCAACACAGCCACGCGACAGCCAACCTTTTCCAGCGTTTCCCCGATCCGATCAGCACGATGTTTGGTACGAGTAAAGATCAGCACCGACCCCTCCGTCTCCTTCAGAATGGAGAGCAATAGCGGAGTTTTTTCTGAATTATTGGTGTGGTGGACCGTATGCGTTACCCCGTCAACCAGCGTTGCAGATTTTGCCACCAACGCCTTGAAGGGATCATTCAACGACATCCGCGCCAGATCATCTAAATTATCTGGCATCGTTGCGGAGAAGAGTAACGTCTGTCTGGTATCCGGAAGAGCCTCGATAATTTGGTTTAATTGAGGCGCAAACCCCATATCCAGCATCCGGTCGGCTTCATCCAACACCACAATACTAAGATTTGAGAACAAGATGGTCCCTTGCCACATATGATCTAACAATCGCCCGGGCGTGGCAATAATAATATCGGGACGTTGCCGAAGCCCACGAACTTGGGCATGCATATCGGCCCCGCCCACGATAGTCGTGGAAAAAATTCCTCGTGAACGGCCAAACTTATCAACAGTCCCTTGAATTTGAAACGCCAGTTCCCTGGTCGGCGCTAAAATAAGTCCACGTGGCTTGCCTTTAGGGCCAGCGGCTAAACGTTCAATCATCGGAATGACAAAAGCCGCCGTTTTGCCAGTACCGGTTTGCGCACACCCCAACACATCACGGCCTTCTAAAGCCGGAGGAATGGCTTCTGTTTGAATGGGCGTGGGTTCTTTCAATCCAGCCCTCTCTAATGCTTCGACTAAACGCTCGGACACACCAAGCGCACCAAACTGAGACAACGCAGTTGCAGACATACTACTATTCCTTTTGTTACAAGGATCGTATCTACATGTAGACAGAAAACCGAGGGAGACAGAATGACAGGTGGGAAGTCCGCTCCGAGCAGGATCTGATCGCGATACGATCGCGAGGCCCGAAGTATTGTAAATGTTCTCGCCGCCGGACCGAATCAGCATGAACGAATTACAGAGTACAGGACAATCTGAATACTGTCAATAAAGGGAAAAGCATGGCTTCTCTTCCACACATCAACACAAGGACTCAAAAATGAACGAGATCTATGACATACGCTGCCAAGGCATCACCGGAGAAGACCAGCCTCTTAGAACATATAAAAATAAGGTCTTACTCATCGTCAACACCGCATCAAAATGTGGATTCACTCCGCAATTTAAAGGTCTAGAAGCTCTGTACAAACGGTATCACTCTCTAGGCTTTGAGGTATTAGGATTTCCATGCAATCAGTTTGGAAGCCAAGATCCGGGAAGCCAGGAGGAAATCCTAACCTTTTGCCAAACCAACTACAACGTGAGTTTCCCCATGTTCTCTAAGATCGACGTCAACGGTCCTCATACGCATCCCCTCTTTCACTATCTCAAAAAAGAAGCACCGGGCGTGATGGGATCAAAAGCGATTAAATGGAACTTCACCAAATTTCTTATCGATAAATTTGGAAGGATCCAGAAGCGCTTTGCTCCCACCACGAAGCCGGAGACTATCGCACAGTCCATTGAAGCACTCCTTCATGCGCCACCAGAGAACAAAAAGTACAATTGATTTCACAAACAATCCATTTTTTCAAATAACCTGTAACAATTCCCACCAGGCAAAGACCGTCTCCTAATTCAATCAGTGCCTGATGCAGGACATGTTCTGTCTTCACCTTGGGCACTTTCAACTATCCCACTACATGAGGAGGTGTATTGTATGAATACGAAGAAATCATTATTGGTGGGAGCTGCCCTTACCAGCTTGCTGGCCATGGGTGCGCTTGGATCACCTGCCGTCGCCTATGCGGGAGATTCGGCCATCGGGCAATGTCATGGGGTCAATGCCTGCAAAGGCAAAGCCGATTGCCAAGGCAAGAGCAATGAATGTGAAGGAAAAAATGTCTGCAAAGGAAAAGGCTGGGTCAAATTATCGAAAGCCGATTGTGAGAAAAATCCCAAAGGCCATTGGGAGGCCATGCCTGAAAAACATTAATCGCGAAACACATCAGTGATTCCAATCCCCTTTCCTCTCCGAAAATGAGGGGAAAGGGGAGACAGCCCTTGAAAAACCACAATCATCACGCTGTCGTTACTGACTATGGCGCCAGAACTGACGCATCCCCTCCCGCTCACAATCATCTCAATCCCGGCAAACCATCTCAATCGAACATTCCAATCTCCAGCAGGCGCCACCTTCTCTAAAAAGATCAAGATCGTCATCGACATTCTTCAGCGCAAGCTCATCACCCCCCACCCTTCCCAATCAAGATCCTCTTCATTCATCCTCTTCATTCATCTATACTTTGCCTCAAGAGTAAGCTACGCTATCATCTGCAACAGAACGATGCGCTGGACTTTCAAGGGTAATCATCA
>Ga0209988_10003788_pt1 | contig 10010 bp, 7 predicted proteins | sample N075metaG_FD_183115 | JGI IMG/M metagenome (GOLD analysis project Ga0209988, IMG submission 183115) | Deep subsurface microbial communities from Kermadec Trench to uncover new lineages of life (NeLLi) - N075 metaG (SPAdes) (version 2) | ecosystem: Environmental > Aquatic > Marine > Ocean trench... | reverse complement strand
GCCTCCTCATTGATATGTGCACAGATTCGGGACAATGGATAAGCTTTTCACGAAGTTCTCAAGTTCAGTTAACAGAATCAGTGAGAAACTCTACTCATAACAGGCCGTTTATATGCCCTATACTTCGCAAGACCTTCAACAGGTAGTAGGCGAACATGATGAAGAACGCCTGGCCGCACAGCAGCACAGTACCGCGGCCCTCCTGCGGGCGCATGGTGGTAAACAAAGATAGGAACCGCTCGGTGGCCGTATACGATTTCATGAACGTCCATTGAGTTTGTTATTCTGCCGCACAGTCTACACCAGGAAATCAGGCCCCACATGAGCAAAAAGCAGCCCTGTTTCGTACAAGGTTTTTTACTGCGCCGCTAAGGGAATCTCGGGGTTTTCTCATTCACTGTTTCGCGCTGCAGGTGTGCACTGCGAATAAGGGTCTTGGACATCCGGGTTCCTTGAGGATATTGGTTGAGCACCCAGTATCTTGTATCGCTGGCGGGACGGAAAGTGCTATTTTGATACGCCGCTACACTTGTATAAAAATCACTACAATGAAGCATCGTTCTGGGAAATACTGTTAGGCGGCGCTTATCTTTCCTATACTTCACAGAATTGCAACTTGGGTGGCCAACAGTCGCAGATGAGTGATACTTCAAACCCCCTTCTTCTGTCAGGGCAGTCCTGGCTGGACCGTCGTCATCGGCGGATTTTACGACTGGTTCTGAATCGAAGTATCCTGTTTTTTACCTTTCTCGCCATTCCAACAGCGATCAGCAGTGTCACGCGAGCCATTACCCAGGGTTGGCAGCCTGTTTTTGGGATGCAAATCGGGATTTTACTGCTGATGCTGGTGGTGTCCTGGCGACGTCGCCGAATATCCAGCGCCGTTAAGGCCGCGATACTGATCTCCAGCTGCGTTCTGGTCGCCTGGGGGGGGCTTTATACCTACGGTGTCATGGCCCCCGCCGGACACTGGTTCTCGGCATTGGCGGTGTTTCTCATCGGCATGGCCTACAACGTGCGGGGCGCTTATATCGCTACCGGGATATTACTTGCGGGAATGATGGCGATTGCCTTTCTGGTGGTGGGCGGGCAAGTGGAGCCTTTGATTACGCCGGTGGCTTTTATTACGTCACCAAACAACTGGGTGGTTGAGTTGCTGTGCGCTTTGCTTTTCGCGGCGGTCGTATTGCCGGCGGTGCGAGATTACAAACGTGCAATAACAACCCTAACGAGCAAGTCGGATCTCCGGCGCAACAAGATCGGCTATCTGGCTGAACACGATCAATTGACCGGCCTTCCCCTGATGCGCATTGCGCGTGATCGCCTCAACATGGCCTGCAGTCGGGCACGCCGCAGCAAGGGCCGGGCAGCCGTACTATTCATCGACCTGGACGGCTTCAAGGATCTCAATGACGCTCATGGGCACGAAGCTGGTGATGTTTGCCTCAAAACTGTTGCGACGCGTTTGAGCGAACGGCTGCGAGCCCAGGACACAGTGGCGCGCGTTGGCGGTGACGAATTTGTTGTGGTGCTAGACGAGGTTTCAGAATCGTCGGAGGCGTGTCAGTTAGCCGCCGATCTAATACAATTGATTGGTTCCCCGATACCCTTTGTGGATGCGCAACTGCGGGTCGGAGCAAGTATCGGTATCGCGACCTACCCCGACAATGCGCAGGATGCAAGGGTGCTACAAAAATTGGCTGACCGGGCGATGTATGACGCGAAACATGCCGGCAAGAACCGCTATGTGGTGTCGCAAGCTGCCCCAGAAAAAGATGGCCCCACGGTAACGTCATCTACGGTGGGCATAGACACGGACGTACAATCTCAGCCCTCTAGCGGGCGCCTGGGCTTACGTGAGTCAATTGTTGACCGATCAATCGTTGTTATGTGCCTGGTGATATATCCGGTAGCCTTTTTCAACTTTTGGCGGATAGCGGCGAACAATGCGGCGCCCAACTTTCTGGGCTTGCTTGTTGCGTTAGCTCTGGTCACTGGCCTGACCCTGGGGCGCCGTAAAATCCCCATGCTGATCAAGTCGACGCTTATCTGCAGCATTGGCCTTGTTTTGGCCATTCCCGGCGTTTTGATCTCCGGTCTCGCCGCGCCGGCGGCTGGTTGGGGTTTTGCTGCATCTTTGTTTCTGTGCAGTGTTATTTTCGACATGCGTGTCGCGCGCATCATAGTCCCCACAATTGCCCTGACACTGATCGCTGCTGGCTATGGTTTTCTCACAGGTGTGTTGCAATACCGCTTTGATGTCAGTAACCAGTCCATCCACCCTGGTACGTGGTTGGTGTTTTTGTCCGCGGGCGCGGCCGTTTTTGCTATTTATTTGTCAGTGTGGTCGCTTTACAAAAAAACCACTGCTGATCTGCTTCTTGAAAGAACTCATCAAATTCATGACCTCCAAAAACTAGCCGAGTTTGACCAGCTTACTGGCCTACCTCTGATGCGGCTTGCGACCAGGCGCCTCAACCAGACTTGTCGACGCGCCAGGCGATCGGGCATGCAGGCGGCGGTGGTTTTTATAGATTTGGACGGGTTTAAGGAGGTCAATGATAAGTACGGGCACGAGGCGGGTGACTATTGCCTTGGCCAGGTTTCACAACGAATGACAGGCACTGTTCGCGAGGTAGATACAGTGGCCCGAATAGGCGGCGACGAGTTTCTGGTTGTAATTGACTCCGTCACCGATAGGGAAAAAGTCGCTGCGATAGCTCAGAAATTGATTGATACCATTCGTCAACCGATTCGTTTTGATGCTGAAACATTTTCCGTGAGCGCCAGCTTGGGTATCGCCTTATACCCCGTTAATGGCAGCACCATGGATGAGCTACGTCACCAGGCCGATACCGCTATGTACAATGCCAAGCATGCTGGCAAAGGCTGCTTCGAGTTTGTCGCTGCGTGAATTGAACATAAAGAACAAATGGGTATGCGGCACTCAATGGTCACGTGGAAGGCGAACAATCATAAACCAGAGACCTGGCCGGGTTGTTGATGAACTCAGAACCGAACGGTAAGCCCCGCGGTGACACTGCGCCCCCGGTTGATCACGCCCCGGTTCAGCTGCCCGGGGTCCGAGGGGCTCAGGTATTCTTCATCAAGCAAGTTATTCGCGGTGAGGTGTAAATCCACCGAGCCCAGCACCCGGTAATTGACCGTGGCGTTGTGCACCCAGTAGGGCCCCTGCTCCGGGGCGACCTCGGTACCGCCGTGGTTCCACACACCAAACCAGCTGACAGCCCAGTCCTGCCCATGGCCCACGATGCGTAACGGTCGGTGGGCAGGTTATCTTCGCCGGAGAACAAGCTGGTGTGATTGAGCCGAACAGTCGTTCCGGGAACAACGTCGGTGAACATCTCCCACTCCAGCCCGGTCACGGTCTGGTCCCCCGAGTTTTGCCAACTGAACTCACCGGCGTCGCCAATCGGCCCTATGGCGATCACATCGGAGATGTCGTTGCGAAACACCGTGGTGACCATGTTGTAGTAATCCCCGGAATTCACCCAGGCCACTTCTCTGGCGCTGATCGTCTCCGATCCTATGCTGTCGGGCTTGATAAAACGCCCCGGGGTGTTCAGCGCCAGCTGCTCAAAATTGGGCGTCCGGAACGCCTCCCCGTACATGAGTTTAAAGGCATTGCTGGCATTGGCATCAAACAGCAGCGCCACCCGCGGGCTGGTCGCACTGTCCACGTCGGAATACTTGTCGTAGCGCGCCCCCAGGGTGACATCCCGGTCAAACGGCGCGCCGGGAATGATTTCCATGCCCTCACGAAAGAACAGGGCGATGGTGTCCCAGGTGTTTTTCAGCAATGGCGGGCCTGGCGATGTAATGACACAGGCGCGATTCGCTTGGCGTGAATTCCGCTCAAAGACCAATGCGGTCGTAGTTCAGACTGAAAGATAGTTAAGGCTTGCTAAGGTGTTAACGAGAAAAAGGACATATCACAGCCTGTTCGCGGTGCTCTTTCTCATCATGATAGTTGCTTGGGTAAGCTATTCAATATCAGATATTTTGGCTACTATCGCCGGCAACACTTAACAAGGAACCGCACTGGCCGCCGGTTACCACGGCGTTAGGCGGCCAGCGCGAGCAAGAGAGGGATCAGCATGGGGTACCGACTTTGAGCACAACGTTCGGCAAGAGGCAACTAGTCGCAGCTGCTAGCGCAGTCGCCATTGTTCTTTCGCTCCTCTTCGTAGGGGTCGAACTCCGGCAAGCGAATGACGTTGCAATACGCGAGGTCAGGACTCAACTACTCGCTCAGCTTGCCGAGATCAACAAGCTGGCGATCGAGTATCCATCTCACGCTGCTCTGCTCATCCGGCTTTCTTCAACCAAGGAGGCGCTGTCGGCGGAGGAATACGTGCGGGCTCGGAGCTACTCGCAGCTAATGACCCATTTCTGGGCTTCCGTCGGGGCCGCCCGAGACAGCGGATTCTTGCCCGATGAGGCGTACGAGGCATACACAAACCAGGTCGCCTCAGTTTTTCAACGCTATCCGGCTCTCGCTCCAATTGTGAAAGAGTACTTTGTCGAGTTGGGGATCCAGCCAGAGTACTCCGACTTCTTCCGTCGGATCTACGAGCAGATTGAGATCGCCGAGCAACCTGCCGCCTAACAAGACGTTGGAGCCGCAAATAGGGGGACAGTTTACTTAACTGGATAAGTAAACTGTCCCCGGAACTCCATATGCTTGGGAAATGGTGTCTGCTACGGACAGAAATCGGCCATAAGCAGCCGTTCCGAGTTACTGCGCGGGTGGCCCACCGTATTCGGGCGGCATCGCTTTCCATTCTTCCAGCAAGCCGATTTTCTCTACGTGAGCTGAGTAACGCGGGTCACCAGTGAGTTTTCTCCACCATAGATTTCCCAGAAAAAGATTTGGCAATGCATTGTCTTGCTCGTGTGCTCTTTCCAGCCATTCAAATGCCGAGTCGCCGTCGCCGCGCCACGCATAGACGGCTGCAAATACGCCCGGCGCATCATCCGCATATGTTTCAAGTAGTTCGTCTATGAGTGTCTGGGCTTCTGTTTCCTTACCCATCATGTACAAAATATGGGCCTTTTGAAAAGGATAAAAGAACCCGTCTGGGCTTTTTTCGGTTTCAAGCAAGGCATTTTCGAAGTCACCTTGCATTATGTAAGCACGGCCAAAGTAAATACCCAGGTACGGGTAGTCAGGGCTCATTGCGCGCATCCAATCGTATACGTCGAATGCGTCGTCTATGCGGCCGACTCGCAAGTAGCGACGCCCGAGCTCTTGCAAGTTACCGAGGTGTTGAGGATCCAATGAAATGGCCTTTTCGTACAGTTCGATGGCTTCTGGTAGTCGTCCAGTAGAGCCAGCTAACCAAGCCGCAGCAGCAATAACGTCCGCGTTGTTGGGTTCCAATCGCAATGCTTTTTCAATGGCGATTCGGGCACCCTGCCAGTCCGAATCATAGAAGGTTCTTTGATAGGCCAGCGCCGCCCAGGCGTAGGCGTAATTTTCATCGATAGCCAGCGCCCGTTCTATCGCTTCGATTCGCGACGCCCGTAATTCCTGCCAAGCTGCTGGTTTGAAAAAGGTCAGAGACTCATAAGCCCAATCGAGGCTCACCCATGCCGAGGCGTAGTCTGGATCGACGGCCAAGACCTGTTTCAGTAGCTGGAGTGATCTGCCGCCTTTTTGGGGGTGGTTATGGATCCGAGGCGGTGGGTGTGTTGGTTTAGAGCATCCGACTACGGATGTTGAACAGCCAACCCATAGTCGGTGGGTGCAGGGCATTGATCTCAGTGGTCTGCCCTTCATCTATACTGCTTGGACAGCCCGGACAGCGCAGGGAGGCGCGGTCAGCATGCTGTTGAATGGCAAGGATGCCGTTGGTGACGTCGCCTACGAACGCCACCGACCCGAGCAGACACTGCTCTACCAAATTGTCGAAGCACACTACCCTGCACTGATTGATCAACTGGGGCTGCAGGGGAAGTACCTGCCCGACCATGTCCGCCGGGAGTTCGACGACTACCTGAAGTGTGGTCGACTTGAGCATGGATTCCTCCGGGTGCGCTGCGACAAGTGCCACTTCGAACGACTTGTACCATTTTCCTGCAAGAAGCGAGGATTCTGTCCCAGCTGTGGTGCCCGCAGAATGGCGGAAACCGCGGCACTGCTCGCTGATGAAGTCTTTCCCGATGTGCCATTGCGCCAGTGGGTCATCAGTTTTCCCTTCCCATTGCGATACCTGTTTGCCGCGCATCCTCAGGCGATGGGTAAGGTACTGGGCATCATATACCGCGCAATTTCTACACATCTGATCCACAAAGCTGGATACCAGCTCAAGGACGGCTCGACCGGGGCAGTGACGCTGATCCAGCGCTTCGGTTCTGCTCTCAACCTGAATATTCACTTTCACGTCTTGTTCCTTGATGGCGTTTATGTATATCGCGACCACCGACCACCCCGGTTTCAACGCGTCAAGGCACCGAATAAAGACGAGGTGGAAGATCTGGTTCAGCGCATCAGTCAACGTGTAGGCCGTTGCCTGGAGCGCCAGGGTCTGCTGGAACACGATACCGAGAGCGCCTGGCTGAAACTCGACCCCGCCGAAGACACGGATGCCATGCCCCAACTACTAGGGAGCTCCATCACCTACCGGATCGCAATCGGTCCGCAGCAGGGGCGAAAGGCCTTCATGATTCGCACCATCCGCCCACTGGACCGGCCTGATTCCGGACTGGAGCGGGTGGCCAAGGCCAACGGATTCTCGCTGCACGCCGGGGTGAGCTGTGAAGGTCATCAAAAAGAAAAGCGGGAACGGTTATGCCGGTACATCGCCCGCCCCGCGGTGGCTGTTCCCCGCCTCTCACTGAGTTCCACCGGCAAGGTGGTTTACACGTTGAAGACGCCCTACCGTGACGGGACAACCCAGGTAGCTTTCGATCCAGTGGACTTCATTGCACGACTGGCAGCGCTGGTGCCTAAACCCCGCGTCAACCTCACCCGCTATCATGGTGTACTCGCACCAAACCATCACTGGCGCGGGCTGGTCACGCCGGCAAAGCGAGGCAAAGGTGCAAAGCGCCTCCCCAATAATGAAGTAGCTTCACCCGCCGAACGTCACGTGATAATGACCTGGGCCCAGCGCCTGAAACGCGTATTTTCTATCGATATCGAAGTCTGCGGTCGCTGTGGTGGGTCTGTCAGGGTCATTGCTTGCATCGAGGAGCAGGACGTCATCGATAGAATTCTGGCTTATTTTCGCGATCAGGAAGAGGACACCCCCGCCCAGCCAATCTTAGCACCACCAACCAGGGCACCACCCGAGACATTGCCACTTTTCGCTGGGAAGGATTCCAGTTCAATTGCATTCAATCAGCAGGGACGCCACTGAAAAACCTCATTGCCTGGGTCGCTGCGCGCAATCGTTCAGCAATGAACGAATATGAATTGCCTCCTCATTGATATGTGCACAGATTCGGGACAATGGGTAAGCTTTTCACGAAGTTCTCAAGTTCAGTTAACAGAATCAGTGAGAAACTCTACTCATAACAGGCCGTTTATATGCCCTATACTTTGTTTGCCGATCACCGATAACGATGTCGGCACTGCCATCAAGAATGGGTTGAACCAATTTTGGAATATCACTACCGACATACTGGTTATCGCCATCTGTGTTGACAATGATGTCAGCGCCCAATTCCAGGCAGGCATCCAGGCCCTTTTGGAATGACCTGGCCAGACCGAGATTATTGGTATTGTGAATGATGTGATCTACACCCAGCTCCCTGGCCACTTCAATCGTTCGGTCTGTGCTGCCGTCGTCAATAATGAGTGTTTCTATTACCTCTATACCGTCGATATGCGTCGGTAAATCAGCAAAAGTTTGTGGCAGCGTGTGTTCTTCGTTGAGACACGGTATTTGTATTATTAGCTTTATTTTTGAGTGTGAATTATCCATTGCGCCCCCGTGACAGCCTGGATATTTCAAGATACGGGGTGGGCATACTAAAGTCTAGATGAAAAGCAGCTTCGCGCTACTGAGAATCTTTCTATCGCTGCACCAGACACCCTCTCCCAGCGCAACTAGCCACCCACATTTGTGACCACTGTCGCAAATAATCTCAGCGGCGATTGAGAAGCACTCTCTACCTGTCTACTCTCTTGGAAACGAAAATGGCAACCCCTGGTGAAAGCCTGGGCACGCAAAGTTGACGATCTAAGGGGCCAATGGCTCTACGATAGCGGGACCGCCGAAACCCAGTTGAGACTCTCTATTCTCAACACCGTTGCGCCTGTGCCTGTCAGCTTTTCCCTACCGATATTGGGAGTGAAGCGACATGACATATTTATTCAGGATCATTCTACTTATTGTAGTTACGCTGACTTATTCAACGGCCGTCGTTGCGCAATCAAAGCGCGCAGTTGCGCCACCAAAGCGCAGCTTTCCGCAATTGACATTGCCCGGCAAAGCCAACGGCGAGCAGGCCATAGCGAACCTGGGCAACCGATTGCCGGAAGTTGCCCAATGGTACGGCATGACTACGGCCGAATTCGCCCGCACACTGCGGGAAGACAGCAGTGCCTGGATAGACAGTCATGGTCGCATGCTCTACATCGATACCGCCCCTGAGCCTACGGAGACAAGCGATACGGACTCTTTAACCTCGGGAGCGCCCTTTCCCGACAGCGAGACTTTTTTTCTCAATAGCCGTCCGGGAGCAAAGCGCGTTCTCTACCTGGATTTCGATGGCCACACCATCTCTGGTCGCGTCTGGAACGGCGGCAACACCGTGGTATCACCGCCCTACGACCGGGATGGCGATAACAGCAGTTTCAACAGTCAGGAGATTGAATATATCCAGACCATGTGGCGCCAGGTGGCAGAGGACTACGCACCGTTTGACGTCAATGTTACCACCCAGGACCCCGGTCAGGACGCCATCACTCGCAGCAGCAGCAGCGATGAGTTCTTCGGTACCCGGGTGGTGATTACCAAGGATAACTTTCTCAGCTGCGGCTGTGGTGGTTACGCCTACCAGCGCATCTTTGACGATGTCGGTGATTACTACAAACCCGCTTTTGTATTTAACACCTCGCTGGTGGGCGCCGGTGAAGCCATCTCTCACGAGGCGGGCCACAACCTGGGGCTGAGTCATGACGGCAGCTCCACCACCAGCTACTACGCGGGCCACGGCTCCGGCGATACGGGCTGGGCGCCGATTATGGGCGTGGGTTACTACAAGCAACTGGTGCAGTGGAGCAAAGGCGAGTACATGGACGCCAACCGAACTCAGGATGACTTTCAACTGATACAAAATTACGGGGCACCACTGGCAGCCGATGATCACAGCAACACCAACGATGGCGCCACTGCTATCGAGGCTACCAGTGATGGCAGTAACATGGCGATTAGCGGCAAGGGTGTGATTGGCCACCGCGATGATATAGACATCTTCCGTATCGTCAGCGGCGCCGGTAGTTTCAGTATTAATGTAAGCCCTGCCGCCTTAAAACCCAACCTGGATATCCTGGCCCAGTTGCGAGACAGCCAGGGCAACATTGTGGCAAGCTCCAACCCCTTATCCAAGCTGACGGCTACCTTGACCGGCACCCTACCAGCAGGCGAGTATTTTCTGGCAATTGACGGCGTCGGTGAAGGGGATCCATTGGCCACCGGTTACACCGATTACGGTAGCCTGGGCCACTACAGTATCAGTGGCAGCTTTCCCCTCGCCGATGGCCTGGTAGCGCCGATTGCAAGCATCAGTGCGGCACCACTGTCAGGCTACGGGCCGCTAACGGTTGATTTTGACGGTTTGGCTTCCAGTGATACAGACGGCAGCATTACCGACTACGAATGGAACTTCGGCGATGGCAGCTTCGCCAGTGGCAGTAACGCCAGTAATGTCTACTACGGTCCGGGCGACTACACGGCGAACCTACAGGTGACCGATGACAGCAGTCTCACCAATACAGCCTCGGTCGAAGTCACCGTGTATAACCGAGCACCTGTAGC
>Ga0209988_10003787_pt1 | contig 10011 bp, 11 predicted proteins | sample N075metaG_FD_183115 | JGI IMG/M metagenome (GOLD analysis project Ga0209988, IMG submission 183115) | Deep subsurface microbial communities from Kermadec Trench to uncover new lineages of life (NeLLi) - N075 metaG (SPAdes) (version 2) | ecosystem: Environmental > Aquatic > Marine > Ocean trench... | reverse complement strand
CTGGGATAGCCGGGATCAGGCCCACCGATTCATTCGGCCGGCAGCACTTCAATCTGGAGAGGGGCTGGAGTTGAGAGGAACAGAAGCCTTGATCTGAGTGCCGACTGAGGTTTGGGACTCGATCAAAAGCTCACCGCCTACAAGGTTAAGTCTTTCCTGCATGCCAACAAAGCCCAATCCACCATTGTTTCCGGCAGACTCAGGATCAAAGCCAACACCTGAGTCGCAAACCTGCAGCTGGAGCTTATCGGGACTTCCAGCCAGCTCCACCCGGGCTGCCTGTACCTCACTATGCTTCACAATGTTGGTCAGCGATTCCTGAAGGACCCGATAAAAGCAGATGGAGACATCCTGTGGAAGGGGGCTGGGAACGTCCGTGTGGCTGAAGTCGATCTGAATATTTGAGGCCTGCGAGACCTCCATGCACAAGCTTCTTGATGCCGCCACCAGACCAAGATGCATCAGCTGGGAAGGGTGAAGCTGGTGTGACAGAGTCTGAACGTAGGTTGAAATCGCCCTGGTTTTTATTGCCAGCTTCTGTAGCTGATTTACCTGGGACTTGGGAGCTTTCTGCAGGAGTCGTTCGATTTCAATGGACAAAAGGGCCAAATCCTGACCCAATTGATCATGGAGTTCCAGTGCGATGCGTCGGCGTTCTTGCTCCTGTGTCTGGATCAGATGCCTGCTCAAAGCTAACAACTTCGTTTCTGCCTGCTTGCGCTCTGTGATGTCCAGGAGCGTAATGATCGCTCGAACAGGATTTCCCGCTTCGTCATGGTGAATCTTTGCACGCGAGTGAATGGTTAGCTCCTCTCCGCTGGAACGGATAATGCGAAATTCACCCTCTTCATCCTCAGTCTCTTTGCTTTTGGCTCTCGTTTCTTGTAGCCGCTCCAGATCGTGTGGATGAACATGGTCCAGGAGATCCTCAAAAGTAGGCGAACGTTTCTGACGCGCAACCCCCAAGATGCGATAAGTCTCATCGGACCACCACCCTTCCCTGCTCTGGAGATCCCTTTGAATGGTGCCGAATTTAGCAAGGCTTTGACCCTCGGAAAGGATCTCTTGGTGCTTCGACAGTTCCTCAGTGCGTTCCGCGACCCGCAACTCCAAACTCTCCTTACTCCTTGCCAACTCTTCCTCCGCCTGCTTGCGGTGAGAGATCTCTTGTTGAAGTTGTCGATTTAAGTCACTCATCTTTCCAATGGCTATGCCCACGAGGATCACGAATAGCCATCCGAGGATTCCCCCTTTTTCACGTGCCACTAACACATCCCAAGCAACTGGTTCATATCCACTTAGGTTCAGAAGGAGCGTGTTGAAGAGGATATTGAGCAGTCCCGCAACCAGACCGCCACGAAGCCCATATCCCCAGCCCACAACCATGACGGGGGCTATGGAGAACATTGCTGTATTGGGTCCCATGACTGGGTAAAGAACAAAGAACAATACGGTGTAGACAGCAATACTAAGCAGGGTGCACCCCTTTTTGTACTCCAACAGCAATGGAAACATGTTTCCTTGGCCGTGGGTCCCTGGTGCGGTCTCTAGGTTAGCTTGGGATGTTTCCTGCATGACGATTGCTTCAAGCAGTTGGCTTGAGGGGCTAAAGATCTTGCTTACCATATCCCCTCTCGATAGGCCGCGACAACTGTCACAAATAACAGGTCAAGGGGAATGCGCTACTGGTGATCGAATGATCCACCAGCCATAGCCGGATTATGAATGTACACATGGCGTGGAAAAGCCAGAAAGGAAGCGGCCCTTTTTCTGGCTTCGGATGATTTCTCATTTATGATGGGAATTGCTCTTAGGGTAGATGGAGGAATAGCTTATGTAATAAGCGATAATGGTCTGAACAGATTAGGAGGAAGCACATGCGATTTGAAAACGACCAGCTACTTGCAACGATCGTCTCTCCAATCGTCGGGGGTGGTCGGATGACGATCCCTGCTGACCTCGCCGGGACTTGGAGTGTTGTGCTGTTTTACCGAGGAGAGTGGTGACACTACTGCAATCAGCAGTTGGCTGACTTTCAGAAAAACCTGGAGCGGTTCAAAGAGATAGAGAGCAGGGTTGTGGCACTTTCCGTTGACTCGGAAGAAGACGCTCAAAAAATGGTAGACCGAAACAAGCTCACCTATCCCGTCCTTTACGGTCTCGACGCGAGAGAGACACTGGAGACGATTGGAGGCTACATCAACGAAGATCCTCTGTTCCTCCACCCGTCAGGATTCATCCTGCGACCGGATGGAACCATCGCCTTGCTCGTCCAATCCAGCGGTGCGATCGGCCGTCTTGTAGCGAACGATTCCGTCGGCCTGATTCGGTACCTTCAAAGAAGCTGACCCACCGTCGCGTCGGACACTGAGAAACGGAGTTCGGTGGCTGAATAGTAAGCATCACAGGTAGAGCCGGCCCCGATGTCTGTTTGGCTTTCTTTGAAATTTACTGATGTTCGCGACAACTTTAATGGTGTGTGGCAGAATACTGCCAACGAACTTTGTACCAGTATTGGGAGCAGTTCAAAGGAGGTCATGAAATGAAGGTTACTCTGAAATATATTGCACAGGGAGCATTGGCTGTAACACTGATAGGTGGTCCGGCGTTGGCCGAGAATCTCTGCGCATCTTCTGAACAGCGACAGATCGTTCAGGACTTCCTTGCGGAGAATCCGAGCCTGATGCCTGTCATGGCTGCGCGTGAACTCAAACTTCCGGAGGCCATTGTCGCCAGTGCCTATTCTCCTGATCAGGTAGCCTCAACAACAGGCGACGCTTTTACCGATGTGTGGACGGCCATGACCCAGCTTGAAGAGGTAACGGTGCTGATTCTCAAGGATCGAGATGTTTTTGAAATCTCAAGCCTAATCGGTCTGGGAGAGTCCTCGGATACCAACGCATTCTACAACTTGAGTCACGACAACCCATTCAGCGGACATTTGAGGCCGGATCTTTATTCATCCATTTATGCCGTGACCGTTCCTCATGGAGAAGAGAGGTTCGGTCGAGGTATTTTCTTTTATAAGCCCAATGGTGAGGCGGCCTTTGGCATTTTGGTGTCTGGCAGGGGACCCAGTCCTTCCAACCAACAAATTGCCAAGTTTGATGCGATCATGGCTATGATCAAGGACCTCCCATCCGCTTGCCCAAGTTAGATAGAATGGTTTTCCTGGAGTATCGAAGGTAGCTGTCCAGTTAACGAAACCACGCTGTGATTTCTCCTGACACCGGCCCATTCTCTGGGAATCAGAGACAAGAGGCTTTGGCAGGATCTTCAGAACCCCGTCCCGGTTGAGCTGGGTATCGGTGGCTCAAAAGACCTCCATACCTCCCTGGCCGAATTGTTCTAGAGGGTAGCGTGACTGTATACCCCCTGTATTTGCCCCGTGCGTCCGTCTTTTCGTCTCATTGACAGGCCGGATGTGAGATAGATTTTTAGAGATGGAGGACAAAAATGAGTAAAAAGGTCAAGAAAAAGAGCACCCCAAAGAAGGCTACCCCAACGGATTCTTTAATCCGGGAGGTCAATAAATGGTGCCGCCAAGGAGAAACCCTGACCATCCAATTCAAAAGCACTCTCTCTTCCTTGAAAGGTCAGGACATCGTGGCCATGGCCAATGCCCAGGGAGGATCCATTCTTCTGGGTGTTGAGGAATTCTATGAGAGCGGTGTCAAGAAAGGCAAAGTCGTTGGGGTGACGAATCTTGAAAAAACTACGGCGAACGGTCAACAACCTTGCTGCGAGTTGTTCTCCCCCTGTTCGACCTCGTATCCAGCCGGTGAACCACTCTAAAGGGAAGGTCGTGGTGATAAGAATCGACCAAGCACGCTCGGTGACCTGCAGTCGTGACGGCTCCTACGTGATACGGTTGACGGGTGGTCGTCAGGCCCTTGATCCGGAACGTCTCAAACAAAGATTTTTCGAGCAGGAATCTGCAGCTTTCCTGAAACAATTTCGATCGGCATCTTCCGAAATGGTGGCCCAACTCGAGAAACTCGGCGACGTCGTTCAAGAGGACCTGAGATTACTGGGCAAAAACATCAACAATGTTGAGCACCTTGCCGCTGACCTCACAGGGGGCGCAAAAGAAACCAGGGCGATGAACGACAAGATTGCAGTTCAGGTTGACCTTGCTGAAGGGTTTACTGAAAAGACCCTACACCTCGCCTCATCCGTGGAAGCGGGAATTTCTCACCTGAACCAGGCCGTGGAAAGCCTGGTTGATTTCCGCCAGTCCGTGCTGGAGGATCTGGGAGAAATCAAACGAAGATTGCATCGGATTGAGATGCAAATCTGAAGCTCCGGACCCAGGTCTCAATACCGATAGTCCAGCGGTGGGTTCCGATCTCCCAATAACGATTCGTACTGGAAGTCAGGGCCGCGCTTCTCCTGCCACTCGCGTTTGGCTTGCTGGGTGATGGAGGGGTCTGTGAAGAGGTCCACGGAGGTCACGGCCAGGACCTTTGCCGCTAAAATCATCCCCTTGAGCCCGATGCTCATCCCTCCAGCCGCTACCGCCTGCCAGCTGTGGGCTCCCGTTCCCGGCACCCAGGTAGCGACCCGAAAACCTCCTGTGGGGGCTATCCAACTGACATCCCCGACATCGGTTGAGGACGCTCGATGTTGCTCTTGATAGGGTTGGATCGTCTTCTCAGATCCCAAGGGTAGCTCCACAGGACCGAGGGTCTGTCGTATTTCTCGGGCGAAAGCCATTTCCTCAGGCGTGTAGTCAATTCCACCCAGCTGTTTCAAGTTGGCCTGGATGAGACGGGAAAGCGTGTGGTTGGGAAGGACACTATGGTTGCCGTGGATCACCTCCCACGTGACGGTGGTTCCGGTACCCATAGCCGCTCCCCGGGCTGCTTGCAGCACCCGCTCCCAGATCCCGTTGAGCTCCTCGGCATCGGGGTTACGGACGTAGTAGTAAACTTCCGCGTTCTCGGGGACCACGTTGGGTGCCAGGCCGCCGTGGGTGATCACATAATGAATTCGCGTCTCCTGGGGTACGTGTTCCCGCATGAGATTCACCATGTGGTTCATGGCCTCAACCCCATCCAGCGCCGAGCGTCCCCGCTCAGGGGCTCCGGCGGCGTGAGAGGAAACTCCCTGGAATCGAAACTTGGCTGACCTGTTGGCGTTGGTGGTATAGGGACTGGCACTGTTCTCGCCGCCCGGGTGCCAATGCAGGACCACGTCGACATCATCAAACAGGCCTGCACGAACCATGTAAACCTTCCCAGAGCCTCCTTCTTCGGCGGGTGTCCCAAATAAGCGGATAGTGCCGGTCGTTCCCGATTGGGACAGCCAAGCCTTCACAGCGATGGCGGCAGCCGTCGAGGCGGTGCCAAAGAGGTGGTGGCCACAGGCGTGCCCGCTCGCTTTTTTGAGTCGCCTCTGGCGGGTGGGAACGGCCTCCTGAGACAGGCCGGGAAGGGCATCAAACTCAGCCAGGATAGCGATCACGGGTTGACCACTTCCGAAACTGGCCACAAAGGCGGTGGGGATGTCAGCGACACCTGTCTTCACACTGAATCCTGCCTGTCTGAGTTGTTCCTGGAGCAGTGCTGAACTCTTTTCTTCCAGGTATCCGAGTTCCGCAAAGTCCCAAATCTGCAGGGCCACGTCGCGATATACTTCGGCCCGGCTGTCGATAGCTTGTAGGACATAAACTTTTCCCTGCTGGGCCAGGACTACGGTTGGGATGAGGAGGACAGCAAGCGTCAAGATGATTCGATAGGTGAGTTTGGGCATCATAAGTCTCTCCTTATGGTCGATTTCACGACGCTGATTTTAAGGTTCGAAGTTCATCCGCCGCAGCAGACTCTGGAACCGAGGGTCGTCGCGGAGGGGGTGAAAGGCTGGTTCGTATCTCGAAGAGAGGGCAGCCTCTCGAACCAGGTGATCCAGCTGACACAGGGTTGCTTGAGGTCTGACGTGAATATGGAAGTCTCGATGGACCTGTTGGCCGTAGGGCTTCAGAATTCCCGGGCCCCAGTCCGCTCCCGTTTCCTCCTCCCACACTTGCATATCGATGTCAAAGGGAGCCCGCGTTCGAGCGATGTAGTGAAGGGTCCCGCCCCCGAAAATCGCCGGTCCTCTCTGAAGGAAGATCTCCTGGCCTGGCTGGAGAGGAACCTTCCTCCTGGCCCCGGGAGGCATACCGGTCCATTTTGTGTATTTCCCGGCAAAGTCCTGGGAGAGGTTGGTGAACATCTGTCTGCGCTCTGGAGAACCGTAGCCGGGATTGTGCTTCCCTTTGAAATAAGGACCCCGGTCCAAGACCGCAATTCTCAGCGGCTCACCCGTAGAAGGATGGACGCCCGTTTCAGCGATCTTCCCGGCCAGGGTACAGCCGGCCTGAACGGCCCCCACGATGGCCACATCAAACGGTTTCTCAGCCACAACTCTTATCTCCTGCGCTTAGCCTGAAGTCCTCCAGCGGAGTTTCGGTAAATGTTACGCCTGGAGGGAGCTCATGGCAATGGAAAAGGCCAGCCCTTGAGGCATTTTGAAGAAATGACTCGCCCTTCTGGGACTGAGAAACTAGAATAGCGAGACATCAACGATTAGGAGGGAGCTCATGCCACACCAAAGGACTTTTCTTTTTGCCATCTTGGGTCTGTTGTGCCTGCTCGGGTGCGGTGATTCGGGAATGATCGACACCTTACAGAACCAGGTGCCGGGGACGGGGATGCTGTCGGGCCAGGTGACGGCACCCACGGCTTTTCAAGCCGCCAGGGTGTACGCCAAGAACGTGGATAAGGACATTCTCTACATGGTCTTCACAGGGGGCGGCCTGTATCAGACCGTAGCCATGTTGCCGGGAAGCTATGAGGTCTGGGTGGAGAAGCCGGGTTTTGAATCCGATCGCCAGGAGATCCAGGTCGAAGCTGGAGCAGCACTGAAACTGGATTTTTCTCTTAGGGAGGCTCCGCCTCAAGCCGTGGGCCAGGGAGGTTTCATGGGATTTGACAGGGGAGAGCGGGCCAAGGGTGCGATTCTGCTCCCCTATGACGAGCTGTATCCGCACAGTCCCGTGAAGTCCCTGATGGAGGCTACCTGCATCCAATGCCACGGGCAAAGCTTCATCTCCTTTTTCCACCGAAGCACCCAGGAGTGGGACGAGACCATTGGCCGCATGATGGAGAACCGGATTCCTTCCGGAACCATAAGCGCACACCAGCGTCAGGAACTGGCCGAGTATCTGAGTACCCATTTTGGACCCGACAGCCCTGACCGCCACCTGAAGATGGAAGATGAAATTCCGCTGGATGAGGCGGCTCTCTCCAAGGCCCAGTATGTCGAGTACCTGATATCCGTGGATGAGGCTCGTCCCCGTCGGTGGCTGCAGGAAGTCCACGTCGCTTTCGACGGCAACGTCTGGTATACGGAGCGCACAGCGCCCCACGCCGTGGGTCGGTTGGATCCCCGCACAGGAGATGTGGATGAGTGGACGCTGCCCGATCCGGAGGGCGATCCCCATGGCCTGACGGTGGATTCGGAAGGATGGGTCTACTGGGCCGAAGTCGACAAGGGGCATCTGGGACGCTTGAACCCACAAACGGGAGAGACGGAACGCTTTCCCTATGACGACACGGGAGGAACCCTGGGGGTCCTGGGTGGACATACACCGGTTCTGGATTCCAAGGAGAACGTCTGGTTCACCCTGATCTATGGTGACGGGCTAGGCAAGTGGGACCGTGAGACCAAGAAGATTCAGGTGTGGCGGGTTCCCACCAAGAATTCCATGCCCTACGGTCTGGATATCGGTCCCGACGACACTCCTGCCCTGGCCGAGCTTTATGGCTGTAAGGTGGCCGTATTTGATCCCGAGACGGAAGAATTTACCGAATACCCGGCCCTGGTGGATCCACCCTGCAAGACGCGCCGCCTGGGCTTCGATTCCAAGGGACTCCTCTGGTACGGTGTTTTTAGCCAGGGGAAACTGGGCAGGATCGACTTGAAGACGGGTGAGCAAGTGGAGTTCGACATGGCCTCCCGATTCGCTGAGCCCTACAGCGTCAAGGTGGATCGCCACACCGACACCATCTGGATCAGCGATGGGGGAATGGGGGGTGTCCTGGTCAGCTTCAACCCAGAGACGGAAGAGTTCACTTACTATCCGACCCCTCGACGAAGCGATATGCCCAAGATCGACGTCACCAGAGACGGACATGTCTGGTACAGCACCCGGGCGATTTCCAACGGAGGCGTAGGTGTCCTCTATCCGGACAAGACCAGGATCACCTCATTGGCGGCTATCCATAAGAATCAGGGGGAGTGACGCTTCCCCTGATTTCGCCTTCGGTCCTTAATCGACGACGGCCCGCAGGTTTGATTCTGATTAAGGCCTGTAGGGGCGCACGGCTGTGCGCCCACAAACCCAGCTTTATCAAAGGCTTATAGGGGCGGACGGCCGTGCGCCCCCCTACGCACCGAACCTGGATCAACCGAGTCCCGTTTATCCCCTAGCTTTTGCAATCCTAACTGTGCAGGTCGGCCATTTGTGGCGAGTCACCGGCTGCCCCCCCTACGAGCGGTTCCCAATACTCCCCCTGCCTGTCATACGAATCCCTGTCTACAGCGACTAATAGGGCAAGGAGAATGAAATGGAAAATCTTGAAATCTCAGTTGGGCGGGTCTTTCAAGGCCTTAATAGCGTTCTTTGGAGTGACTGATGCTCTATTACCACCAGAACCCCTGTCACTACAGGTTTTCAATAACTTAGAGTGGCGAGACGCGGAAGATAACCGCACTTTCTGCACCCTATACGCACCCAGCTACGCCCTTCTTGTTTCCTGGCTTCTCCATGTTATTCGGGTGGTTCTGTGGTAGAAATGTGGTAGCAAGGCAGGTTCGTGATGGAGGAACCGATTGTCATTGTTCCCTACAACCCCAGTGGCCAGTGTTTTTTGAGAGTGAAAAGAGGCGGCTGCTGGCGCTATTCGACGGAGTGAATGTTGCAGTTGAGCACATAGGCAGCACTGCCGTAGATGGCTTGCGCAGCAAACCGATCATCGACATCATGCTGGGGGTAGAGCGGCTGTCTGAGGTTGAGCAAAGGCTCGCCTCGATCGAGCAGCTTGGATACCACTATATTGCCGAGCTGGAGTCCGAGATTCCAGAGCGTCGATTCTTCATCAAACGTGGCGCTGGAAAGCCACGGACCCACCACCTTCATGCTGTAGACCTCTCGAGTGACTTTCGGCGCGACCATCTTCTCTTTCGCGATGTTCTTCGCTCCCATCCTGAGACGGCGTCAAAGTATTGTCAGCTCAAGGTCAGCCTTGCCCAGCACTATAGAGATGATCGAAAAGCGTATGTGAGCGCCAAATCGGCGTTTATTGGTGAAGTGTTGGCGAGGAAACGAAGACATGAAGGACCCCGATAACAGAATAAGGCAGCTTTCCCAGGAATTCTTTGAGTCAGAGCTGGAAGAATACGGGGATGTCGTTCAACCCTCAGGCCAAGAGGCCAAATACTTAAACAGTTTACTGACTCAACTCGCGGCAGAGCGTCCCTCTTTCAGCCTACTCGACATTGGCTGCGGAATTGGCTACGTTGCCATGGCAACAAAAGCGCTGTTTCCAGATGCCGAGGTAGTCGGTATTGATATTTCTCCCGACATCATTGCGAAGGCTATGGAACACGATTCCGAGCATCTAATTCAATACGATGTGACCACTGAGTCGAGTATGCCTTATGAGAGCGATTGCTTCGATTTGGCTGTTTGCCGTATGTCAATTCATCATTACCCGGCGGTTCTGCAGCATCTTCGTGAAGTCCATCGGTTGCTAAAACCACAGGGTACGTACTTGATCATTGATGTCGTACCCGATAGAGGGCAGCATAACGAATGGCTCAACGACTTATTCATGGGTCGCGAAGATGGTCACGTGAAGTTCTATACGCTGGTCGAGTACGAGTCGCTTCTACAGCAATCTGACTACTCGGTACGTAGCGTGGAATATTTTCCGCAGCTATTAGATTTGTCCCAGAAGCATATCC
>Ga0209988_10003786_pt1 | contig 10015 bp, 7 predicted proteins | sample N075metaG_FD_183115 | JGI IMG/M metagenome (GOLD analysis project Ga0209988, IMG submission 183115) | Deep subsurface microbial communities from Kermadec Trench to uncover new lineages of life (NeLLi) - N075 metaG (SPAdes) (version 2) | ecosystem: Environmental > Aquatic > Marine > Ocean trench... | reverse complement strand
TCGGCCACGGAGTAGAGGCCCAGACTCTCGTAGACGTCGCCCATCGTGGCCATCAGCCGCGCCTGAAGCTCCGGCTGGTCCCCCAACTCCTCGATTCCCATGGCCCCCTTGTCCAGGAGCTCCCGCACCGTAATGCTGTTGCCTCGTGCCTCGCTGGGGTTCGACACCGTGAACAAGCCCAGCAGAAACTCCGACACCCGCTTCACCGTCTCCGACTCGAGCGTTACCTGGTCGCGCTCCCGAGCGAGCCGTCCGGCCTGGACCGTCATCGTCCCGGCGAAGGCCACCAGAACCAGCACGCCCGCAGTCGCCACGCCGACGCCCATCCGGTGGCGGCGCACGAACTTCCGTACCCGATAGCCGGCGCTCGGTGGACCGGCCATCACGGGCTGGTGCGAGAGATGCCGGCCGATGTCGGCCGCCAGCTCCTGGGGCGAGCCGTACCGGCGCGTGCGATCCTTCTCCAGCGCCCTCATCGTGATCCAGTCCAGATCACCTCGAAGTGACCGCAGCAGCGTCTGCGGATCCGACTCGCGCCTCTTCGCAATCTCTATCGATGTCTCGCCCGAATCGATCAGACACGTACTTGGCGTTGGCGGCTCCTGCTCCCGGATGATTCGCTGGATCGCGCCGTAGTCCGCGTTCCGAAGCGCCTCTGGATCAAACGGCAGCGACCCCGTCAGCAGCTCATACAGCAAGGCACCCAGCGAATACACGTCCGTCCGCGTATCGATGTCGGCTCCCCCCTCCGCCTGCTCCGGACTCATGTACGCCGGCGTCCCGACCATCTCGCCCGCCTCCGTGAACAACGTCCGTTCCGTCAACCGCTGCGCCGTCGCCTTGGCGACCCCGAAGTCGATCACCTTGACCGTCGCCTCGCCATTCTGCCCGCTCACCAGTACGTTCGACGGCTTCAGGTCACGGTGGATGATCCCCTTCTGGTGCGCATGCTGCACCGCACCGCACGTCTGAATGAACAGCTCCAGACGCTGACCTGTGTTCAGACGCTGTCGGTCACAGTAGTCCGTGATCGGCTCGCCCGGGACATACTCCATGACGAAGTAGGGTCGGCCGGTGTCGGTGGCGCCGGCGTCGTAGACGCAGGCCACGTGGGGATGATTCATCAGAGCCAGCGCCTGGCGCTCGGCCTCGAACCGGGCGATGACCCGCTTGGTGTCCATCCCCAGCTTGATGATCTTCAGGGCCACCTGCCGCCTGACCGGGCTCTCCTGCTCGGCCAGATAGACGGTGCCGAAGCTGCCCTCACCGACCAGCTCGCGGAGTCTGTATGGGCCGATCTTCGTCCCCGGCTCCTCCCTGAACCTCCGGTCATGAATCCTCTCCGCCACGTCAGGCAAGACGACAACGTCGGCCGTAAGCCGCGCGTCTTGGCGAATCAGCCGCTCGACTCGCTCGCGGAGCTCGCCATCATCCCCACATGCTTCGGCCAGAAAAGCTTCCCGCTCCTGGGGCGGTACGTCCAACAACGCATCGAAGAGTTCCCTCATGCGATCAAATAGATCAGCGCTTGTTTCCATCGTCTTTCTCCGGCGCGGTTCGATCCGCGCCCGTCATACCCGATCCATCAGGCCGACCTGATCGGCCAGCCAGGCTTTGGCGAAACGCCAGTCGCGCTCGACTGTCGACGCGGAGACGCCGAGCGACTCCGCGATCTCCGGCACGCTCAAACCCCAGACGACCCGCATCTTGACCACATCCGCCCTGCGCGGATCAAGCGATTCCAGTTTCTCCAGCACCTCCGCGAGCTCCTCGACCTCCATCGGGTCAAGACGGCTCCGGCGCCCGTCAGCGACCTGATGCTCGTCCAGAACCAGTTGGATGTGCGTATCGGCTCCGCCCCGCTTCGCCGCCTGGTGCTTTCGGCGATAGTCGACCAGCACCCGCAACATCATGCGGGTGGCTATGGCAAAGAACTGCCCCCGATTGTCAAAGGACTTCCGCTGGCGGATCAGCAGCATGAACGACTCGTTGACCAACGCCGCAGGCTCGAGGGTGATGACCGCCGCCCGCTTGCCGAATTGCTTGCGGAGGTAGGTTTCCGCCATGCCCTTCAGGTCCGCGTAGACCAGGGTCATCAGTTTTTCCAGAGCCCCTTCCCGGCCCGCTTCCACGTCCCGCAGCATCAACGTGATGTCGCCCACCACAGCCATCGCGACCAGGATTCTACCAGAAGAGCTGTTTCTTCAACGACGGCCGACGGGGACAACTGCACGTTTTGAAGGACGATGACACCCGGGCCCGCCTGGAGCCATTCCCCAGCCCTTCCGGCGACCTCGACCTCTTCGTGGCCGACTATTTCGGCTCCACGAAACCTACGCCCTGACCAGGACAGCACTCGGCGAGAACGACCAGCTGACGATCAAGGCCGGTGATACGCTCGCCGACGTGCTGTTCAAACGGGGCAAGCCGGAGGAAGCGGCCCAGTACAGGGAATTGCTTCGGGAGACGGGGGGGGAAGAAGTGCCCGAGTGAATCCTGTTCGATCTCCAGCCAAGATGCCGCGGCTACAACATATCGAGATCGGGCTGCACGAATTTCTCGTAGCAGTCGCTGCACACGCCGTGACTGAACTTGGCCTCGGTGTGCTCGGCAAGATACTCCTCGACGGACTTTGAATACTCTTCGCCTTCCCGAATCCGCTTGCAATATGAGCAGATCGGGAGCAGGCCCCGGAGTTGCTTGACCTCGGCCGATGCCCGCTCGAGTTCCTCGATACGATCCGCCAGGCTGTCCTGGAGCTCCACGATTCGCTGGCCCACGGCGACCCGCGCCTTCAGCTCGCCGAGATGAAACGGCTTCGTGGCCTGACCTTCCTGGACTCGAACAACGTGACCACTCCGGACAACTTGTTCCGCAACGACTCGGAGAACGGCGACTGCAGTTCGGGCCTGGGGATCGACGTCTTCCTGACCCTGGTGAGCCACATCGCCGACGACGAGGCGTGCACGATCACCACCGAGTGGGACTGAAAGGCCAAGCCCCGCCAGTTTGCGATAAAGACAAGAAGTGGAGCCGGGGGGGGATTCGAACCCCCGTGCGGAGGCGGGATTCCCCGAGAACGGCGCGGATTCTCAGCAGCGCGCAGCGCCAGGCGCAGCGAGCTGCGCACCGGGCGTCACTGACGCCGCCCTCGCCCGCCTGGTCGCGGCGTGGGCCGAACTGGCGCACGAGGTTCAAGCGGAGATTGCTGCGATCGTTGACGGGGCGGGCGCGGCGATCACGCCTGACGGAACTGACGACTGACAGAACTGACAAAACCAGTGGTGTGCTCCTCCAGCGTGTCCACCGAGACGTGCTCGATGACAAGTGGTCGAGTTTGAGCCAAACCGTGTCTCCACTATCCACTTCATGAGCACACGATAATGCAATCGCGTCTCATCGCGTGATCAGGCGTCCAAGCTCGGCGGCGAACCAGTCAAGATTAGCCTCCTTGGGGCACAGTGGGTGTTCGCGCAATCTGATGCGCCCGAGTCCTCTTGCGTCTACGAACAGGTCGTCGACGACGCGTCTCGCTGCCACGACCACGGGATTTTCAGCATGCAGGGCCGCGAGGACTGTCGCGGTGGAATCTTCTGGCTCCGTAAGCATGGCGACGATGCGGTACAGGTCGAGTGCGTGATGACGCCCCTCGTCCTTGTTCACATCGTTGATTCGATCGCGCAAGGCGCCGAGCTTCATCAGCGAGAACGAAAAGGCCTGCGGAACCAGGATCTCGCACGAACGATGATCATCGGTGACCGCAAGACGAAATGGATCGTGCTCCACTTCAACAGCATCGTCCGCGGCGCGAGCGTGCAAACCTGAGGAGCCTTTCGGTTTGACCCGGACGTTACGGCGTTCAACCTGGGCTTCGAGATCACCGAGTGGACCAACCATGAGATCGATGAGGACTGTCCGCCCATCGACATCCCGGGCGAACTTCATCCACTGGGCGCTCGGCTCAACGACGAATCCGAGTTGATCGAGCGCTGCGCGATACCTAGCCATCTGTGCCTCATCAACGACGACCTTGGCCCGCAGGAACAAGTCGATGTCCTGCGTGGTGCGCGCTCGAGGCCACTGCGATCTCGGGAGAAGCGTCTTCTCGACAGACTTTTCGAGGTGCAGTTGCTTGAGATAGAGACCGAAGCCACCTCCGATCAGAAGATCGGCGCTGCCGCCAAGAGCTGCATCAAGATCAAGAACCGTGATAGTAAGTGGATCGTTCGCCATCATGAACCCGGTGTGTTTGCGACATCCCGGAGAATCAGAATTCGGATCTCGTTCGCCATATCCTGGTCGCGTTTGTCGCCACAAGCAAGCTCAAGGTAGGACTGAACGGGTGACGCATAAACCATGCCGGCTTCGTCACATAGGACATCGAAGAACGGAGTGCGGTCGCTTGTCTCGATGATCGTGAGATCGGCAAAGCGTTCCGATTCCTCGCAGCGATCGCCCACGCGGTCGCGAAGTTCCTTGAGTCGTTTGCAGTACGCGATCGGTTCGTCCGAACGCATGCCGGCGGTGTAGCGATCCTGCGAGGATGATCCGGAGAGGACCAGCCGCGGTCGATCTCGCTGCTCGTTCGCTCTTTGGAACAGCGTTGCGATTGGGCCGGTGATCTTCACACGGATGGTCGTGCGAGCGGAAGGCGCCCGGAAGTTGTCACGCAGTTTGTCGAGGAGCGCGTCGGGCTGGACGAGCATGATGCGCGAACCGGCTCGTTCAACGAGCACATCCTCGGTCATGCGGGCAAGGGCTTTCGAGACCGTGGACAACGCAACGGAGCCGCCGCGAGTTTCAATCGCCTCCTTGATTGCGCTCACACTCTCAAACCGCGGTTGGCGCAGGAAGACGCGAGGAACGATCGATGTGGCTCCGCGGTAGGCGTACTTCGTCGGCTGCGATTCCGGGTATCGATTGGGTCGACCTGCACTACGGAGCATGAGCCGACCTGGCACGATCGCGATTCCGTTCCCGCTCAGGTCGATGCCGGAAACCGCCTCGTCGGCGAGTCGATCGAGCCAGCGTTCGTTGAGGTAGGGGACGATGATCATGGGCGGGAGTCCGGTCGCCTGGCTGGCGCGTCGCGCCTGGATCAGGGCCTGGTCGATCGCTTTGGGGGTGCTCCGACTCTTGCACTCGGCGACGAATTCGTACGTCTGGTCCACCCAGCGGAGGCGGACCCTGAAGTCCGCACATGGCCCGCCGCTGGACGGCTCCCACGGGGTCAGATCCAGCTCGAGCTGGGATCCCCACGGTGAGCCAAGCTCCTTGAGGAGATCGGGGATCGCGTCTTCCGTGATGGGGTCTTGAGCACGCATGAGTTTCCAGTATATCGCCATTTTCCGGTTCCGGAAAACATCATATTTATGGAAACTCCCTCATTTCCACCTTGAGGTGGGTTTTCGAGTCCGGAAATGGGCTGATAACTGGAAAATGAAGTACTGCGAGCCCCTTGGTGGTCAATGCCGTGAGCAGCTGACCACTGGCGCGAACCGGACCGGACCAGCCGAAACAAGATCTGTCCCCCGTCGCACCTGTTCCCACGGGCGACCGTTTGCCAGCAGCTGACAATGATGGCCAAATACACAGAATCCTGCGGGACCAAGGCGGCGTGCCGCCGGCCCCGCCCCTTCGTCGCAGCCGTGAGATTGAATGGGCGCAGGAGCTTCCTCAGTACGCCGTGAGTCGATGGATCGGCCACAGCATCTCGGTGAGCGGGCGGCACTACACAAATCGTGTGCCCGACGAGCTCATGCAGAGAGCCGCTCGGCAACCCGCGCAGAATCCGGTGCAGCAGTCCGCCGCAGATCGTCGCAATACGTCGCAAGTGAAACCGAGCGATGCGCAGCGCGCATGCGAAAGCCCCGCTGCTCGCGGGGCTTTACGACGATCTGCGAGTGATTGCGAGATCGGTCCAAAGTGGAGCCGGGGGGAATCGAACCCCCGTGCCGGGACGCCGAAAGACTGCAGTCTAGGTCATTTGGCGCCACCCAAGAATCCAAGCGGTGCAGAATCCGGTGCAGTTGGCGCCGGAACGGCGCGGAACTCGGATCTCGATGTGGTGATCGACGCATGGCCGCACCTGCCTGACCACATTCGCAAGACCATCCAGACGCTCATCGAGTCAGGCCAAGAGCTGCAATGACGCAGCATGCCACCAATGCCAGCGCTTCTAACAACAGAAGGATACGAGACATGACAAGCCGTAATCCACTTTCCATCCAAGTCGAACCACCAGCGCCTCGGTCACCACCCCAAACAAGGTCGAGAAAGAGCGCCAGTTAGCGTGAGATCCGGAAACGAAAACCGAAAGGAAAACCAATGACGAACGAAAATCCCAAGCGTGGCATTCCTCACGAGTCCGAGATAATGGGCGACGGCGTCATGATGGAACTAAACGGGCACTCAAGGATGTGGGTATTGGATGGCCATGCCTACGCACCTCTAGTGGGCCGGAGTCCCCACTGGGCGGGCTTTCAGGTAGTCGCCTTAGACCCGTGTCCGGAGTTGGATCAGCTGATTCCGGCGGAGTTGCGCGGCGATCCGGGACGGGACGAATCGAGGGAAGGTGCTGAACGTCTGTAATCCCCGACTATCCAATACGCTTGGCAGGACTCGAACCTGCGTCCCCCGGTTTAGGAAGCCGGTGCAAAGCGCGTGCAGATGTGGATGGAAGAGGTCATCAGATATCCGCCCGCGATTGCGGGTAATCTGGATCGTCGATGACTGCCTTGAGCATCTCAGCTACGCGACGCGAACCCATACGACGAGTATCCGGCCTCGCGGCCATATTGCTCGCCGTCATGGCGATGGGCTGTGCGGAGACCCGCGGCCCCGATCTCGTGGTCAACTCGCACATCGAATACAACAAGGCGGTCAGCCAGGTGCTCAAGGAGGAGCTCTTGCTCAATGTCGTCCGCCGCCGGTACCTGGAAGCGCCGCAGTTCCTGAACGTATCGAGCATCAACTCGAACTTCACGACGACGACGGGCGTTGGTGCCGGCGCCAGCATCGCGAATATCGGTGATGGGAACATCGTCAACAGCAGCGTCGACGCAAGTGTGACCTTCTCCGACTCGCCCACGATCACGATCACGCCGCGGCAAGGGGAGGATTTCGCGAGCCAGCTGCACGGGCCGCTCCCGGTCTCGGCCGTCGCGGACCTCGTGTCCGCAGGATACGACGTCGTTGACGTGTTCAGCATCCTCGTCGAGAGCGTCAACAACGTTCGTGGCCCCGACCTCAGGTACAACCGCTTCCGGCCCGGAACCGCAAGGTGGCGTGAGATGCTTGCGCTGCTCAGGAAGTTCTCTGACGACGGCAGCCTGGTGGTCGATCGCTTCCGGTGGAACGACCCGTACAACGCCCATCCCTACCCGGCCGCGTCCATCACACCCGAGATGTGGATCACGACCCTCTCCACCGGTGCTCGTCGCTGGAAAAGTCTCGACGGCGGAGAGACGTTCTACTTCACGACACACGAAATGGCGCCGGCGCTCTGGCTCGATCCGGAAGCCCGCGAGACCCCGGACGGGCAGCGGCTCATGGAGATCCTGAACGTCCAGCCCGACGTCCAGAAGAAGATCTGGACCTTGGAGCCGGCGCGAGTCGCCGGCGGAGCGGATCTCGCGAATCGGCCTGACACGCCGAGACCGGCACTCAAGCTCCGGATGCGTTCGCTGTACAACGTGCTCAATTTCTACTCGTACTGCGTGCAGATCCCCCCTGGAGATGAGCGAGACGGTCGCGCGACCGACTTGAGCTCGTTTCGCGCGGCGGTCGAGCGGGGCGGTGTTGACGACTTCGCGCATCGGTTCGCCATCAAGTCCAGCCGACGACCTCCGGACTCCGCCGCGCAGAAGGTTCGATACCGCGGACTCTGGTTCTACATCGACGACCGGGATCTCGACTCGAAGGCGGGCTTCAACGCGATTTACGATCTCTGGCAACTGTCGATCAAGAGTCCGCCCGCCCAGAGCCAACCGGTGACGACGATTCAGGTCAATTGAGGGTTCTAATGCAAGTCGGCAAAGCGCTGGGTTTCGTCCTTGGACTCGTGTTCCTGTTCGGCTGCCAGCAGGTCCTCTCGCCGACGCCGAACCTCTATCTGCAGGGCGACACCGACTGGTTTGCCGACGTGCCTTCCGAGCTTCAGACGAGCACGGTCGACGTGCTGTATGTGACCGACCGAACACAGATCCAGAAGGAAGGCAGACCAACCAGATACGGCTACAAGCGATCAGGATCGCTGGCGTGGGGATCTGCTGACGTTGAGCTTGGCAACGAACTGACGTGGGACGAGCTGGCCACCCTCAGCCAGGTGCAAGAACGCAGTCGGTCCGTGCCCGTGCGTTTACGGTCGACGACCCAGATCGGTCGATTCCCTTCCATCCCAATGCCGATGTCCATGCAGGGTGACCGGTTGATCGTCGATCCCGAGGCACTGACCGCCCAGCAGATGGCAGCGGAGGCGCTCCGTGATGAGGTGCGGACGCGGCTGGCCGTGACACCGCTCAAGGAGGTGTTCATTCTGATTCACGGCGTGGGCAACAAGTTCGCCGACGCCGTGACCAGGACGGCCCAGTGGCAGCACTATAGCCGCGGCCAGGGCGTGTGGATCGCCTACACCTGGCCGGCCGGGCACCCCGGGCTGCTGGAGGGATACGTCTACGACTTCGCATCAAGCCGGTTTACGGTCTATCACCTCAAGCAGCTCTGTCGTGTGTTGGCGGCATGCCCGGAGGTCGAGCGGATCAACATCGTTGCGCACAGCAGGGGGACAGATACGGCCGCCACGGCCGTGCGGGAAATGTGCATCGAGGCTCGCGCACAAGGGACCACACGGAGCACGCTCAAGATCGGCCACCTCGTGCTGCTGGCGTCAGATATGGACTGGGAGGTCGTGGGCCAGCGCGACGGCGGCGATCACGTCTTCGATATGATCGATCGGATCACGGTCTACGCTTCGAAGAACGACCAGGCGCTTGGCTTCTCAAACTGGCTGTGGGATAGCGCGCGGCGGGCGGGACAGATTCGCTACCGGGACCTCGATTCGAACCAGCAACAGCTGCTGCTCACCGCCACCACCATTAACGCCATCGACGTCCGCGTGAACACCGGGGGTCTCGGACACAGCTACTTTTCGAATCCCGCTGTCGCTTCCGATCTGCTCCTGTTGCTGTTGGACGACCGGCCACCCGGCGCGGAGCACGGTCGACCGCTCGAGGCGCTCCAGCCGGGGTTCTGGGGTCTCGACAAAGGCTATCCGGCGACGGACGGGAGTTGAGCGACCCGGCGACGACCCCGGCCGGTGTCCGCAGCTCTTGGGGACCGCGTGGAAACGGCTTGATTCCTTGCCGAATCGCCTCGGAGAACGCCGGTCCGACGAGCCACCATCCCGATGGCAGGCAAAGCGTGCACGACGAACACACCGATAATGCCCTGACGGACGTGATGCTCGGCGTGGAGGGAACTGATCGAGGACATCACGCCGACAGATCGCCCATCAGCGCGCTGAGAATCGACTCGAGCGACGTGTTCCAGGCGCGAACGAGGTCGGCGGCGGAGCTGGACGCCGCCGGTGTGGACGCTTCGTAGTCGCGCGACAGTCGGATCTCGCCGTCGGGTCCGATGACGGTCGCGTGCATGATGAGGACGGCGTGCGGCGGTCCACCCTGCATGACGTCGGCGTAGAGAGCGGAGACGTACAAGTCGAGCGTAATTTCGGAAGCGGCGATCGTGCCCTCGTCGAGCACGGCCTGGAAGCGACCGCTGGTGTCGAGCGCCCGAAGACACGCGGCCGTGATCAGAGCCCCGGGATCGTCGGCCCACCGCTCGTAGTAGTCGGCCTCGTAGCGGTTGTCACCGACGCGATACTGGAAGCGTAGAGACACTTGGACAGGCACTCCAGTTGCCGCCAGCGCCGTCGTGCGCAATCCGGCGACGCGCCTGCGGAACCGCTGCCTCGCGCAGACGATCCGGCGAGAGCAGGAAAGCAAAGTGCCTGTCC
>Ga0209988_10003785_pt1 | contig 10018 bp, 8 predicted proteins | sample N075metaG_FD_183115 | JGI IMG/M metagenome (GOLD analysis project Ga0209988, IMG submission 183115) | Deep subsurface microbial communities from Kermadec Trench to uncover new lineages of life (NeLLi) - N075 metaG (SPAdes) (version 2) | ecosystem: Environmental > Aquatic > Marine > Ocean trench... | reverse complement strand
GAGGCCGGCGAGGCACCCCTGCTTGTCCACCAGTAGCAGCTTCTCGACGCGGGCGCCGTTGAGGATCGACTCGGCGGCCTCGAGGTCGGTGTCCGGAGACGCCGTGACCAGGTTGTCCTTTGTCATCAGGGTCTCGACGGTCTGGCCGTCGGGCGGGCCGCTGACGAACTTCAGGTCACGCCGTGTGAGTATGCCGACCAGGCGGCCGCGGTTCAAGCCGTCGGCGGTCACCGGGAACCCCGAGACGTTCTGCTGGTCCATCAGCTTCAGGGCCCGGTCGACCTTGTCGCCCGGAGCGAGGGTGACCGGATCATTGATGACGCCGTTCTCGGAGCGTTTGACCAGGGCGACCTGGCGCGCCTGGTCCTCCGGGGCCATCGTCCGGTGGATGATGCCGATGCCCCCCTCCTGGGCCAGCGCGATGGCCAGAGCGGACTCGGTCACCGTGTCCATCGGTGCGGAGACGAGGGGCGCGTTGAGCCGGATGTTGCGGGTGAGCCGGGTGGTGAGGTCGGCCTTGTCGGGCGTGACCTCGCTGTAGTCCGGGATCAGCAGGACGTCATCGAAAGTGACGCCCTCTTGGATGATCTTGCGTTCCATTGGGCAATGATGCACGGATTATCAGATCCTGTCAACATCGGGCCGCCCACGCGATGCGGGCGTACACTAAAAAAGAAGGAACAGGAGCCTTTATCCATCGAATGGATGGGCCGGGGAATGTCCCAGGAGTCTCACTTGTGACGTCGACGACAACCACCCGAAGCATGTCCGACGAAGCCATCGACCCTGTTCATCACGACATGGGTACGGAGGCCGGTGAGGGGCAACGGACGCTGAGGAAGTTCCTTGCCGCGACCATCCAGTTCGAGGCGTCCGACCTCATCGTGAAGGTGGACCTTCCCCCGCGGATCCGGCTTCGCGGAGCGCTCAAGAGCCTGCAGACCGATCGTTGCTCCGAGCAGTTGATGTTCCAGATCGCCAAGGACGTGCTCGACGAGAAGCAGTACGCCTATTTTCACCATCACGGCTCGGTCGACTTCGCCTATGACTTCGACGACGACAACCGCTTCCGGATCAACCTCTTCATGGCCCGCGGCAAGCCGTCGATGGCGTGCCGGCTGATCACTTCGAATATCAAGAGCTTCGAGAGCCTCGGTCTCAAGCCGATCCTCGGCGAGATCGCCATGAGCGCCCAGGGGCTGATCATGTTCGCCGGCGTGACGGGCTCGGGCAAGTCGACCTCGATCGCGTCGATGCTCCAGTACATCAACGAGCGAAAACGCGTCCACATCCTGACGATCGAGGACCCGATCGAGTACATCTTCAAGGACGACAAGGCCACGATCAACCAGCGCGAGGTCGGCATCGACTGCATCAACTTCAACGAGGCGTTGCGGGCCCTGGTCCGCGAGAACCCCGACGTGGTGCTCGTCGGCGAGATGCGTGACAACGAGACCTTCGAGGCCGCGATCCGCGCCTCGGAAACCGGTCACCTGGTCTTCGGGACGATCCACGCGTCGAGCTCGTGGCAGACCTTCGGCCGTATCTACGACATGTTCCCCGAGGGTGAGCGTGCCCAGATCCGCAAGCTGCTGGCGTACAACCTGCGGGCGATCGTCTACCAGAAGCTCCTGCCGACACTCCACGAGGACATTCAGCGGATCCCGGCCATCGAGATCCTGCTGAACACGCCGCCGGTGCAGAAGTACATCCTGGAGGGTCGTGAAGGCGAGCTGCTGGACATCATCAGGAAGAGTCATGAAGAGGGTATGATCGACTTTACCAGTGCGCTGGTAGAGTTGGTGGAGTCGGAGACGATCCACCACCGTGTAGCCCTGGAAGCGACGCCAAAGCCAGAAGAACTGAAGATGCGTCTCAAGGGCATTTCCTGACCTGGCCTCCATTGTCCCATGCACGCCCATTCCCTACTCGCTGCTGCCCCGGTCTTTCTCGTCAGCTTCTACAAGCCGCTGTTGCTGTTCGTGACCTTCGTGCCCTGGGCGTGGCTTGTGTCATCGAAGCTCGAGAAGGACGCCCGCGCCCTGCGGCTCAATTTCCGCCAGTGGAACCTGATCTATATGGGCACTGTGGCCGTGGTCTTCACCGCGTGGCTGGCGATCCCGATCTTCTGGGTCGGCTGGCCGCTGGGCGCGATCCTGCTGGTGGTGCCGATCTTCTTCTACGTCCAGGTGCGCAACCGCGTGGTTCCCAAGGCCAAGAGGTTCACGCTCGCCGGCAATGTGTTCGGGAGGGATTCCTCGGGCAAGCCGGCCCGCAGCTCCAAGGCCGCCGTCCACTTCATCGACGCGGCCGGCACCGAACACTACGGGCCGGCCAAGGACGATCCGCGGCAGCCGGCCCACATGGCCCTGGAAGATATCATCGTGCCGGCGCTGGAGTCCCGCGCTTCACAGGTGGACTTTTCGGTCGGGCAACGCGGCGCCGCGCTCTCGATGACGATCGACGGCGTCCGCTACAAGCGTGACGCCCCCGAAACCGACACCGCCGTGCCCATGATCGACTATCTCAAGGAGATCGCCGGGCTCAACGTCGAGGATCGTCGTCGGCGCCAGAGTTCGAATATGAAGCTGTCGGGTCCGATGGGAAAGTCCGAGATGACGATCGTGACGGCCGGCAGCTCCGCCGGCATGGAATTGCGGTTGATCTTCGATCGCGCCAAACGAGTGCTGAAGCCGATCGACGGCGTGGGGCTGCTGCCCTCGCAACTCGAGGCGGTGCGGTCCTTCGAGGAGCCCCACGAGCGCCACGGCATCTTCCTGTTCGGCGCTCCGGCCGGCCACGGGCTCACGACCACCGGGTATGCCCTGCTCGGACGTCACGACGCCTATACCTCCAACGTCAAGACGCTCGAGATGGAGATCAAGGGCGAGCTCGACGGCGTCGACCATGTGCAGTTCGATCCGTCCAACCCGGATGTCGACTACCCCACCAACCTGCAGTCGATACTCCGCCGCGACCCGGACGTGGTGCTGGTCTCCGAGCTCAAGGATCCCCGGATCGCGGCCATTGCGTGCGAGCCGGGCATGCAGGGCCCGATGATCTACGTCCCGCAGCGACAGACGACCATCACCGACCAGATCCGCCAATGGGCCAAGCTCGTCGGTGACGTGAAGACCGCGGTCAAGTCGCTGCGTGTGGTCATGAACCAGCGTCTGGTCCGCCAGGTCTGTCCGAACTGCCGCCAGGCGTATGAGCCGTCCGCGGAGCAGCTCCGGAAGATGGGCCTGCCGGCAAACAAGGTCGAGCAGCTGTTCCAGGCCAGCGGCAAGATCCAGGTGAAGAACAAGATCGAGAATTGCCCGGTGTGCGGCGGCACGGGCTACTTCGCCCAGGTCGGTATCTTCCAGGTCATGATCGTCACCGACGCCATCCGCCGCCTGCTGCTGGGCGGCGACCTGAAGGGCGCGCTGGCCGAGGCCCGCCGCGACAAGATGCTGTTCCAGCAGGAGACTGCGCTCCGCAAGGTCGTCGAGGGGACGACAACGATCGACGAGGTCGCTCGCGTCACGGCGCCGCCACGGACTGCCAAGCCCGCCCCGAAACCCAGACCCAATCCCGCCCCGACATCATGATCTTGAACTTCATCGTCCTCGGGTTCGTGTTGATGATCGGTTACTGGTGGGCCAACCAGGGCCTGTTCAGCGCGGTCATCCATCTTCTGTGCGTGATCGTGGCCGGGGCGATCGCGTTGGCCTTCTGGGAACCGATCGGCATCGGCCTGTTCATGAAGAGCTCGTGGTTCGTCTCCTACGCGATGGGTGTGGCGCTGGTCGGCACCTTCACGGTGACCCTCTTTGTGCTGCGGCTGTCAAGCAACCTGCTCATACCGGGCAACCTCCAGTTCCCGAAGTGGGCGAACGTGGCGTTCGGATACCCCGTCGGTCTGTTCGCCGGTGTGCTGACCATGGGTATCACCGTCATCGGGCTCGGCATGATCCAGTCGCAACGCACGATGCTCGGCTTCGTCGGCCAGGGCCGTGCAGCGTCCGGTTCGATCCGACAGCTTTCGAGCATGTGGGTTCCGGTCCACAAGCTGACGGCTGAGTTCTACGGCCAGTTGAGCGTCGGGTCGTTGGGTACGTCGGCGCCGCTGCGTCACTACAACCCCGATGTCCACCTGCAGGCCGCGTCGCTTGTTCGCGACAGCTACCGCAACGGCCGCGGGCAGGTCGCGATGCGGCCGTCGCAGGCGATCGTTGACGGCGCCTGGGTCTGCCCGGACAGGTGCGTCATCAAGGTGCGGTTCGGCCGGGGTGCTCGCGATTTCGGGTCCCAGCAGATGACTCTTTCAGCAGCGCAGGTCCGGCTCATCTCCCACGCCGGCGGTACATCCAGACCGGCGGTGGTCTTCCCGGTGCGGTGGCGTCAGGAGGTCTCCGACGGTGGCGGCAGGGTCTTCGCGTTCGATGACCTGTCGCACTACGTCACGACCCTGCCGGGCCGCGAAACGTCGGACGTGCTCTTCGAGTTCCCGTGGCGTGAGGGGCTCGTGCCCCGGTTCATACAGATCAAGAACGCCCGGCTGGAGGTGCGGCTCACCCAGATCGAGACGCTGCCCGACTGCAATCCGGTCATGCGCGGGGTCGGCAGCGGCCCGACGATCACCGTGGAGAACTTCGCCGGCACGCCGCGGCTGCCGATCTCCCGCAGCCCGTACGGCGCGATCAGCCTGACGGCGTCCACGAGCCCGGTCATCGCGAGCAGCAACATGTCGTTGCAGATCAAGAACATCGACCACAAGCTCAGCGAGGGCAAGCACCTGTTCTCACGCGAGCGGAAGAGCGTGAGCCGTGCGATGCGGATCGACTCGTTCTACGAACCGGCCGGCACGCGGGTGGTCCAGGTCGATGTCAGCCGCAATTCCCCCGGCAGCATCTTCAGCGCCGCCGCACAGCAGGCAGCCGAAGGATCGGTGCCGATGCTGGTCGACAGCAACGGCCACACCTACAGCGCCGTCGGCTACGTGTATGAGAAGCCCAAGGGCATCGAGATCCGCATCGAGCCGGCCACGGGTCTCTCGGCCGACCAGATCCCCCACCTGCCGTCCTCCGGTAACCAGAAGCTGCGGGTCATCTTCTACGTGAGCGAGAACAGCCAGATCATCGGCCTGCAATACGGCGACGTGAGCTTGGCGCGGTGCACGCTGGACATCACGCCGAAGAGCTAGACCCTGTCTGACGGCACTCCGTCCGATACCAAAGCTTCACCAGCTTTCGCGCACCGTTACGCCCCGCGAGGTCACTCGCCCGATCGGCGACGGCACCTGCGATGACGGCGTTAACATGTACGGCGGGAACCTCATCGATTTCAGCTGCGGGGCCTTCAGCCGCGACGGCGGTGACTGACGGTCAAGTCGTGACCGGTTCGCCGGGGCCCTCGGCCTTCAGCAGCCGTTCGAGGTAGTGGATGTCGTAATCGGCGTCGATGAACGTGGGGTTGTCCATGAGGCGGCGGTGCAGACCGATCGTGGTCTTGATCGGGCCGATCCTGAACTCATCGAGCGCACCGCGCATGCGGGCGATTGCCTCTTCGCGATCGCGGCCGTGGACGATGAGCTTGCCGATCATCGAGTCGTAGTCGGTCGGGATCCGGTAGCCGGCGCGAACATGGGAGTCCAGCCGCACGCCGAGGCCGCCGGGTGCGGCGAACTCGGTCACGAGACCCGGTTGCGGGATGAATCCCCGGTCGGGGTCTTCGGCGTTGATGCGGCACTCGATCGCGTGGCCGGTGGCGACGATGTCGCGTTGCTTGAACGGCAGCGGCTCGCCGGCGGCGATACGGATCATGGTCTTGACGATATCGATGCCCGTAATCATCTCCGTGACCGGGTGCTCGACCTGGACGCGTGTGTTCACCTCGAGCATGTAGAAATTCTGTTCGGCGTCCATGAGGAACTCGGCGGTCGCGGCCCCGGCGTAGCCGGCGCGGCGGATCATCTCGACCGCCCCCTTGGCCACGGCGTCGCGTTTGCGGGGGTCGACACCGGGCGCGGGCGCTTCTTCGAGCAGTTTCTGGTGACGTCGCTGGGTCGTGCAGTCGCGTTCGAAGAGGTGCACCGCGTTACCGTGCTTGTCGCCGAGTACCTGGATCTCCACGTGCCGCGCGGCCTCGAGGAACTTCTCGATATACACCGCGTCGTTGCCGAATGCGGCCTCGGCCTCCTGGGCGGCGGCGCCGATCGCATGACGGAGCGTTGTTTCGTTGTGGGCGATACGCATGCCGCGTCCGCCGCCGCCGGCCGCCGCCTTGACGATGACCGGGTAACCGATCTCGGCGGCGAGCTTGACGGCCTCGTCCTCGTCTTCGATTGCGTCCTTGGAGCCCGGGAAGATCGGGGTCTTTGTCTCGCGGGCCATCTTCCGGCACGAGAGCTTGTCGCCCAGAAGCGCCATGGCCTCCGGGCTGGGACCGATGAACTCGATGTGGCAGTCGCGGCACACTTCGGCGAAGTGCGCGTTCTCGGCCAGGAAACCGTAGCCGGGGTGGATCGCATCGACGTTGGCGATCTCCGCGGCGGAGATGATCCGATCGATACGCAGGTAGGACTCGGTCGCCGGTCCCGGCCCGATGCAGATCGTGCGGTCGGCGAACTCGAGCCACGGCCCGTCGACGTCGGCCTCCGAGTACACGCAGACCGTTTCGATACCAAGCTCACGGGCAGCCCGGATGATCCGCAGGGCGATCTCGCCCCGATTGGCTATGAGCAATCGGTTGAACATGAGGGTCAGGCCGGTCGGACGAGGAAGAGGGCTTGCCCGAACTCGACGGCTTCGGCGTTGCTCACGAGCACCTTCTCGATGGTGCCGGTGCACTCGGCCTTGATCTCGTTGAAGATCTTCATCGCCTCGATGACGCACACGTTTGTTTCCGGTCCCACGGTCGTGCCGACCGAGACGAACGGCGCGGCGTCGGGGTTGGGTGCCAGGTAGAAGGTGCCGACCATCGGGCTCTCGATCCTGAGAAGGCCTTGTTCGGACGCGTCGGTTTCGGGTGCGGCGGCCGTGGGTGCTGCGGCGTTGGCGACGGCCGCCGTCGCCGCGGTCGTCGTCACGATCTGCGGGGGCTGATGCGGCCCCTGTCGGCGAAGCGTGACCTGCTCGTCGCTGTCACGCAGGTCGATCTCGCTGAGGTCATTGGCGACCATCAGTCGCACAAGTTCCTTCAGCTTGCGAATGTCAAGCATGGCCTACTCCCATCGGTTCGAGGACCATGTCCGAGTGGTTCTTCGGGAAGTTTGTCAGCACGCGGCACCCATCAGGGGTGATGAGCACGTCGTCCTCGATGCGAACGCCCCCCACGCCGGGAAGGTAGATCCCCGGCTCGACCGTCATCACCATGCCGGGCTCGAGAAAGACGTCGGTGCTCTGCTGGTTGAAATACGGCGCCTCGTGAACGTCCAGCCCGATCCCGTGGCCGAGGCCGTGACCGAATTGCTCGCCGTAGCCGGCGTCGGTGATGATCTTCCGTGCGACGCCGTCGACCTCGGCGCAGCTGCGCCCGGGGGCGCACGCATCGATCGCGGCAGACTGGGCCTCCAGGACGATGTCATAGATCTCGCTGACGGTGGCCGGCAATCCGCCGATGCCGTAGGTCCGGGTCATATCCGAGCAGTACGCTCCGGCGACGGCGCCCCAGTCCAGCAGGAGCGTGCCTTCCCGGATCGGGTCGTGACCGGTCGCATAGTGAATGATCGCACTGTTGGCTCCCGCCGAGACGCACGTGTCGAAGCTCGGCCTCGACGCCCCGCGGGTCTTCATCTCGAACTCGACCGAGGCGGCGAATTCCAGCTCCGTTATCCCCGGCCTCAGTCCGGCCAGCGCGGCCTGCATCGCATCCTGGTGGATGCCGATTGCCCGTTCGATGGCGGCGATCTCCATGGCGTCCTTGCACATGCGGAGCGTGCCCACGATTCCGTCGGTCTCGACGATCCGGATCTTCGGCATCGCCTCGCCCAGGGCTCTGCGGGCCGCGAGGGTGACGTGCTCGGCCTGGATGGCGACGGTGCCGATGCCACGCTGGTCGCAGGCCTCGCGGGCGGATCGCTCCAGCTGGTGGCGTGTCCCCATGACGACGATGGCGGCGGCGGCCTGCCGCCAGGGCTCGAGCAGCTGGTCGTGCCGCCGATCGGTGATAATTGCCGGGGGGGTCCCCTCCCGGCTCACCAGGAGCAGGCTGTCATGTCCGCCGAAGCCCGTGAGATACCGGATGTCGGTGCTGTGACCGACAAGGAGCGCATCGGCCCCCACCGACTCCAGCGCCTGTCGCACCCGGTCCTGTCTGCGGGCGCAGGCGGCAAAGAGGTCGTTCATGGGCCGCGAGTATAGCCGTGCTGCGATCGTGCCGCCATCTGTCGCGATCTGCGGCGATCAGCGTTCCCAGGACTGCACTTCTCGGAGTGCAAGCGGTGGCTCGAGGATCTCGCGGTACAGCATCATGCGGCGCAACAGCGTCCTGTCCATCGGGACGTCGCCGAGCCGAGGCAACGTGAGGTTGCGGGTCTCCTTGGCCTCGACGACGGCCTTGTGGGTGACCAACGTCCGGCCTGGCAACGCCGTCTGTCGTTCGACGGGCCGGGTGGCCCGCTCCGGCGGCGGCGCTGACCGGCGGACCTGGGGCCGGGCGGAGGGCTGGCGGCGAACGGGAGGGGCCGGTCGCTGCGGTACGGCCACGGGCGGCGCCGCGACAGGTCGCTGGGTCGTCCGCACGGGCCTCAGCGTTACCATTGCTGGCTTGGTGCGGGCGGCGGGCTGGGCCGTCTGGACACCGCTGCGGTGTCGAAGTTCATCGAGTTGAGCCTTTCGTCGTACGGCAAGGTCGCCGGCACGATCGACCACGACCGGTTCGGTCGCACGTTCGGTGGGCCTGCCCGCCGCGGTACGACGCGCGCCCATCTGTTGCCGCCGTCGCTGCGCGGTGAGATCCGTGACACGCTGGTCCTGCTGCTTCTTGGTCGCCCGCTCGGCGATCGACCCGATGAACTGCCACAGGCCCATCAGCACGAAGATGATCCAGAAGTACTTGCTCACGAGCTTGATTGTAGCAGTGGCGAATCTGAATGAAGGATCGGTGGGCCCTTTGGACGCTCCACCCACTCGAATCGGACACCAAAAACCGCCTGCAGGCGGTCGATCTGCATGACATCCGCCGTCGGTCCGGCCGCGACGAGCCTGCCGGCATCGAGCAGCCAGCAGTCGTCGGACAGGTTGGCAGCGAGCGTCAGGTCGTGCATCGCGATGATAATCGTGGCGTCCTTGAGCGCGAGTTCGCGCAGGAGTGTCGTGCTTCGCGCGGCGTGCCGCAGGTCCATCGCCGACGTGGGTTCGTCGAGCACCAGGTGACCCTTGGAACCAAGCTGCGCGATCGCGCGGCCGAGCGTGACCCGCTGCTGCTGGCCGACCGACAGCGACGGGAACGGCCGGTCGGCGATGGACTCCAGTTCGAGCCTCCGCAGTGTCTCGTCGATGCGTTGACGGCTGGCCGGCATTGCGTACCGACCCAGCTCGATCACCTCGCGGACGGTAAACGCCGCCGCGACCTGCGGTCGCTGGGGGACGTAGGCAAGCCGACCCGCGAGGCTTTTCGTCGAGAGCTGGTGTGCCGGTTCGCCGTCGATCAGGACCGTGCCGGCCGTTGGCGCCAGCGCGCCGATGACACACCGCAGCAACGTTGACTTGCCGGCGGCGTTGGGTCCGATCACCGCGGTGACCCGGCCCGGTGAAGCGACGGCGTTGACGCCCTTGATGGCCGGGATGTCGGCGCCCTTGTAGCGGTAGATGACGTCCACGACCGCGATGCTCATGCCTGGCCCCTTCCGGTTCTCAGGAGCCAGATGAAAGCGGGGCCGCCGATCAAGGCCGTGAAGACGCCGATGGGCATGCGACCGGTGCCGAGGTCGATCGCCTGGCGGGCCACGTCGGCCCCGACAACCAGGATGATGCCGGCCATGGCCGCGCCGATGACAAGCGGTGTGTGGTGCGGTCCCAGTACGAGACGGGCG
>Ga0209988_10003784_pt1 | contig 10018 bp, 10 predicted proteins | sample N075metaG_FD_183115 | JGI IMG/M metagenome (GOLD analysis project Ga0209988, IMG submission 183115) | Deep subsurface microbial communities from Kermadec Trench to uncover new lineages of life (NeLLi) - N075 metaG (SPAdes) (version 2) | ecosystem: Environmental > Aquatic > Marine > Ocean trench... | reverse complement strand
CTTTAGTCTGAAGATCAGATTTGGCCTGAAACAAGAGGTCTTTCGCTTCAAACTTGGCTTCCTTCACCATATTGTCAGCATCCCGCTGGGCATTCTGGGTGAGCTGTTGAATGTGGACTTCAGCTTCCGAACGCCGCTGAGCATCCATCTGTTGTTGAAAGACCTTGAACAAGAGAAACCCAAGCGCCAGCCCAACCACACCTGCAAGTATAGGAATTATCATTTCCATCGCCTGCCTCCTATTCGTTTCCGTTTGCACTCATCATGAGAAAAGCGTTACCTTCCCCGCTCATGAGAACACAACGTTTCAATGTACACATCCATAAGAACCCTTTAACAAAAGGAAATGGAAATGGAGCGATGGGAGGACACGCCTCTCTACTTTGGAAAAGCTAGAGAGCTACGAGTGGGAACGGAAAGATGAACGCGGGGAAAAGCACGACTATATGACAAAGGCCCGAGTCTTCCTGAAACAGGTTCGTCTTGCCACCACCAATTCTGGCGTTCAAAAAAGGCAGAGGGTCCATGATGATCGATCACACACCAAAGAGCTGAATGTTTCAGATCGAATGACCGGCTATTTCCCTTGAATAGAGCCTCTACAGACCTCACGAGGCTCGATTTCAAAAAATACCATTGACCCTCAAGTAGTCGCTTCCAACATCGTTCAATTTCAATTCCCAAACAACCCGCTATCACTAAAATTTCTGTGGTCATCGCGGGGCTCCGATTCCTTCCCCTGATAAGGGAATTCCCTTTCAATACTTTACAATTCAAGAACTTATGAACTATAAAATATCAGAATGCCACCCTGTATTTCAATAACAAGGCAAGAAAGGCTACCCCCACATTTCAAGTACGGCAATTCCTACTTAAGCGCAACCATATGTTTTAGAAGGAAATATCCTGTTGATACAGGAACGAGTGGCAAAACGAGGGGAAGGCCTAACCGGAATGTGGTTCTAAATGTTGAGCAATCGTTTCCGAGAGCAGTTGAGCCCGTCGCTCCATATCAGCTTTGCCTTCGTCCACATTCCGCTGCTGCCTGAAAAGCTGATCGGTGACATTAATGGCTACTAAAATGGCAAGTTTGGTCGGGGTACTCGTCCGGGTTGTCTTGGCAAGAGCCCGCATTTGGGCGTCGACAGACCCGGCCAACTCATGAAAATAGGCCTCATCTCCCTCGCCTTGCAGGGAAAGCCGCTGACCAAAGACTTCAACTTCAATGGTCCTCGTCATCATGGTGTGTCGTCCTTAGGGACTTGGAAAATACCAATACACCATCTCACTTCCATCTTAAGGCCACCTTTGCTCGATTTTCATTCACACAATCCTCAAAATAGTCTAACTATTCCTGCGGTTTTGCTCAATCAAATCAACCAAATCTGACCTCAATCTGAAAGCGATCAAGGTGTATTGGTATTTTCCAAGTCCCCTAATCGTTTGAACGATCTAAAAACTCAAGCTCGTCGAGCACCTTTTCAATTTTCGAGCGAATGGTGGTCCGCTCGTCTTCCCACCCTTCCGACATATCTTGCTGCTTGGCTAAATGCTCACGAGTGGATTCCAGCTCTTGCTCAAGATGCGATTTATCCTGCCGTAATTCCACAACCAAATCGAGCAATTTCCGAACTCGAACCTCCAATATTTCCATTTTTTCGACGCTCACAACTACCTCCTTACTCTTACAGGCTCAAACGAGCCGGACTATATATAGTGCGTTCAACAAAACCTGTCAAGAGAAGTACTGCGGTCATCTTTTTTGAAAAATTCGTCTAATCCAGAGACTCCCCCCCCTCTCACACGTCACCTGTTTTATCCATGTGTCCTCCAAAGAGCCAATCCATCCCCCTTCAGGAGCCTGGGGCGATATCTTCTGCTGTTTTTTTGAATGAGGGATACGTTCTAAGGGTTTGCAACACTATTGCTTCACGAGCCCTCCACTCAATCGCGGACGAACATCATGACTCAAGACACCTGGAGTTGCGAAAGGTCTCTTATCCATCCTTGCCAACATGGGAGAGCGTCCCATAAGCCTAAACGCGTTAAATAGGCTTCTCCTTCCCACCCGATCACCCCATCGCCATCTTGCGGCATTCCCCCGCCTTCTAACCAATTGGCGATAAAAACAGCCGTCAGGGAGCAAAATCCAGCATGAGGAATCTGAAAGGGCTTATCATGAAAAGCTACGATGTTCAGTAATTCATCGGGAACGCCCCAGCGAGCTAAAAACCTGGCGCCACTTTCAGCATGTGTCGTCCCCAGAAAATTTTTCTCGATTACTCCTAACTCTTGGCCCCGGCATTGAGCCAGATCGACAACAGCCAAAAACACCTGTGGCTGCTGTGTCAGAAAGACGAGCATACCAATATCATGCAACAGCCCGCCCACAAAGGCTTCCCATGCCAGAGACCGGTCGCTCTGCTGACTGATGGCAATTAATGCTGCCATATAGCCTGTTCGCACACTATGCCGCCATAACATGTTCAAAGATGACGGGGAGATCCCAAGCCCTTCTGACAGCGTGAACACTTCTACGCCAATGCTTAACCCGCTTTCGAGATGAGAGGGGAAGATTCCGATCTGTGAGGTTAACGCATGAAAATATTTTTCCAATTCATCGGTATCAATCATGACACCTTCCGCCACCAGAGGACTTCCAGTCATCTTTTCACCCCCATTCCCACCCCGATACGAAATATGCGATTCATCAGCATCACATCATGAATTTCGGAAAGGCGCATAACAACAATACGGTTCAGTTCCCTCCGAGTTCAGAGAGCCTCACGTTCTCCTCGGTTCCCCGAAAAGGTCTCTTAAGGGTTCGCCCGGAGTGAGACGATGAACATATGGAAATGTCATAGAACGGAGAGGAGAACCACACAACGCCCGGCAGAAAAAATTACTGGAAGGGTGAAAGGAGTGATTACAAATCAGGAAAATGGAAGTTACCAGGCAATTCCAGAGAAAAAGTGGCCCCATGCCCGAGGCCTTCACTGTGAGCCTGTAGAGATCCACCAAGGTTCTTGGCCATAAGGGCTCCATTATGTAGACTCATGCCACGGCCACCACTTTGGGAGCTAGTGCCTTGCCGGAAAATTGTAATGAGGTCCCCGGGAACGAGACCCACGCCGGAATCCTGAATTTCAAGACAGACCGAATCAGGCGGACCGGGAATAAGTTTCGCTCGAACAATAAGGTGTTTATCCGAAACCGATGACATCGCCTGACAGGCATTCTTCATCACATCGATCATCACTTCAAGCACCTGACGCTTATCAACAACAAGCTGTGGGATTTCTTGAAACTCCCGGGTAACGCGAACGGGTCCTGCCGTCAATAGCTCATGATTCACGACTAAAGCTTCTTCCAATAATTCCACCACAGAAATGGGTTCGGTTATTCCACTTGGGGTCCCGAGATCTTGCTGTGCCGCCACACATTGTAGAGCCTGATGCGCATGTTCACGCAATCGATCTATTTCAGCTATCGCCACTCGTCGCTCTTCCATGAGTTGGCCCGATAATTTCTCTAAATAAGGAGGGATTTGCTTTCCCTTAGGATTGGTGGAAAAGTAATTCCCGAGATCTTCGCGATGTTTCTGAAAGAGTTGCGAGATTCGTCCCACATCCCCGACCATGGAATGTTTCAGAAGATCGGCAATGACGCCAATAGACACATTAATACTATTCAGCACATTCCCGACATTATGCAGCACATCTGACGCCACCGCTGCCATTCCTAGTTGTCGGGACGTCTCCAACAATTGCTCATGTAATTGCAATTGCTCTTCTTCCATACGCTTGCGTGCAGTAATATCCTGGGCCACACAGACTAATCCCTGAAATTGTCCCTGCTCATCCTGAATCATGGATCCGGAAACTGAAATAGGAATCACGCGGCCATCACACGTCAAAAAGCTGGACTCCACACCACTGACTGACCCTTGAAGGAGTAAATTTTCAATAATGGAACCCTGGGCAAATTCCTCGCCAAAAATCAACCCTGGCGATTGTCCGATCAACTCCTCCTCCTTATACCCCAGGAGCTCAAGCAATGAGGGATTGACCGACCCGATTGTCAAATTCGCATCAATGACCAAAAGAGAATCCGCCATCGAGCGCAACACATTCTCCACATAGACTTTTGACGTCGCTAATTCGTCACGAGCCGATGCCAACTCGGCCTGTTGGGCCACCACGTCATTGGATACCCCGGGTATGGCTTCACCGTCATCCGTCATGTTCGCATCGATCATCTGTGACTCATCTGATTCACAGGGAGATGAAGAAACCGACAAGGCACTCAGACATGAAGCCAACTGAAAGATTTCTTCCGGGAAGCCAGGCATCCGCAACATGGCCCATTGTTCAGGTCGGCTCAGCGATAGATTCGTTGGCCAGAAATGGATCTCTGATGCCAGACACACAATACAGCATATGGCGCCATCAAGATCCCAGATCTTTTCAATATTCTCACACAGCCTATCCCATTCATCCAGGCAAACAGAGATGCACACAAGAGAAAAAGAGGAGCCATTTCGCTTGCCTTCTTCAATATGCTGAAAGGCTGCCTGCCAATCTTCTACACAAACAAGTGAGAAAGAATACGCCCTTGGGGAAACACATGTGGGACCGGGACAATCTGGCATTCCATCTTGCGATGAGTGCGCAGCCTCGGAACGAGAGAGGGCTTGCTTCAGGAAATCATGGGCACCGGGATCATCTCCAAGTGACAACACATACCGAATGGGGGAATGGATAGTGGGGGACATCATCAGATTAAGCCGGCAAGGTCACCGTAAACGTTGACCCTTCCCCAATGGTCGAGCAAACCGATATCGCACCTCCACATTGAGTAACAATACGTTGGCACACCGCGAGCCCGATGCCTGTGCCCTCATATTCATCTTTTCGATGCAGCCGTGCGAACATTCCAAAAATCTTGCCGAGATGTTCCTGAGGCATCCCGATACCCTGATCCTGAATTTCGATCTGACAGAGATTCCCAGGTTTCCCGGTTCCTATATGACGCCGATCCTGAATGATCACACAGGAAATATGAACAACCGGAGACACCCCTTGCTTGTGAAACTTCAACGCATTACCAATGAGATTCTGAAGCAACTGCCGGATATGCACCGCATCACCATGAATCATGGGCAACTCTCCAACATGGATGTCCGCCTGGGATTTTTCAATCTGTGCCCCTAAATCAGAAAGAATGTCTTCAACAATATGCTGCAAAGACATCGCGACTCCTCTTGATCCGGGAGCATCGATTCGGGAATACACGAACACGCCTTCAATCAATTGTTGCATCCGACTGGCCGCTTTCATCACCCGGTCCAGATAGCCTTGCCCCTGTTCATTCAGTGACGACCCATGCTTGACTTGCAAGAGGTCCAAAAATACTTGGATGGAATGAAGCGGTTCCTGCAAATCATGTGCGGCCAGAGAGGCAAATTGCTCTAAGTCACAATTTGATCTAGCCAATTCTTCCGTTTTCTGCCTGAGCGTCACTTCGATCCGTTCTCGTTCAGCCAACTCAGTCAAGGCTTGATCCCGCACGGCAGAGATTTCCAAATTTCGTGTTTCCAACTCTCGAACTGATTGTGTACATTGCCTTGCAATCTCCCGTTGCCGAAGCAGGTCTTGCTCTAAACACTGATTCGTTTCTTCCAACTGCAAGAATGGCTTCATGAGCGCAGACTCTGGATCTGCGAGAGGCAACCCGGCCTGTGGCTGACAATTCGGCGTCATGACCCTCTACATTCCTGAGAGAAACAAGGAATCATGTGAAGATTGCCGAGAGTATGTGGCATTGCAACCATCATGACCGTATGGCGTCTTGTTGAACGGGAAAGGTGAGCGAAAATGTGGCGCCCCTTCCGACGCCATCGCTTTGGACATCCATCGATCCGCCCATGTTCTGAATGGCTAAGATCGAACTGTACAGCCCAATCCCATTGCCATCTTTTTTCGTAGTAAATCCTCTAGTAAACATTTTGGACAAATGCTCAGGAGTAATCCCTATCCCGCTATCTTGAATGGTCAGAATCACGGATGCCTCACCCTCGTCTTGATACTGTACGCTGAGCTTGAGCACATGATGATCCTGAGGCTGTTGCCGCATCGATTGCTTGGCATTGCGAAGCAAATTGACCAAGATCTGAATCACTTGATGGCGATCCGCCCAAACAGTCGGCACCTCCTTATAGTCACGATCAATGATCATCCATTTCGCATCTCCAGGCTGAAAACAGAGTTCCAGAGCATGAGAGACCACATCGATTAACGAAATCTGTTCGACCGTTTCCACAGACTTGGCCATCATCTGATGAGAAATAATAATTTGCTTCATATGATGAATATTCCGGACCAACCCCTTCATTTCCTTGAGGATCGTCTCTTGCTCTTCGATGAGGTAGTGGCCAAGTTTTCCAAGAGACGGAGGAATACGTTTACCCTTGGGGTCTTCCGTCAGATAGGTACCTAAATCCTCATCATGGGCCTTGATAAGTTCGGCTATTCGATTCACGAGACTCACGGAAGATTGCGCAACGACCGATTCGACCATATGAGCTGCCACCGTCACACTTGTGAGGACGTTTCCGACATTATGCAAAACTGTTGAAGCCACATCGGCCATTTCGATTGTGGCGGTTGCTTCGTCTAACTGGCTCTGAAGTTGTTTCTGTTCGAGCACAAACCGCTTTCGTTCCTGTGCCTGTTGGATCGCCCACTTCAAGGCAGTCGGCGCCATCGTTTCATCTATACGATATCCCACAGCTTCCTCAGCGTTCTTCTCCCGCTCACATCCATCCTCAGAGACATTGACAATTTCAAGAATCACCGCCATCGTATGTTCCAGTTGTATCTGTCGCAGATGCTCCCATTTCCATCCTTCCACCCGACAATCACACACAATCACATCATAGGATTTCCCTGATTCACGTTGAGCCAGCCCCTCTTGGATGGTCGGAACCCATTGAACCGATCCCGTGGGTTCCAGGGCTGTAAGCACAGAACGGCAAGATGGAGAGAACTCCGCCTCATGAAAGGCAATCATCAAGACATCAAGAGACAGCATTTGGGAAAGGGATGGACAATCAGAACGCAACATCCGGAATCATTCATCTGTCGCACTAACCATGGGGAAAAGATAATGGAAAAACATCCTTCTGTATTCTCGCCATAGACCCGAAGAAGAGAATTTCACCTGCTCTGACTACAAGCCGTACATCTGACAAGACTCCATTTGCCGCAAACAACACTGTCTGTTCAAGACTTGAGCACATCAGTTCATTTTGACGGTTTCTTCGGCTCGTTCTTCAGCCCATTGCGCCAACAGATCCAACTGCGATTTGACCTGACGCGATTCGGCCCACCGTTTGGTCAATGAATTCGCCAACTGCCAGACTTCAATATTATCAAAAGGCTTTCGAAGAATGAGCAATTTGTCATTCTTGTCGAGTCGTTGAATCACATCCTCCCAGGCATGATCCGAAAACGCCGTACAGATGACCACTTGCAACTCAGGATCTTCTTGCCATAAATGCTCGATCGTCTCCACACCATCCCATCCGGGAGGCATACGCATATCCACAAAGGCCACGGCATAGGGCCGCTCAGCTTTCATCGCATCTTGAATCATGCGATAGCCCATTTGCCCTTGATCCGCACAATCCACGTCAAACTTTTCAACGACCTTTTGTTCTTCAACATCGTCAAAAAGTTCCGCCCGAACTTCCTGTAACAACGACGTATCCATGGAGCGTTCAAGGATTTTCCGAAAATCATCGTGAATGGCCACATTATCATCAATAACCAAAATCCGCCTGTTGGCTTGTTCCATGTCCATTACCGTTTGTCCTCCATGTGAATAACTGGTAGATCCAGTGTGAAAATTGCACCTTGATTCGGACCATCGCTCCAAACTCGCAAGGACCCGCTAAGGTCTTTGGCTGTGATCGCACTCATGTGAAGATTCGACAGAAGGTCTGCCTGAGTCCCCGATGGCTGAGGCGAAAAGACCCGGGTGAGACAGTCCGATGCGATACCACAACCCGTATCCTCGACTTGCAGACGAACAAACCCCTCACGATCCGGACATGGCAACACATACAGAACCAGACGATGAGCTGGCTTTGCCACTTCCCGCATCGCATTGATAGCATTCCGAATCAAATTTCCGACAATGGTCCTCAACCTGGCTACTTCCAAGACACCCTCTCCGACAGGGGAATATTCCCGGATAACTTCTATTCCTATCCGGTCCAATTCGCCCTGATGAGCCATCACCGCCTCATCCATCACCGCCGAAAAATGCACCGTGTCTTTATACCCTCCGGCTCGCTCAGGGGCCTGACCGATTGCGAGCAAATATTCCAGTTGCTCAAGATAATAATTCAGCGTCGTCAGTTCCGTGAGGGTATGCAAATGTTTATGTCCTAAGTCCTGACCTAATTGTCCTAAAAAATGAGGGATTTTTTTTCCTTTAGGGTCCTGAGTGAGATACCATCCAACATTACCATCATGGGCCTCTAACATATCCGCAACCCGAGTCACATCATCCACATGAAATTCCCGCAGTTGATCGTTAATCAACCCCGCTGACACATGCACACTATTCAAGACATTCCTCATCTTATGAAAGACCGACTCTTCTACTTGGGTTGAGGGAGCACTCATTTTCGTTTCTCGTGAAAAGGCCGTGATCGATCCAATGGTGATAAGGAAAGGCTCATGAATCTCAATTCGATCCCGTGACAGCACCTGAGGCTCGCAAAGATTGGGCTCACACCACTAGACGCGTTCGCCATACGGACCAAAACCCCTCAGGGATATTCAAGGAATAAATCGGTCATTCCGGCCAAGAACTTTAAGAAGATTCCACAGGAAAATTTCTGGAATTTTTGAAAACATGCTACTATTTTCGCCATGTTCTTGATGACAGGCTCTCCCCCACATCGCAACATGCCTTTCATGTAAACATTGACGGCTCATGCCCCTTCCTTCAGTGCGAGCCAAAGAACAGGAGGTATGCCAGCCCTGCTATCCCGGAAGACCCAGAAGGTGGAGAATTCGAGTCCCTCAAACAACAGCCTTCCCCTTCTGACCACAAGGTCGACCGCCTCAGCGCAAACCGATCATTCAAGTACTTGATGCGTTTCTGCAAGGGACATCCCCGAAACGGGGGTAAGATCTAATCGAGCGGCTAAAGAGAAGGAGTAAAGATGACAACAAACAACAAAATATGTGACCGCTAATCCTAAATCCTAATCCGTCGTGTTGCCATTGAACACCTCCTGATGGGTATATCCCCTTTTCCAGGCGTCCCATTCAACTAGACCACTACATTGATAGAGAAGATTCAATCACTTCCCGCTGATCGGATTGTGGAAGTGGAAGACTTCGTGGATTTTTGACGGCAACGTGCAAGACTGAGAAAAACGACAGCGACCAACAAAGAGGCTCTGAATTTTCCTGTCATGAGTGTCGGCAAGTGGCCGGATGGGTTAAGCCTGAGTCGAAAGGATATGTATGGCGACGACGGACGATAATCCGCTATTGATTGATACGAATGTCCTTGTCTATGCCAATGTCATTGAAACACCCTTTCATGAACAAGCACTGGCGGCTATCAACACCGCACATCAAGCAGGACGACCGATCTGGATCAGCCGACAGGTTATCCGGGAATATCTCGTCACGCTGACTCGTCCTCAGACTTTCGAGAACCTACCCAGGGCCACTGTGCTTAAACAAGTCGATTAGTTTATTGATCGGTTTCAGGTGGCAGACGATACCACCTCCGTGACCGAGCAACTCGTCAAGCTGATGGAAGAGTTTAACATTGCTGGGAAGCAAGTCCATGATGCCAATATTGTGGCCACCATGTTGGCTTATGATTGCTTGTTTGCTGAGACCCACAATGATAGAGATTTTAAGCGGTTTGGGGAGATAGTCATCATTGAGAGGATTGATTGTTAAGGAATAGGAATTTTAAAAGCTAT
>Ga0209988_10003776_pt1 | contig 10030 bp, 6 predicted proteins | sample N075metaG_FD_183115 | JGI IMG/M metagenome (GOLD analysis project Ga0209988, IMG submission 183115) | Deep subsurface microbial communities from Kermadec Trench to uncover new lineages of life (NeLLi) - N075 metaG (SPAdes) (version 2) | ecosystem: Environmental > Aquatic > Marine > Ocean trench... | reverse complement strand
GTCAGGCCCTGTGCTAAAGCAATTTGGGTCTCAGCCCACTGGCAATATAAGCACGGACGCCATGTTCGGTTAAAAGGTTATTGGGTTAAGCCGCGCCGGGGTTATGTTTACGTGCTGCCGCGTTGGGAAAAGAATCACCACGGCTATTACTATATTGCCGGCCATTGGAAAAGAGTTTGAAAATCGGATGCAGTGACGGCAGCCGTTATGAGAACAAGGTCCCTTCGCCTCAGAGGGGACCTTTCTTTTTTTTATCCCGTTTTTGACTAAAAGCAAAATCAGCTCATCTAACGCTACAAAACAAGATCGACAAAAATGTCATTCTGAGCGCGAAACCCTATAAACGTCGTTTTGTTCACTACCGTTTGTGGCGCGAAGAATCATTTCGACCAAGGGAATAATAGGCCAGATTCTTCGCACACCTCACTGCCGGGAAACTCATAGTTAAGTAGTTTATGTGCTCAGAATGACCCTGTTGCGCTGTAAGTACTATACCGAAATTAAAATTCCTTCGTTTTTCTTGCTATTCTCTCCTCCATTTTCTATTTTTTGCTTCTATATTAAATTCATCTTGCACCGCGTTAAAGATGTCACCTTCTCATCCGATATTTTATTGAATTTAAAGAGGACAACTATTATGAAGGGAGTTATTTTAGCTGGCGGATTAGGGACTCGTCTCCATCCACTCACCAAAATTACCAACAAACATTTGCTGCCGATTTATGACCAGCCCATGATTTACTACCCGTTGCGAACGCTGGTTGAGGCAGGAATTAACGATATTCTGCTTGTGACAGGTGGCAACAATGCGGGTGACTTCCTCAAATTACTCGGCAATGGTAAAGAATTCGGTCTGAAGCATCTAAATTATACTTATCAGGAAGGTGAAGGCGGAATTGCCGAAGCACTGGGATTAGCTGAATATTTTTCAGAAGGGGATTCAGTTATTGTAATTTTAGGCGATAATATTATTGAAAAAAGTATTAAGATCGCTGTCGAAAATTTCAAACAACAAGGAGACGGTGCAAAAATACTGCTCAAAGAAGTCGAGGATCCACAACGTTTTGGCGTAGCGGAATTGGACGGTGAGAAAGTGGTTAACATCGTTGAGAAACCGAAACAGCCGAAATCAAATTTAATTGTTATCGGGGTCTACATGTACGATTCCGAAGTCTTTAACATCATCAAAACGTTAAAACCTTCGGAGCGCGCTGAACTTGAAATTACGGACGTAAATAATCATTACATTCAAGATAATAAAATGACATTTGAAGTCTTGGATGGCTGGTGGACGGATGCGGGAACTTTCGAGTCTCTATATCGCGCCAACTCACTGGCAGCTTCAGGAAACTAATTCAACACAGGAAAGGCCTCAATTAAAAAACTGAAGATAAGGAAAGGTAGCACCATGAATCGACTTAAATTGATTTTTATCATCTTCGTTGTCGCAGTAATGATTCCCACTTCTGTTGATGCGCAACTTATTTTCAATGGAAATCGGGGGCTGAACTACGTTCACTCAGCATCGACCCTGCCGGCGGGCTTCCTGACTGCAAAGCTTTACTCCCGTGGTTACGCTACGGTTTCAAATGGGCCATCTGGTTCGGTCAATATTTATGACGCCACCGGACGCTTAAGCATCAATTATGGCCTTAGTAAGCATTTTGAACTTACAGTGACTCCCCTTCTTTATGCCGACGGAAATTTTGGCGGTGAAACAAACAACCCCGGCGATCTATTTATGTCGGTTAAGTTCGGCTCCTTAGGCTCACTAGGTAGTTCCTTAACTTACGGCCTTGCCGTGAACACCAAAGTTCCTCTTGGCAAAGTTTACAACATACCGTTTGAACCTTATAGCGCAAAACGCATCGGATTTGGCGCAACCGGAATCGTAAGTTATTCAAAGGATCCGCTTTACCGCGCTGAAGAATTAAACCTCCATTTCAATCTTGGCTACTGGAACCATAATGACGTGGGCGTTACGTTGGCTAACAACGTTGATGCAGCCAAGCCTACTTCAATGTCACAGGAAATTCTGTATGCAATGGGAGTCATAATCCCGAAAAATAAATTTGAATTTTCCGCTGAATTGTATGGCAATTTTTTTCTGAAAGCTCCCCCCGAGTCAGCCTACAGCAGAGAAAATTATCTATATATTTCGCCGGCGGCTTCTTATAAATTGACTCGTTGGATGTCCTTAAGCCTTGGTGCTGACCTGAGAATCTTGAACAGCAAAGACAAAACCCTTTACGCACCTGCGGTCGCTGGCATTCCGCGAACGCTGGCAAGCGCGCAGCCCAACTATGCCGGATGGCGGCTTAATTTCGGCACCCATTTTTCCCTGCTGCCGACTAAAATGTACAGACCCAATCATCGGGATGTACTTTTGCAAAAAGCCGAAAACCGCCGCGAACTGTTTGAGAAAATCATCAGGGAACAGCGTGCCACCGAATCTGCTGAAGCCGAACTGGAAAGAATCAAAGCCGAACGGGTTCGTGCTGAGAAAGAGCTGGAAAGACTGCGCAGAATCCTTGAAGGTGACCTGAAAAAAGATCTGCAAGAAATGAAGAAAGAAAACAAAAATTAAATTTTGTTTTCAGCCCCCAGGCTAATCAAATTACAACCCCGGGTTCTAAAAAGACCTCGGGGTTTTTGTGTTTCCAGTAAGGGGATATAGGTTGCCGAGAAAGCCCTCTCTTAAGTTCCAATATTATTAATTTTCGATTTATAGAACAGGATTCAAATTCTTCCACAACAAAAACTAATTCATAAAGGGTCCATCTAAAAATTTATTTCTAAAGGAAATTGTGCCGATACATTAGAAAATCTATTTTTTTAAAAAACCAGAGTTAGAAATTGCCAAACACAGCCCTACTCATCGTCGACGATGAGCCTACCGGATTAAAAACCCTGCGGAAATTTTTCTCTTCCCAATATACTGTTTTTGCTGCTAGCAATGGACAAGAAGCGTTGGATATCTTGAAGGACGAGGACATCCAAATCATAATGAGCGATCAGTGCATGTCGCCTATGAGCGGTCTACAATTCTTTTCAAAAGCTCAAAAGATTTCGCCTGATTCAACAAAGATTTTGTTTACTGAATTTACAAATTTGAATTTGGTCATCGAAGCGATCAATTCAGGATTAGTTTGGCGCTATTTGAGCAAGCCGTTAAACTTAAAAGAACTTCGCATTGTTTTATCCCAGGCAGTCGAACGCTACCAGCTTGCTGAGAACAACAAGAAATTAACTCAGGAGCTAATTGAGACAAAGTCAAGTCTGGCAAGAAAAGTTGAAGAGCGAACCCGTGCTTTGCAACGTTCCGGGGAGCGCTATCGACAATTAGTAGAGCAAAGCCCCGACGGAATTTACAGAAGTACTCCCGGGGGTAAGCTGCGTATGGTAAATAAAACTTTTGTAAAACTGCTCGGGTATGATAGCGAACAAGAAGTTGTAAAGTTGGATATTGCCCGGGACATTCATTTTTCGTCCGGAGAGTTCGGCGTCATCAAGGCGGCTTTTAAAAACGGCAAAGAAGCAGAAACATTTGTCCTGCGGCTGAAGAAAAAAAATGGCCAGACCCTTTGGGTAGAAGATCATGTACATAAAATTTACGATAAAAATGGCAAGGTGGCTTATTACGAGGGAATTATCCGCGACATCACCGAACGGATGGAAGCGGAGGAACAGTTAAAAGCAGTTAATCTTGAACTCAACGCCAGTAAACAACAACTGAGCGCTGCATTCCAGCAGCTTGTGGCGAATCATCAGCATCTCATCGAAAATGAAAAGGCCTTGCGCCAGAGTGAAGAGCTCTTTCGGCTCATTGCTGAAAATGCAGATGCTCTAATTGCGGTTCTTAATGACAACGGGCAGCACCTCTATACCAGTCCCTCTTTTGAGAAACTTTTAGGGTACAAACCGGAACAACTGCAAAACAAGCTCTGGTTAAATTTGGTAGATCCTGATGACCGCCCGCAAGCGAGTGAGAAATTCAAACAATCCCTAAAGTCGAAAAAGGGTTTTCTTCTTGAGCACAGAATGCGCCACAAAAATGGTTCCTGGCGCTTTTTGGAATCAACCAGCAATGTTATTTGTGATGCAAAAGGGTATGCGGATCGCTTTATTATGGTTTCGCATGATATTACCAAGAGGAAACAGACAGAGATCGAATTCCAAAAAGCAAAGGAGGCTTCGGAAGCCGCCAATTTTGCCAAGAGTGAATTTCTTGCCAACATGAGCCATGAAATCCGCACGCCTTTGAACGGGATTATTGGTTATGCCGACCTTTTGTTTGAAGACAAACTGAATGTGAAACAGGCGGAGTTTGTGAAAGTTATACAAAAGTCTGCCAATTATTTACTCGAGTTGATTAACGAGATTCTGGATTTATCAAAAATTGAATCACAGAGTTTAGAGCTTGAGTCGAAATCATTTTTGCTGACTGATATTTTAAACGAAAAAATTCAAGTCGTCGAACCCCGAATTTCTGAAAAAGCGGTAGAACTCAATTTAAAAATTTCAAAAAACACACCAGCGTACTTAATTGGCGATCCGACACGCTTTGCACAAATTATTTTGAATCTGCTGTCCAACGCTGTGAAATTTACCAGGAGGGGTTCTATCACAATTGCGGTGAGCCGTGAAAAATGGAAAAGAACTGGCAAGAATATTTTCCCGCTGCAAATCTCGGTTAAAGATACAGGCATCGGTATTCCCTTAAAATACCAGGAATCTATCTTTCAAAATTTTACCCAGGTAGATGCTTCGACTTCAAAGCACTATGAAGGCTCTGGGCTTGGACTTGCGATTACAAAGAAATTGGTTGAATTAATGAATGGCACGATTCACGTCGAAAGCAAATTTGGCAAAGGTTCAATTTTTACAATTTGCATTCCATTCAAATTTGACCCAAATAAAAAGGTGGTAAAAAAACAAGCCAAACTCGGCGCAAACAAAGCTGTCTCTAAAAATGGACGCGGCCCTGTAAACGGCGGATCAACTTTCGGGCAAAGGAGCGATGAAAAGAGCTCACACGATGGACAGAGCACCACCACTCACATTCTGATCGCCGAAGACAACGCGGTTAATTCAGAATTGTTAAAGAATATTCTTTCGCGATTTGATTATAAACTCACTATTGTAGAAAACGGTCTCGAGGTCTTAACCTCCCTTGAGAAAGAACGGTTCGATCTGATCTTGATGGACATGCAGATGCCTAAAATGGATGGTTTTGAAACCACCAAAAAGATTCGTGGAAACCCCAAGTACAAAGAGCTGCCCATTATTGCCTTAACAGCTTACGCCATGATTGGCGATGCAGAAAAGTGCGGAGAAGCGGGGTGTACCGACTATGTCACCAAGCCAATCGATAAAAAACGGTTCATCGAATGTGTGCAATCGTATGTGAAAAAATCACGACCCGCGAAAAACCAAGACGACGATTATGGTAATATAGAAAAAGATATCCTCCAGGAGATGGAACAGCTCAAAGGATATTATGTTGGCAATCTTGAAGAGCGTTTTACAAACTTTCAGAAGGCTATAAAAAATAAGGACTTCACCGAAATCGGTTTTATTGGGCATAGTATGAAGGGCAGCGGAGCCAGCTATGGGTTTCAGGAAATTTCCGAATTAGGTTCTGAAATGGAAGAGGCTGCCAAAAATCTAAAATTGCCAAATCTAAAACAACTCGCCAAACACTTTGAATCGCTTCTGGAAAAGTACAGATCAGACGAATCCCTGGTAAAGCAAAAGGGTTGACATTTTGAAAAATAATGTTTAATTCTAATCCTTCCAGGGTTGAATCATTTTCGTTTTCTTATTTCGATAACGAAGTTGTTGAAGGGGGTCCAGACCGGGAGGTTTAAAGTCAATATACCAGTTCAAAACAATGGAGAGACTAAATGCCTGACATCGCAGTATCTGAATATATAAAACAAAATCTCGAACCAGCCAGTCTGAACGGCGATACCGACAGCGAGGAAACCGCTGAATGGCTCGAAGCTCTTGAGGGTTTGGTGGAATTTAAAGGTTCGGAGCGCACGCTTTTTTTGTTAAAAAAGCTCATTGAAAAAGGGCGTCAACTCGGCGTTCAGCTGCCCTTTACGGCAAATACTCCCTATATCAATACAATTCCGCCCGAGATAGAGCCCGCTTTCCCCGGCGATCGTGCAATTGAACGTCGCATTAAAAGCATTATCCGCTGGAACGCCATGGCCATGGTTGTTCGCGCCAATATAAAGTCAGATGGACTTGGCGGGCATATTTCGACGTTCGCGTCTGCTGCAACGCTTTATGAAGTTGGATTTAATCATTTCTTCCGCGGCCGCGGTAAAAATTTCGACGGCGATCAAATCTACTTTCAAGGGCACGCCGCGCCGGGTATTTACGCCCGTGCTTTTCTTGAAGGACGGCTGAGCGAAACTCAATTGGAAAATTTCAGGCAGGAATTAGAAAAGGGCGGCGGGTTGTCGTCTTATCCGCACCCATGGCTCATGCCTGATTTTTGGGAGTTTCCCACGGTTTCAATGGGCCTGGCGTCGATTACGGCTATTTACCAGGCGCGTTTTAACCGCTACCTGCAAGATCGTGGCATTAAAGATACTTCACACCAGCATGTTTGGGCGTTTTTGGGAGATGGTGAAACCGACGAACCTGAAAGCTTGGGTGCGATTACGTTGGCGTCCCGTGAAAAACTCGACAATTTGATCTTTGTCATCAATTGCAATTTGCAACGACTGGACGGACCGGTTCGCGGCAACGGCAAGATTATTCAGGAGTTGGAAACCGTATTCCGAGGCGCCGGCTGGAATGTCATCAAAGTTATTTGGGGCTCCCAATGGGACCCTCTGCTCAAGCAGGATCGAAACGGTCTTCTGGTGCAACGAATGAACGAAGTTGTCGATGGCCAATACCAAAAATACACCGTTGAGCCCGGTGATTATATTCGGGAACATTTCTTTGGCAAGTACCCGGAACTTAAAAACATGATTCAAAATGTCTCCAAAGGGCAATTAAAAAAATTCAGACGCGGCGGACATGATCCGGTTAAAGTCTACGCGGCCTATCAAGCTGCCATTGAGAATGAAGGAAGCCCCACAGTCATTTTAGCCAAAACAGTTAAAGGCTACGGGTTGGGCGAAGCCGGCGAGGGAAAAAATATTACCCACCAGCAAAAAAAGCTGAATGAAGACGAAATGATGCACTTTCGTGATAGATTTGATATACCGATCCCGGATTCCCAGGTTCGCACCGCGCCATTTTATAAACCTCCTGAGGACAGTGAAGAAATCCAATATCTGCTGGAAAGAAGGCGAGAACTGGGCGGATTTGTGCCGGAACGCAAAATCTTCTCAGTTCCAATGGATGTGCCAAAATTAGATATTTTTAAGGACTTTCTCAAAGGCTCTGAACGCGAAGTCTCCACCACAATGGCATTCGTCCGTATGCTGACCCAGCTTTTAAAACACAAAGACATCGGCGACAAGATTGTGCCAATCGTACCGGACGAAGCGCGAACTTTTGGCATGGAATCGCTGTTTCGTCAATACGGCATCTACGCACACCAGGGACAACTCTACGAACCTGTGGACTCTAACACCTTTTTATATTATCGTGAGGTGAAAGACGGACAACTCCTTGAGGAAGGGATTACCGAAGCCGGTTCCATGTGCTCTTTCACTGCTGCGGGCACTACCTACGCGACCCATGGCGTGGATATGATTCCGTTTTTTATTTTTTATTCCATGTTTGGTTTCCAACGAATCGGCGACTTAATCTGGGCGTTCGCTGACTTGCGCGGCCGTGGATTTCTTTTAGGCGCGACTTCCGGACGAACGACTCTTAATGGTGAGGGCCTACAGCACGAAGATGGTCACAGTCACGTTTTGGCCAGTACTGTGCCAAACCTGCTTACTTATGATCCAACCTATGCTTATGAAATCGCGGTTATCATTCAAGACGGTTTGAAACGCATGTACCACAACCGTGAGGATATTTTTTACTATATCACTCTGGGAAATGAAAACTATCCCATGGCAAAAATGCCGCAGGGGTGTGAGAGTGGCATCCTCAAAGGGCTTTATAAATTCTCAGAAAAGAAAAAAACAGCGAAACACAAAGATTTTCACAAAGCGCACATCTTTGGCAGCGGCTCCATTCTGCGTGAGGCTTTGCGAGCGCAGGAAATTTTGGAGAAAAAATACAAAGTCCTTGCCGATGTTTGGAGCGCTACCAGTTACAAAGAGTTGCGCCGCGACGCCCTGGAAGTCGAGCGCTGGAACCTGCTGCATCCAACCAAAAAACCGAAAAAATCTTACATCTCACAACTTCTGGAAAAGGAAGAAGGACCGTTTGTAGCGGTTTCCGATTACATGAAAATCGTCCCCGAGCAAGTCAACCGCTGGGTACCGGGTGGCCTGTACTCACTTGGAACCGACGGCTTTGGCCGCAGCGACACCCGCAAGTCCCTGCGCCGCTTCTTTGAAGTCGATGCCGAATGTATAACGATCGCTGTTTTGAATCAGCTTGCCCAACAGGGCAAAGTTAAACCCCTTGTCGTGAAAAAGGCCATCGATGACCTGGGCATTGATGCCGAGAAGGCTGACCCTGTGAGGTCGTAAGTTCGGGTGCAAGCTTTAGCTTACAGGTTCTTGTAGCTAAAAAACCAATCACAAAAGTAAGCCATGTTCAAAATATTCAGGTAGGGGACGTGGCGCCATTTTTATTCTATTCTGTGAAATCGTACTCGTTAGTGCTGGATTTTATCGGTCTGTTATACCTCAATGGAGTCGGACGCTGCTCAAACAAGCGGGCACAACCGTTTTTCGATTTTGCAGGTATGTCAAGCATCGGTATTAATGAGTTTCCTGATATTACTCTTTTTGAGATATTAGACAGTTAGGTTTTTGCTAAAAAATCGATTTCCCTCTTGATTGACAATGAAAAAATTGTCATCATTTGGGGACCTATTCAGAACTGGAATATTGTACTCTTGGCGTACTATTCAGATCGATAGAAAACATATGTTAAACAGAAAAAGTGAAAACCCTATTTATCAATTAGATTAGGAAGCAAGTCGACATAATTTTTAAAACCGTGAGTGCCAAAAAATAATGCCAAAAAAATTTATCTATAACAATTATCTTAAAAATATTTCAAATCGATATTCTAATTTAATTGGCGAAATAAGTGCAAATTACAATTTCGATTTAGGTATGGAATTTGAATTAGTACTTTGTGAAATATTAAGAAAAATCCTACCTAATAAATTTGGAATATGCAGGGGGTTTTTGGTAGCTGAAAACGGTAAAAAAGAAGGCGATGATATTATCATTTATGATCAAATTCGATTTCCACAAATTAGGTTGTTGGATAAAAATAATTTTGCTCATAGCCAATTGAAGCTGCATATGCCTATATTGAGGCTAAAAATTCACTAATTCAAGGAGCAGATAAAAAAGGCAATCTTTATAGTTTTAAAAAAGCACTGTACCAGGTTTCTAAAGTTAAAAAAATAGTTTCTAAGCGCTGAATGTATTAATATTAATAATGCTTTTAATCCATACATTTCCATTGATGTGGTACATGCTGGTGGTCGTCCTAATTGGCCAACAAACATTAATCCTTTTTTACAGCAATTATGTCACCAATGGTGAAAACGATAAAATCTAAGGAAATAAAAAATCCTAAAAAAATAGGTACAGAATTAAAGGGTGAATATAATGATGATTTTTCTCCAGATTTGATCGTAGCAAACAAAGATGTTTGTTATTTACCTAAGATCGATGACATTTATTACTCACCCTTTTACATAGAAAACAAATCAAGTCTTTCGCATTGTGTTGCAAGAGAAAATGCGTTCGCCTTGGGTATATGTTCACTACTATATGCATTAGATACTGATATTGCCCCGAAAAAATGGACACAAAGTTACGCGCATTTTTTGTACTCTTTTTCTTCATACTCGGCCGGACTTTGGTACCCGAGCGTCGCATGAAGGCGTTCTCGATTGTAGAATATTTCTAAA
>Ga0209988_10003775_pt1 | contig 10032 bp, 8 predicted proteins | sample N075metaG_FD_183115 | JGI IMG/M metagenome (GOLD analysis project Ga0209988, IMG submission 183115) | Deep subsurface microbial communities from Kermadec Trench to uncover new lineages of life (NeLLi) - N075 metaG (SPAdes) (version 2) | ecosystem: Environmental > Aquatic > Marine > Ocean trench... | reverse complement strand
CGGGGCCTCGTGTTTCATCGACGCCTGGACAAGGCTATCGCAGTCGACCCGGCTCCGCTCCAAAAAATTCAGAGGACCCACAAAATCTAGTGGCAACTGGAGTTAAGCCGGTATGCAGGTTGGTTTCGGCTATGCCGGGTTAGGTATTAGCCACTGAAAAGTCGGTGTAGCCTTCTTTTTCAAATGAAAACCATGTGGTCATATCCTCGGGTGGGGTCAAGAGCGAACCGTGGCGAAAACGTTCTACGAGGTCTGGATTGCTAATATAGGGTCGGCCAAAGGCAATGAGATCTGCGTGTTTCCCTTGTATGGCCGCTTCTGCTGTTTCTCGGGTGTATCCGCAATTGCCCATGATCGGACCTGAGAAGATTTTTCGAAATTCCTCTAATTTCATTGGCTCGCCGAGTTCATGAAATCCGAAAGCCAGGCCATCAACCACATGTAAATAACATAGGCCAACATTGTCGAGTTGGCTGGCGGCATAGGTAAAGGTCTCCCGGAAATCTTCAGACCCCATATCATTATAGTTGCCATTGGGACTCAACCGAACGCCGACACGATTGGCCGGCCAGACTTCCGTGACCCCCGTGACGATTTCTTGAAGAAAGCGCACTCGGTTTTCCGGGTTTCCTCCATATTGATCAGTGCGTGTATTGGTTTTTGACTGGAGAAATTGGTCGATCAAGTATCCGTTGGCCGCATGGATTTCTACCCCATCGAACCCGGCATCTTTGGCTCGTCTTGCGCCTTGGTGATAGGCTAAGACAATTTCAGAAAGTTCACTGGCATCAAGGGCTCGTGGAGTTTCGTAATCCTTCTTTCCTTTCGGCGTGTGGATGTATTCTCCATTCTGCTTTACCGGGGATGCCGACACCGGGAGTGCACCATCATGGAAATCGCTGTGGGAAGCTCGCCCGCAATGCCACAATTGCAGGAAGATTTTGGAACCCTTGGCATGAACCGCTTTCGTAATTTTCTTCCAGGCTTCACCCTGCTCGTCGGTGTATATTCCTGGAGCATTGACCCACCCTATGGCCTGTTTTGAAATAAAGGTTCCCTCTGTAATAAGAAGACCTGCGGAAGATCGTTGAGAATAATATTCTGCCATCAAGTCATTCGGCATGCGCGTTGTTTCTGCTCTGGCACAAGTCATGGGGGCTAGAACGACGCGATTTTTCAAGTTCAGATCACCTAATTGGAAAGAACTCAGTAACTCGGATGCTGGTGTTGTATCAGTACTCACGGGACTCCTTTCACTCATAATTTGAGTTGATGCCAATTGACTCCTGTTTTTCAGATGAACACAACTAGCCTACCAAATGGATGGTAGGCTGACTATATGAGCGCTTCGATCAAAAGGAATGAGAGGGCAGATCTTGTCTTGTCATATTCATTAAGACTTTCGATTGATCAAGCCTGATGAGATTGGTGCCTAAGCTATTGATTCTAAAAGAACCCTACCGATAGACATCTTTGCGATGCCAAATTTTTAATACGAGAATAATGAGCTGCTTGTTCTGAATTGCATACATCACCCGAATGTGGCCTGATCGCCAACGATACAATCCTTTGAATTCTCCGCTCAATGCTTTGCCTTGATAGGGGTCTTTAGCCAAATTCCGTTGGATATTGTCCAATACCTGTTGTTGGTCAGATTTCGAAAGTTTCTGTAGATCTTTTTTTACGGACTTTTTAAATTGAATCTCAAACACCGAGCGCTTTTCTCATTTGCGCCATCGACAAAATTTCATCATCCTTGTCAGCCTGACGTGCCAGGGCAATTTGATAATCTTCATATTCCTGAAGATAGAGTTCCAAGGCTTTTTTAATGAAATAGCTTTTAGGCCGTTCCGTCTCTTTAGCCAACTGTTGAAGTTTGCGATTTAATTGGTCTTCTACTCTTAGAGTCAAGGTTGCCATTGTTCCCTCCTGTAATATGAGTGCTTACTTGTAATACAATAGCATACGTTGCGGTCTGGCAAGGTTATCAGGAAGGAGGGGATTCCAGGCCCTCGACACAGTTTTTTCCCATGCTCATGTTGGAAGAACGGGTCTATCATCGTATGACTGTTTGACAAACAAAATAGGGTTTCTCTAGAACTGCAGTATTCATGTACATTCATAATGCGTAAAGAGAGGCATTTATGGTTCATCCTGTTATTGAACATGTCACACAGACCATCGTTCAACGTAGTAAAAAAACCCGTGCGGTTTATGTTGCACGTATGGAGAAAAAAGCCGGTGAAGTCATAACGACTGTTCGTGCGGAATGCGGCAGTTGCAGTGGTTTGGCGCATGTGTATGCCACGGCGGGCAAAGCAGAAAAGGCGCTGCTTGTCGACGCGAAAGCCCCGAATATTGGAATTGTCACAGGGGCCACAGATATGCTGAGTGCGCATCAACCCTTTTTCCGTTTTCCGGACATTATCAAACACGAAGCATTGAAACATGGTGCAACCGCTCAAATCATCGCGCCCGTCACTTCAATTTGTGATGGAACCGTTCAGGGGCGGGAAGGGATGGAGCTGTCTCTTTTTAGCCGTGACGTCATTGCCCTCTCCACAATCAACGGGCTGTCTCACAATATTTCAGATGGAATTATTGCGCTGGCCACATGCGATAAAATTAAACCCGGGGTGATCATGGGGTTGGCCTCATGGGGGCATTTGCCGGTGATCTTTGCTCCTGCAGGTCCTATGACAACAGGACAATCGAATGAAGCAAAAAAGGTCGTTCGCCGTCAGCGTGAGCTTGAGAAAAAAGGTGAAGTTCCCGAGGCCATTGGAATGAAAGGTGAGCTACTCTCCGAAATACGGTCCTATCATGGCCCGGGCACATGCACTTTTTATGGCACAGCCAATGGAAATGAAATGGTGGCAGAGTTGATGGGATTGCAGCTTCCCGGCTCGTCTTTTGTGAATCCGCACCTTCCGTTGCGTGATGCGTTCACACGAGCGGCGACGAAAGCCATGGCAACGGGACAGGTGCCACGTCTATATCAGATCGTGGACGAACGGGCTTTTGTGAATGGCATGGTTGTCATGTTAGCCACAGGCGGATCGACAAATTTAACGCTTCACTTTCCTGCCATAGCCTGTGCCTTCGGTATTCATGTGACGTGGGACGATATGAGCGAGCTCTCAACAGTTGTCCCGAGTATTGTCCGAATTTATCCCAACGGGCCTGCGGACATTAACGAATTCCAGAAAGCCGGGGGGACGGCGGTGCTTGCCAGCACGTTGCTTGATGGCGGGTATATCCATGAAGATGTTTGGACTGTTGCCGGAAAGGGCTTGCATGCGTATACACAAGCTCCAACCTTAGATGGGGAACAGTGTATTTGGCAAAGCGGATCAACTGACAGTGCCGATTCGACCATCATCACAACGTGTCATCATCCTTTTTCGCCTGATGGCGGTATCAAAGTATTGAGAGGACGTTTAGGACAAGCCATTTGTAAAACCTCTTCTCTTGATGATGATCATCGGGGCATTCGTGCGCCCGCCCGTGTGTTTCATTCACAAGCTGAAATGCAGGAGGCGTATCATAAGGGTGAGTTGACAGGGGATTTTGTTGCGGTGGTGCGCGGGCAAGGGCCGCATCAAAATGGTATGCCTGAATTGCATAAACTGATTACGCCACTGGCCGATCTTCAGAAGAAGGGACAAACCGTTGCACTCCTGACGAATGGCCGTTTGTCGGGTGCTTCTGGAGATGTGTTAGCCGCCATTCATCTCAGCGTGGCCAGTTGTGATGATGAGCCTATCAATAAAATCAGGAATGGCGATGTGATCATCATCAATTCAAAAACGCATGAATTGGATGTGGATGTGCCGGAAGATGAATGGAATGCACGGGAGTGCGTCACAATTGATAGACAGGACCAAGTTGGCGATGGACGGGAACGCTTTGCGTTTGCACGAAAGATTGTTCGGCCTGCACATGAAGGCGCATCGTTTATTTTGGAATAAGCGGTATGTGGAGTATGCCCATGGGCTCTTTCAATGATGCTGCCCGGTTTGAAGAGGGGCAAGAAGTGTTAAGGCGCATGCTTGCTGATTGGCCTGTCATTCCGCTCATCGGCATTGATAAATCCAAGCTATTTGAACCACTCGTGAGGGCCTGCCTTGCCGTCGCACCTACGGGCACACAACCTGCTATTGAAATACTCTTGCGAAGCGAAGAGGCGATTCCTGATGGTCTTCACGAAATTCATGCTTTAAAGGAAAAATATGGCAACCAGATACACATTCTGATTGGCAGCGTGATCAAGCCGGAAGATGTTGACGCTGCGGCACATGCGAAAGCTGATGGTGTGATTTCCGGGGGATATTGCGGGCATGTTGCAGATGCCGCACGACAACAAGGTCTTCCCTATCTTCCAGGGTGTATGACGTTGAAGGAAGTTCAGGCCGCCAGTGATTTGGGTTATACAACCGTCAAGCTCTTTCCTGCCCGCAATCCCAACGCGAAGGCCATCATGGCACCTTTAGCCAGAACAGGAGTCAAAACCTACATGTTTGATGACGCGCATAAGCCAGAGGGGTTAACTCTATGCGCCACGCCATCCGAAGTGCTGAAAGCTTGGAGCAATGGTCAGACCCACATTATTCTTGATCCAGCCAAGTCGGATAGAGAATGGCAAGCGATGATGGATCACTTGAAGCAAGGAAATATGACAGTCTGTTGTACCGGAGGCGTCAACCCGGACAACCTTCACGACTTTGCATGCAAGCAACCTGTTATTGCTGTAGGCGCAAGCTATATTGTTGAACATGCCCTACAATCAGAACAGGATTTTGAACAAGCGGTGTCAACAATACAGTCAATTGCGTTGGAATCCTGGAAAAGCGAAAAAGCTGCCTGTGAGGACCCATGAAATCAAAATGCCTCATTAACAGCGAAGTTCCGCAATATATCATCAAACAAGCGTCATGATCCCCCTTCTCCCTCCCCCCCCCTTCTCTCTTTCCCCCTTCCCCTTTCCCCTTTCACCCTTCTCTCCCCCTCTTTCAGGGAATTGACAAAATATGGGCGTTGGGTTATTGAGCATACTGGTTGTTGCTTTTTCTCGAACGTTTTTTGCCATTCTCATTCATGGATGATCCGGGATGGTATCAATGAGGAGCCAGGCCGAGGTCATGTCACCAGTCAAGAACAAGTGGTGTATTCTATGGCAACGTAGACCCTTCTTGACTGCCTCGTGTGTCCGTGACCGCCATGTTGCTCCGGTTTCGGTTTTCTTCCTTTCTCTAACAACCGCCGTATTACACGGGGGTATTTCTGTTCGGCTGAGGTGTGATGAGCGTATGGAGGAGTAAGGGATAAAGGGAGAAGAAGTAAGGAGTGAAGAGCAAGAGAGGAGGAAGGGGAATAAAGAAAAGAGTCAGGCTTTTCCCTTGCTCCTGACTCCCCGCACTCCTTACCTCTCACTTCTTTTCACGCCTCACGGGGAGAGGCCCCATGCTTCGCGGGTGTTCTACTTTGACAACAGCACGCCGATGACGGCGAGGAGGACGGTGATTTGAATGCCGATGGTCCAGAGAAAGAACCGGGAGAATTTTTCGTCGAGGGAATCCAGGCGGCCGCTTAGCCGAGCTTCAAGGTTGTCGATGCGAGCGTTGGTGGTGTCGATGCGGCTGGTTAAACGAGCCTTGAGGGTGTCGATGCTCGTGGCCAGTTCTTCCCTGAAGCGATCAAGCTTCTGGTCCAGGGCATCCACCCAGCTGTTCAGGTGGATGATGAGGTCCCGAAGTTCCCCGAACCCTCGGGAATATTCCTCGACTTTGCCTTCGATGAATGCAACGCGTTCTTCAATGGTGGACATGGGTTTTCTCGTCGATCATGTGGGGCAGAGGAGGCAAGTGAAGTATGGCGAGCGATGCGACCAATGTCAATTGACATGAGCAATGGAGGTTTTGCAAGAAGGGAAGAGGAATAAGACGTGAGGCGTAAGGCGGGGAAGGGAGAAGGGGAAAGCGAGAGAAGTAAGGAGTGAAGAGTGCGGAGCAAGAGATGAAGAGGGGGAATCAAGAAAAGAGTCAGGTTCTTTCCTACTTCTTGCTCCTGACTGACTTGAGCGGGATGGGCTAGATTGAACGAGAGTATGGTAGGGCGGGCACGGCCCGCCACTATTTGGTGGGCGTTGCCCACCCTACTATTTTTGGAGTTGAAAGCGATACAACCGGTTCCGATGTCAATTTTGCTGAATTCTCCCTGACCGCTTCCGGGTCATTTGGCACAGGCGTCTTGGCCACGGTGACTTTTGACGTGATTGGGCTGGGGTCTTCAGCATTGACATTCAACGATGTCATTCTTTCGCAACCCTTTGGGATTCAACTTGTTCCGGTGACGCTGAATAATGCCAGCGTGAATGCGGTCCCCGAGCCCGGGACGATGCTGCTGTTAGGCACCGGCTTGGCCGGGTTAGCGGCGTGGCGACTCCGGAGGCAGCACACCAGCTAACGGCTGGTATTTCTGTTGTGATTTTTTTGCTTGAGGCGAGCCGGACTTCCCTGAAGGAGTCCGGCTCTTTTTTGTCCATGTCTTCATTGACATGCGATGTTTCCGTCCCAAACAACGTGTTTGCGTAGAGACGTGTCGGTGACACGTCTTCCTGGTGAATGGCGCGTTGTCGTAAGCCGCGACCAATTGAATGACGTGGCCAATGAAGAATGTGCCCGGAGCAGAGCGGGTACTCTCATGTCATAGTGGAAGAGATTCGTCATTGATGACTTCTCAACGCTCTGTTAGGATGTAAGCAGCGAGGGGCACCATGTTAATCACAACTCCTACAGCCAAATTTACGTATGACGACTATCTCCTCTTCCCAAATGATGGGAAACGATATGAGTTGATCGAGGGAGACCGATTCGTGACGCCTACCCCCAGAACAAAACATCAACGAATTTCAAGCAATCTCCATGGATTGCTGTTTGATACCATTCGGAAGACCCAGAATGGAATGCTTTTTTCGGCTCCCACGGATGTTGTATTATCTGACATCGATATCGTGCAACCGGATCCGCTGTTTGTGTCTCGGGCACGGACTTCCATCATTACCGAAAAGCATATTCAAGGCGCACCAGACCTTGTCGTTGAGATTTTGTCAGAGACGAACAGACGAGATCGTCAAACGAAAGCTCTATGAACTCCATGGTGTGCATGAATATTGGATCATCGACCCTGAAGTCGAAACAATCAAAATTTATCGCACAACGGAGCAAGGCTTTCAGCAACCCATCGAACTCACCGTCGAAGCTCATGATCGTTTAACGAGCCCACTGTTTCCTGAGTGGGAACTCCCTCTTCAAGACGTGTTTCAGTAATTCTCACGCATACCCTGAACAGCGTATTCTCTTTCGGTCTTCATTGGCCTGATTGGATGAAGATCTTTCATTCAGAGGGATCGCCGAAGGAGACTACGGACAACGCCAAACCAAACAGTCAGGACTGAAGAGTAAATAACTTGGACACATTTGCAACAGAGGCAGTCATGTGGTTTGATGACGATGGAAGGGTGAGCACATGGCGGCAAAGAGAACACCCGCAGTGCCACGATTTCTTACATGCAATATGGCTGGGGCAGAAACTGAGTCGAAGTAACTGGATATAAAGAAAGTTACTAGATCTCATTTTTGACCCCATTTGCACCTCCAAGCGATGTTCATGAATATCCGTTGCCTAGAGCGGCAGCCGCGATGCGTAACGATCATCGAAGGATACAGCTTTCAACTCTTCCGTTTGCCTGATAGTTCCGTGAATGTCGGGATTATTCGTTATGGCTCAGGAAATTGATTTGCCATAAGGTTGCATTCTGGTTTATCTTCATTTGTTTGAATTTCTCCATTCCTGGTCTAAGAGAACATTACGACTCAGGTATTGAGGCTGAAGCCTGAAGGCGATGACTCATAGTGCCTGTCCACTTTAATGAATGGGGCACGAATCCATACAATTTGTAGTGATGAAGGTCTTTACAGGAAGAAAAGTACTCTATGTGGTTGCCGGATTCAACGTACTCGAAAGAGGTTGGATGATCACCCATCATGAAGGCATCTCAAAGCCTTCGATCTTCAGCCTTTCCACCTGAGTCATGAGCAGAGATCAATGAAATTGCCCGATGGTAAAAAAGCAGACGATGAAGACGCCAGAAGTATCCCCCTATTAGATAGCGAGGAATTACCGAGTATGAGACAGAATACTTCAACGGTTTCAGGAATACGGCGAATGCTGATGTGGTGTAGACGGCTGTTGTTGTGTTGGTTTGATGGTCATGAAGATGCGGGAATGGCGTTAGATCATGAGAGCAAACAACTGGATCGAGTCCGTACGATCCCGTTTTTTGTCATGCACGTTGCCGTCTTCGCGGTTTTCTGGGTTGGCTGGAGTCCAGTGGCCGTGACAACTGCCGTCTTATTGTATGGCATACGCATGTTTGCGATTACGGGTTTTTATCATCGCTATTTTTCACATCGATCATTTCGGACTTCTCGAGGGATACAGCTTGTGTTTGCGTGCATTGGAGCGTCTGCGGCTCAACGAGGTCCTTTATGGTGGGCGGCCAATCATCGTGTGCATCATGCCCATTCCGATCAACCATCGGATGTCCATTCTCCCCGGCACCACGGTTTGTGGTGGAGTCATATGGGTTGGTTCTTGGCACACAATCAGCTCGCCACAAAGCTGACACGCATTAAAGATTTTGCCCGCTATCCCGAATTACATTTTCTCAATCGGTATGATGTGTTGGTGCCGATCATCTTGGCCGTGAGTGTCTTTTTCTTTGGTGAATGGTTGGGGAGTCTGTACCCGGATTCGGGAACGAATGGCTGGCAGATGTTAGTCTGGGGATTTGTGGTTTCCACTGTCGCCCTCTGGCACGGCACCTTTACGATCAACTCGTTTTCGCATCGTTTCGGGAGCCAGCGGTATGCGACCTCCGATGATAGCCGGAACAATTTCCTGCTCGCACTGCTGACGATGGGTGAAGGCTGGCACAATAATCATCACCAATATCCCAGCGCCACCCGTCAGGGATTTCGGTGGTGGGAAATTGATATGACTTACTATCTCTTGCGCGGGCTTCAATTCTGTGGCCTCATCTGGGATATTCGTCCTGTACCCGCTTGGGTGCTGAACCAACCGGATCAGTCAAGTCAGGATACGCATTCGAAAAAGATTGCGATATGAACATTCGTCACTGTTCAGGTATTGAGGTGGAAGTCTGAAGGCTATTACTCACAATTCTAAAAGCGTTGAATGATCATGTATGATTGCCCCTAAAATTTTTCGGCCTTCAGTCTCTCCACCTGAGTCATGACAAGCACTTCGGCCATCTGTGGTAAAATGTTCCTATGTTGTCATGCCAATGAGATCGATCAACTCCCTCCTTTATCCTGCTTTATAAGCACTTGTTCACATATGCCAAATTAAAGACCTGCATTATTTCCTCTGTGGCCGCCATGATTGGGCTTTGTGCATGTGTGGGACAGTTTGAAACGAAGCCCGCTTTGACATCTGCCTGTCAGATCGACTGGCAAGGGCAAACAGGGATTACGGCGGATGACCTTCCTGCTTCAACGCCTTCGAAGGGGCTTCATGTGCTGGTATGGAATATTCATGATCGACTTCTTTCCGATTCCATCTTTTCGAATGGCGGACATACGGAGGAAGAAGTGGCATGTATTGGAGACCTGGCTTTGCAGTTTGATGTGGTGTTGGCACAGGAAGCGTTTGTTCGACCTGCACAGCTCGCCCGTTATACGGGGCATGACTGGGTGAATCACCCGCTGTTTTCTGAAGGTGGTGGTGGTGACTGGTGGCCTCTTCGGGCCATATGCGACATTTGTTTGAGTCCTGGCCTGCTCATGCTTGCCCGGGAGCAACCAGAGTTTGTCTATGCCGAACCGTATGAAGCCTTTGCCGGTTGGAATAGCGCTCTGAATAAAGCCGATGATTTCTTTTCCAAAGGATTTCAGCTTGTTCAATTCCAAACTTTTTGGGTCTTGAACAGCCACATGGATGCTGGACGGG
>Ga0209988_10003774_pt1 | contig 10034 bp, 10 predicted proteins | sample N075metaG_FD_183115 | JGI IMG/M metagenome (GOLD analysis project Ga0209988, IMG submission 183115) | Deep subsurface microbial communities from Kermadec Trench to uncover new lineages of life (NeLLi) - N075 metaG (SPAdes) (version 2) | ecosystem: Environmental > Aquatic > Marine > Ocean trench... | reverse complement strand
AGCCCCACGGCGGTCGTCGAGGAGTTCGCCAAGGAGATCCGCAAGGAACTCAACCTCTCCACCGAGGCGAAGTCCACCGATCGCTTGCGCGGCCTGTTCGAGGACGACCCCAACGTGTCGTTCCCGAAGGTCTACCACGACCACTCGACGCGCCGCGTGCTGACGCTCGAAGAGGTCGACGGTCGGATGCTCGGCTCGCTGACACCCGACGACCTGACGCCCGAGGAACGCCGCGCCGTCGTCCTGAACGGCTCCGACGCCGTCTTCCGGATGTGTCTGGAGCATCGGTTCTTTCACGCCGACCCGCATCCCGGCAACATCTTCGTCCTCGACGAGGGGCGGATCTGCTTCATCGACTGCGGTATGACCGGCCACATCGACCAGCGGACGTCGCACCAGCTTGCCGAGCTGATCTACGGTGTCGTCTCGGGCGACGTGGACAAGGTCATGCAGACCGCGATCGACCTGTCCGGGGCCGAACAGTCATTGATGCACGAACGGAAGCTCCGCGGTGACGTGTCGGAGTTCATCGACAGTTTCCAGGCGCCCGACGGATCGCTCGAGAACCTCCACCTCGGCGAAATGCTGCAGGGGTTCTTCGACCTGCTCCGCAAGTGGCAGATCCGCTGCCCAAGCGACCTGGTTTTCCTGATCAAGGCGCTGATGACCATCGAGGGCGTCGGTCGCGAGTGGGACCCGACGTTCGACCTGATCGCGCATGTGAAGCCGATGCTGCAACGGAAGCTCCTTGAGCGGTACCGCCCGGGTGCGATCAAGGACCGGCTCACCCGCAGCCTCGCGTCCTACGTCGACATCGTCGAGGACCTTCCCGGCGAGCTGCGGTCACTGCTCGCCCAGACGCGACGCAAGGACTTCGCAATCAACCTCCACCACCAGGGGCTCAACCGGCTCTCGAACACGATCGACCGCGCGAGCAGGACGATCGCCTACGGCCTCATCTTCGCCGCGGTGATCATGGGCGCGTCCATCCTGATCCTCGCCGACGCAGGCACGGGTCTCGGCGGGCTGCTCTCGAAGATCGGCTTCGGCGTGCTGACGCTGGTGACGATGATCGCCATGGGCCTCACCGCCATCAACTGGTGGAAGGCCCACCGCGACCGGCGGTAAAGACACCTGGTGTCTTTGACGCGAACCCACGTATTCCCTGAGCGACCCACCTGTTCCCCCAGCGACCCACCTGTTCCCGGCGACGTCAGAGCTGTGCGAGTTCCTTCTCCGCCTCGATGCGGATCGCTTCCCACGGCTCGTTGTCGCTGACCTGCGCACCCGCGTCGCTGCAGAAGGTCATGACCGCTTCGAGTTGCGGCCGCGGGTCACGGCCGCCGGTTCGCACTTGCCGGGCCCACTCCAGCTGCGCGGTCGCCGTCAGCAACTTGACGCGGTTCCCGCAGCCGCCGAGTTCGTCGGCCCCGTCAAGCGTCGTGATCGCCGCGGCGAACCAGTTCTCGCCGCCGTCCCGCAAGCCCCTGGCGATCTGCAGTTCGGCCAGGACGATCACCGTGTCGTAGTGACGCGGATCCCGGGCCGCGGCCTGCTCGGCGACCTCGAGACCGGTGTCGATGTCGTTGCCCTCGACCAGGTAGCTCCGCGCCAGCAGTGCCGCCGCGTCAACGTACCGGGGGTGAATGTCCAGGGCGCGCCGGAGAGCCACGCGAGCCTCGGCGACCTGTCCGCGGGCGAGGTGGGCGTTTGCCTTGCCCAGCAGCGCTTCGAAGTAGCTGCGACGCACCTCGACGGCGCGGTCGTAGCTGTCGAACGGGTCGCCACCGGCGAGGTTCAGCGCATCGGCGCGAAGCTTCCAGACGCCCTCGATGTCCGGCTCGTCGGCAAGAATCCGGTCGCAGATCTCCACGCAGCCCGAGAAATCCGACTCGGCCAGCCGCACCACGGCATCGGTGCAGTCGTTGAGCCACGCCGGGACGTCGCCGCCGAGCCGCTGCGCCTCCTCGAACGCGAGCAGCGCCTGTTCGAGCCGGCCCCGCGTGCTGCTGAGCCCGTCACGCACGCCCACCTTCGAGAGGTGCTTGCGTGCCACGGCATGGTCTCTCAGATACAGCGCCATGTAGAGCCGGCCGAGTTCGAAGTACGCGCCGGACAGGTTGCCCACGCGATCGATCGCGCGTTCCATCTCCTCGAGCGCCTCGTCCAGTCGGCCGCGGCGGAACAGCGCCACGCCGCGGTAGAACCGCGCCCACGCCGTCTCGGGTCGCTCGGCGAGGATCGCGTCGAGCCGCCCGCAGATCGAGTCGAGTTTCTCGAACGACCGGCTCAGCGATCCGGATACCCGGTAGAGGTTCGCGTCCCAGGCCGCGATCTCCCGGACGATGTCGAGGCCCAGGGTCCAGTTCGCGTCCTGGTCGAGGTTCTCGGGCGCGGCGGGTTCGTCGCGTCCCACCAGCTTGCGGAACCACGCGGAGGATTCGGCGCCGATCCGCGAACCGACCAGGAAGTGATCGAGGTCCGCGATGACGTCGTCGGTGCACTGGTACCGGTTCTCGCGGATCTTCTGCATGCACTTGACGGTGATCGCCTCGAGGCTCCTGGGGATCGCTGCGTTCCACGACCGCAGCAGCGGCGGGGGGTCGTGGATCACCGCGTGCAGGACATCGATGACATTGGTCGCCTCGAACGGGTAATGACCGGTGAGCTTGACATAGAGCGTTGCGCCCAGCGCGTAGATGTCACTGCGCGCGTCAACGGCGTGGATCTCGCCGCGGGCCTGCTCGGGCGGCATGAGCCCCGGCGTGCCCATGACCTGCCCTTCGGTCGAAAGCGTGTCGCCGATGGTGCCGCGAATACTGTGGGCGATCCCGAAGTCGGTGAGCCACGCGCGGCCCTCGCGGTCGAGCAGGATGTTCTGGGGCTTGATGTCGCGGTGGACGATGCCTTCGGCGTGGGCGTACTTGAGGGCGGCCGCCACGTCGCGGATAACGCGGACGACACCGGCGGTGTCGAGTTCGGCGTCGGCGAGGTTGCCGCCCTCGATATACTGCATGGCGATGTACGGCGACTCTTCGGTCTCGCCGAGTTCGTAGACCTGCACGATCGACGGATTGTTCAGCCGCGCCGTGAACCGCGCTTCGCGGCAGAACCGCTCGAGGTCCGCCGCCCGCGCATCGGTGAGGAACTTGATCGCCACCGGCCGGTCCAGCCGCGTGTCCCGCGCGAGGTACACGACGCCGCAGCCGCCGCGGCCCAGGAAGCGTTCGAGCTCGTAGCCGTCCGGCGCCAGCGGCTCGCCCGGATCCAGCATGCCGTCGCCGCCGAGCAGGTCCTGGTCGATCGCCCGTTGGGCCATGAGTCGCGTTGACGTACGTTCGTCGTGCATGAGCGTGATCTGTAGATCGTAGGATGCTGATGGGTGGCACGGTTGACCGAGCGATAGCTCGGTCGGCCGTGGAGCGACGTCCGAAGACACGGCCGACGCCGCTCCGCGACGTCAACCGTGCCACCCGAGTCTTCCCGCTACACTTTCAGGGTGTTTCCGACGACGATATGGACGACGATTCACCGGGCCGGCGAGCAGGACAGCGCGGCGCTGCAACGCGTCGCCGAACGCTACCGCCAGCCGGTGCTGGAGCACATCCGGCGCCGCGGCTTCCAGGGCAACGATGCCGAGGACGTCTGCCAGGACGTCTTTCTTCGCGTGCTGCAGGGCGGCGTGCTTGCCAAGGCCGACCGCAACCGCGGCCGGTTCCGCAGCCTCATGCTGGCGGTCACCACGCACGTCATCCTCGACCGGTTTCGCAAGCGGCGTGACGTGCCGGTCCAGGACATCGAACGGGCGTCGGACGAGCAGACCGACGCGTTCGATCGGACCTGGGCCCTTCACCTGACCCAACAGGCCATCGAGCGGCTGCGCGACGAGGGCTCGCCCTACTACGACGTGCTGGCGGGCCACCTGGCGGGGCAGCCCCAGAACCGCAACAAGCTATGGATCGCCCGGCGGAAGCTCGCCGCGGAGATCCGCCGCCAGGTCGCCCACACCTGCGCGACGCGGGAAGATTTCGACGAGGAAATGGCCCACTTGGCGCCGTACCTCCGGCCCCGCAGCCGCGGACAAGAAAGCGTGAGACGAGCACCCGGCGCCCCCGAAGAACCGGCAGGGGACTGACCCCGATCCCAACCACCAGGAGTCACGCCATGACCGTCACCGCCATGCTGGGCACCGCCAAGGGCGGGTTCATCGTCCGCTCGAACACGGACCGCTCGGCCTGGACCATCGATGAGCCGCTGTTCAAGGGCTGGAAGGTGACCACCTCGGCGCGCGACGACAAGGGGCGGTACTTCGTCGCGACCGCCAGCGACGTGTACGGCCCCGCGCTGCACGTCAGCGACGATCTCAAACAGTGGAAGCAGATCGAGAAGGGGCCGTCCTGGCCGAAGCGACGCGACCGCAAGCTCAATCAGATCTGGACGCTGCACCTACGGTCCGGCCGGTACTACGCCGGCGTGGACGAGGCGGGCCTCTTTATGAGCGATGACGGTGGCGAGACGTGGTCTCCCGTGGATGCCCTCAACGAGCACGCGACCCGCAGCGCCTGGGCGCCGGGCGCCGGCGGCCTGTGCGCCCACGCGCTGCTGGTCGATCCGAGCAACCCCGACCGCGTGTGGTGCGGGATCTCCGCCGTCGGCGTCTTCCGCACCGAGGACGGCGGCCGCACATGGCACCCGAAGAACCAGGGGATCCCGCAGGTGCTCGAAGACAAGGACCATAAGGACGTCGGCTACTGCGTCCACGGCCTCATCGCCGACCCGGAGGACGCGAACACGATCTACCGCCGCGAGCACAACGGCATGTTCCGCTCGCGCGACGGCGGCGACCACTGGGAACGGATCGAGAACGGGCTCCCGAACTGGTTCGGCTTTCCCATCGCGATGGACCGCCGGACGCGGACGATCTTCGTGCACCCGATGGAGAGCGACGAGTACCGCATGCCGGCGGACGGCAAGTTCCGCGTGTACCGCAGCCGCGACGGCGGCGACTCGTGGGAGCCGCTGACCAACGGGCTGCCCCAGCAACACGCCTACATGGGCGTGCTCCGCGGCGCTCTCGACTGCGACCAGCTCGACCCCTGCGGCGTCTACATCGGCACGACCGCGGGGACCGTGTACATCTCGACCGACGCCGGCGACAGCTGGACGCAGCTTCCCTGCACGCTGCCACGCGTGCTCTCGGTGACCGTGTTCAATGATGCCTAGCGTCACGATCGAACTGCCCAGCGTGCTGGCGCCCGTCGTCAACGGCGAGCGGTCGTTCACCGTGAACGCCGAGACGCTGCCCGGCGCGCTCGCCGCGCTGTTCGAAATCCAGCCCGGCCTCAAGGTTCACCTGTTCGACGAGACCGAGTCGTTCCGAGAGCACGTGCTGTGCTTTCACAACCAGACCAACACGCGCTGGATGGACTCGATGGATGTGCCGCTGCAAGACGGCGACACGATCACGATCCTCCAGGCCGTTTCCGGAGGGTAGGAGCGATGACAAGCGCGCCCCCGATCGAGACCCCGGCCCAGTACCTGGACAAGATGCACCGTCTGCTGGGCGACCGCGATTCGCTCGCGGTCCTGTCGGCGACACCCGGCCTGCTGGCGGACATCGTCGGGTCACACACCGTGGCGCAGCTCAAAGCACGGCCCTTCGAGGGCAAGTGGACGCCCAACGAGATCCTCGGCCACCTCGTGGACATCGAGTGGGTCTTCGCCTTCAGGCTCCGCCGCGTCCTGTGCGACCGGGACCCGGCGATCGAGGGCTTCGACCAGTCGCGCTGGGTCGCCCGCCAGGCCCACAACGACACCGAACCGGCCGCCCACCTCGAAGCCTTCACCCTGCTGCGGCCGCACAACGTCAACCTGTGGCAACGGGTAACCCCCGACGACCTGAAGCGTACCTACCAGCACCAGGAGCGCGGCACCGAGTCGATCGCGACCATGCGTGTCCTGCACGCCGGCCACGACCTCGCGCACCTCGACCAGATCACGTGCTACTTGGACGCCGTTTTCTCAAGCGCGTAACGATTCGTGCGGGGCATGGCTCGCCGAGAGTGGCGCTACACTCCAAGTGGAGGATGGTGTGGAGGCCCGACATGCCCAATGTATCGCGCTTGGTGATTCTGGTTACGTTCTGGGTGTTCACCTCCATCGTCGTGCAACTGGTGTGGGGGTTGCTCGCGGGGAACCCCCCGTCGTTGTGGGAACACGTTTGGGTGGGGACCGTTCTCGGAACTGCAGTAGGCGTTACGGAATACTGCGTGCAACGGGGATGGATCAAGCTGGGGATATGGGCTCCGTCCGACAAGTTGAAACAGCGCAAGAGACAGCTGGCTCAGGAGCGCGACCAGATCATGGCCGACGCGCTCGCCCGCAAAGAGGCACAGGCACACGGCGAGTAGTTCGGGTCGGTCAATGACTATTCGTGTGACTTCGTCTCGACGAACTCCACCGCGCGCTGCCGCGTGCGATCGACGACCAGCCGCATGACGTCCGGCCGCGCGTAGTGCCCGGCGGCGTCGAAGTTCTGTCGCTCTTCGAGCACGCGGCGGTGGTCGAGTTCCACGGTGAGCAGTTCTTCGCGGCCGGTGACCGGTTCGAGGACCCACTGGCCGTCGGGTCCGGCGACCGCAGTGCCGCCGTCGCAGATGACTTCGCCCGGTGTCGGGACGATCCGGTCGCGGTGCGGCATGTCCGCCGGGAAGTCCTGCTCGCGGATCAGGCAGCTCACCGAGATCACGTACGATCGGGCCTCGCGCGCGATGAAACGCGTGATGTCCTGGGTGTTGCGTCGGGCGCCCGGCCAGAGGGCGACGTGCAGGTCCTCGCCGGCGGCGTACAGTGCCGTGCGGGCCAGCGGCATCCAGTTCTCCCAGCAGTTCAGCGCGCCGACGGTAAACGGTCCGACACTATGGACGACCAGGCCTGCGCCGTCGCCGGGGGCCCAGGTGAGCCGCTCCTCGTGCGTGGGCACGAGCTTGCGGTGCACGGACCCGATCGTGCCGTCGGCGTCGATGAACACCCGCGAGCAGTACAGGCTGTGCCCGCCGCGATCGGCCGCCCGCTCGACGGTGCCGAGGATCACCGCGATGTGTCCCTCGCGCGCGGCCGCGCAGACCTCGTCGAGGTGGCCGGCCTCCGGTTGCACGGCCTGCTCGGCGTACAACGCGTGCAGCTGTTTCTGGTCGAGGGTGTCGAACCGCGATCCGTCGGTCCGGGAGATCCACACGGGGTATCCGGGCACCAGCGCTTCGCCGAAACACACCATCGCACAGCCCTGCTCGGCAGCGGCCCTGGTGTGCCCGACGACCTTGGCGAGCGTGGCCTCGCGGTCCAGCACCACCGGCGCGACCTGAGCGAGGCCGACTTTCAGGATCGAAGGCTCGTCCGAGCGGGGCATGCGGTCAGTCTACCCAACAGGTCGGGTACCATGGTTGCCCATGACCGACGAGATTCGCAAGACCGACGAGCAGTGGCGCGAGCATCTCACGCCGGAACAGTACCGGGTCACGCGTGAGGCCGGCACCGAGCCGGCGTTCACCGGCGAGTATTGCGACACCAAGGCCGACGGCACGTACCGGTGCGTGTGCTGTCGGCAGGTGTTGTTCCTTTCCGGGGCGAAGTTCGACTCCGGCAGCGGGTGGCCCAGCTTCGGGGCGGCGGCGCGCGAGCAACACGTTGCCACCGTGGCTGACAGCGGCCACGACATGGACCGGGTCGAAGTCCGGTGCAGCCGGTGCGACGCGCACCTGGGCCACGTCTTCGATGACGGTCCCCCCCCGACCGGCAAACGATATTGCATCAACTCGGTCGCATTGGAGCTTATCGAGGGTGAGTAGAACGGTGGGTCTCAGGCGTCGCTGGGAAAGTAGTGCCATGCTTCGCACGTCCGTCCTCGGACGGGAGAAGCATGTCTTGCGGTGACATCAGAAGACATGCCTCATTCGCCTTCGGCGAGTGAGGCATGGCACTGCACTGCACTGCACGGTCACCTTGGAGGCGCGTCAGCGGCACAGTTCGAGATAGGTGCGGAAGAACTCCCGCATCGGATTCTCGAATCGCTCGCCGAGCGTGAGGCCGGCGATCTCGACGATCAGCGAATCGTTGCCGCCATCCGGAAGCGACACGCAGCGACCGCCGCCGGCCGCGGCGATCTCGGCGAAGTGTTTGACCTCGCGGTTGTCGGCCTCGATCACGTGCGTGACAAGCCCATGCCTGCCCGCGTAGCCGGCCATCTGGATGCACGCGGTGCCGTACCCGACGTGCGGCGGCGCGTCGCCGATGAGCACGAGGACGCGCGTGTTGTCCGGGTGCCAGGAGAGCTTCCCGTACGCGAGCTTCAACGCCTTGTAGACCGCCTCGGGCGTGTCGCCGCCGCCGGCGGCCCCCAGCGACCACAGCCGCGAGCGGACGACGTCGATCTCGGTGGTGAAGTCCCATCCCTTGGTTTCGAACTCGTCACGGCGGTCCCGGTAGGCGACCAGTCCCACGCGCAGCGTGTGGACGACGTCGCCGGCGAAGACCATCAGGTCGTCGATCCCGCCCTGGGCGTCGGCCAGCTCCGACCCCATGCTCGCCGTGCAGTCGAGACATATGGCAAGATCGACGGAGCGCTTGCCGAGCTCGTCGATGTAGCCCTCGAGGTCGGCGAACTGCTGCGGGTCCAGCGAGGCCATCAGGCCCGGCGTCACCGAACCACTGACCGGCTGTGCCATCGCGGCGTGCAGCGGGAAGCGCCGACCCGCCTTGCGCAGCCACTTCCGCCAGCGGTAGCCGCGACGCACGTCCGGAGCGCCGGTGACCGCCGAGAGCCGCGGTGACAGCGTCCCGGCCTCGACGCGGCCCATCCGCAGGATGATCTTGCGCACGGTCTCGTGGGCGAGTTCGGCCAACGCCTCGTCGCCGCTGGCGATGCCGAGTTCCACGGCCAGCATCTTGCTGTGCAGATCGTTCGATCGCGCCAGGTACCGCACGCCGCGGCCGACCCGTTCGACCTCCAGCGTGTAGCCGTAACGGAGCGCTGCCCGCAGGACCTTGGGGGTGTACTCGTCGGCAAAGGCGTCTTCGGGCAGCGTTTCGCCGCGGCGCCCCAGCGCCCGGATCGCGAACGCGCGAACCTGCCAGGCCTCGTCGGTGGTCAGGGTGTCGAGGATCGCGCGGCTCTCCGCGCAGCGGTACCGGTCCAGCCGCATGCTCGCCACAGCCTTGCGGGTCCACGAGTCGCTGTCGAGCAACCGGTCGAGCGTCTGCCGCTCCAGGTCGCCGGCGGCCGCCAGCGAATCGGGAATCGCGGGCTCCGGCGGTGGTTCCTGGGCCACCGCCGCAACCGCGACCAGGGCGATCGGAAGAACCAGTAGCAACGGGCTGCGGTACATGCGGTGGAAGTGTACGCAGGCCGGATGAGGCATTTTTTGACCGGTGCAACCGGGTGAGTGTGGACAGGGTATTGATAGGTCAATACTATGTGTGACATAGTATAACCGCCGGGCGGGACTTCAGGAGGGGAGTGACCGATGCGAGTCGAACGAGAATTGATGCGGGGTGCCGGGCCGTTCGCGGTGATGAAGCTCCTGAGACGCCGCGAGATGTACGGGTACGAGCTCGTGGACGCCTTGTCCGAGCACACCGATGGCGTGCTGGCGATGGGCCAATCGACCCTGTACCCGATGCTGTACAACCTGCAGGCGAAGGGGTATGTCAGCAGCCGGTGGCGCCAGGCCGCCAGCGGCCGCCAGCGCAAGTACTACACGCTGACGCGGCGGGGCCTGCGGCGGCTGGCCACCGAGACGCGGCAGTGGCAGTCGCTTGTCAACGCGATCGCCTCGCTGGGCGTGATCGCCGAGCCGTCCGACGCGGCCGCGGAGGCGTCGGCATGACCACCGAGCAAGCGGCGCCGGCACCCGATGACGAACGCCCGCACGACGAACCCGCGGATGAAATGGATAAGTTCGAGCTCGAACCGGACACGGACGAAGCCGTGGTTCCGCCCGTGCCGGAGATCCTGGAGCCCGACGAGCTGCCCGCCG
>Ga0209988_10003773_pt1 | contig 10036 bp, 11 predicted proteins | sample N075metaG_FD_183115 | JGI IMG/M metagenome (GOLD analysis project Ga0209988, IMG submission 183115) | Deep subsurface microbial communities from Kermadec Trench to uncover new lineages of life (NeLLi) - N075 metaG (SPAdes) (version 2) | ecosystem: Environmental > Aquatic > Marine > Ocean trench... | reverse complement strand
CCTGAGTTTTTCAATGAATGTACTCACCAGCGCTCCTTAACATTACCCATGATCGTTCCCGGGTCCCAAAATTTGACGGCCCAGGGTACGGGTGACGCCATCCGTCTTGATTATGTGCAGCCGCTCGCCGGTGTTTTTAATTTTCACTCGCGTGGCTGCCCACGCCAGATCACCTGCCCGATCGTCCATAAGCGTCGCGACAATGTGAATCGGATTGACACCCCGATCCTTCGCATAACGACCGTAAGCTGCGTGGCCCTGACCGATAGGCATTGCCACTACGCCAGGCTTGATCGCCGGGAAAATGAGCGCCGGAACGCGAACGGTTCCGGCTGCAGACTCGACGTCCAGAACGTCCCCTTCCCTGATGCCCAACTCGTCGGCTGTCACCGGGTTCAGCTCCGCCCAGGACCCGTACACGACACTGGTCATCGGATCGGGTAATTCCTGCAACCACGGCAAATTAGCCCCCCTGCCATCCAGAAAGGTTGCCGTCAGATACGGATGCAGCACAAGCGGATACGCGCTCGAATCGCCGGCAAACTCTGACACCGGATCTGAAATCGAAGCAATTATCGATGAGCTCGAAGGCAGGGCCTGATCACCGGCGGCGGCACCGGGTTGCCCCCACACGCCGGCTTCGAGCGCGGCCCGCCAGAATTCCTCGAACTCCTGATCAGCCGCCTCTGTGCCACGTTCTTCAAATTCTTCGCGCCAGCGTTCCTTGATGAACTCTTCCATCGTCGCCCAGTGCATCGACACGGGAAGTTCACCGCCAATCTGCCGAGCCAGGGACAGCACGATGTCGCCGGTGGGGAGCGTGTCGTACAGCGTCGCCACGACGGGCTGGGATATCGACGCGACCGGGAAGCCGACACCGGGATCCGGCACATCGTCGCCCCAGGACTCCAGGTAGGTGCTGGTGGGAAGGATGAAATCCGCCATTTCCGTCGTCTCATCCCTGAAACTCGATAGCGCGACGATCAGTGGAACATTTTTCATCGCTTGTCGGAACCCAACGTTTGCGGGCAGGGCAAACACGGGATTGGTATCGTGTACGAGCAATACTTCAACGTCGCCAGCCTCCATCGCCGCAACGAGGTCGAGCATTCCCTGAAGGCCCGCTTGCGTTGAACCCGATGTGTCGGAAAACGCCGGTTCAGTATTAAAAATAATCCCGCCCGGCTGATTGAGGTTAGCGGCAAGATAATTTAACGCGTTTACCGCAACGATACTTGCCACGGCATTCGTGCCGGCCGCAGTCGCACCGCCGGCGATAGCGAGACTTGCGGTGCTTGCGCTGAACTCCCTGGCGATCCGGGCGATGGTGTTTTCACTGACTTCAGTCGCGGCAGACACCTGCGACGGCGAATACGCCTGCAATGCACTTGACCATTCGTCCCTGTCGCCACCGAGATAGTGTCCCGCGCTAACAAGTGCATGGGCGATTCCCAGCGCGAGTAAGCCCTCAGTACCCGGTCGCGCCGCAATCCACTCATCGGCGGCGGCGCCGCTTAGTGACATGCGCGGCTCGATCTGCACCGTCTTGCCCCGCTGGCCCTGTCGTCCCTGCCGCAGATGTCCGTACGCGAGGCTGTGGTGAACCGGAGAGAGCCACGTACCCAGATAGTCAGCACCAAATGACAGTAAGAAATCGGCGTTTTTGATGTCGTAGTACGGCAGTACGTCAATACCAAAGGACATTTTATTGGCGGCCATCAGCGCTGACGGATACGTAAAATCGTATTGCTGGTAATGGTCTGATCCCAGCAAGCTCATGAACTGCGCAAACAGCTCATCCAGGTGCCCCCGGACCCGGCCGCTAAGCAGCCTGACGCGACTGGCTTCGCCCTCGATCTTGATCCTGCCGAGACGACTTGCAACCGTGGTGAGAGTCTCGTCCCAGCTTATCTCTTCGAAGTTTCCGGATCCGCGCTGCCCTGTGTTTCGCAACGGCATTCTGATGCGATCCGGATTGTACAAAACATTCAGTCCCGCCTGTCCTCTCGCGCACAAACGACCTTGACTGACCGGGTGCACGGGATTGCCTTCGATTTTCTTTGCTTTGCCTTCGCGAATACGCACGGAGATTCCGCAGCCAGCGGAGCATTGATTGCAGACCGTGTTGTACCAGGTTGCAACTCCAGGCGAATAATCTTCCGGTGGAACCACCTGCGGGATCAGCAACTCGACATTTCGCTGCACGCTCTCGCCATACAGAACGCCGCCAACGGCCCCGATGCCTCCGGCCCCGATATATTGCAGCAAGTCTCTACGGCTGATCTTTGGCATAGCTATTTATGGCAGGTCCAGCAATCGCGGCCATGCTCTACGCTTCTCTCTGTATGACAATCGACGCACCACGGCATCCTCATCGTCGCAACACGGGTAATACGATCCATCGTCTCCACGGGACCGTGGCATTCCTGACACGCGAGGCCCGCCTTGACGTGCCGCTTATGTGTAAAGTGAACATAGTCGGGAAGATCATGAACTTTTATCCACGGTATCGGTTCACGATTTTCCCAGTAGGCGGCCAGCTTCAGAATCTCCGGACTATCGCGAACACTGGGTATGGACTTGTGACACCCCATGCACTTGCTCACGCTGGGTACGCCGGCAACCGGTGTTTTGTCGGCATAGATGTGGCAATGCTGGCACGGAATCTCATTGTCCGCGGCATGTACCCTGTGACTGAATTCGATTGGCTGAACCGGACTGCGGTCCGAAAAATACTTGCCGTGTACCCATGCGCCGACAAATAGACCGAACACAGCCATAAGCACTAGCAGGGCCGGCTTTTTCGCGGGTCGGAGCGCATCGAGTACAGAGATTGACAAATTGTGTCCCCTCTTTTCGGGCACGAGTTTGCCCGTAAGTGACGCAAACTACAAATTCCCTGATTTCCTGTGCTTGCGTGACGGCGGTGACTTCGGTACGTTAGCCACGCTTTCAATGCCTTGAGGCGCGCTTGAGCAAATCATGAAAACTCTCATCCGTTCGGGTTTATTGTTGCTTATCAGCCTTGGCTACGGCTCCGCTGTCCTGGCGGCTGGCGACGCCACAAAAGGCAAAGCACTGTATGCCATTTGTGCCGCCTGTCACGGCGCGAATGCGGAGGGTACGGCCGCGCTAAACGCGCCGGCCAACGCCGGCCAGGATTCCTGGTACATGATTCGCCAGTTGAACAACTTCAGGGCCGGTATTCGTGGCGCCCATCCCGACGACGCCTTCGGCGCACAGATGCGACCTATGGCAATGGTGTTGGCCGATGACCAGGCCATCGCCGACGTAGTGGCGTACATAACGAGCCTGAGTATGCCCGACCCGCCGCAGACGATTGATGGCGATGTCGAGCTGGGGAAACAGGCGTATGAGACCTGTATCCCTTGTCACGGAGAATTCGGTCAGGGGGCAGTGGCGCTGGACGCGCCGCGCCTGTCCAACCAACATGACTGGTATATCAAACGGCAGCTTGAGAACTTCAAAGCCGGAATTCGCGGTGGCCATCAAAACGATGTCTACGGTGCGCAGATGCGCATCATGTCGCAGATGCTCGAGTCTGATGAGCGCGTGCGCGCCGTCGTCGCCTACATCGCCACAATGGACTACCGGCAGTCGGCGGACGAGTGAATGCTTTATGAGCGCAGCAGGTGCATGGACGGGCCCGCCAATTCAATTCCGTTGATATTAATCCGAGCTCGATAATGCCCCGGCGCCGGAAACATCACATTTTTCAGCGGTAGAATCAGATGGGTTTTCGCCGGCGCCTTTGAGTGTGGCCGGGCCTCCACATCCGTATGTCCCTCGACCAGGAAGATCGACATCCCCTCGGGATCGGTGAGATTTACGGCAAACGGAATCCGGCCCTGCAGGTCTCGTTGCCACTCGACGATGCCGACGAGCACTATCCTGTCCTGCCGGGCAGGAAAGTCGGGTGCATGTAGTTCATTGAATATGCCGTGAATATTAAGTTTCCCGTCCGGCCCGGTACCCGCTTCGGTGCAAAAGAGGAAAACCGCCTCCATTTTTCGACTCCTCCCGCCACCGTCTCAAGAACACCGGTAGTGGCAGTTTAAACTGTGGAAATAAGTAACTGAATCCTCTATTCTCGGCCAAGGTCTCAGTCTCGACATTTTAGAACATAGCTCAAAAACCGTATTAACGGATAAAAATCAAGGATGCATGACATATGCCATTAGCAATTGCGTTGATTGTTCTGGTCGTGGGTTCGCTCCTCTTTCACTTCCTCAGTCCGTGGACGTTTACACCAATTGCTTCCAACTGGGGCATGATTGATTTCACGGTTGACGTCACGTTTGTCGTCACAGGAATTGTATTTGTCGCCGTTAACCTGTTCATGGCGTACGCGATTATTCGTTTTCGCCACCGGGACGGCCTGAAAGCCAAGTACGAACCCGAAAACAAGAAACTGGAATTCTGGCTCACCGTTGGAACGACGATTGGTGTCGCCGCGATGTTGACGCCGGGCTTATTTGTCTGGGCCAAGTTCGTGAATGTTCCGGAAGACGCAACTGAAATCGAGGTTGTGGGCCGGCAGTGGCACTGGAGTTTCCGTCTGCCTGGCAAGGACGGCGAGTTCGGGATTACCGATGCCAAGTTGTTTAGCGTTGAAAATCCGTTCGGCATCGATCCAGACGATCCCAACGGGCACGATGACGTTCTGGTCGATGAAGCGATCCTGCATATTCCGCTCGGTGAACCGGTTCTATTCTGGCTGCGCTCGAAAGACGTGTTGCATAACTTCACGGTCGCCCAATTCAGAGTCAAGATGGACATGGTGCCTGGATCGGTGTCCTACATGTGGCTGGAACCAACCAAAGTCGGCGAATATGAAGTTCTTTGTGAGGAGCTGTGTGGTATCGCGCATCACGCGATGCGCGGCAGGGTCGTGGTTGACGAGCCCGAGGACTTCCAGGCGTGGGTGGATAGCCAGCCAACCTTTGCCGAAATCCAGGCGCGAACACCCGGCGATCCTGCGCTTGGCGCGGCATCATACGCCCTGTGCGCCGCCTGCCACGGTTCGCAGGGTGAGGGTCTCGTTGCAATGAACGCGCCGAAGCTCAGCGGTCAGGATCCGCGGTATCTAAAACGGCAGCTGCGAAATTATAAGCGTGGCCTGCGCGGCACCCATGAAGATGATGTCTATGGCAAACAAATGGCGCCGATGGCGGCTACGCTGGTGAACGATGCAAGCATCGATAACGTCATCGCCTATATCGGTACGTTGCCTGACACGCCGGCGCCGGCTACGATCGATGGAGACATTGCGCATGGAGCCAAACTTTATGCGCTCTGCGCCAATTGCCACGGCGATGACGGCCTGGGCATTCCGATGAACGCGCCACGGCAAGCTGGCATCAGCGATTGGTATCTGCTGAATCAGCTTAAGAATTTCAACCAAGGGCTGCGGGGGCATCATCCGGAAGACCTCGAAGGCAAACAGATGGGATTCATGGCCCGGACACTGCACGACGACCAGGCAATGCGGGATGTCGTCGCTTACATCAACACTTTGTAGAACAAGGGGCTTTTAATGGCATACGTTGCGATTGCCGATCGGGATCACGAAGCAGATCACCACGATCCGACGACATTTATCACCAAATACATCTGGAGTCAGGATCACAAGGTCATCGCCATACAGTATTCACTGACGGCGTTATTTGTCGGTTTGGTCGCATTGATCCTGTCCGGAATGATGCGTCTGCAGCTCGGCTTCCCGGACTCGTTTTCTTTTATAATGCCGGCCGATTACTACCAGTTCATCACGATGCACGGGATGATCATGGTCATCTTCCTGCTGACGGCATTGTTTCTGGGCGGCTTCGGGAATTACCTCATACCATTGATGATCGGCTCGCGGGATATGGTATTCCCGTACATGAACATGCTGAGCTTCTGGGTGTATCTCGTGTCGGTGATCGTACTACTGAGCAGCTTTTTCGTGCCGGGGGGGCCCACCGGGGCCGGTTGGACGCTCTATCCACCGCAAGCCATTCTTCCCGGCACGCCGGGAACCGAGTGGGGCATCGTGCTGATGCTGGTAGCGCTCGCCCTGTTCATCGTGGCATTCACGATGGGCGGCCTGAACTATGTAACGACGATTCTCCAGGCACGCACCCGCGGCATGACGATGATGCGACTGCCGCTCTCGCTGTGGGGCATTTTCATGGCCACCATCCTTGGCCTGCTGGCGTTTCCGGCACTGTTCGTCAGCGCGGTCATGATGACGCTGGACAAGGTAGCCGGCACCAGCTTCTTCATGCCGGCGATCATGTCGATGGGGGTAAACCTGGACCACGAGGGCGGCAGTCCGATATTATTTCAACACCTGTTCTGGTTCTTCGGCCATCCTGAAGTGTATATCGTGGCGTTGCCCGCATTCGGTCTGGTCTCGGATCTTCTTAGCACGCATGCCAGGAAAGCCATTTTCGGCTATCGCATGATGGTCTGGGCGATCCTCGCGATCGGTGGGCTCAGTTTTATCGTTTGGGCGCACCACATGTACGTCAGCGGCATGAATCCCTATTTTGGATTCTTCTTCGCGACAACGACGCTGATCATCGCGGTGCCAACGGCCATTAAAGTCTACAACTGGGTACTGACGCTGTGGCGGGGAGATATTCACCTTACCGTGCCAATGTTGTTTGCCATCGGATTCATTTTCACGTTCACGCACGGTGGTCTGACCGGTATTTTCCTGGGTAACGTGGTTGTGGACCTGCCGTTGTCCGACACGTATTTCGTCGTTGCTCATTTTCACATGGTGATGGGCGTATCGCCGATATTGGTCGTGTTCGGCTCGATCTATCACTGGTATCCGAAGATTACCGGCAAGATGTTCAACGAGACGCTCGGCAAGTGGCATTTCTGGATCACGTTCTTAGGCACGTATGCGATTTATCTGCCGATGCATTACCTCGGTTTCCTCGGCGTGCCGCGCCGCTACTATGCGATGGGCAACACTGAGTTCATGCCTGAGTCGGCTTTTACATTGAATCAGAGCATCACGATATCCGCGTTGATCGTCGGCGCGGCCCAGCTGATCTTCCTGTACAACGTGATTGTAAGCCTGAAGAAAGGCAAAGACGCTGGCCCCAATCCGTGGCAGGCGACGACGCTCGAATGGCAGACCCCGGACACTCCGCCCAAACACGGCAACTGGGGTCCTGAATTACCCGTGGTGCATCGCTGGGCCTACGACTACAGCGTGCCCGGTTATCACGATGACTTTATTCCACAAAATGTGCCAGCCGACGCGGCGCCAGCAACGAGTGATGACGGATCTAGTACGTGACACTCACGCTCGTATTTCTCGGCATCATCATGGCCACGATTATCGCCTGGCTGCTACGCCAGACTGTGAACACGCAACCCTGGGATGCCAACGATCCGGTTGAAAACCAGCCGGGCCGGGGCATAATCAATATCGATCCGAAAAAGCTCGGTCTATATTCATTTATTGCCGTTATCACATCGTTGTTTGCATTGTTCGCCAGCGCCTATCTGATGCGCATGAAGCTCGGCGACTGGCGTCCGCTGCCTGAACCGAATCTGCTTTGGCTGAACAGCGCTGTCCTGGTGCTGGCGAGCTTCGCGTTTCAGTTAGCGCGGAACGCCGTGGCCAGGGGTCAGCTGTTGACCGTGAAAACCGGGCTGCTCGCCGGCGGCGTGTTTACGCTGTTATTTCTGGCCGGGCAGCTCGTCGCCTGGCAGCAACTGGATGCCGGCGGCTATTTCATTACGGGCAATCCAGCCAATGCGTTTTTCTATCTGCTCACGGCACTGCATGGATTGCATCTGCTCGGTGGCATGTGGGTGTGGGGCAGGACAACAATGCGAGTATTGACCGGTGCGGACGTCGAGAGCGTGCGCCTGAGCGTCGAACTGTGCACCGTGTATTGGCACTACCTGCTACTGGTATGGATTGGATTGTTTGGTTTGCTGTTATCTACGTAGAAGGATAAGGACAAATGTCTGAAGCTGTTGTGACTGGTACCGCCGATGTATTGCCTGGCGGCGCGAAGGGGATCGTAGCCGACTTCTCTGCAGACAAACAGGCATTCCAGGTGCCCTGGGGCAAGGCCATGATGTGGTTTTTCCTCTTGAGCGACACGTTCATCTTCGGCTGCTTCCTGACTTCGTACATGACGGTTCGGATGTCGGCCAGGGACGCCTGGCCCCTTCCGAGCGAGGTGTTTGCACTGTCGTTCGGTGGCGAACCCATTCCTCTGATCCTGATCGCCATCATGACATTCATCCTGATCTCATCGAGCGGCACCATGGCGATGGCCGTCAATATGGGCTATCGCGGGGAACGCAACAAAGCGTTCTGGCTCATGATGGCGACGGCGGGCTTCGGCATAATGTTCGTGAGCATGCAGGCGTTCGAATGGACTAAATTGATCGTGGAGGAAGGCGTGCGTCTTTCGCACAATCCCATGGGTGCGTCCCAGTTCGGCTCGACCTTTTTCATGATCACGGGTTTTCACGGGTTGCATGTGAGCGCCGGCGTTATCTTTCTGATCGTTATCGGACGAAGAGTCAAATCCGGCTTCTACGACAGAACGCGCGGCAATTACGAGATGGTCGAAATTACCGGACTTTACTGGCATTTCGTCGATCTCGTCTGGGTATTCATCTTCGCATTATTCTATCTTTGGTAGGCTTCGGTAAGAGGATCTCAACATGGCACAGGAAAGTGGACAGCAACATCCTATCAGTCTTTATTTCATTGTCTGGGGACTGTTGTTTGTTTTGAGTTTTTTCTCTTACATGGTGGACTACCTTGATTTCCAGGGCGGCCTGCGCTGGACCCTGATTCTCCTCTTCATGTTCCTCAAAGCAGGCTTCATCGTGGCCATATTCATGCACGTGGCCTGGGAACGGACGGCGCTGAAAGTCGTTATTCTCGGTCCACCGATTGCCTTGCTGGTCCTTATCCTGCTGATGACGTACGAAGCCGATTACACGTTCATGACCAGGATCGACTTCTTCGGCGAGGGCGCGCCGCGGCCGGAGGCTCATCATTAGTCGGTTTTAGCTCGCTGTTCACCCGTCGTTAAGCCTGAATCGCTATAATTGAAAAAAATGGGGTCGAACCGAGGTTTTTTTGTAAAAACTGACGACTAGATGACTCCATCGAGCAAAAACCTCGGTCCGATCCCTGTTTTTTGAAGGAGATTCCAATGAAAAAAATTGCCAGACGCAAATTTATACAAGGTGTGGCAGGTGCCGCAGCCGGTTGTTTGGTTCATCCGGGATCGGAAGCACAGGCACAGGAACTGGCACAGATTTCCGAGGACGATCCGCTCGCAGTAGCACTTAAATATACTCATGATGCGAGCAACGTGGATCCGGCGTTACGCACCCAGCCGGCTGCCGAGCAAAGCTGTATAAATTGTGCGCAGCTGCAGGGTGAAGATGGCGATGAGTGGCGGCCGTGCGCGATATTCATCGGCAAGCTCGTAAATGCCAAAGGCTGGTGTTCTGTCTGGGTTCCGAAGTCCTAAGAGACCGTCTTTAAACGATCGGGGCGAACACCGGATGCCTCAAGGCGGCGCACCACATCGGCGGGAATAATGGCGTCCGAAAAAATTTTTCGCAGGGCTCTCGCTCCCTCGGCAGAGGAAAAGACGGCGAGTTCCGCGAGCATCTGACTTCGCCACGTGAGCTTCGTAGAAATCAACCTCGACACGTAATCTCGCAAGGTTTGCATGTTCATGCAGACCTGCAATTGAATGAACTGTGCGCCGGTATTGGTATTGGAGTTTGGTTCTACATGGATGGTGTTATCGGTGCCGTGCTGCTCGACCGGATTGCCGCCTTCCCGTAAGCGCACCAGTCTCCTGGCTTTTCCTGATGCCAAACGCGTTCATGCGATAGGAAAGCGTCGACGGCTTGATGCCAAGCAATGCGGCGGCCCCGTCCGGCCCCCAGATGCGCCAATCGGCTGAGCGCAAAGCAGCGACGAGATTTTTTTTCTCTTTTTCTCGAAACTCCACCTCGGTCA
>Ga0209988_10003772_pt1 | contig 10036 bp, 8 predicted proteins | sample N075metaG_FD_183115 | JGI IMG/M metagenome (GOLD analysis project Ga0209988, IMG submission 183115) | Deep subsurface microbial communities from Kermadec Trench to uncover new lineages of life (NeLLi) - N075 metaG (SPAdes) (version 2) | ecosystem: Environmental > Aquatic > Marine > Ocean trench... | reverse complement strand
CCAGCTCCGGGGCTTCAAGGAAGACGCCAAGGAAGCACGTTCCGGCCAGGAATGCGGCATGAAGATCGACGGCTACGACGACATCAAGGTCGGCGACGTGCTGGAGTGTTATAAGACGCTCGTGGTGCCGCGGAAGCTCTAGCAACAAGGGGCAAAGGGGCGCAGGAGCGCAGGGGCGCTGGAAACAGCGACCCAACTGCGCTATGAATCTCCAGTCCCTTTACCCCTTTACTACTTTACTCCTGCGCCCTCCCCCATGTCCCACCGCAAAGAACAGATCACCTCGACCCTCCAGCGAGCGGTGCAGACCGTGATCAGTCGCGGGCTGAACGATCCGCGCGTGCGGGGGCTCGTGTCGGTCACGAAGGTGGTGCTCGACGACGGCCTCGCGGAAGCCACGATCTTTGTCTCGGTGATGCCCGCGGAGCGCGGGGAGCTTACGATGCACGGTCTCCGGGCAGCCACCAAACGAATCCGGCGCGATGTCGGCAACGTGATCAGGCTTCGACGAATGCCACGCCTGTCCTTCCGGCTCGACGATTCGATCAAGAGGCAGGCCGAGCTGGAACAATCGCTGAAGGAATGAAAGGTGCAGTTGTGAACAACCAGGACGGCGCGAAGAAATTCGCCGGGCTTCTCCGCAAGCTCAAGAAATCACCGCTGCCCGACCCCGACCAGTCCAAAGACGCCGTTGAGGTCCTGATCAAGTCCTTCTTGATCTGGGACAGCACGACCGCCAAGGCGTCGGCCGCCTACAAGAGGATCATGGACCGCGTCGTCGACTACAACGATCTGCGCGTGACGATGGCTCACGAAATGGTCGAGTGGATCGGACCGCGGTACCCGATGGCGAAGGAGCGTTGCCAGCGGATCCGCGCCGCCCTGCAGCACACCTACAAACGCGAGCACGCGGTCAGCCTGGATCGATTGCACAGCCTCGGCCGCCGCGAGGTGAAACACTACCTGCGATCCCTTGACGGGATCTCGCCCTATGTCGCCGATCGCGTCACCCTGTTGTGCTTCGAGGCTCATTGCGTCCCTGTTGACGATCGGCTCCGGCAGGCGCTGATCGCGGCCGCGGTGTGCGACGACACCGTGACGGTCAACGACCTGTCCTCGTGGCTGGCCCGGCAGGTGAAGGCCGCCAACAGTACCGCCACGCACTATGCGTTGCAGGCCTGGTCGGATCAGCCCGGATCGGGCGGGTCGGTCGGAACGTCGTCCAGACGCCGCACCGCGACCGTTTCGAAGAAGAAGACCGCGAAGTCGCGAGGACTTGTTTGAGCGCTCCGTAGCGGCCTCCGGCCGCACACTCGCTCTCGTACGACCCGCCGAATTCATCCGGCGGGTCTGAGCGGGCTTGCAAGGACAAACACGCTGCGTGGGTGGCACGCTCTGCTGCTGCTAAAATGCTCCTGGTGCACGCCCTCCCTGCGATCCTCACGACCGCCGTCCTTGTGGCTGCCGGCTGCGCGGGCACGGGTGGCAGTGTCGTCGGCAAGCCGTACGGTGCCGAACTGGACCTGGCGCGGTTGGCCGAGCGCGAGGCGGCGCGGTCACGCGGACCCACGCGGACGATGCCCGTCCCGCCGGGCGTCGGCGACGACGAGCTGTCGGACCGGGCCGCAGCCGATGTCTCGGCGTGGCTCTCCGCCACCGAAGCGTTGCGTCACAACGCGTTGTCGGTCCCCGAACGCGTCCGGGCATTGCCGCGGGAGGCCGCACCGGTTGACGACGAGGTGCGTGACCGGGCCCTGCGGCATTACGCAAAGGGGCGCGATGCCGCGTTGCGGGGCCGGGACCTCGTTGCGATCACCGAGCTGGAGAAGGCCCACAAGCTCGACCCCGCCAGCTCGGTCATCATGCGCCAGCTCGCCCGCAGCTACTCCGAGATGGGCAACCTCACGAGAGCCGCGGGCTACTTCGATCAGTTGCTGGTCCTTGAACCCGCCGACAGCGAAGCGTTGTTCGCCCTCGGCCTCGCCGCGATCAACCGCCGCGACTTCCGGCGGGCGGTGAGTTTCCTGGCGGGGCCGCGGCTGGCCGGTAGGACCTTCCAACACGATCCCGCCGCTGACTGCCTTGCCGACTTCATGCTGGCATCGGCGGTGCGCGAGCTGGGATACGACCGCGCGTGGATCGAACTGGCGACCGCGTCGATCGCCAAGCTGGCCGGGCTCCCGTCGCCGACGGTCTATCGGTTCCGCTTCGAGTCGCTGTACAGGCAGCGGGCGGAAATCTGGCGCGGGATCGGCGACGCGCACTGCCGCCTGGGAGCCTATGAAGAGGCCCTGGCGGCATACGCGGTTTCCGCAGGGTTGCCGACAACGGACCCCCGGGCGCTTCCACCGCGGGTGATCTACGCCAACCTCGTACTGGGCAGACCCTGGTCGGCGCAGCTCGCGCTGCTCACGGCGATGGACGACGACGCGGGCGCAACCGAACAGGACATCCGAATTTGCCAGTACCTCGCCGTGCAGGTGGCGGACCACGGCCTGCTCGCCGAGGCGTTGGTGGAAGAGCACCGGCTCCGGCCGGACGACGCCACGCTCGTCCGCGCCGCCGCGACGATGCTGCCGCAGCAGGACGCGGCGTTGCTGCTGCGGTCCTTCCTGCACCGGCGGCCGGCGGACCTGGGCGTGCTGGGACAACTGCTCAGATGGTTCGTCGATCGCGATGAACGGTCCGCGGTTGCCCTGACCGTGGCGCTTGCCGAGGACCACCCCCGCCTGGCGACCGCTTACGGTGACCAGCTGGCGATGGTCGGGGTGAGCCCGCAGTCGCTCATCGACACCGCGCGCACGCTTCCCGCGTCACCCGCGCGGTCGATCGTGCTCTGCCGGTTGTTCGTCTACGTCGGCGCGCTTGGCCCGGCGTGGGCCCAGTGCGTCCGAGACATCGAGCGGTGGCCGCTCGACCAGGGCCTGCGTCTGCAGCAGATCGATCTCGCGGCGCGGCTTGCCGAGCCACAGCTTCTCGCCGCAGTGCTGTCCGAGCTGTCGGAGCTGGACGACGGGCCGACCTGGCGGGCCCGCTCGCGGGCCCACGGAATCCTCGGCGACACCGAGGACGCCCTGCGCGCCGCCGTCCGTGCCGTCGAGCTCACGCCCGGCAGCGGTGAAACGCTTGTCGAACTGTCGATGGCGCACGTCAGTCACGCCGAGCAGATCCAGAGCCTCGACCTGCGGCGGAAGCACGCCACGGATGCCGCCAGGGCGGCGAAAAGCGCGCTCGATCTCGATCCGACGCTCGACGATGCGTACGCGATCCTGCTGGGGTTGCACGCCCCGAACGCAATCCTGGCCGACCGGGCGCAGCTTATCGCCGTGCGTCACCGGCTCATTCGGGACCACCCCGACAGCGCTCTGGCGGCCCAGCTCGATGCGCCCGAAGACGTCGCACAGGGACGGTGGGAGCAGGCACTGCAGCGGCTGCTGGAGGTCTACGAGAACGACCCCGCCGATCGGGCCTCGTTGCAGCTGGCGATCGCGGTGTGGACGCAGTCAAGAGCCGCCGACAAGGCCATCGCGTACCTCGACACGCAGCTCGCACAACGCCCCGCCGATCCCGTGCTGCTGGAACAATGGGTCAGTGTTCACGAACCCGATGCGGATGGCGACCACGGCGAAGAGGTCATCCTGCGGCTCGAATCGCTGCTCCGACGCGAGCCCAACCACGACACCGCGCGACAGCTGCTCGAAGCGGTCGAGCGACGCAGCGGCCGGCTCGATCGCGCGGTCGAGCTCGCCGAGGCCCGGCTGCGGACCAGGCCGCAGGGGATGCGTCGCGAGCTGGAACTCGCCGCCCTCTACGCCGGGGCCGGACGGGACGACCAGGCGGTGACCCGGTTGCAATGGATACTCGACCGCGTCGACGTTGCCCGGTTCGATCAGCTCGTCACCGCGATGGATGTGGCGGGCCGCATGAGCGATCGCGACCAGCAGTTCAACGACCTGGTCCTGTCCTTTGCGCAGTGTACGGTCGATCGGTTCCCCGAAGCGCCGCTGCAGGTCTACAAGACCGGCTTGCTCGCGCTGGTTCGGGCGGGCGTGACCGACGAGCGTTTCGACGACCTGGCCGACCGGGCCGTTCGGTTCGCGCGCGGCGGCTCCGGATCGACCCTCCAGGAGGCCGAAGTCTGGCGCCGGCTTGCCCAGGACCTCGTCGATGCGGGGCACCCGGCAGCTGCCGGCCGCGCCGTCCGCACGCGGCTGCTCGCCGACGCCCCGTTGGAAGCAGGGGCCCGGACATCGCTCACGGTCGTCGCGCTGGTCAGCGGTGCGGCGGCGGCGGACGCCGCGGCGTCCGTGGAGCTGATCGAGGGTTTGGGGCTGCGTGGCTGGCTGCCGCAATTCCCGGGCTTGGGCGCGGAACCGAAGATGGCGGACGTCTTCTACGAGGCGAGCATCATCTTCAACATTCTCGGTGATGAGCTCGGCGCCGAGCAGTTGCTGTTGAAGACCATTCACCACCGGCCCGATCATGCGATGGCCCTGAACAACCTCGGCTACACGCGGCTGGAACGCGGCCGGATCGACGAGCAGACCGTCGGGTACATCGAGCGCGCCCACGAGCTCGCACCGGACGACGGCAACGTGCTCGATACGGTGGGATGGCTGCGATACAAGAAAGGGCTGTTCGAAGACGACGGCGACACGCCCGGCGCCGCCGGGCTCATCAACCGTTCCATGAAGACGTCCGAGACCCCCAGCGCCGAGGTTCTGGACCACCACGGCGACACCATGTGGCGTCTGGGCGACGCCGCCAAGGCCCGCGACGCGTGGCAACGGGCCGCCGACCAGCTCCAGAACAAGGCGCAACGCGAGAGCCTTCAGCGGAACTATCTCCTGTTGCAGGTCCGCATCTGGGGACTGCTCGTGGCGGAGCCGGAGCAGTTGTATGATCGGCAGTACGGGGGCCTGCTCGACCGGCTGCTCGAGAAGATCCAGCAGGCAGACGCCGGCGGCGACCCCGCCGTGGCCAGGACGATCCAGGAGATGGACGCAACAGGATCCACCGGAGAGGCGAACGATGGCGGGGCATAGCAAGTGGGCGAACATCAAGCACCGCAAGGCCCGGCAGGACGCGGCCCGTGGCAAGGCGTGGTCGAAGTGCAGCCGGGCGATCATCGTGGCGGCGCGCGGCGGGGGCGGCGACCCGGAGTACAACCTGTCGCTCCGCTACGCGATCGACGAGGCGAAGTCCGCGAACATGCCGAAGGACACGATCGCAAAGGCGATCAAGCGGGGTATCGGCGACACCGGGGGCGCGAACTATGAAGAGATCCGGTACGAGGGCTATGCCCCATCCGGGGTCGCGCTGATCGTCGACTGCCTGACGGACAACCTCAACCGCGCCGCCGCCGAGATCCGCAAGATCTTCGAGAAGGGGGGCGGCAACCTCGGCAAGCCGGGTGCCGTCGCATTCACCTTCGAGCAGAAGGGATTGATGTTCTTCGACGCCGCGCGTGTCACCGAGGAACAGCTCATGGAAGTCGCGCTCGATGCGGGTGCCGACGACATCATCGAGTCCGGTGGAGCCTGGGAGGTCACCTGCCCGCCGAGGGAATTCCACACGGTGCGAGCCGCGCTGGTCGCGGCCGGGCTCGACCCAGACTCCGCCGAGGTCACCATGGTGCCGCAGACAACCATCGCCTGCGACGCCGTGACGGCGGCAAAGGTGCTCCGGCTGATCGACGCCCTCGAGGACAACGACGACGTCCAGAAGGTGTATCACAATGCGGACATGCCGGAAGAGGCGATGATGGAATGACAGAGGGGCGCAGGGGCGCAGGGATCGCAGAGCGGTGCTTTATGACATCACGTTCATGGGACGCGTGCAGGGGGTCGGGTTTCGTTGGACGGCCCGGCGGATCGCGGCGCGGTTGAAAATTGCCGGGTGGGTGCGCAATGAAGCGGACGGTACAGTGCGGTGCGTGGTCCAGGGCGAGGTGAGTGAGCTCGATGCGTTTGTTGAAGCGGTTCAGGAAGCCATGGCCGGCAACATTACCGACACGAGAACGTCGCAGAGCGAGGGTCGGGGTGATCTCGATGGCTTCACGATCCAGTAGAGAAAGCAGGTCACGCGTGATGAAGTGCTACACGTTTCGGGTGTTGATCCCTGTGGTCGTGTTACTGGTCGCCGGCGGGTGCACGACCATCGAGCGAACGTTCGACGGGTACCGCAGCGACCAGGTCTGGACCGCCATGGTGGCGGCGGCCGAAACGCCCGCCTACGCCGACTGGACGGTGGCCGCCAACGACGTGTGGGTGGACGAGTCGGAACGTCGCATCGAGATCCACCGCCATCTCCGCCGGGTGCTGTACCGGCCCGGTGCCGATCCGCACCGTGAGACCCAGACGTGGCGGTTCGAGGTGCGTCTCGAAGGCCACAATCCGCCGACGGCCAGCTTTGTCAGCCGCGGTCTCGGGCTGCCGACCGACGTGCAATACGAGGCGAACCGTTTCTTCCTCGACGTGCACGACCTGCTTCTCGGTGTTCCCGGAGAGGCCCGACGGTACGACGCCGATGAGGCGGTGCTCGACTCATTCGGCGCCGACGAAGCGCCCCGCCCGACCGAAGAGGTCGAGTTCCGCGGCCCGGACTAGTTTGAGCGCTCCGTACGGCCCTCCGGGCCGACACTCGCTTTCGTACGACCCGCCGAATTCATCCGGCGGGTCTGAGCGGACCTGCACGGACAAACGCGCGGCGGACGGGCGGTTCGGGCCGACACTCGCTCTGGTACGACCCGCCGAATTCGCGGCTATACTGTGTCCCCACCAAGTTCATCAACTAGGAGAAGCAGCCGATGGCCGACCCCATCCGGATGACCGACAGGGGCCTCGATGTCCCCGACAACCCCGTCATTCCGTTCATCGAAGGTGACGGAACCGGTCCCGACATCTGGGCCGCGGCCGTCCGCGTGTTCGACGCCGCGGTCGAGAAGGCCTACGGCGGCAGTCGCTGCCTCGAATGGATGGAGGTTCTCGCCGGCGAGAAAGCCCACGACAAGACCGGCGAGTGGCTGCCGGAAGCGACGCTCGACGCGTTCCGCGCCTACGTGGTCGGCATCAAGGGCCCGCTGACCACCCCGGTCGGTGGTGGCATCCGGTCGCTCAACGTCGCCTTGCGGCAGATCCTCGACCTGTACGTGTGCCTGCGGCCCGTGCGTTACTTCGAGGGCGTGCCGTCACCGCTGAAGCACCCCGAGCGGACCGACATGGTGATCTTCCGCGAGAACACCGAGGACATCTACGCGGGCATCGAGTTCGAGCCGGGCACGGCCGAAACGAAGCAGTTCGTGAAGCAGTTCGCCGAACAGTACCCCGAGAAAGCCAAGAAGATCCGCTTCCCCGACACCGTGGGCATCGGCATCAAGCCGGTCTCCGCCGAGGGAACCGAGCGGTTGGTGATCTCGGCGATCGACTACGCGATCCGGTACGGGCGATCGTCGGTCACGCTGATCCACAAGGGCAACATCATGAAGTACACCGAAGGCGCCTTCCGCGACTGGGGCTACGAAGTCGCGCGGAAGCACTTCGGGGCGATCGAGCTCGACGGCGGGCCGTGGCAGGTGATCAAGGGCGGCACGACGATCAGCGGCGACGCAATCAAGCCTGCGACCGGCCTGGCCGACGGCGCCACGGTACCCAATGACATCATCATCAAGGACGTTATCGCCGACGCATTCCTGCAGCAGATCCTTACTCGTCCCGGCGAGTACGACGTGATCGCGACGTTGAACCTCAACGGCGACTACATCTCCGATGCGCTGGCCGCGTGCGTCGGCGGCATCGGGATCGCCCCCGGCGCGAACATCAACTACGACACCGGCAACGCCATCTTCGAGGCGACCCACGGCACCGCGCCGAAGTACGCCGGCCAGGACAAGGTCAACCCCGGCTCGGTCATCCTCTCCGGCGAGATGATGCTGCGGTACATGGGTTGGTCCGAGGCCGCCGACCTCATCATCAAGGGCATCACCGGCGCGATCACCGCCAGGACCGTCACGTACGACTTCGAGCGGCTCATGGACGGGGCGACGAAGCTCAAGTGCAGCGAGTTCGGCGACGCGATCATCGAGCACATGGGGGCGGGAGTCGCGGTCGGGGCGTAGGGGGGCAAGCTGCTATTATCCCCCATGCGGCTCCGTTCCATCCTGCTGGTCGCCGTCCTGGCGTGCTCCTGGAACGCGGTGTTTGCCGATCCGCCGAACGTACTTCCGGCCGACGCCGACCCGATCGCCGCGCGGATCGACGAGGTGATTCGGGATTACGCCGTCCAAGGCCGGTTCCAGGGGTCCGTGCTCGTTGCCCGCAACGGCGCCGTCGTCTACCGCAAGGGGTTCGGGCTGGCCGACATCGGCCGTGGCATCGACAACACCCCCGAGACCAGGCACCGGATCGGCTCACTCGCCAAGGCGTTCACCGCCGCGATCATCCTGCTGTTGGTTGACGAAGGGCGTCTCGATCTCGACGCCCCGATCACGGACTCGCTGCCGGCATTCCGCGCGGACCATGCCGCGCGGATCACGCTGCACCAGCTGCTGAGCCACACGTCCGGCGTCGGCGTCGGAGTGCCGGACCGCAGTGACAGCGAGCGCCGGCAGCCGTACATGCCCGACGAAGTCGTGCAGTTGGCCAACCTCGTCGGGCTGCTGCACGAGACGGGCGCGCGGTATCGCTATTCGAACCTCGGCTACAACCTGCTGGCCGCGATCATCGAGCAGACGGAGGGCAAACCGTTCGATGCCGTGTTGCGAGAGCGGATCCTCGACCCGCTGGGTATGCGTTCCACCGGGCTGGTCAGCACCGACCCGAACCCGCAGGACCGTTCGTCGAGCTATGACCGCATGTCGTGGGGCGAGACCGAAGAAGCCCCGCAGCTCGACGAGTCGTTCGCGATCGGCGCCCGCGGCATGTACTCGACCGTGGACGACCTGTATCGGTGGGACCGCGCCGTCAGTGGCGATGAACTGCTCTCGGAGGAAAGTCGCACCCGGATGCTCCTGCACGGGTCGCGCAACGCTCGCTACGGCTGGGGCATCGACACCTACACGGACCGTGAGGGCGACGTGGGGACCCTGGTCTACGCGAATGGCGGCGCCCGCGGCGGGGCCGCCCTCACGTTCCGTCTTGTCGATGACCGCCATTTCATCGTGCTGTTGGGCAACATTCGACAGATCCCGCTGACCCGGATCGCCAGGAACATCACCCGCGCGCTCGTCGGCGCGCCGGTCAACCCCGCCACCCCGCCGCTGAAGCCGCTGTACGAGGTCCTCGTGGGCCGCGGTGTGGACGCGGCGGTCGAGCGGTTCGCCGGGAAGGCGGACCTGCCGCCGGAACTGGAGATCAATCGGCTCGGCTACGACCTCATGAATCGGGGGCGCCTCGACGCCGCCATCCGCGTCTTCCAGTTCAACGTCCAAGCGTACCCGCAGGCGTGGAACACCTACGACAGCCTCGCCGAGGGGTACATGGAAGCCGGCGATTACCTGACGGCCGTCACGTTCTACAACCTCTCGCTTGACCTCAACCCCCGCAACGCGAACGGAAAGATGATGCTTCAGCGTCTGCAAGCGAGGCCCGGGCCGTTTTAGAATATGCTACTCTATACGGTGTTCAGTAGCATATCGCTCACGTGTCCGGAGACCGACTGCCGGAGACACGTCACTCTCAGAATCCACGGTGTGGTGGGCATCGTCGATGTCGGCATGCTGATGGCTTCGCTGTCGAAATAGACAGGTGGCACGGCCGACCTCGCTACCGCTCGCTCAGCTGTGCCACCCGTCCGTCGCGCGTTTGTACTTGCCCGTCCGGCCAGACCCGCCGAATGAATTCGGCGGGTCGTACGAAAGCGAGTGTCGGCCCGGAGGGCCGTACGGAGCGCTCAAACAAGTCCCCGGAGGGCCGTACGGAGCGAAGAAAAAACAGGGCGCTCCCACCGAGCGCCCCGTTCCCGCTTCCATGCGAATGTCATCCGTCCTTGGACGGGTCGTCTATGAAGCTTCCGCGCGTGGGTGGGCTTGGTCGTAGGC
>Ga0209988_10003770_pt1 | contig 10039 bp, 6 predicted proteins | sample N075metaG_FD_183115 | JGI IMG/M metagenome (GOLD analysis project Ga0209988, IMG submission 183115) | Deep subsurface microbial communities from Kermadec Trench to uncover new lineages of life (NeLLi) - N075 metaG (SPAdes) (version 2) | ecosystem: Environmental > Aquatic > Marine > Ocean trench... | reverse complement strand
CGTGGTTACTGATTGTCACCGACTGCCCGATCAGTGGCACCCAAACAATAAAGCAAGCCCAGAAGATTAGAGTGAGTAAGCCGACCGTCGGCCACTTTCTTAAGCAAGTCACTTGCGTTAAATGCAATCCCAAATCCTGCATTTTTTAACATAATTTCATCGTTGGCGCCGTCGCCCACCGCCACTACTTCTTCTCGGGAAAGACCTTCTTTTTTGGCCAGATCGCGGACAATGGCCCCCTTAGTCTCTCTATCTATAATTCGGCCTTTTATCTTACCGGTTAGAACGCCATCTTTGACTTCCAAGTCATTGGCAAAAGTATAATCAAAACCAAGGCGCTCTTTTAAATGATCGGTAAAAAATTTAAATCCCCCGGAAATGAGCGCCAACTTAAACCCCATGGTTTTTAAAGTTGAGATCAATTCATGAGCTCCGGCAGAAAGTTGGATGCCATCGGCTACTTCCTTCAGAACCGAAACTGGCAAGCCGGCTAAAAGTCGCACCCGCTCCAACAGCGCTTCTTTAAATTCCATGTCGCCAGCCATGGCTTTACTGGTTATCTTCGAGACCTTTTCACCGACGTTCGCGGCCTTGGCCAGCTCATCAATTATTTCGCCCTCAATGATTGTCCCGTCCATATCAAAAACCACCAGGCGGCGGCGCTGGCGAAAGGGCGTATCCGGCTGGATGATGGTGTCAAATCCAACCTCGTCGCAGGTGCGCTGAATCACTTCTTTCAGCACCGACAAATCTCTTAACTCAGATGCATCTACCATCATTTCCAGGGCAACCAATTCACCTCTTGCGAGATGGTGCATGCGCTCAATGTTAACTCTAAAATTTGCCAACGTATTGGTGATCGCTTTCAAAATACCAACCTTATCCCGCCCGATAATTGTAAACACCTGCAAGTTTTTTTCAACGGATTTGAGAGCCGTTGTGCCCTCCACCAAATTGATGTTTAGTTCCAGCGGCAGAGTCTTGGCATTTTCTTTCAAACGGTGACAAGCATCCTCCAGCGAGTCTCCCGAATCGAGAGGTTCCATAACCATAAACATGGTAAAAACCCCGTGCACGGCGTTCTGCTCGACCGCAACAATATTGAGTTTTGAATCGGTCACCGCGCTGCAAATATCAGCTATCAGGTAGGGCTTATTTTTCCCGAATCCGGTTAGTACAATATATTTCTTATCTTTCATCCTCAACAGTTTTGGTTTAATATTAAAGACAACATTACCTACTTTACCAACAATTTGAATAAAGTGGTCAAATTGTATTAAATATTCTTCAAAATGTCAAGCCTCATTTAGGCAAATTTAAAAGGCCCCGAAATTCGTTCAGGGCCTTTTTAAGGAGGACGAAAATTGTTAGTTCCTGTTAAGAGTAAATTGAGCAAAGTAACGACGCTTTGCGATGGTTTTTTATGATGCTGGATGTTAGATGCTGGACGCTGGATGCTTGCATTAAACTCCATCCAGTATCAAGCATCCAGCATCGTCTGGTGCGCTCACTTCACGTTATAGTTATCAAAATCCCTGTTTGGTTCCCGGCTTGTCCGGATTAAGTGTTGTTAGCCTGTTTCACAAAGGATTTCTGTTTGGTCGCGTTATAAACCAAATACCCACCCAAAAGAATAAGCACAACCGGGAAAAACATGTCCGTGATTAATGAATCCGAGGTAACCAAAAATAAAAACCCGGAAAACGCAACCAGACAAAGCGCCGGCACTTTAGCCCAATCAAGTCTGTTTTTTTCGTTTCTTATTAAATAAAGAAACCCGAATGTCGAACCAAGGCCGAGAAAAAAGACACTCCCCAATACGTCTTCATTATACAAAACCATCTCCAGCCAAACCATACTTCCGATAGTAAATAAAACACCAGCCGGAATTAAAAAACCCCAGTTTTCGTGGTTTTTGAGAAATCGATAACTAAACAATGCAGCCGCAGTCCAGAGAACAATGACGCCGATAAATTGATCATCAAATCCAGGAATTGATTCCAGCCAGATCACCAGCCCAATGAAAGTAAATATGGCTCCCATAATCAAAAACCCCATCGCTTTCGTTTTAGAAAATTTAAATAACAAATAAGCGCCAATGGCTAAAAAAATCGTTGAGACAGCCACTTCGCTTTCAATAAAAATAATATCTAAATTGTTTAGCAGGTAAGCCAGGCCAATCAAAACAAGCAGGCTGCCGAACACCAAATTACTTTTAGCTTTTTCCAAGATTAGGTCCTCCGATTAAGAATTTCAAAGATATACCCCAACTTAACGGTGAATTTCTATAGATGTTTCAGAGTAACTGCTCAGCCGTTGGCTGTTGGCTTTTAGCCGTTGGGGTATTGATGCAGCCGAACGGAAAATCTGACTTCCCTAGCCGTATTCTTCTTCAACAGAGAGAAATTCTGCGAATTGTTAAACAAGTTTAACGATTCGTAACAGCTAAATGCCAATAGCAGAAGATGTTTCAGAAGCCAATTTGGAATTTGTGGAAAGTCTAAAAGGAGTAGCTCAGGTCTAATCCCACCAATGTATTTTGTGAGTCTCCGCTGTCGTCTTTGTGACGGTCATCATCGAGGTTGGCGAGGATATTCAGCTGCCATCGTGAGGAAACATTCCAGGTGAGGAATAAGGAAAGCGAATTTGAGTTGCGGTCGGAGTAAAAATTTATCAGACTGCTGGTATTTGGGTCGGAATTTCCGGCTGAGTTCGTTTGAATATTAGGGAACCGTTCAAGTGTGAAAGATTCTCGTAAACTTAGCAGGACACCATTAATTTGGAACAATTCCAAGGTAATCACAGGCCCTACTTTATAATAATCCGCAAAGGAATAAAATTTTTGGTGATTCTGCAGAGCATAGTAAACACCAAAACCAATGCGCCATTCCTGATTGATCTTAAAAATAAACATGGGTTCAACTTCCCAAAACAAGTAATCAGGTAAACTTTCACTAACGATCTTATAGTCCCGCTTGGTTAGGGTGCCTCTAACCTCTGCCCCAACTCTCCGTGTAAAATCCAGCCTCATATCTCCGGTTAAATTGTTCTCCCAAAAATCATTGTAGATCGATAGTGAATCGGGCTGGGGATTCGTATAGTCCCGCAATCTCAAATCGTTTTCCAGGTTCAGGCTAAAACTTCTGCTGGCTGCCTGTAACAAACTCAACGAAATTCTATTCTCCCGATAATCCTTTTTTTTAGACACGGAATACTTGCGTTGCACATTTCTGTAGCCTGCCTGTAAGAAAGATCCAAAACCAAAGTTTAATCTTGCGGCGGCGCGAAAGGTATTGTTAAAATAATCAGGGTAGCTTTCGTCTTCATTATTGTTTTCATTCTTATGGTCATATCGTCTCAAAATGAATTCATCTCCCAAATCGAACGAAAACAACCGCGTGGCTTGAATCCTGAACAGCAGCAATGAAGTATTCTGCCAAAATTTATTAATGCCAAAACTGCGAAAATAGGATGTGCCCTGAAAACGATTCTCAAACCGCCATGAAGATCTATTCCCTATCGGTTTATCAATTTTGGCATTGAGTTCGCCGGAAACATAATCGCGGCTGTATTTTAAAAAAACCATACTTTGAATTGAGTTTCTAAATCCTGTCCCATAGTCGAATTTAAATCTTACCCCCGTAAATGGGTTACCGTTGCTTTCAAGAATGGTACTGTCAAGGGAAGCAGACGCTAGTGAAGCAGCATCTGTTGGGATAGTTCCGAGATTAATCTCCTGCCGCCAATGCCAGACATCAACGCCTGTACTCAGTTCCCGCGACCAGTTAAATTTATTGGCCGGTTTTAGAGAAACCTCACTTAAACCGTTCAGAAAATAGGAATCATCTTCCGGTGGTAGGAAAACTGCGTCGTCATCCGGTTGGAGCAACTCCCAAATGGTTTCCAACCACAGGTTAGCCATCTGGAAATCATTCGTTTCGGCAAAATTTTCCGCTTCTTTTTTAAGCCGGGCAATTTCTCTCAGAAGGATGGGGTCACTGAATTTTTGTGTATTTTTCAGAATCCACCGTTCCAACCTTAGCACCTCAATTCCGTAGTAACTCTCTTCAATCCAATCCTCATTAACCAACGTATCAGAAAAGCTTTCGGTCAGATTGTAAGTGGCGGTTTGACTATATACGTTTACCGGCCAACTAATATAGCTGACAATTAGACCCAGCGCTACAATCAAACCTTTTATTTTAATCGTTTTCTTCAATCGCTTCACTTTTCAAAAATCCAGCTTTTCAAGATTATCGGCAGAGGAGACTCATTCGCAAAAAGAAATCAATGCGGCCATCAAAATAGTTTTCACTCTATCAAATCTCCTGCCCAAGATTCGCTTTTGAGCCTACTTTTAGCCAGTCATCGAGAACCAGCATTAACCGTACGAAAGTTCGTACTCTTCAAGTCGTCGTCAAGGTCTTCCAAATTTGGATGCTCGTCGACAAACCCGGGTTTCACGGCCCGAAGCCAAAAATAAACATGGGCGCTGCTTTACCCTGATGAGTCTACGGGGCTGCCCTTTCCTGCCACACCCGAATTCAGAAAAAACGTTCATGCCCAAAAACCGTTCAGCCTCGCCCAGACTTTCAAGATCAGAAACGATTATTCAGCTACTTGCCTTTCTTGGCAGCCTTTACTTTCTCCCTGTCCCGTTTAATTTTGTTTTTCCGACGGCGTTTTTTTTCAATTTTATTGTATTGTTTTCCCATGATACCTCCCTTTAAGTTTAATCCTTTGATTATGTAATTTGGCGCTTATATCAAAATATGAATTTCAACTGAATAAAGAAACCATTTTCTATCCATACAATATCTAAAATAAAAAACCAGAGGAACCTGCTGAGGAGACCAACTTCAACTGACTACAATTCACAACAGACCCCTCTGGGTCGTTAAAAAAAGGTTTTAACCGGCAATTAACAGCCGATTAAAACCAACTCACTATTTCAGTAGCAGCATGGGTTTGGACATGACAAACTTATCGCCGGCTTTCATCTGGTAGATATAAACACCAGTGGCTGCCTGGCGCCCAAAACTATCTTTACCATTCCACTGAACTGTATAAACTCCGATCGGTTGTTCTTGGTTGACGAGGGTTATAACCTCTTGACCCAAAAGATTAAATATCTTGAGAGTGACCTGAGAGTTTTCAGATAATTGGTATTTGATCTGCGTTTCAGGATTAAAGGGATTGGGATAATTCTGAGAAAGATCAAAAGCTTCAGGAACTGTCGCATCTCCATCGGAGACACTGGTAATATTATCCTCACCCAAATTCATGTTGGCGCCTTCAAAATCCTGGCCATTTCCAACGGTGATGGAGGAAGCGTTTTGCTCATTCGTACCGCCAAAATAACCATCTTCAAATCCAACGCCTGAAGCATCAATCCTATAGTCGCCTGCAGGCAGCTCTATTAAGGAATAGTCTCCGTTCGCATCCGTAACAGCGTTCACTTCAACATCACCGTCACCTGAAATTGCGCGGACTAAGATACCCTGCAACGGCGTATTATTCGCTGCGCCTCTAATTCTGCCATGAACTGTGTAAGTACCGTTGCGATGGCGTGGCCTTAACCCGAAATCGATACCTTGGGCCACCTGTTCATTTTCTACCGAGACGGGATCGGCATCCCTGAAACGTCTCGTATCCTTAAAAAACTCGCCGACAAAGCCGCGAGCCCATGCGAACATGTAGTATCTTCCCGGCGGCAAATCCGTTAGTTTGTAATGGCCTCGAGGACCGGAGAACGCAATGTGTGGGATCCGATCTCTTGGAGAAACCGCGATCACAACGCCGCCAAAGAGTGGCGTGTCATCTGCATCTGAAAAGACTCTGCCGGTGATCGTGCCTCGCCGGTCTTCTTTTGGATGCAAAAACAGATCAATGCCAGAGGTCTCGTTAGGCGCAGTCACCTCAACGAGATCGGCCTGATCGCGAGTCCGTGAAGTCTCATAAAATTGAGCATGGAAGCCATCGGCGATCACCTGAACAAGATGACTGCCAGTCGCCAGGCCAGCCACTTTATATTCACCGTTTTCATCTGTAAATGTCCGACGTCCGTGCTTCGAATCAGCCGCCCAAACTTGCACCAGCGCTTTTACGACCGGCAGGTTGTCGATAGTAGAAACTACCGTTCCGGAAATACAACCGCCGGGATCCAGAGTAAAATTGATCGCTTCTTTAGACTCGCCATCGGTTACATCAACAAATTTTGCCAGGTCCTTCGTCGGGACTTCCTCCCAAAACTCCGGCAAGTATTCTTCGGCGGCGGCAAGGACAATATATTTTCCTGAAGGCACGTTGCCAATTAGGTAATTACCTTCATCATCCGTCTTCGCCCGGAAACCGGCAATTGATAAAGCGCGGTCTGAATTACTGCTTTCTTTAAAAGCCTGAACTATTGCGCCCGCAAGCGGGTCACCGGCTTGGTTCGTGACTTTTCCGGCAATCGAACCTCTTTTGGTTAAATCAAAATTAATATCAGCGGTGTGTGAATCGGATTCAACTTTAACCAGAGTTGCGTCTTCCCGGTCTGCAGCATGGTCATGAAACTGCGTATTGAAGCCCTCGGCTGAAGCGGAGACAAGATATGAACCCGGTCTCACCTGCACCAAATACTCACCATTTTCGTTGGTTCGGGTTTCTCTGAAAACACGATTATCAGGACGGACGGCATTAGGTGAATGAGAAAAAACCCGAACATGAGCGCCGGCAATGGGCTCTTGATCCGCAGCATTTCTAACCACACCCCTGATGGCACTCGCCATTCCCAACGCGAAGTCGATGTCTTCGACCTTTCCCGGCTCCAGCACATTCAGAATCCTGGCATCTGCCAGATCCTTTGCATGATCGAAAAATTCGGCGCCATAGCCCGGAGCATTAGCGGCCACTAAATAAGCGCCGGTTTCAAGTTCTCCAATTTCATAGGCGCCGTCGTCGTTCGTGGTCGCATGTTTTGCAACTCGCGGATTCAATTTCAGGAAGGCCACGACATGGGCGTTCGCCAGGGGTTGAGGAGTATCACTGTCCGTGACGACAGTGCCGGCAATCTTAGCCCCTTCGCTCAGGCCAAAATTCTTGTCGGTAAGCGTGTCATCTTCTGCAACTGTCAGGACAAACGCCTGCAAGTAATCCCTGGTATTATCATAAAATTCACCGATAAAACCCCGGGCATTTGCATAAAGTATATAACGTCCGGGAATTAGATTGTCCAGTACGTAATTGCCGGCGTCATCACTCTCCGTGCGCTGAATCCAGCGAATCCTGCCTAAACGAACCGCCTTAACGACAGCACTTCCGATGGGAGAGCTATCTGCGTCGTTGCTGATATTACCGCTGATTGCGCCAGTTGGCGGATCGTGAACAATAACATCAGCGCTGGTTGGAATTCGCAAGCCATCTAGCTGCACAACTGCAACCACTTTACCACGACCGTCCCGGTCGCCGGCAGCAAAAAGGCCTTCTTCACTAATTTTTCCTAAATCTTCCGGTTTAATTTCCCATTGGACATTTTGGGGACGGACTTGCCCATTCAACGAGGTCACAACAACTTCGAACTGCTGCTCCGTTCCCGGTGCGACAACGGCACCGTTTGGAACGATCTTTACATCGAAAAACGGTTTTGGCAGCCTGCCGATTCTAATGCAAACAACTCTTACAATCCGCTGATTTCCAATGTCAATCGTCACGTTGATTTTAACAATACCGACCCGGCGTCCGGCGATAAAAAATCCATCATCGGTTATGGTTCCCATCGAGTCCGGTTCAACATCCCAGGTGATCGCAGCGATCTTCACCGGCGCATTGGCTGCACTACTAAGTGAAAAGGCGAATGCATCCAATTTAATGCTTTCGCCTAAATCTATTTCTGCTTCTTCCGGAACAATATGAACATCTAAATTTGTATTCTGCGCGTATGTTACGCTCAGGAAAGCGGTCGTGAACAATACCGCTAATAAAATGGTCAGAGATAGTTTCAACTTATCCATTGCTGTACTCTCCATGTTGATTTATTAAATTTTATTTGATAATTGAAAAAAAACTATTACATTCAAGCTGTTGTTAAAGGAAGTGGTAACTCTTTAACAATGAACGGCCCCGTCACTTTTTGGAAAACTTCTGATTGGCCAATTTTAAGAAAGTTTCCATTGGTAAGGCGGGGTCTTATTTTTTAGAACTCAATTTTGACAATCACCTCCTCAGACTCCCGTCTAGTTATCAGAAGTATTTTTCATTATTTTCCTTATCAAGTCAAAAGCGACCTGGATGCCTTCATTGGCAGCCCGGAAGTTGCCTTTTTGGAAAGATTCTAAAGAAAGGTTGCGAATATCTTTTGCACTTTCGAGTAATCGACGATACAAATCCTGCCTTGAATCTAACACTCTGTCTTCAGCTTCTGCGATTGCCTCATCCAATTGGTTTAAACGAAGCTGGATTTTGTCACCCGAGATCGCAGAAGGCTGTTTTGAACCCAAAATCCGTTCGGCCCTGGTCAGAAATTTTTGAGCAGCGAGAACACCTTCTAACGCCAATTTGCTAAAACCTCTCCTGGCCGCCTGATCAGCTCTTTTAATTACAAATTCCGACATTCTAATCAGAACATTTGCGTCAGCCGGAGAGTCGGTAGTCAATGTCTCTCGCAATTCACTAATTTCAGCTGTGGTGTTTTCAATCTCATCCGTAATACGATTTACAAACCGGCCCGGGCCGCCGGGCCGGGCCAGTCTTGAAGCGTGTCCTAACATCTTTCCTGCTAATTCAATTTTCTTAAGAGCTACCCTGTCATTCTTTGGACGTTGATCCCGAACATTATTCAAAGCCAGTTCTGCCTCGTCGGCAAATTTTTGCACACGTTCAAAAAGCCTGATGGCGCTGCGCTTTCTGCTTTCGGCGATTACATCACGTACGTCTTCCATTTTTCTGCGAAGTTGAAAAAGTTTAATCTTAGCCAAACTGACATCGTCGCCTGCCAGGTGATCCGGGCATAAATTCATGACTCGCACCAGGAGCAGCATGCTTTGATTGTATAATTTTTTAGCCAGCGCAAGGTTGCAATTTCGCAAGGCTTTTTCTGCTTGATTGGCAAAATTCATTGCGTTTTGGAAGACTTGCCGACCCTGCCGCACATGATCATTACTACACTTCTCGACGGATTCACGAGCCCGCTCACTTAAAGTTTCGAATTTGTGCCGCTCATTTTGAACTCGATCCCGATTGACATCCGCTGTTCTGTTAACGATATCCATAGCCTGATAAGCCAATTGCATTGCCACGCGATAATGCTCAGCCGCTTCCTGAATTTGGCCGGCACTCACTCCATTCAGGGCTTTATTCCGGAATGATTTGGCCTCTTGAAGCAGGCGCTCGGCCTGCTGGTTGCAGCTGCCGAGAACATGATGATCTGCCCTTTGCAGCAACTCCTCTAATTGACTCTGCAGACGCCGAACCGGAACCGCAAGGGTCAATTCCGTAGCCTTTTTTAACAAGGCAAAGGCCAGGTTCACTTTGGCGCGAGCTTTAATTAATTCACCGTTATGAAGCGCTGTGACAGCCTCATCACGCAATTGTTCTGCTTGAATAACAAGCTGCCGGGCACGGTCGTTTCTAAAAGATTCCACCAAGTCTTTAACCTGGTCTATTGTGCGGTTCAATCTCTCGATTGTCTGAGCTGCATCGTTAGGAGACTGTGCTGAGCCAATCGAAGAAAAACCCACCGTAAACACGAGCAGCAGAACAAACTGTTTTAATGATATTTTAAACATAACTCCATTCCCGAGATACTTTAGATACCGTACTTTCGGCAAACGATATGCCAATGATGATTTAATAAAAAATTTATAACAAAATATGTTGAAAATAAAAGGGTTAGACCACGAGTCTCTTTTTTCGGTAAAGGTAAAGAGTAGGGCTTTCGATGCGAATGACCTTTCAGGTACACAAGGGATGTACCTCAAGGTACACAATCTGAGTTTAAATCTTAGCTAAAATACGCGTTTTGGCCATTAGTTTTGGGCCTTTGGTTTTTTATTTTTGA
>Ga0209988_10003767_pt1 | contig 10043 bp, 10 predicted proteins | sample N075metaG_FD_183115 | JGI IMG/M metagenome (GOLD analysis project Ga0209988, IMG submission 183115) | Deep subsurface microbial communities from Kermadec Trench to uncover new lineages of life (NeLLi) - N075 metaG (SPAdes) (version 2) | ecosystem: Environmental > Aquatic > Marine > Ocean trench... | reverse complement strand
AGCAGCACAGCCAATATCAGGCCAACACCACCCGGCGGCAGAACTCGAAGCCCGAAGAAAACAAAGAAAGGATAAAGCGCAAGGACAAAGACAAAAGCGATACGCAGAACGACGGACCACTTCACAGCTTGGCTAGTGCATCCAATACGTCTCCGATAGTCCGCACTTCCTTGAACACCTCAGGTGAGATCTTTTTGCCCGTCATAGCCTTGAGTTGTACGAGCAAATCAATTGCGTCGATACTGTCTAATTGGAGTTCATCGTAGAGATTCACCTGCAGAGAGACCGCCGACTCGTCCACATCAAACTGCTCAACAAGAATGTTCTTTATCCTTGAATACATTTCGACATTGTCCATGGCGCAATTCTACGATAATTCCGATTCGAAAAGCGAGGCCAAAGCATCGTTTAGCTGATTTCTTGCACCGCGCTTACTAAGGCCACTCGAGATGAGTTGCTCTACCGGGACGGCTGGCAAAATACGAACTTCGAAGTGGGGTCGCATCAGCGGGATGCTGTACCAGGGCTCTCCCCGCGCGAGGAATTTTGGAGTGCAGTCAATGACGATTGGCAGGATCGGTGCTCTTGCGCGGATGGCCACTTCGGCCGCTCCCAATTTGAAATGCAGCCCCTGCCCAGCAGTCGTTCGCGTACCCTCCGGAAACAGCAGCAGGCTCGATCCGGATTCGAGCCGCGTGACGCAAGCGTCTAGTAGCCGTTCAGGCTCTCGATTGGAAATATAGTTTGCCGTGGTCACTGAGGATCGCATGAACAAGTTTTTCCAAACCGCCTCTTTTATTACACAGTCAACTTGCGGTAGCAATGACAGCAACAAAACAACATCTATCAAAGTAGGATGATTCGCGAGAATTAGTTGGGCGCCTTCAGTGTCTTTGTACTTTAACCCTGTGACATGAACTGAAAACACGCCCATTCGACAGCCGCTCCACATGAATGCGGAGAAAGCCCGGGCGATCAGTCTCCTTGCGGCGTGCTGCCGGCCGGTATCCGTCCGATTGATCAGGTACAGAATTGGAAATACAAGGACGCTTAGAATCAGACCAAACAAGCCAAAGAAAAACCAGAGAAGCGCAGTTCCAACAAACCGCTTGGTAAATTCGATGTATTTCATTCCCTGCGATGCCTGTGGTTGTTTTGGCGTTGGCAACACTAACGGAGCAATCGATTCAAAACCCGGGCAACTTGGTGGCACCCAAGTTAAACTTATTCTACACCATGAATGAATCGGAAATATTCCATACGATGCCCGCGATCGTGTGAGTGAGATAAGTGCGTGCTACTAGCAATCGGTAATTACACTGCCACTACAGCAGCCGGCGTTGGCCTTGCTGCGATGCACGAGTCAATTGTAGCTAGAAAATCCGGTCTCAGGCCGAACGACTTGGAAGGATGCGACCTTGACACGTGGATTGGTCGGATCGAGATGCTCCAAGCGATTTCATTGCCCCCTCATCTCCAGTACCTGCTTAGTCGCGATAATTTATTAGCCTGGCTGGGTCTACAGCAGGACGGCTTCCTCGAAAGTCTCGCACAACTCACCGGACAGGTGGGCGCCGATCGAGTGGGCGTGATAATGGGGACCAGCACGTCGAGTATCGGCAGGACAGAAGAAGCATACACAAAGCTGCTGCCTTCAGGCGTCTTCAGCGAAGAATATCGGCAGCCAGAGTTGCTCAGTTTGCATGCACCCGGTGCGTTCGTGTCCGCCGCCACCGGTCTTCTGGGGCCATCGATGACCATCAGCACCGCCTGCTCCTCGAGTGCAAAGGTCTTTGCATCCGCGTCGAGGTGGATCAGCCATGGTCTCGTGGATGCGGTACTCGTTGGCGGTGTTGACAGTCTGTGCATGAGCATTCTGTATGGTTTCAACTCACTTGAGCTGTTGTCGTCGAATATTTGTCGCCCTTTTGACAGGCACCGCAACGGTATAAATATTGGAGAGGGCTGCGGCTTCGCAATTCTGGCGCGTGCAGATTTACTGCCCGATGCTGAATTTGCATTGCTTGGCTACGGCGAAAGTTCGGATGCCTACCATATGTCTCATCCACACCCGGAAGGCGAGGGTGCAGTGGCCGCTATCGATCAAGCACTTGAGCGCGCACAGGTTTCTGCAGATGAAATCGAATACGTTAACTTACACGGAACCGCGAGCCAGGCGAATGATCGTATCGAAGCGCACGTGCTGGCGCAAAGGTTTTCCAGACGCACTCTGGCCAGCTCAACGAAAGGCTGGACCGGTCATGCATTGGGCGCGGCCGGAATCATAGAAGCGATCATCACGCTACAGGCATTGCGAAACGGACTGATTCCCGGAACACTAAATTGCGAGGAACAGGACCCCGAAGCTGCCTTTAAAGTACTCATCGAAAACGTTTACATGCCTATCAACAAAGTAATGACGAATTCGTTTGGCTTTGGTGGCAACAATGCGACGCTAATATTCGGGAGGATGGATGGCTGACATCAACATCGTGGGCATAGGCGTGTGGTGTGAGTTCTTCTCGAACTGGGATGAGTTCTGCTCAGCACTCGCTGGCAGCGCGACATCACAAGCAACTACGTTACGACCCGAGTTGATTCCTGCAAAAGAACGCCGCCGTGCACCACTCTCAGTCAAGATGGCCATCGAAGTCATGGACCAGGCTTGTCGGATGAGTGCGCTGGTGCCATCCGAGGTTGCGACGGTGTTCGCCTCCGTTAACGGTGATGTGGAGGTCACCGACTACCTGTGCCGTACGTTGGATACTGCACCGCGAACGGTGTCACCGACTCGATTTCACAATTCTGTACACAATGCGCCTATAGGAAACTGGGCAATTGCCACTCACTGCAAGCTCCCGGCAAGTGCGATGTCCGCCTACCTGCACACGACGTCGATGGCTTTTCTCGAAGGCGCTATTCAGTCGCTTGAAGAAAACATGCCGGTACTTGTGTGTGTCCAGGAGTTGGCCGCACCAGACGCGATCAAGCCCATCTGCGATACAGAGCAGTCCATATCTACGGCAGTGCTATTGGCGCCACCAGGGTACTGTGGGGAAGAGCTTGCCACCGTTCGATTTGAGGTCCGAAATGAACGATCTGTTTATCCCGACGCACCACAGATTCTAGGTATCGATTGGTCAGGTAACCTGGGAGCGAGGTTTCTACCGTTACTTGTGTCGCTTACGACGCCTGGCAGCACAGAATTGCAACTACCTATTTCCGAAAGTGCATCGTTGTCGTTGGCTATCGCGGTCAAGTAAAACGCCGGGTCAACGCCTGTTCTTACTCCCTATGCGGCTTCCTGACCATGCGATCAGGAAACTCGCGGCCGAGCCTGCAGCGACGGTAAGGCCGAGAAATTTTAGAAGTGGAATTGTCGATCCGGCGAGAATTCCGAAAGCGAGCGATGTTGAAGCAGCGCAAGCGAGTACTCCTTTGTCAGTCGCGCGCTGCTCCGACACGGATTCCGAACGGCTCAGGAACAACGCATAGTCGAGGCCAAGCCCCAACACGAGCAGAAGCGCGACTAGGTGAATGACGGTCAAGCTACCATGTTGTGCGACGACAACGGCAACGGTCGTGGCGAGGGCACTACTAACCGTTAATACGATCCATACGATCCGGCGAAATTGCATTCGCGCGTACAACAACAGACCAACAATCAAAAGCGCGGCGACGAGCATCGTGTTACGTGTCCCGCTCCGGTAGTCACGCACGAGGTCGACGGAGGCCGCTTGTAGATCGACGAATTCGACCGCGATATTCCATTGCTCAACGCGCCTGCTCAACTGCATTGCCGCGGGGCGTGCAACCGAGGTTAGTGCTACCCATTGATCCCCAACCTGTATCAGGTGTGAAGCCAACCATGACCGCAGTGGCGTAGCCGCGATGTCCGCCGGCATTAACAGTGGCATGGATTTCGCCGTGTTGGCGTTAGTAATGAATGGATCAAAGGCATCGGTACGAAATGGCGTGTCAGCGAGAGCGGCGCGAAGGCGATCATTCAACACTACTGCACTGGGTATGGCGCTCTGGCGTCGTTCCTGAGTACGTCGGCTGGGCAGTATCTGGGTCACCGATTGCCATTTTTTCAGCAACCCATCGTCAACAGCATTGGCTAGCAACACATCAAGTGATTCGCTGTCACGCAGTAGTGACTCCAACGAGTCACTGTGCAGAACCAGCTGGTAACGCATATCCGGTGTTACGGTAGCGGAGCGCAGCGCCAAATCGGCCGCCAACCGCTCTGCGGGCACCGGGCTCAGACTTGAAAGCTTGTCGTCCCACAGGTCTGTCTCGAGGCTTCGATTAGCGGCAACGAAAGCTACTATCAGAACGACGACTGCTACCGTGTACCGTAGTGAGGGAGTATGCGGTGCCTGCGCGTCGCCTGTCGATGGCTGCGGCTCCCGATCAAGCAGCAACGGCAACCATGTTTTGGTTACGTACATCGCCACTGCTATGCCAGCTGCTGTGAAAATACCCAGCTGCGCCAGTCCCTGGGAACCTGAAAAAGCGAGCGCCAGGTAGGCAATCATCGTACTGAGCAGTCCAAGCAACATGGTTGGCCATATGCGGCGAATCGCCGCGTGGCCCGAGTCATGTTGTGCATGGCTGAACAGGTGCAGCGGATAATCGACAGCTATCCCGAGCAAGGTGAAACCGAAAGCGAGAGTGATACCGTGCACCTTATCGAACAACAAGCTGACCAGCGTCAGCCCTGCAAGGAAACCCATCACTATCGGCAGTGCCGCGAGCAACAATAGCCGTAAGCTGCGAAATACGACCAACAACACCAGCAGCAGGGCTGCGCTGGCAAAAACACTACGCTTGACGGTTTCGGCGCGAATTATTTGTTCCAGTTCTACACTAAACGCACCTACCCCGGTTAACTCAAGAGCCAACGATGTACTCGCGGACAAATCGGCCAGTGCACGTCGCACGGAGTGGACCGCTTCAGCTTGTGCTGTAATGTCGATTGACGCCGCATGCGTTTCCGCCATCAATACCGCACTGCCATCAGCCGCGAACCACATCTCGCCCGACATATCGACTGGCGCTAGGTTTTCAAGCAGATCCAACGTCACAAGGAAAGGATCGCGCGCAATTAGCCTGAGCAGGGTTGAGCCACTACCGATCGCGAGATCCTGTAACCTTGCCTGCAGCGCTTGTTGCAGCGAGTCGCGGCTGTAATCAATATCACGCATTAGCAGGTTGTAACTTTGGATAGGTTCCGGCACAGCCGTTGTCTCTTCGGGGAACTCGCCGTTCAATACGGTAATGAAAGCGGCGTCCAGAGAAAGCATCTCTTTCAACCGTTTACTTGCCTCTGCAAGCTCATCATGAGGAGCACCGCTTATGCCGATAACGAGCAAACGCGATCCCGGCCCGTTCCTGATCTGCTCAACGAGAATGTCGTGCCTCAGTGTGGTCCGTTTCGGGAAAAACGCACTCAGATCGAAACTTAACTCAAGACGAGCACCTAGAAAAATTATCGCTACCGCCGCCGCCGCAAGCCAGAGCATCGACCTGCGCGACGTTGCAGAGGTCAAGACCTTCACTGTTTGTTGTCGCCACGAAGGATGTGGATGACGTGCCACTCCCCAGTCTCGAGATCAACCCGAATACTGGATAAGGCCTGATCGTCGCCTTTGATTTGCATGCTACTGAGTTGCTTGGCAATTCGCCGCGAAATAGGTGTCAGGCGAACTGTCCACGCGTCGCTGGTGCCAGAAAGTTCGTATTCGAAAATCGATTCAAGTTTTTTCGAATCGCCGGACAATATCGCTTCGATCGCCCCGAGGATCGTCTTGAGCGAGCGACTCCTGCCCAGCGCCAGCCGACGAACCTCACCGTCCCTTTCTATGATTACTTGATCATGATTGACCAACAAGGCCTCTTCGAAGGGTGTCTGAATGACTTTATGCAAGACGCCAGCGCCAAGATACTCGAGGTACCCCGTAAGAATTATTGGGTCCTGCAACATCGGGTTGTGGCGCTCCTCGTGAAATTCGACGCGACCAGGTGGTGTTACGGCCACACTATCGAGTACCGCATTGAGCTCCAATGACCACGCGCGAGACATCGTCAATAGCATCGACATACTCAGTAACACCGCTGCGCCAAGCCGCCGTACCCGATCTCCTCGCGCTCTCGATTTCGCTCTAATTGTCGGTGGCGTCCCCATCTTTAGTTGCCCTACTCCTCTTCGTCCGTGCAAACAGTTCGACAATTGTCTCTCTTGCCATTTTGCCAGTTTCCTGACGTGGAAGTATGGGCACCTTGTAGATAGGCCGTGGCAGAAAAGCGGAATCTATGCCCAGCTTCAATTGCGCAACAATATCAGAGGTCTCAAGATTCGGCGCGACAACCAGTGCAGCAAGCCGCTTGCTGTCTGCGTACGGCATGAACACTACGCCGTCAACAACACCTGGTATCGCCTGCAAGCGGTGGTTCAGATCCGCAAGCGAACCGCGTTTTCCGGCAATGTTGATCATGTCCTGATGGCGTCCACGCCAATGAAAATGGCCTTTATCGATAATTTCGATGATGTCATGAAGGATTACTTCTTCAGGCAAATGCGGTGCCCGAATGATTGTGACATCGTCATTTACTTCGAGGGCGAATGTTCTGGATAGCTGCCAAGGTTCTTCTACTGCCGTAATACGTTTGGCAAGGATTCCGGCCTCGCTACAGCCAAACACCTCGACGACCCGCGCGTCGAACTGTTCTTCAAGATTTCTTGCCAATTCTGCCGACATGGGCGCTGTCGCGCTAAGAATTTTGTCTATTTTGAGCTGAGCGACATCACTGCTAAGAAATGCACTTAGGTGTACGGGCGAAGAAACCAGCATTCGCGGCTCAGGAAGTAATTCAAGCGCATCTGCAATATCCTTCGGAAAAAATGGGGTTTGGTGGTAAACCGCCACGTTACAGAATAATGGGAACAGGACTGATGTCTCCAAACCCCACATGTGTTGAGGTGGTACCGTCGCAACTAAATTGACCCGATCGGTAACGTTTTGCATTAGAAGTTCGACATTGCTCAAGGTGCCAACACGCAACGTCTCCCAGTACTTATGATTGGGCGTAGGGGTGCCGGTACTACCGGACGTAAAGACTATTGCACACAATTGACGCGAGGAAATTTTCGGGACCGCCACATCGGTGTCGGTCGCCGCAAGGCTATCGAAGTCGATTTCGAATCTCTCGACACCGTCGATCGATTCCTCGCCAAGCGAAATACAGTCGATGTATTCACCAGCAACTTGTTGCACAGTTTGCTGCTGCCGATTTGGCGGCATGAGCGTACACCGACCGGCGATTATTGCAGCAACAAATCCGAGAATAAAATGGTAGCGGTCTGTCGCCAGGTTAATGACGTAGCGATGATCCGGAAGCTGCGCTGCCAGCTTGGCGGCACGTGCAATGAATTTACCGACGCTGACTTCACCATCCGGACCAAGGACGATTATCTCATCTTTTCCCCGATTCGTGATCGCATGAAATTTTCGCTCAATCGGCAAGATATTGTTGCGTCTATGAGGAATTTTCAGCGATATATGCGCTCAGGCTGCGTAGCGACCCAAATACTTCCTTTATGTTGGCGTCATCAGCCCGCAACTGTACAGCATATTTCTGTGTGACAGCCAGAGCCAACTCTAGCGCATCGATTGAATCAAGCTCCAGACTGTCCCCGAACAACTGCTCCTCCGGTTGAATATCAGCCGCGCTGATGTCTTCGAGATTCAGCGCTTCGACAATAAGTTCCGCAAGTTCTAGTTCGTGTTCGGACTGTGGCTGCATAATTATTCCTGTGCATTTAACCCTTTAGCCGACGGTTATTACATGATAGTTTGTTGTGTGGAATTATCAACTGACGGCCGGACACGCACGAAAATAATGGCACGTCATGAAACGTATTTTTACGGTGGGTGATAAATTTTGCGAAGCCCTGGCAATCAGATGAGTGGCGCTGGCAGCAACACTGATCGCGCTTCGGATCCAGTTGAACATCATTGTCGGCTAGCGATCAACCTTTGCAGGGAAGTGGTACCAAAATCACCGGAACATGAGCTGTTGGTCGGATTTCACTTCGGTTCTGATCCTGCTTCAAGCGAGCATCCCGGAGTTGTTAGCATAGGTCTTGATCCGATCGATGGCGGAGATTTGTTTGAGTGCTGGTGGTATCAGGGCAATATCGACCACAAGGCGGTCGGCAATGCGAGAATCTCGAATTGTGAGGATTACTCGGTCGTCGTAATTCAGGTGCGAGACGCTACGCCACAGAATTTCAGGGTAAGGACCTTCGATGCGTATCAGGAGCTTCTGAGTACCATCCAGTGGTCCGAATACCCACATCTAGCAAAGATTTGGAACTACTTTCCGGGAATCAATGATGACGATAATGATCGGGAAAAGTACCGTCAGTTCTCGATGGGCAGAGCAGATGCCTTCGAGCAGTTTGGCATTGTCGACCCCACGGTTCCGGCCGGCACGGCGATAGGCTGCGTTCGTGAAAGCAGCCTGACTATTGTTGCGTTGATGTCAAGACAGAACTTTCTCTCCGCCGAGAATCCGCGCCAGGTCAGCGCGTTCGAGTATCCGCGGCAATACGGGCCAAAAAGTCCGAAATTCAGTCGCGGTGGTTGGGTATCAACGAAGACTCATGATCTCCTGATATTATCCGGTACCGCTGCAATAATCGGGCATGAGTCTGTACATCCAAATAATGTAAGTATGCAATTCAGTGAGACGCTGGCGAATCTCGACCACGTCTGCGATGCGATATCCGGATTGGGCGGTAACGGCAAGAGGCTGACTCTGGACGACGAAAGTGTGTTGCGTGTATATCTTCGGGATGCGGGCGATTTGGACTTTGTGGCGAGCGAGCTTGCGAAATCGATTGGCGGCATCCTGTCGAATGTAGTATTCCTAAATGCTCACATTTGCCGTCGTGAGTTGGTGATTGAGATTGACGGCGTCCGAGTCTTGTCATGACCTTGGGTTTGCTGTCCCGGTTGGCGACGAGGAACTGCTGATCTAACTATTGAACCTCGTCCGGCGTTCTTCTTGGATACTGGTCAATCAATTTCCTGACATTTTCCTTCAGGACCGCCTCCATGTCGCCGCCTAAGCCGCCTACAGATAAATCGCTCTCAGCTACCCCTCGAAATTTTTGCTCGCCTGTTTGGCTATCAGATACGGTCAACACAGAATCCACGCTACCTCTACCAGCGCCAAAACCGGCCCAATAGCGTTTCGCCCTGCTACCGTAAACCATGTCTATGTCGAGAATTATGATCAACGCATGTTCGTCAGCCCCCGGTGGTTCCGTCAGCAGTTGATAATGACTTTCATTGACGTAATTCTCCAGCTCACCACGGGCAAAAATCTCCCATTCCACCATCTTGGCTTGAAGTTTCTCATTATCTTCCGCTGTCTCTTCCTGGGAGTGAACGTCAACTTTCGATATGAATACCTTCTCGTACTGATGAATATCCGTCGATGCCACTTCCGTTCTGACATGGGCCGCACCGCACCCATACAGTGTTAGTACGAGAAGCGATAGCATTGGGAAAACATAATTGGTTACAGATTTATGTGGCTTCATGGTAATCCTCCGAATGGTTGGAAAATTCACGGCGCTCTTGAGACTTCCGGAACGTCTCCCATGGTTTCTCTGAGGAGGCGCAGAATCGTTACTTTCCGTCCCCGTCTTTCGGCGGGTTTGGCTTTATCGTTTTCTAGTGTTTTTCTTTTATACGCTCACTTGGCGAAATTGTACATTCGGTTAACTTGATCCAAGCATAAATCAAGAATGTCCGTATATGGACTCCTCCTCGTTTGCAAGCAATCTGATCTGGCAATCATGGCACGACTGCATACGTATATTCGGCCTCATAAGTTGGCATTCATACATTGATGCCGGGCCATAATGGTTTATTCGCGCATCAGCTCCCAATCGCTTTGTCGTACTTTACGTACGTGGACATTGCCGGGTTTCGCTGACGCCGGTCTAACCTGATTGCCATCATTCA
>Ga0209988_10003765_pt1 | contig 10045 bp, 10 predicted proteins | sample N075metaG_FD_183115 | JGI IMG/M metagenome (GOLD analysis project Ga0209988, IMG submission 183115) | Deep subsurface microbial communities from Kermadec Trench to uncover new lineages of life (NeLLi) - N075 metaG (SPAdes) (version 2) | ecosystem: Environmental > Aquatic > Marine > Ocean trench... | reverse complement strand
GGTGTGTGTTGGAAAGGCCGTTGCGGAGCCGTGGCCCGAGCGGCCCGCCGCGAAGCGGCATGAGCGCGAAAATGGCTCCATTTCTGTCGAGACGACCGGTCACCAATCGGTGCGGCGCTACGGCGCCAACCCTGTAGTTGCCAGCTTCACGGCAAACGCAGCAACGATCAGGACCACCAACCCGAGGACGACGAAAGCGGTGAACGGCCGCATCTCGGCGACGATAGCCCTTAGAGGCTCCGCAAATAGGGCACGATCCGGTCTCTGTCGGCGAAGGCCATTTGCGGAGCCGTGGCCCGAGCGTCTTCAGTCTTCAGCCCTCAGCCCTCATCAAGACAAGAGGTCCCTCGCCGGTCGACCCCGACTGACGACCCTTGACTGATGACTGTCGACTGATGACCGGCCTGCCGACTTGAGGCGCCAAGCGCCTCGGTAATGTGTCCGACGATGGCAAACATCCCACCTGCGACCGTCGCCAGGCTTCCCCTATACCTGCGGAGTCTCGCCTCGCTCCCGTCCGACCGGCCGACCTGTTCATCGGAAGAGCTCGCCCAGATCGCAGGGGTACAGTCGGCTCAAGTGCGCAAGGACCTCTCCCTGGTCGGGCTTCGGGGTGTGCGCGGCGTCGGCTACGACATCGACGGGCTCCGCCTCCAGCTCACCAGGCTCCTCGGGCTCGACCACGAGGTTCGAGTCGTCATCGTGGGTGCCGGCAATCTGGGAAGGGCCCTCGCCGATTTCGCCGGCTTCCGTGAGTGGGGGTTCACCATCGTGGGTCTCGTCGACAACGATCCCGCCAAGATCGGCACCACGGTGGCGGGCGTACCCGTCAACGCCCTGTCCGACCTCGATCGCGTCGTCGGCGACGGCGAGGTGTCTATCGGCATCATCGCCACCCCACCCGGCGCCGCCCAGGACGTTGCACAGCGGCTTGCCGATACCGGGATCCGCTCCATCCTCAACTTCGCCCCGACCGTGTTGCGTGTCGATGGAATCGAGGTGCGCCGTGTGGACCTGTCATCCGAGTTGCAGATCCTGGCCCACCACCTCCACGGACCAGGTGCACTCTGAGAGCTCTGATCGACTCGACTACTCGGCGACGTCTCGCTCGTAGCGGTCGAGGGCGAGGACGAACATGACGAAGAGGATGAACGCCGCGATGGCCATCGCGATGGCCGGTACCCGCACCTGCAGGGCGTTCAGGCCTTCGATATCCGCGGGGCGGATCCCGCGAGGCGCGTAGACGGTGAACAAGATCCCTCCGATTGTCAGCCAGCCAAAGGCAGCGGCGCCGACGACGAGGAACCCCAATCGGGATCCCAGGTTGGTGGATAGCACGAGCCAGATGGCACCGATGAAAGTGGCAACGGCCGCGATCGCAACGGTCACCCCCCGCATCATGACCGAGAAGTCGGTCAGCTCACCGGCGTCGTCGACCCGGTTGTAGACCCTGCCAACGAGTTCTTGCGCGGTCTCCCGCACGAACGGGATCATGGCAAGCAGAATCGCGAGCAGACCGAGTAACGCCAGCCACTCGAGCCTGCTCGCTCCACGTTGGTTCATCACAACGTCCTCTCGTACAGGGCGATCAGCAAGATGTCATCCGCAGTCAGCGAGGCTCCCCAACCCGGCATTCGTCCAGTGCCGATCCCGTTGACACCGTAATTCGCCGCACTTGCCGATCCCTCGATGACGAACTCGACATGATCTTCGAGGGCCGGGAACTGCACGAGGGTGCGCCCGTCGTTGATGGCTGGTGCCCAGGCGCCCCGACCGGGGCCGACCTCGAACGTCGAACCGGCGCTGTAACCACCGGTGTGGCACCGGGCGCAAGTGCTGTTGAACAACCCGACGGCGCGGGTGGCGTCCTCCACGGAAACCGGCGCACCGGCCCGTTCACTCATGGCGGCAGCAACCTCGTCGAAGTCGACGGACCACGGCATCAGCTCGGCGGACTGGTTCAGGAATTCGAGGCCCTCGAGCAATGGCTCGAGAAAGTCATCCTCCTTGTCCGCCTTGATTTGGATGAGCAGCAGGTCGCCCTTGAGAGCTTCAAGCATCCGTTCGGCAGCGTCGAGGTCCGGGATCGGGATGCCGGCGTCGTCGGTGTTGGTAAAGGCGTTTGTCGGATCGAAGGCAATTTCGTATGCCTGTTGCTGGATGCGGTTCGCAGTTCCGTCGGCGTTGAACGCCAGCTCGGTGAGCTGCTCGTAGGAGATGTCGGCGATTTCGGTCAGACGCGGCTCGATGCCATCGGTGAGCCCATCGCGATCGGTGTCGAGGCCGGGCTCGTCGCAGGTGGTGAGGGCGAGCTTCGCCGACTCCGGTGTGCAGGTGCCTGCTCCTCCCATCAGGTCGAGCATCTCGTCGGTGAGGCCGCCGGTGACCTCGATGATGGCCTTGGCGTCGGTGACGTCGTCGATCCGTGCCTGCTGACGGTTGATGCGCACCTGGGTGGCTGTTTCTCCGGTCTCGACCCGCAGCACCGCCGCGGTTACCCGTTTGTCGGTCTTGGCAACGACATCAGCCTGCGGAATCTGCCTGGAGCGGATGTAGGCGATCACCTGATCTATCTCCTGCGATGTCATCGCGCCGCCCCCGAGGAGGCCGTTCGCCGGCATCGGGGTGCCCCGGCGCCCGTACTCGACCACGAACTCGACCTCGCTCTCGTCGAATCGGTACAGCACGTCGTTGAGGGACGGCACCAGCCAGGCCGACTCCACCCCGCTGCGTGGCTCGACAAACTGGACGACTCCGCCACCAAGGTCTTCGCCGTGGCATTCGAAGCACTCGAACTGATGGAACCACCTGTCGCCCTCGTCGATGTCGAGCTCGCTGAGCGTTTCGATCGCATCCGCCTGGCGATTGGCTTCGTTGAACGCGTACCACGGCAGCAAGATGGCCATGCCGGCTGCGGCGATCACCGCTGCCCGCAGCACTCTGGTGGTGTGCACGTTCTCCAACTCGTCGTCGGACATATACGGCGTCTGATTCAGCGGCAGACGCTCGCCGGTCGCAGACCGAGACCGGCGGCTGTTGACGAACAGGTATGCCAACCAGGCGAGAAGTGCCACCATCACGAGGATGAGGACAACCGCCCCGATGCCGAAGCCGCCGCCCGTCGACGTGACTTCCGGTTGAGCCGCGGCGAAGACGATGAGGCGTGAGTTCAGCGCCTCAGACACAGAACGGGCCCTGCGGGTATTGCGCCGTCTTGTTCTTGGAACGAGCGGTCTCGACGATCACTCCGGTCTGGATGATGAGGTCGCCGGCGTCGTTCACTTCGACTCCGAATCGGTCGAGGTTCCTCGGGGCCGGTCCTGCTTCATATTCCCCGTGGATGTTGTACTTGGAGCCGTGGCAGGGGCACTCGAAGCCCTGCGATGGAACGCAGCTCGGCACCCGGCAACCAAGATGGACACACTTCTGCCACAAGGCCATGACGCCGACGCCGTCGGCTTCGCCACCGGCAATGACGAACGGGGTGTTTTCGAACGAGGACCCTTCGAGCTGGTCGAGATCGAAGGTGACGAGCCAGGATTGGGCGGACGCCCTGAACAGCGGGACGACGGCGCCGGCGACGCTGATCTCTCTCTTGATCTCCTCGAGGTTGCCGACGTTGACCGGTGAACCGAACCCACCTCTCAGCTTCGGCCAGATGAAGGCAAGGGAGGCGAGCGCAAACTGGAGAAGGAACAATCCGAACACGGCGAGGAGCGCCCGGTTGAAGAACTGCCGTCTGGTGACGTTGTATTCAGCGACGGTGACTTCGATTTGATCGGTGAGCGGGTCGGCCGTTGCCTCCGGTGGCGCCTCGACGACGGTGGCAACGGCAGCAACCGTGACTTCGTCGTCGGCGGCCTGTTGCTCGGCCTTCATGGCTCGCGACGCCTCGTCGGCCTGTCTCGCCTTGACGTCGAGCTCTTCGACGGTAACCGGCCCTGCCGAAGGGTCGCGCCTGAAGGCGACCGCGAAGATCCCGAGCACGGCGAGCGCTCCGGTGATGAGGATGCCGATGATGAAGATGCTTGTTGCGTCCATGTCCTAGTCGAGAATCGTCAATAGGTCGTCGAAGAAAATGCCGTCTCGCCATGGGAACACGAAGTTGAACCCGGGTCCCCTGAAGAAGGAGCCGAAGATGGTGAGGATTGCTGCCGCGACAATGAAGAAGGTGAAGATCATGATGGCCAGCTTGCGGTCGGAGGGCCGGATCGACGGGTTTCGGTCCACATAGGGGATGAACATCAGCGCGATCAGGCCGAACGTTGGGATGAACACTCCTGCCACCATCGGGTCGAAGTAGGCCAGCAGCTCCTGAAGCCCGAGGAAGTACCACGGCGCCTTGGACGGGTTCGGCTGCTCATTGAAGTTGGCGAACTCGAGGAGCGGTGCGTCGACGAAGATCGAAACAGCAGTCAGGACCACCAGGATCACAAGCAACGCCACAAACTCGATCGCCAGCAGATGTGGCCAGACGCTCACCTTGTCCGTCGGTTCCCGCTTGACCTGCTGGATCGCTCCCGCTTTGACGACGGTGAGCAGGCGCTGGGTGCGAACTCCCTCGGGAACCGCGGGGGCGGGAGCGGGGGCTGTGGTGGTCGGCGGCGGGGCGGTGGCAACCGCGGTTCCCCCACCGGCAGGGGTGGCGATGGTCGGGTCTGGTAGCCCGTCGTGCTTGGCCCTTGCCCGCGTCGCGCGCAGCAATATTGCCTCCGGCACCCCGGTCTCTACAGACAAGGCAGCGACGTCGATGCCGCCGTTACCGGATGCAACCGGCGGCGCTGCCGGTGCGGTCTCGGGAGGGGCAGGGGCAGGAGCTGGTTCGGTTCCCGCAGGAGCCGGTTCGGCCGGCGACGATGCTGCAGGAGCTTCCCCGGTCATCTCGGCGAGTACCTCTTCGACCGGGCGACCTTCCGCCTTCGCTCTGGCCTCTGCCGAGCGCCGCAGGATGTCTTCTGGGATGTCGGCCACGGGCTCCTCCTTAGAGCGGACCGGATACGCCGCCGTCTTTACGCACCCGCCAGAAGTGCACGGACATGAACAGCACGATGATGAACGGGAGGAACAACACGTGGAGCACATACCACCGCAGCAGCGTGTCCGCTGAGATCTGCACCCCCCCGATCAGAGCGAAACTGACGCTATCTCCGAACACCGGCGCATACGACCCCATCGTCGAACCGACGGTGAAGGCCCACAGCGCCAGCTGATCCCACGGGAGTAGGTAGCCGCTGAACGACAGCAGCAGCGTCAGCAGCAACAGGATGACGCCGACGACCCAGTTGAACTCCCGAGGTGGCTTGTAGGCGCCGTGATAGAACACTCGCGTCATGTGGAGGAACACAGTCAGCACCATGAGGTGCGCTCCCCACCGATGCATGTTGCGCACGAACTGGCCGAAGGCGACGTCTGTAGCAAGCGCCTGGATGTCGATGTACGCCTGGGGCGACGTTGGCCGGTAGTAGAACATGAGGAAGATCCCGGTGATGGTCAGCACCACGAACAGGAAGAACGACAGGCCCCCGAGGCACAGGGTGTAGGACAGGCGGACCCCATGCCGCTTCACCTTGACCGGGTGCAGGTGGTACATCACGTTGTTCATCACCACGTAGGAGCGGTTCCTCGGTGTGTCCGAGTACCCACCTCGAAACGGTGAGCCGGGCCGGAAGATCGAGGTCCACACCTGGCTGGAGCGAAACTGCTCGGACAAATCGTTGAGCAGCCCGGTGATCCCTCCGTTGCCGTTACCTTCCGCCACCTGTTCCCTCTCTGGTTCCTGGCTGTTTCACGTTCAAGTCCGCAATCCGTACGCGTACCCGTTCTTGAAGTCTCGTTGCCCGGTATCCAATTCCCATGGTGCGTTGGTGAATTCGACCGCATTCTCGGCGAGCGAGCCGGCGAACTTACCGAGGCTGATCACCCCGGTCGGGCAGCGGTCGACGCACAAGGCGCACCGGGTGCATTCGTCCTCGTCGACGATGAACACGCCTCGGTTCTCTGCGTCGTCGGCCGGGTTGTCGACGTTCGCTGCCTCGGCGATCACGTCGACGGACAGGTAGTGGATGCACTTCCATGGGCAAATGTCGACGCAGCCCTCGCAGAGGATGCATTCGGCCTCATCGATGTGCAGGAACTGCTTTGGTTTCACCGCCGCGGTCAGGTAGTCCCCTTCGACGGCGGCGAGCTGATAATCGTCGCGCATCGGCGGTATCTCGAACCAAACATCACTCTTCGCCATCAGTCCTCCACGCGGATGGGTCGGCCGTATTCGGAGATTCGCTGCGGCTTCGGCTGGTCCTTCTTCTTGTCATAGTTCTGCCAGAGGACCATGGCGGCGGCCACCACGATCAGGGTCGTGAACGCGTACCCGCCGACGACCATGTCCTTGAACGTCTCGTAGGTGATCGTGAGCTCATTGCCGAGCACGAGGACGGGCGGGATGGTGAGGAGGGTCCTCGCCGATGTCCACTCCAGCGGACCTTGCGCCAGCGTCAGCATCTGATTGGGGATGACGCCGAACACGATGATCATGAGAGCGGTGAACAGGCCGGCACCCAGGGTCGCCGTCACCCAGGTCAGCGGGCGATCGTAGACAAAGGCCAACGTGGCCCCAGCCATGGCAAGCAGCACCCCGCCCAGCGCGATGTTCTGGGCGATCGTTACCCATAACCAGCCGCGTGGGACCAGCGAGTACACCTCGGCTCCGAGGTCGTCCAGCACCGGCGCCTCGGTGGCATGCACGAGCCATGAGCCGACGATGACGGTGACTAGGCCAATCGCAATCGCGGCCAAACCGATGCCGAGCTTCACTCGATCGCTCAGTGGATCCTCCTCCTGGTCTGTGCCAATTGTATAGCCGGTTCGAAGCAGCGGAAATCATCGGCACACTCTCGGTCCACGCGAGGCTCGCGGCTAGGCTTTCGCCCGCCGCGATGGAGCCGGAATGAGACGACGTGGAGGGCAGCGGGCACGTGACCGCGGACATCGACGCTGGAGAGAGCGCAACCGGGTCGATGGATTCCGGTGAAGACGGCGCAGGTGCTCGCGTCGTCGGAGCCCACCTGACGCTGGCGATCCTGTTCTTCATCGTCGCCATCATCGGGGCGACCATCGCCGCCTACCAGCTCGCCGTTCCCGGGTCCCTCGACGGCATCGCCTTCCTGTCCTATGGCCGGCTCACCCCGATCGTGACCAGCCTGTTCCTGTACGGATGGTTGACCCTCGGCTTCCTCGCCGCCGTGCATCACGTACTCCCTCGCGTCGCCGGACGGCCGCTGGTCGCCACGATCACGGCGCACCTCTCGATGGCGCTCATCGCTATCGGCGTGGTGGTCGGCTCGATCGGCATCGCCTTCGGCCAGAGCGAGGGCCGCCCCTACCTCGAGATGCCGCTCTACGCCGACGCCCTCATCATCGTCGGGTTGGCCCTCGCTGCGTTCGTGGCGACGAGGAACGTGGCGCCAAGCAGAGAACATATGGTTCCTGCTCAGTGGTACATGCTCGCTGCTACGTGGTGGGCGGTGCTCGCCGTCCTGATCGGCAACGTGCCAGGAGTCACCGGATTCGCCGGTGCCATGCAAACCGGATTTTTCCGGGCTGCCATAACAGGCTTCTGGTTTGCCGCAGCCGGAATCGGGCTCATCTACTACCTCATTCCCCGCATCGTCGGCACCCCCGGCCCGATGCGGGCATCGTCGTTATCCGCCCTTGGGTTCTGGTCGCTCGCCGTGGTGTGGGCATCCACGGGTCCTGTCATGTTCATCTACGGCCCAGGGCCCGGCTGGTACGAGACCGTTGGCGTCGCCTTCTCGATTGGCCTGCTCGTTCCGGTGCTGATCATCGTGGCCGACTTCTTTGTTGCTATGCGCGGCCAGTGGCTCCACGTCACCGAGCGGGGGCTCCTCTCCTTCATCCTTCTCGGTGCTTTCCTCTTCGTGCTCATCCCGGTACAGAACCTCACCCAAGCACTGCGCACGTCGAGTGCCGCCGTCCAATTCACCGAGTGGGTACCCGCCGCCGATACCCTCGCCTACGTTGGCGCTTTTTCGCTGTGGCTGTTCGCGCTCGCCTACGACATCAAGGGACCCGGTGCCGCCGGCACCGAGAGAGCGACCTGGCATCTGCGATTGTCGCTGGTCGGGCTGTTCATCATTCTTGCTGCGATGTGGATGGGCGGCGCCGTCACCGGATTCACCTGGGCGGCCGGGGCCAATTCGGGGGAGTTCACCTCGTTCGGTGACGGATGGGCGCAAGTCGACAACGCCCTTGCTCCGTATCTCAGCATCCGGGCTATCGGTACCGGTTTCTTTGCCTTTGCGCAGATCCTCCTCCTTTCCGTCGTCATCGGGCGCTCCAGGAAGGACGCCCCGCTTGCGGTGACCGAGGTCCCGCCGCTCGATCTGGATATCGCGGGCGAGCCCGGGTCGCCGTCGTGGATATCGTTGCGATTCGGTGTGGTGGCGCTGTTCTTCTTGGCCCTCGTGTTGACGGTGCTGCTCCCCTCCTTCGACCCCGAGGTGGATAACGGTACGGTCCTGGGCGACCGTGATCGGGTGTACCCCGAGGGCTCTACGGTTGCCGCGGGGCGCGCCGTCTACATCCAGGAAGGGTGTTATTACTGCCACACCCAGGAGGTGCGGCCGATCATTACCGATGTCGGGCTGGGCCAGGTGAGCCGGGCCGGCGACTATGTCCACGAGACGCCGGCGCTCCCAGGTGTGGAGCGTCTCGGGCCCGATCTCATGCACGTCGCCGGCCGTTACTCCAACGCCGGCGTGCTGAAGTCCCGGCTCATTGATCCTCGCGGATCGCGCTCGTGGTCGATCATGCCGTCGTACGAGCGGTTGTCCGACGAGGATCTTGATGCCCTGACCACTTATCTGATGTCGCTGAGGTAGTCGATGGCCGAATCATTCGACGAACTCGAATCCAGCATCGGCGTACCCGCTGATCTCCTGCAACGCGCCGCCGCCGCCAGGGCAGAGGCAGACGGTAGGACGACGGAGGCGATCATCGCCGAGTGGTCGGGCGGAGAACCTCCTGTCGCGGCGCCTGCACCGGCCGCAGGCGGAGAGACCGAACCGACCGCGGATGCGGCCGGATTGCCGTCGGCCGAGTCGTTGATCGGCGAGGCGCTGGTGACGGCGGCCGCCGAAGCCAAAGGGATCCCTGCGTCGTTGACGGAACGATCTGCCAGGGCGCGGGCTGAGGCAGACGGCGTTTCGGTGGAACAGGTCATGCGGGACTGGGTTGTGGAGGCCGGGTTGGCGACGGCCGAAGTTGCCGCAGCTGCGCCGGCTCCAACGACGCCGGAGCCGGCGGCGACCCCAGCTGTGGCTCCGGCATCGCCCGCCGCAGCAACCCCCGCAGTGGAAGAGCCCGCCGCGCCGGCTGTCGAAGTGCTGCCACCGACGGTGCCGGTCGATGAGGCAGCCGACGAGGAGGAAGTGGAGCAGCGCATCAGTCGATACCCAGCCTGGCTGGCGGCGGTGCTGGTTGTAATTCCGCTGCTGGCGGCGCTGTACGTCGTTGTGGTTCCGAACCAGCCGATTTGCGGAAGCGCCGGTCAGCTCGCCGTCGATCCGGCAACTGGGCTCGCCGCCAACTGTGACGGGTCGGCGTTCGGCGAGCACGAGGCCAGCAACGTCCGGTTCGGCGCCGAGATCTTCGCGGCCTCCTGTGCCGTCTGTCACGGCGCCACGGGGGCCGGCGGGGCAGGCCCAGCGTTGGCCGGCGGCGCCGTGCTCGAGACCTTTCTCGAAGGTGCGTGCCAGTCGCACATCGAGTGGGTGACGCTGGGCTCTGCCGGCTGGCCCGATGCAACCTACGGGGCGCAGAACAAGCCGGTCGCCGGCGGAATGCCTTCGTTTGGGCGCCTCACCGAGACCGAGTTGGCCCAGGTGGTGCTGTACGAACGGGTTGCGCTCGGTGGCGAGGACGAGGAAGCTGCCGAAGAAGAATGCGGATTCGCCGAAGAGGGCGAAGCCGCCACAGGCTGATCGCAAGTCGCAAGTCGCAAGTCCCAAGTCGCAAGTCCCAAGTCGCA